>Ga0315282_10000081_pt1 | contig 185439 bp, 180 predicted proteins | sample YL17G07_20_MG_FD_203693 | JGI IMG/M metagenome (GOLD analysis project Ga0315282, IMG submission 203693) | Sediment microbial communities from Yellowstone Lake, YNP, Wyoming, USA - YL17G07_20 | ecosystem: Environmental > Aquatic > Freshwater > Lake > Sediment | place: USA: Wyoming | collected... | reverse complement strand
CCGAGGTAGGGCCTACGAGGAAACTGGTGACATGATGGCAACCGACCCAGGCTGCTGGATTGCCCTCGGGTCAGCAACGAAAGCAAAAGCGATACAAAAGAATTAAGCCTGGCTGAACAATCGCTTGGAATGTTCACCCAGCCTCGCCTGCAACTCCCATACGCACATCGCTCAGTGGCATCACAAGCATATATCGATTAAAATATACAAGAACCCAGGATTTTGACGTGTAGTCCGTAAGAGGTAAACAATGACCGGAATGGAAAAGTATCTGGCGTCGACACATACGATAGACTGCGCTGAACCATCAATTAAAAAGAAATCTTCAGAACTAACAAAAGGGCAACAGACAGAAATAGCTAAAGCGAAAACCATCTTCTATTTTGTCAGGGACCAGATTAAATACAACCCCTACGGAGGCATCGCCCCATTCGATGAGTACAAAGCGAGCGCAACCCTGAAACGGGGCGAAGGGTACTGCGTCCAGAAAGCGGTACTTCTAGCTGTGCTGGTAAGGGCCGCGGGCATACCGGCCCGGCTGGGCTTCGTCAACGTACGAAACCACTTACTGCCCAAAGAGATACTGGACGGTTTGAGAGAGGATAACGTAATGAAATACCACGGCTATGCCCTTCTTTATCTCAACGGCAAATGGCTCAAGGCTACGCCCAGCTTCGATATTGAATTGTGCCGCGAACACAAATTCATACCGGTAGAGTTCGACGGGACTAAAGATGCCATATTTCATCGCTACAATCAGGAAGGAAAACTTCATATGGAATACGCCCAGAACCACGGCATATACGACGAGGTGCCGTGGGAGGAAATACTTGCATCGAGAGATTGGATGCGTAAAGAAAAATGAGTGAAATCATAGCAAGGGTCATATCACAAAAGGGCATCTGTGAGGCTGGACACAAAGTGGGTGATGAATTCGTCATCGGCCAGTCAACGCCAGAAGGCATGTGCTCATGGGCCTTCTATACACTGTTCCCCTTCGCCGAGGTATTGCAGTATGGAGGCTCGTTCCCGTGGGAGAAACCTGGGAAAGCAATTGTCGCCTGCCCTGATCCCTCAAACTCGGTGGTTTTCGAGCTGAGGCGCGAACAAGATTAACCGATTATAATGTCGTCCAGCGCCCGCTTCGGCACGTGGTGCACACCCAGGCTGTCTCGCCAGTATTTGACGTCTCCGCTCCGGCCAACCGGCTCGACAATCACCTGTTCCTTGGGTTTGCCCAGCGCTAATGTCAAAAGTATCTCGTATCGATCCGGAATTGCCAGCAACTCACGCAACCGATCCTTCTTAATCGATGCCAAGATGCAGCCGCCCAAGCCCTTATCCACCGCGCCGAGCATGATGGTCTGCGCCGTGATACCGTGGTCACAGCCGACAGTCTTAGCTATTTCGGTATCGCCAAGGACAATGATATACGCCGACGGACGCTCACCTTCTGTGGGCCCGCCCCAGCCCTTGAGATCCAGCGCCCAGGAGAGGCAGCCGAAGATTAGGGCATTCTTCTCCGGCGCATTGGAGAGTATATACTTCAGCGGCTGTTGATTACGGGCCGATGGCGTCAGCCTGGCAAGATCGACAAGCTCTCTCAATGTTTCTAACTCGATACTCACATCCTGATGAAACCGCCTTCGGCTCCTGTTATTCTTAACTAAATCTGTAAACGACATTGCTTTCATCTCACATCACCCCTTCATACCTGTCTGCACGGTAGCTGTGCCAAACGTAAGCCGATGTATCTCCACTTTACGCCAACCCGCATCCTCCATGACCTTTTTTACTTCCTGCGGAGACAGGAACTCCAGGATTGACTGAGGCAGATAGGTGTATGCATCCCACTTCCCTGATACGATCCCGCCTACGCACCGGATAACGATTCTAATATACAATTTATGTAAAGGTTCAAGTATTCTGACGGATGGACGGGTAAGCTCCAGAGAAACCATCTTGCCCCCAGGCTTCGTGACCCTAGCCATTTCAGAAAAAAGGCTTGCTATGCTGGTCACATTCCTCAGAGCAAAACCGATAGTAACACAATCGAAACTGCTATCAGGAAACGGCAGCCGTAATGCATCCCCCTGAACCAGCAGAACCCTGCTTTCGAGCAACACAACTTTCACTTTGTCCCTGGCCACAGCCAGCATCTGCGGACAGAAGTCGACCCCCAAGATGGTGCTTGCAGGATTGCGTCGAGCAGCCAATAACGCAATCTTGCCGGTGCCGGTAGCGAGGTCCAATATCAACCCGTTCGGGATACCATCGATCTGAGCCATAGCGAACCTTCGCCAGCTTCTATCACAGCCAAAGCTCAGCACTGCGTTAAGCAAATCATATCTTCGGGCGATAGAAGCGAACATCCGGCACACATACAGAGCCTTGTTCTCACTTTTCCCGTCTATGCTACTCATATATTACAATCGACATTATATCCCAGCACCAACAGAAACTATAGCGCCCGCCAACCGCATCGAGACATTGCCTCCGATTGCCCATGCGAATAGTTGCAATAAAGAAAACGCGGTGTTATAATAAAAGCCAGTTGCAAATAGTTGCACCAGCAAAACGACGCAAAGGATAACTTGGGAGGAACAAAATGCACATACCAGATGGATTCTTAAACGTTGCAACCATAGCGACTACCTACACTGTTTCGGCAGGCGGGCTAGGCTACGCGCTGAGGGCAGCGCGCAAGAAGATGGGCGAGAAACACGTGCCTATGATAGGCATATTAGCCGCCTTCATCTTCGCCGCGCAGATGCTGAACTTCCCTATCGCCGGTGGAACATCGGGGCACTTCTTAGGCGCTGCGCTGGCGGCTATACTATTAGGTCCCTGGGCGGCGCTACTAATTCTTGCATGCGTGCTTATCCTCCAATGTCTGATATTCCAGGATGGAGGACTGCTTGCACTGGGAGCTAATATCTTCAACATGGGCATGATAGGCAGTTTCTCTGCTTACTTTCTATACCGTCTAACGACACGGGTTATGGGCGATAACAGGCGCAGCATGCTCATCGGCACCTTCATAGCCGCATGGGCATCGGTATTCCTGGCTTCGTCAGCCTGCGCAATCGAGCTATGGGCGTCCGGCACATCCCCAATCAGCATAGCTTTCCCGGCGATGGCTGGATGGCACGCCCTGATCGGGATTGGAGAAGGCTTGGTTACGGTTGCAGTGCTAAGCCTGGTCACAGTCGTAAGGAGAGACCTGCTAGCAATGGAGAGGATATAGCAATGAAAAAGATACACATCAAATGGTGGCATATAGCATTGCTCCTTTGTCTGGCATTAGCGCTCCTCTCGCCGCTGGCCTCCAGTTCACCGGATGGGCTTGAGAAAGTCGCTGAGGACAAAGGCTTCATAGAAGAAGCTCATGAGGCACCTTTCCAAGTTATCGCCGATTACATGTTCCCCGGCATCGAGAACGAAGCCTTAGCAACGATCTTGGCCGGGCTCATTGGCACAGCCGGAATATTCGTAATAACGTACGGGATTGCACGACTGCTTAGAGTGCGAAAAAAGCAAAACGGCAAAGCGGCGGACCAAATATCAAGTTGAGAAGATAGATGAAACACAGCTTTATCGATAGGTACAGTGAGCGTTCCAGCCTTGTTCACGGCTTGGACCCACGCACAAAGATACTGACTGCAATCACCTTCGTCATCATGGTAGTGCTGACCCCACCCGGCGAATGGCAGGCTTTTGCTATCTACTTCGTGTTTTTGGCTTTGCTTACCCTAGTCTCGAAAGTTCCTCCGCTATACATACTTAAACGATCACTTGTTGTAATACCGTTCGTATTGCTCATCGGTATCTTCATCCCGTTTTTGAAGACCGGCAGTTCGAGCGGCAGCTACAACATCTGGATGTGGGATATACCGAAAAGTAATTTGATCCTTTTCGGAAGCATCATCATCAAATCGTGGCTTTCCGTCATCAGCCTTGTGCTACTCACAGCAACGACGAAATTCTCCGATGTACTCAAAGGGCTGGAACAACTACGCATGCCCAAAGTAATGGTGATGATCCTTTCTTTCATGTATCGTTACATATTCGTTTTAACAGACGAAGTGCTGCGCATGAAACAAGCCAGAGACAGCCGAAGCTTTGGGGAAAAGCGCTCCCGGCAGATCAAGACCATCGGCAACATGATAGGCACACTATTCCTCCGCAGCTACGAGCGCGGCGAACGAGTATACGCCGCAATGGTCTCGCGCGGCTTCGATGGCGAGATTCGAACGCTCTCCAGCACAACCATGAGGGCAGCAGACCTCTTGTATACTTTCTCCTTCCTCATCATAATATCACTAGTTTGTTTATCTCTAGCTATTTGAAGGACACCAGTTGAAAAACGCAGTCGAGATCAAAAATCTATCTTACAATTACCCCGACGGCCAGCAGGCACTGCATGGGATCAGCCTCACTATAGGTAGAAACGAAACCGTGACCATCATCGGACCCAACGGAGCCGGCAAATCGACACTGCTCCTTCATCTCAATGGTATTATTCGAAGTGATGGCACGATAAAGATATTCGGAACACCACTGACGGAGAAAAACATAAAATGGGTGCGAAGCAAAGTCGGATTGGTTTTTCAAAACCCCGATGACCAATTGTTTTCACCAACGGTGTTCGACGATGTGGCATTTGGCCCGCTAAACATGGGACTCGCCGAGGAGGAAGTGCGCTCGCGAGTGCAAAAAGCGCTTGCCATGGTGAGCATGGAAGGATATGAAAAACGTTCCCCTCAACACCTGAGCGTTGGTGAAAAAAAACGCATCGCAACAGCCACTGTTCTATCGATGGATACGGAAATCCTGATCTTTGACGAGCCGTCAGCTAACCTGGACCCAAGGGCAAAGTGGGGCCTCGTTGCACTTATCGAGCAATTACCGATGACCAAGATAATTGCATCTCATGATCTGGAGCTGGTGAGAACACTGAACGGACGAACTGTAATACTCGATAAAGGTCATATCGTTTGCGACACCTCGACTGATGAGGTATTATCGGATGCGAGCCTGCTTGAAAAGCATGGGCTGGCACCCGCACCGCATATCAGCATGTCACAAGTTTAAGACTTAAATCCAGCGCTTTGGATGAGTGAGTGAGCGCTCCTACAGATATAAGGTCGACACCTGTCTCTGCCACAGAACGAACATTATCCAGATTGATACCGCCTGAAGCCTCAATCAGCGCCCGCCCATGATCAATCTTCATCACGCGCTTCATTTCCGCTATGGGCATATTGTCCAGCATCACAATGTCAGCACCGGCCTCCAGCGCCTCAACCGCCTGATCGAAGCTATTTACCTCCACTTCGACCTTTGTTATCTCACCGGCCAGCGAACCACTGCGAGCCCGCTCGATAGCATCCTTTATACCTAAGCCCAAACAACGTAGCGCTGCCAGATGATTATCCTTAATAAGGATCCAGTCCCCCAGATGCTCACGGTGGCTGTGTCCTCCACCCATGCGCACTGCATATTTTTCAAAAGGCCTGAGCCCGGGGGTAGTTTTCCGCGTATCGGTTATCTTAGCCTTTGTGCCCTTAACCGCATCTACGTACTTGGAGGTATCGGTTGCGATCCCGCTGAGGTGACAGAGAAAATTCAGGGCAGGACGCTCTGCTTTCAGGATACTGACAATCTCCCCCGATACCGTGGCAACTACATCACCCTTTTTAACCCTGTGCCCATCGGTGATATGCACACTAACCAGAAGCGTAGGATCCACGTGCATAAATACAGCCTTGGCAATCTCAACGCCGGCGAGTACGCCCTCAGCTTTGGCGATAATTGCGACCTTACCCTCCAGATGATCTGGGATAAGTGCCTGTGTTGTTATGTCTTGAGAGACACGATCTTCAATGAGGGCTTTATCTATAATGCTACCCACGTGCTCCCAGAAACGGACCAAATGCTGCTCTACCACGTAATAATACCTAAACTATTTTAAAAAAAATGTCAAGCATGAAAACATCGAGGTGTGATAGCTGATAATTAACCTTGCTTTGTAAAAACAATATGTTTAATCCAGTTATCCGAAGACTTTGGGAAATCGGTGCGGAAGTGGGCGCCGCGGCTCTCCTCTCTTATGAGCGCCGCCTCCGCCATAATCCGCCCCGCCAAAACCAGATTGGCAAGCTCATACGCAGGGCGGTCCGCCGGCTCCTTCATCGACTTGTGCCAGGCAGCCAGCACTGAGACCACGCGTTCCAACTCCTTTCCCGAGCGTACGATCCCAACACCATCCCACATAAGAGATTGAAACCTGGTAAGACTCAACGGAGGAACATCGCCAGACTTTTTCCCCTTGCTCAACGAATAACGAGCCTCCTTGGTGTCCTGCGCGACGTTGTTCCCCTCTTGCACCCGCTGAACGATGCGTTTAGCAAAAACAACAACCTCGAGCAACGAATTGGAGGCTAAGCGGTTGGCCCCATGGACACCCGTGCTCGCCACCTCACCGCATGCGAACAGCCCAGCTATATTGGTCTCCCCCCAGGTATTAGTTTTCACCCCACCCATCATATAATGAGCCGCCGGCGATACAGGGATCAACGATCTGGTTATATCGAGGCCGTTTACATAGCAGTACCTGAAAATATGCGGAAAGCGGGCAGTTACCTTATGCGGATTAATATGTGTAACATCGAGGTAAACACGGTCGCTCCCAGTCTTTTTCATCTCGGCGACTATGCTGCGTGCAACTACATCACGAGGCGCAAGCTCACCCTTGGGAGCGTAATCGAACATGAAGCGCCGCCCTTCCTTGTTCCGCAATATGCCTCCCTCCCCCCTGACCGCTTCGGAGATAAGGAAAGGCTCCACGCCCGGCATGCGCAGCGCGGTCGGATGGAACTGAAAGAACTCCATATCGGTTATCTCGGCCCCGGCATTGTAGGCTAATGCGATGCCGTCACATGTGGCGATATCGGGATTGGTGGTAAAGTTGTAAAGCTTACCTCCGCCGCCTGTAGCCAGAATAACGGCGCGTGAGCGAAATTCCTGTGTTGTACCCGTACGGATATCGATCGCCCTCACTCCCTGAGCGATGCCATTATCAACAATGATCTTGGTAACCAGACAATACTCCATGATGACCACATTGGCCAGCAACGCCATGCGGCTCAGCGCCTTCTCAATGTTCTCGCCGGTGGCATCCCCGCCGGAGTGCAATATGCGCGGCACGCTGTGCGCTGCCTCCCTCGTTAGGGCAATCTCCCCATCCATCGTATCGAAATGAACGCCGAAATTTACCAGATCCGCGATTCTATCCGGCGCTTCGTCAACCAGTATCCGAACCGCCTCTTCATTACACAGGCCAGCACCTGCAGCGATAGTATCCTTAAAGTGCAACTCCGGCGAATCCTTCACTCCTATAGCAGCAGCGATGCCACCCTGTGCATGCTTCGTGTTGCATTCATCGATTCCGCCCTTGGTCAGAACCAGAACACTTCCATGTGTCTTCGCCAGCAACGCCGTATACAGTCCGGCGATACCGCTTCCAACGATAATATAATCGTAGTTATCCGTCTTTCCAGCCTTCACTATTTCACCTTCAGCATTCTATCCAGCGCACGCTTGGCTTTCAACCTGACTTTTTCTGGAACCGTGATAGAGTTCCGCATCTCCTCCATCGTGCGCACGACACTTGCAAGCGTTGTTTTTTTCATATTCGGACAAACCAGGCCTTCAGTGAGCAGATGAAATTCCTTACCGGGGTTCTCCTTGCCCAGATGATGCAGCAGGCCGCTCTCAGTGCCAATAACAAATACTCGAGACTCACTCTCCCTGGCGTAACGAAGCATCTGAGATGTGCTCATCGCCGCATCCGCCTTGTCGACGACGTCCGGCCTGCACTCCGGATGCACCAGCACCACGCAGCCGGGATAGCGCTCCCTGGCAAGGTCGATATGTCTGGAAATTACCCGCTGATGCGGGGTGCAGAAACCGGGGTAGAGTATCATTTTCTTATCGGTACTTCTCGATATGAAATGCCCCAGATTCTGGTCGGGGACAAAGAGTATCTCTTTCTCCGGCAGCGACTGCACGACCTGCACCCCATTGGCCGAAGTGCAGCAAATATCGCTCAGCGCCTTGACCGCCGCCGACGAATTAATATAGCAGACAACGGCAGCTTCGGGATACCTTCGCTTCCATTCTAAAAGATCTTCCTCGGTGATCATGTCCGCCATGGGGCAGCCAGCCTCCGCCTCCGTCAGCAATACCTTGCGGTCTGGATTCAGTATATATGCGCTTTCCGCCATGAAGTGTACACCGGCAAAAACGATGACCTTCGCATCCACCTGAGTGCATTTGCGCGCCAGCTCAAGGGAATCGCCGGTGAAATCGGCGACGTCCTGCACCTCGGGGCGCTGGTAATTGTGCGCCACGATCACCGCATTGAGCGACTTCTTCAACTCAGCGATCCGACTACTGATGCGCTCGAAATCCTTATAATCTGACATCTTTCCGACCCTTACCGGAACCCCTGACCGTGTATATCATATCAGAATCGCCGACGTAATGTATGAAGACGACACGACTCTAAATCGAAGATACAATCCCCTGCAACGACCACGGACTTGTGCCCTCGATCCGAATCTTAACAAGCCGACCAAGATAATCGTCCGGATCGGTGAAGAACACCAGTTTGTCGGTGCGTGTACGCCCCCACCACTTGCCCTTTTTCCTCCCCTCTACCAGCACTTCGACCACACACCCATCCAGCTCGCTGTTTATCTCACTCGCTATTCCCTCCTGAAGGGCTTCGAGTTCTTTGCGGCGTTTCACTTTGATTGATGCAGGGACATCATCTGCAAGATCGCGAGAGGCAACCGTCCCCGCACGCGGCGAGTAGCAAGCGATATGTACCGTATCAAACCGGATATCCTCAATCATCCTGCGTGTCTCATCGAACTGCTCTTCGCTCTCCCCGGGGAAACCGACGATGACGTCAGTGCTCAACGCTACGTCCGGCACAGCCTTGCGAATGCGTCCGACCAGGCGGCGGTACTGCGCATTGGTATATCCGCGATGCATCGCTTTAAGGATATCGTCATCGCCCGCCTGGAACGGCAGGCTCAGGTGCTCACAGACTTTATCCAAGCGAGCCATGGCCTCGATAAGTTGCTCGTTCATATCCTTGGGATGCGAGGTAAGAAAACGGATGCGTGCAAGCCCCTCGATTCGGTTCAACTCTTCAAGCAAATCAGCCAGCGTCGGGTTGCCTGCCAAGCCGTGCCCATATGAATCGACGTTCTGCCCCAGTAGCACGACCTCCCTGGCGCCGCGTTCGACAACCGACTCGACTTCGCTCACGATATCCGCCATCGGGCGGCTCACCTCCCTGCCGCGGCGGTATGGCACAATGCAATAAGAACAAAAATTATTGCAGCCATGCATTATGTTAATAAGCGAGCTGATATTTGCTTTGACCGGAAGGTTTTGCGTAACCGCGTTCGACTCTACTAGTCCCCGACCCTGCAGATACTCCGACAGCCTTCCAACATCCTGCGGCCCAAAGAACACATCTACGCGAGGGAAGCGATTTTGCAAGCCGTCGACCTTCGCATCGACTATGCAGCCTGTCACTGCTAATACTTTATCGGCATCGAGTCGCCTCAGAGCATCGATCTTATTAGCGACTTTGCTCTCGGCGCCCTGCCGCACTACACAGCTATTGAGCACAATTATATCAGCATCATCGATTCTTGAGGTTGAACGATAACCACACTGCTCCAGAAAAGCGGCGATGCTTTCGGAGTCGGCTTTGTTCATCTGACAACCAATTGTCCAAATGTAGTAATGAGGCATGAAGGCTCCAACACACAGATAAAGTCATTCGCGCTTTATCCTATGATGCAATTATAGCAGATTGCAACGCCTCGCCCTTCCGATAAACAAAGTCAGAAAAGAGGTGTCCTTCCGCGGAAGGACCGGGGTATTAGGGGTGTCCCCTATATTTTTTAAAGTCCCCCAAACGTATGGGGGACTAACAGGGGGTTTGGATGATGATTCCACCAAGACTGGGGGATAGCAGGGGGTTTTCAATAATCCATTTTCAGCGCGGTGAAGAAACCACGCCGAGCAGAAACGACATCAATAATCTCAGCTACTGTATCCTGCATCTGCTCTCAAGTGTCATTCCACCTGAGCGAAAGCCACCACATAGTTATGCCCGTGAACCTTGGCGCACTTGGGACAGGTGGTGAAATAGAAGTAATACCTTAAGGCCTTCTTGCCCTGCTCAGCCAGATACCTGTTCATCTCCTTGAACCACTTCGGCACCGCGTTATATGGCCCGTCGAAGACCCTGCTTACAAACGTGCCCGACAGCTTCACATTCTTGGCACTAGGGACTTCTTTGGTAACAGCCACGTATAGTTCGCCCTTCCAAGGGTTTGGATCATATGCAAGACACAGAAAATCCTTCAGCTCCGGCGCCGCACCGGCATCCTGCGCCATCTTCCACATCCTTCCAATAGCCTTAGCTACCATCGGCGGGAAAGGCATGTGCATGAACTCCGGGATAGACTCCGTGATAAAAGGTTTGTCTTTCCACAAATATGTCTTGCCGTCCCACGGCACCGGATCGAACTGGAGGCAACAAACATGGTCTTGAGTGTGCTTGTGTGTCATAGGCTTAACTCCTGAAGTGGCGGAGGGAGAGGGATTCGAACCCTCGACCCCAGTTTACCCAGGGTAACCGCTTAGCAGGCGGCCGCACTAGACCACTATGCGATCCCTCCTCGCGTCCAATATAACACAAGAGATGCCGCTTTTTCAACGATATTGCCTTGCAAACTACCCTATGTTATACTATGCTCTGCTATTGTGCACATATAGCATCGTCACGAAGGGAGAGCATGGAAGAACAGAAGATTGAAGAGAAGCCTGAGGAAAAGGCTGAACCTGAAGAGATATCGATTAAATCGCTATTAGCCGCAGGTGCCCATTTCGGTCATCAAACAAGCCGATGGAACCCGCGGATGGAAAAATATATCTTTACGGCCAGAAATGGTATTCATATAATCGACCTCGAGCAGACCGCAACGCTGCTACACAAAGCTGGCGATTTCATTAAAGACCTTGTTGCCAAAGGCGAAGATATTATTTTCGTAGGAACCAAGAAACAGGCAAAAGAATCCATCGAGGAGGAGGCTAAACGTTGCGGCATGCCCTATGTGAACCAGCGCTGGCTTGGCGGCATGCTTACAAACTTCGATACGATACAATCAAGGATAGACTACCTGGTACGGCTCGAGGATCAGAAAGCGCGCGGCCAGTTCGAAGTTTTACCTAAAAAAGAAGCCCTGAAACTTAATAAAGAGATCGATCGCCTCAATAGGCAGATGGGCGGCTTCAAAGAGATGACCAAATTCCCAGGGGCTATTTTTATCATCGATCCTGCCAAAGAACGGATAGCAGTTACCGAGGCGCGGCGCATGGGAGTGCCCATCGTCTCCGCAGTGGATACCAACTGTAACCCCGACGAAATTGACTACCCCATACCGGCCAACGACGATGCCGTCAGGGCCGTAAGACTCATATGCAGCTACGTAGCAAGTGCAGTTCTCGAAGGCCGTCAAGCCCGCGAGCTAGCCTCTATGGTATATGAAGAAGAGTCGGTTCACGAAGTACTGACGTTTACCCCGGAGGGCGGGTTCGGTACAGCAAGCGAGATGGCTGCCGCAAGCAAAGCCGCAACCGAAGCAGAGGCTGCCGCTAAAACTGCAAATTCCGACATTGAGCCTGCACAAGTAAAGCCATCAGAAACTGAAGTCAAAAAAGAGGACAATGCAGCCCCTGAAGCCAAATAACCTCTAGAGAATAACCCTTAGCCGAAAGTCGAGACGCAATGACTAAAAGCAATATAACAACCGAGACGATAAAAGAACTCCGCAACATCACCGGGGCCGGGATTATGGACTGCAAATGTGCCCTTCAAGAAGTCGATGGGGACATGACAAAAGCCCTGGAAATCCTGCAGAAACAGGGCTTCGCCAAGGCTGAAAAAAGAGCGCAACGAGAAGCAAAGAATGGCTTAATCGATGTTTATGTCCACGGAGGCCGCATCGGTGCCATGGTCGAGATAAACTGCGAGAGCGATTTTGTGGCGCGCACTGAAGATTTCAAGGCGCTGGTCCATGATATAGCCATGCAGGTAACAGCCACCGACCCGCGCTTCGTCAGTGTTGATGCCATTCCCGCCAAGATCCGCGCAGACGTGAATCCTGTAGAGGTATGTCTGCTCTCCCAGCCATTCATCCGAGACCCGCAGAGAAGCATTCAGGATATTATCACCGAGGTCATAGCTAAGACCGGTGAAAATATAAAGGTACGCAGATTCGCTCGCTTCGAACTGGGGAAAGGATGAACTTAACGTATGAAAAAAGCCCGGTACAAGCGTGTCCTGCTGAAAATAAGCGGGGCAGCACTAACTGGGGATGAACAATACGGCATCGACTTCGCCAGGGTATCTGACGTTGCCTCTCAAATCAAGCAAGTCGTCCAGATGGGGGTGGAAGTCGCCGTTGTCGTTGGCGGTGGCAACATATGGCGTGGCTCAGCCGCTCAAGAGATGGGCATGGAACGCACCAATGCCGACTACGCCGGCATGCTGGCCACACTGCTGAACGCGCTCGCGTTGCAGGATACCCTTGAAAAGATCGATGTAATAACCCGCATTCAAAGTGCGATACCGGTCGAAGCAGTCTGCGAACCCTTCATTCGCCGCCGTGCCCTGCGTCACCTTGAAAAGGGGCGTGTGGTCATATTCGCATGCGGCACCGGCAATCCCTACATGACTACAGACACTGCCGCAGCCTTGAGAGCTATTGAAATAGGTGCAGATGTCCTGCTGATGGCCAAGCACCGGGTAGATGGTGTATACGATGCAGACCCACAAAAAAACCCGAAAGCTAAGAAATTCGACAGCATAAGCCATAATGAGGCTCTGAAACTGCGCCTGAAGGTAACAGATGCTACTGCAATGTCGCTGTGTATGGAGCACAACCTGCCTATCTTTATTTTCGATATAGGCACCCACGATAGCATTGTCCATGCTGTACAGGGGGATGTCATCGGCACTATAGTTAGCAGCCAGAGGTAAATTATGATTGAGGAAATACTTTCAGAAGCAAAAGCCCGTATGAGCAAAAGCATCGAAGTCCTGCAGAGAGACCTTGCCGGGATACGCACCGGACGGGCAACACCCATGATACTCGATAATATCAAGATAGATTACTATGGCACACAGACACTGCTTAAACAGATAGCTACCATCTCAGCCCCAGATGCGCGATTGCTTATTATTCAGCCGTGGGACAACGCTACATTAGGAGATATTACCAAGGCTATACAGAAATCGGACCTCGGCCTTAATCCCAGCAGTGACGGACATATCATCAGGTTACCCATACCACCGCTGTCACAGGAGCGCCGCAAGGAGATGGTCAAGTCCGTACACAAACGGACAGAAGAAGGGAAGATCGCTCTGAGGAACGTCAGAAGAGATTCGCTAGAAATGATAAGGGACCTGGAGAAGGAAAAAGAAATCTCCCAGGATGAACAGAAGCGTGCCCAAAATAAGCTCCAGGAGATCACAGATAGCTTCATCGCCCAAACAGACCAGATAGCCAAAGATAAAGAGACTGAGCTATTGGAGGTCTAGTGGCAAACCCTATAAGTAACCATATCCCCCGACACGTCGCCATTATTATGGATGGCAACGGCCGATGGGCAAAACAGCGCAAGTTACCCCGCTTGGCCGGCCACAAAGCGGGGACAAATAATATCCACCGCATAATTAAATGCCTTGCCGACCACGGCGTAAAGTATGTCACTCTGTATGTCTTCTCCACCGAAAACTGGAGTCGCCCCAGCCAGGAGGTTCGCGGACTCATGCGTCTGATAGAAGAAAGTGTCGATAAAGAAGTACAAAGCCTGCATGCGGATGGCGTAAGGCTTGTGCACATCGGCAGGAGCGACGGAGTTTCACAACGGCTGCAGAACAAGGTACGCCAAGCAATAGAGCTGACGGAAAACAACAAGAAGCTCACCGTATGTATAGCATTTAACTACGGCGGACGCTCCGAAATCGTCCATGCGGTTAAGCGTATCATCCAGGACGGCATCACACCTGACGAGGTAGACGACGCCCTGGTATCAAAATATCTGTACACCGCAGACCTTCCCGATCCCGATCTGATCATACGCACCGGCGGTGAGATGCGCATAAGCAACTTCCTTCTATGGCAAGCCGCCTACAGCGAATATTACATCACACCCACCCTCTGGCCGGACTTTGGTCCAGATGAGATAGAACAAGCGCTGGCCGATTTCAGCGATCGGGAGAGACGTTTCGGTGGTCTCAGAAATAAAGTTAAGGCCTGAACAACAATATGATGCTGAAACGCTGGCTCAGTGGGCTTTTTCTGGGGGCAATAGTCTTCGCTGTCACATGGTTCGGCGACCCGATTTTTTCCATCTTCATAGCAGCAATCGCTATTCTGGGATCATTCGAGTTCTTCCCCCTAATCGGCGTCACTAAAATACATCCCATTACCATCTTCGGCACGATAGGTGTGCTTCTATTCATCATTATGGCCCACTTTGAGATGAAATACACCGCTCCACTGCTGACTGCTTCAGTGGCCTTACCGTTAATCTGGCTTGTTTTCCAATCTGATACAAAAAATGCTGCGATTAATTGGGCTTGGCTTATTGTCGGCATACTATATCTCGGCTGGATGCTGAGCCATTTCGTACCCATGAGGCTGCTTGAAAGCGGAAGGGATTGGGTAATACTTACAATAGTTGGTAATGTCGTTTCAGATACCGTAGCCTTCCATTGCGGTTTGAAATGGGGCCGACATCGTATGGCTCCCAGAATCAGCCCCGCCAAATCATGGGAAGGAGCCGTTGCCGGCTTCATAGGAGCAATAGCAGTAGTTATTATCCTCGGCACATTCCTGCCGACACTCAAACTACCCTACTGGCAGTCGGCAGTTTTAGGTATACTGATCGGTATTTTCGCTCCGCTCGGCGACCTTGCCGAATCCCTGCTGAAACGCAGCACCGGCGTTAAGGACTCCGGCAACTGCATGCCCGGTCACGGCGGCATCCTCGACCGTCTTGACAGTATTCTGTTCACTGTAGTTGTTGTATACTACTTTGTGACATGGGTAGTGATACAAAGCGATTAGCTGTCCTGGGCTCCACAGGCTCCATCGGCAGGCAAACACTGGATATTGTGCGCTCTTTCCCCGAACGGCTGCGTATTATTGGCTTGGCCGCCGGTGCGAACGCCGACCTTCTGGCGCAACAGGTCGAGGAGTTCAAACCTGAGTTGGTCTCGATCGAATCTTCACAAGAACAACGCAAGTTAAAGCAATTCAATTGCGAAGTAACGACAGCAGAGGAGATAGCCTCACATCCCGATGTCGACCTTGTTGTTATCGCAATATCTGGAATAGCCGGGCTCAAGCCCACGCTGGCGGCGATCGGGGCTAAGAAAAGCATCGCCCTGGCCACCAAAGAGGTGCTGGTGGCGGCAGGGTCGGTCGTTACCGCCGAAGCGAAAAGGCATGGCGTCCGAATAATGCCGATAGACAGCGAGCCCAGCGCCATATGGCAATGCCTTCAGGGAGAAGCCAAGACTGTGCGGCGACTCATCCTGACAGCATCTGGCGGCCCGTTCCGCAATCTTTCGACTAAGAAACTGGGTGCGGTGACGCCCGAGCAGGCACTGGCACACCCCACATGGAACATGGGCCCCAAGGTAACTATCGACTCCGCAACGTTGATGAACAAAGGCTTTGAGGCTATAGAGCTCAGTTGGCTCTTCGATACGCCTATGGATAACATCGACGTGGTGATCCACCCGCAGAGCATAATACATTCCATGGTTGAATTCGTTGACGGCTCTGTCAAGGCGCAGCTTAGCATACCGGATATGCGCTTCCCCATACAGTACGCCATTTTCTACCCCGAGCGCATGCTGAACGAAACACTTCCTCGCATCGATTTTCTCAACATGAAGAGCGGCTCGATCGAAAACGCCCTCACCTTCGAGAAGCCGGATATCGACAGATTCCCCTGCCTTAGACTAGCGTTTGAGGCCAGCCGCAAGGGAGGAACATACCCTGCGGTGCTTTCCGCCGCCGATGAAGTGGCAGTTGACAGATTCCTCAAAGGTCAAATAAGATTCACAGATATACCGAGGATAATATCCGAAGCCCTCAACGGACATCGCGGCACCTCCAAGCCATCCCTTGAGGACATACTCGCAGCCGACGATTGGGCCAGGAAGGTTGCTGCAGGATGAGCATATTTATTTCGATAGTCATTTTCCTCGCCATACTAACGTTTTTGGTTATCATCCACGAGCTTGGTCACTATATCACCGCCAAAATGGCCAAGATAAAGGTAGAGGAATTCGGCATCGGGCTGCCGCCGCGCATGTGGGGCTTCGACCGGGGCGGCACCAAGTGGTCCATCAACTGGATACCGCTGGGCGGCTTTTGTAAGATGGCCGGTGAGGAGGATCCTTCCATTCCCGACAGCCTGGCCAGCAAGAAGCCGAAAGTAAGGCTCATTGTCCTCAGCGCCGGCTCGATAGCGATGATACTTTTCCCGCTCTGGCTGCTGCCGCTGTCATACATGCTGCCGCTCGATCGCCCGGTGGAGCATGCCCCGCGCATCACAAATATCTACGAAGGTTCACCCGCCGCCAACGCCAGCCTGCAGATAAACGATATCATCCTCAGCGTAGATGGTAAACAGGTGTTTACCCCCGATGACCTTGATAAAGCGCTAGACTCGAAGGCCGGACAGGAGGTCACACTTTTAATATCGCGAAACAGCTCTCGATTCAATATGAATGTAGTGCCAATATCATCGGAAACGTCCGAATCGGGAGGTTCATTAGGCATCGACGCGTACAATATGGGCATCTTGATTGCCAATATCAGCGAGAATTCTCCAGCCGCTAATGCAAGCCTACAAGTAAACGATGTAATTTTAAGTTTCGATCGCTCCAAGGTAGATAAATCCAGCGAACTGAATGAGATAACAAAGGAAAAGGCTGGACAGGAAATCATCCTTGTCATCTCGCGGGCAGGCTCACAATTCGAGGTCCCTATTGTTCCCAGAATCAAAGGGGAGATACCTGCAGGACAGGGAGCACTGGGCATCGTAACTGCCCCCGGGACATATATAAGCATCGCATACCAGCCATGGCAGGCGATACCAAAGGGTCTCTCCGAATACGGAGCAATATTCGTAGGTATTAAAGACTCCTTCGGCGCGCTGTTTACCGGAGATGTGCCGGCAAAGGACGCTATAGCCGGGCCTATTGGAATTGCCCAGCTTACCAATGAGGTAAATGACAGGGGTGGCGCTGCTGCTTTGTTCGTATTCGCAGCGCTTATAAGCATAATCCTGGGAATAATGAACCTGTTGCCGCTCCCTGCACTCGACGGCGGCAGGCTGATCTTTGTAATAATCGAGGCTATCCGCAAAGGGAAGCGCATATCGGCCAAGAAGGAAAGCCTCGTACACATGATCGGGTTTGCGCTGCTTATGACACTCTTCGTTGTCATCAGTTACAACGATATTCAAAGAATCATCAGCGGGGAAGGCTTCTTCAGATGATACGCCGGCGCAAATCCAAAGCGATAAATATCGGCAACGTCACCATAGGCGGCAGCGCACCGATAGTCGTCCAGTCCATGGCCAAGACGGATACCCGCGACGCTAAAGCAACCATTCGACAGATAAAACAGCTCGAAAGATGCGGCTGCCAGCTCGTGCGCGTCGCCATCCCCGACCGAGAGGCCGCTGAGGCGCTGCCCGCGATCAAAAAGGCTATCCACATACCGCTCATCGCCGATATCCATTTCGATCATCGACTGGCGCTCCAAGCCATCGATGCAGGCGTTGATGGGCTGCGGCTCAACCCGGGCAACATCCGCGACCCGCAGCATATCAAAAAAGTTGTTCTTGCAGCCAGGGAGCGCGATATACCGATACGCATCGGGGTCAACGCCGGGAGCTTGCCGCCGACACAAGACGCGAGCAAAACGACGGTCGAGCGCATGATGGACGCCGCGATGAACGAGATCGACCTGCTGGAGAGCCTCGACTTCGGCCTGATCAAAGTATCGCTCAAAGCCTTTGATGTGCCAGATACCATCGAGGCGAACCGCCTGCTTGCCAAGCGCATGCCCTACCCCATCCACTTGGGCATCACCGAGGCCGGCACCCTCAGGCGCGGCGCTATCCGCAGCGCGGTCGGCATCGGCATCCTGCTATATGAAGGCATAGGCGACACGATACGCGTATCGCTCACCGGCGACCCGCGCGAGGAGGTCAGCGCCGGATACGAGATATTGAAATCGCTCGGTCTCAGCCGGCGCGGCCCGACACTCATTAGTTGCCCCACTTGCGGACGCAGTGAGATCAATGTCATAGCTCTAGCAAACGCGGTGGAAAAGCGGCTGGCGAGGATTGAAAAGCCGATCAAGATAGCGGTCATGGGCTGCGTGGTAAACGGCCCCGGGGAGGCCAAGAACGCGGATGTGGGCATCGCCTGCGGCAAAGGCAAAGGCATTATCTTCAGCAAAGGCAAGCAGGTGTGCACCGTTAACGAATCTGATTTTCTCGCCGCCCTGATGGCAGAGGTCGAGAAATTTTAAAAAGATGTGCCCTTCCGCAGAATCCTTCCATGGAATCTTCTCATGGAAGGACCATGATTGGGGGATAAAGGGGGTTGACCAAGCCTCCTCCTGCTTGAGGAATTTTATACTATGACCAAATCCAACATCAATATCGACGAATTAGCCGCGAAGCGTGATATCAAAGGCCTGATAAAGGCGCTCAAGAGCAAAGATAACTCGCTGCGCTACAGCGCTGCCAGCGCCATAAGCAAGCTGGGATTCGATGCTGTAGAAACTATGCCAGCACTTATTGAAGCATTGAAGCACTGGGATACTATGACGCGGGCTGCCGCCGCAGGCGCCATCGGCAAGATCGGCATCAACTGTAAAAAAGAGGTGGAGCCCGCTGTGCCCGCCCTGAGAGAGGCTCTAAAAGATAGCGAGAACATCGTGCGGAGAGCTGCAGCCACAGCATTGCAGGACATAGACCCCGAGCCCTGGTATTGTGAAACAGAAGAAGACCCCGAATCATTTACGGATTCGCTGTGATAGAAGGTGTATCACCCTCACCTAGCCTCTCCCCTCAAGGGAGAGGTATTTAAAAAGAGGTGCAGGAGAATTTCTCCTGCCGGGGGAATTGGGGGTGTCCCCCAGCTTTCTCCTCTTCCCCCATGATTGGGGGATACAGGGGGTTGAATACTTAAGGAAATCTTTAATGGCAAAAATCAAACTGGATTTGCACGACATTTATAACAAGGGCCTCGCTATCGATACAGAGTTGAACAGGGTCATCACCGAGGCTGTGGACAATAAAATCGCTCTGGTTGAAATCATCCCCGGCAAGGGCAGCGGCCAGCTGAAAAAGCACGTTATACGCTTCCTGATGCAGACGGAGATAAAGAAGCTGTATCATCGACTGGAGAAAGACGACAAGAACCACGGCCGGATTTTCGTGCACTTCAAATTTTAAGTGCGGAATCCTTCCCGAAATGGGAAGGACCATGATTGGGGGATAAAGGGGGTTGACTGAGTTGATATTCCAGGAACGCCCGATCAATTCAGGCAACGACGATTATGGTAGACTAGAGAAACGATATGAATAACACCCACTACACAATCGTAAACCTTCAACAGAACACACCCGCCTGGCTCGAATGGCGCAACCAGGGCATAGGCGCATCCGATGCCCCAGCGATCATGGGCGAGAACCCATGGAAGAGCGTGGATTATCTGTTGCGAGAGAAGTGCACGGGGAAAGTGTACGACCCCAACGCCGCTATGGCTCGCGGCGCCGGGCTTGAGCCAGAGGCGCGAAAATGTTACGAACGCAAATTCGGCATTCGCATCGCAGCCGCCTGCCTGCAAAGCACTAGGTATGAATGGCTGCGGGCAAGCGTCGACGGGCTGGCAGCCGACGGAAGCACGGTGGTTGAGATCAAGTGCGGGGAAAGCGTATATCGCAAGTCCGCAGCTACTCGAGAGGTTCCTGATTATTACTTCGGGCAGTTGCAGCATATCCTGGCCGTTACCGGACTGCATGAAATCGACTTCTGGTGCTATCTGCCGAGCCGCCCGGAGGTTCATATCGCCGTAGCGCGAGATGACGGTTACATTAAACGGCTGCTCGAAGCCGAGCACGCATTCTGGCAGCGGGTTGTACAACACCGCAAGCGATAGAGTGGATTTGAAACCCGCCAGAAGAAACATCTTAAGGAACATTGAAGATGGGATTTTTAAAATCGGAGGAACAGACATATAAAGTATTCTTTGATACTTTTGTCTATTTCGCTAAGAAGATTTCACAATCACCTTATGACGAGGAACAAATTCATATACATTGCACTTTATTTTATGGAGCGTCAATCTTAGCAAATAACGTCGTAACTGGAGTAACTAAAATAAAGAAGGAATGGGACAAAGGGCGCAAAGAGAAAACATTTGCGTTATTTGAGATTTGCATCCAACCGATGATTTCAGTCTGGTTTGGAGCTGTAGAAAATCAATTCGCCTGCACAGAAGAAGACAAAAGACGAAATAGAGAGCTTGTTATACGCAATGTTCTTTATATCCTTGATTCTTACACCGAAGAAAAATTGACGGATTTCCTAAAGTTAGATGCACAATTCCAGTATGATATAAACAAACACGAAGAAAAAAACAAACTCGGAGAAAAAGGTGTGCAGTTATGTCATGTTACTTTATTAATGTCCAAGTTGGCAGAAGCTGTAGGATTTAATAGCTATATCGACTGGCGCAAACAAGATGCTCCCGTCACAACTGTAGATGAAATACTATTCATGGATGCCAATAAGCCTTACGGTGATTTCGGATTTAATCCCAATAACGAACTCGCTATACTTACTTCTATACAACTAGCTGGCTCCGCCATGTTCAAGTACTATAAGGAATTACAGCCCCATCAGCAGTAGAGCGGGATGGTTATCTCTTGAAACCGATATTTGTTGACAACTTCACAGCTAAAGACCCTGAATACAACAACATACGTGACGGTACCGATGAACGATTAAGAGCAGCGAAGAAGCTCACTCAAGAGCTATGGGCTATATACCATCCTTATGCAGATAAACATTTCTTAATAGAAATACGCAAAGATTTTCATGCCAGGTTTTGGGAAATGTATTTGGCCTGCACCCTCATGCATAGTGGTTACAAGCTCTCCCCCCATATAGATAAGGGACCTGATATAAGGATTGCGCACAAGTCTAAGATTATTTGGATAGAAGCTGTTGCGCCCACAGGTGGAAATCCTGCTAAACCAGATAGTATACGTGATCCGAATTGTAGTTCTAAAGTCATCGTCACACAAGATGTCCCTGACAGACAAATAATTCTAAGATATCGTGCTGTGATACATGACAAATACCTCAAATATTACGAACACATTAATTCAGGTTTAATCTCCAACGACGATTGTTATGTCATCGCCGTAAATGGCCATCGAGTCCCCTGGGCAATAAATGATCTTGGTCTGCCTAGAATTGTTAGCTCCGTCCTTCCATTCGGATGGCCACGAGTCACTATAGATAAAAATTCACTTAGAACTGTAGATAGGGGATGGGAATATAGACCGTATTTGAAAAAGGAAAGTGGAGAGCTAGTCGACACAGACATATTTATCAAACCCGAATATAATCACATTAGCGCGGTCATATCCTCGATGGACAATGCTGTTAATCCAACGACAACTATGGGTAACAATTTTATTATTGTACACAATCCTTTGGCATTGAGACCATTACCTGATGATTTCCTCAAAATTGGTTGGGAATATAGAGCTGAAGTATCAGAAAAAGAGATTGCTCTATCTTCAAAGAACTGGGAAAAGGTTTAACCGGCCACATCTTCCTCCATAGAAATCTACCCCTCCAGCATTTATAATAGGACTCATCATGAAAACCCTGCTTAGATTGCCACTCAGCATCGTTAAGGTGATAATAGCGCTAGCCATGCTGTCCATCGGCGTCATTGTCATGCTCTGCGTAATTATCGCTTACACCGACCCGAAGGCACTGTTCGCAAAGAAAAAAGAGAAGGCAGCTGAAACATAGAAGGACCGTATTATGAAGGTATCACAGCTTTTCGGTAAGACGCTCAGACAAACGCCAGCGGAGGCAGAGAACGCAAGTCACCAGCTCCTGCTCAAGTCCGGCATGATCCGCCAGCTGGCATCCGGCGTTTACAGTTACATGCCGATGTGCCTGCGCTCCATCCAGAAAATCGAAGGCATCATACGTGAAGAGCTGAACGCCATCGGCGCACAGGAGCTATTGATGCCGGCGCTCCAGCCATTCGAGATATGGGTAGAGACCGGACGCGACCTGGCATTCGGCGAAAACCTTTTTACTTTGAACGACCGCCGCGATCGCACGCTGGCTCTGGGCCCAACACATGAGGAGGTCATTACATCGCTGGTTCGCCACCAGGTGCAGAGCTACCGCGACCTGCCGCTCATCCTGTACCAGATACAGACCAAGTTCCGCGACGAGCCTCGTCCGCGCGGCGGACTGCTGCGCGTGCGCGAGTTCGGCATGAAGGACATGTACAGTTTCCATACCGACGTCGAGTCGCTGAACGAAATCTTCCCTAAAGTAGTCGAAGCTTATAAGAGAATCTATGAACGATGCGGTCTGCGATTCCTCATCGTAGAAGCCGACAGCGGGGCTATAGGCGGCAAGGAATCGAACGAATTCATGGTCATCGCCGATAGTGGCGAAGACACTATCATAAATTGTCCCAGCTGCGGCTATACTGCAAACGTTGAAAAGGCGGAGAGCGTAAAGCCAAGAAGCGATGCGGGCCAGCCGCTGCCGATGGAGGAGGTTTCGACACCGGGTATGAAGACCATCGAGGAGGTGGCGAACTTCCTGCACATCAAGCCGGGCCAGACACTCAAGGCCGTGTTCTACAACTGCGATGGCGATATCGTTCTCGTCTCCATCAGAGGCGATATCGAGGTAAATGAGATCAAGCTCAGGAACGCCATCGGCTCCCATGAGCTGCGCCTGGCCACTGATGAGGAACTGGTAAAGGCGGGACTGGTGGCAGGCTACGCCTCACCGATAGCGGTAAAGGGCGTCAAACGAATCGCCGACGATTCGATAACAATGGGCACAAACTTTGTGGCCGGAGCCAACAAACCAGACAAACATATAAAAAACGTCAACTACCCCCGCGATTTCCAAGTCGACCTGATAACGGATATCGCAAACGCAAAAGCAGGTGACCATTGCCCAAAATGCAGCGCGGCCCTGACCGCCATTAAAGGTATTGAGGTAGGACATGTCTTTAAGCTCGGTACTAAATTCACAGAGCGCCTGGGGGCCAACTACCTCGACCGCGACGGCGTATCCCGTCCCATAATTATGGGCACCTATGGCATAGGCATCGGACGTCTACTGGCCTCTGCTATAGAACAGAACAACGACGAGAAAGGCATAATCTGGCCTGTGGCTATTGCCCCGTACCATATCTACTTGTGCCCGCTATCAATCGACAACGCGGAAGTGCAGAAAGCCACCGATAAGCTGTATAAAGAACTCACCGACGCCGGTATCGAGGTGCTGTACGACGATCGTTTAGAATCCCCGGGCGTAAAGCTGAACGATGCCGACCTGCTGGGCATGCCGCTGCGGGTGGTGATAAGCCCCCGCACGCTCAAGAACACCAGCGTCGAGGTCAAACAACGCCGCGAAAAGAATGCCTCTATCCTGCCGCTCGAAGGCGTAGTGGAGAAGCTGCGCAGTATGCTGTTCCCGCGATAGCCACCCCAACATCTTAACCCTGCCTTTGCGAGCAAAGCGAAGCAATCTTTCGCTACATTACTCCACACAAGCAATAAGATTGCTGCGTCGTTACGCTCCTCGCAATGACAGCTGACAAAGAGGTGCGGGAGATTTCTCTCCTGCCGGGGGTTTGGGGGTGTCCCCCAGTTTTTTATATCCCCCAAAGTATGGGGGATAACAGGGGGTTTGGACCAAAAGCCTCTTTCCTTAATCGAAAGAAACTAATCCATTCCCTGAAAATAATTGGTATTGCATGAAGATATATTTCATGATATACTAGTCCTTTGATTGAGCTCGCCCCGAACTAGACTTGAATAATGTCGATATAACGAGCTTGAAGGAAGTGGGTCTTGTTTCCCACTTTTTTCATTAGGAGGGTACTTTGGGTAAGACAAAAAGCGAATTTATGCTCGCAATAACCCAGCTCGCCGCAGAAAAAAATCTGCCCAAGGAAGTAGTGCTGGAGGCAATCGAAAATGCCTTGGCCTCTGCCTTCCGTAAAAACAACTTCATGCCCACTCAAAATGTATCGGCAAAGATCAATCAAGAAACAGGGCAGGTAGCCGTCTTCGCTGGGAAGACTGTGGTACAAGAGGTGACAGATCCTATCCGCGAGATATCACTGGAGGATGCGCGGAAGATAAATAAATACGCTCAGCTGGACGAGGAAATCATGATAGAGGCTACCCCTCAAAACGCCGGGCGTATTGCAGCACAGACCGCAAAGCAGGTTGTGCTTCAGCGTTTGCGTGAGGCAGAGCGGGAAATCGTATTTGAAGAATTCTCGGACCGTGAGAACGAGATCGTCACAGGTGTAGTCCAGCGTATCGAACCCAAACAGATCACCCTGGACCTCGGCAGAACAGAGGCTATACTCCCCTCCACGGAACAGGTGCGTACAGAGCATTACCGCACCGGCCAGAGGGTGAAAGTTTATATCTTAGGTGTACATCGAAGTGCTAAAGGCCCGCAGGTTATAGTATCACGTACACACCGCAACCTGCTGCGCCGGCTTCTTGAGCTCGAGGTACCGGAGATGCACCAGGGTGCTATAGAACTTAAAGCTATTGCCCGAGAAGCAGGGCAGCGCAGCAAGATCGCAGTAGCCGCCCGGCAGGAGGGCATTGATCCGATCGGCTCCTGCGTCGGCCTACGCGGCATTCGCATCCAGAACATCGTTAACGAACTCAATGGTGAAAAGATAGATGTCGTACAGTGGGATGCCGATTCATCTGCCTTCATCGCCAACGCCCTGAGCCCGGCCCAGGTTGAGAGCGTTACTGTCAACAATGAGGAAAAGGTTGCTGTAGTTATAGTCCCCGATAGGCAATTATCGCTGGCCATCGGCAGGGAGGGACAGAACGCAAGGCTCGCAGCCAAGCTTACCGGTTGGCGTATAGATATTAAGAGCACATCCATAGCTGAGGCGGAAAAGGCTGCCCTCGAGAGAGAAGGGAAAAAAGCTACAGAGAAAAAAGTCATGGAAGTGGCGCCTGCCACCAAGACAGTGCAGGAACCACCAGCTAAACGGAAGGCCCGCGCGAAGAAAGCAGCTGAACCTAAGGCTATCGATAAAGCAGAGAAGCCTGAGGCCGCACCTGTAGCGAAGAAAGAGGAGGAACTCGTAGATATAATCAACCTCGAGGAAGAGGCAGAGCCGGAGCTGCTCGAACCAGAAGAACCGGAGATCGAATATGAGGAGGAGCCGGAGGAAGAAGCTCCCGTCTCCCGTGTTGGATCGCAGAAACCCGTTATACGCTTCGCAGAGGATATTCTTCCCGGCCGAGGTGTAAAGATAGAGAAGAGGGGGAAGAAGGGAAAGAAAACTCAAGTAAAAGAGGACGTGGTAAAGGCAGCGCCTAAGCCGAAGCCTCGCCGCGCAGCGGACATACCAATATATGATGACGATTTCCACCTTGATTTACATGCCAAGCCTGAGGGAGAGCAAGCAGCAGTAGAGGCTGTTGATAACAATGCTGTAGTTCTGGAAGATGACATCTTCGTTGAAAGTGCCAGCAAGCCCCCAAAAAAATTAAAAAAACAGACGAAGGGAAAGACAAAGGGTAAGAAGGGGCCAGATGGAACTGACAAACTTGACGACAGCCCATAATAAGAAGTAGAGTTGTTTCCCATGGATGTTAGTAGACACAATCTGCGCCAAAAACATGTGCCAGAACGCACCTGTATAGGGTGCCGCCAGGTCAAACCTAAGGATGAGCTTATTCGCATAATAGGGAATGAAAGCGATGGTGTCGCAATCGAACCTTCAGGGAGACATCAAGGACGCAGTGCTTATCTTTGCAAATCTAAGGCTTGTTGGGAAAGAGGACTTAAAAAGGATCGTTTAGGCCTGTCTCTGCGGATGAATATCAGCAAAGAAGTGAAAGATGAGCTGACCCGATTCGGAGAGACGTTGTCTAGATAGTGGGGTCATATGTCTGCAAGGGATGGAATAAAAAAGGGCTCCGGTAAACAAGTTAAGACAACTTCACACGCAGAGTCCTCACATTCTAAAAGCAGGGACGAGAAACCTGTAATCAAGCTGCCTGTTTCCATTACAGTTAAGCAATTAGCCGATCTGGTCGGGGTAAGCCCAATCGATATGATAAAGCAGTTGATGCGTAACGGCATCATGGCCAATATTAATCAGGTTATCGACTTCGATATGGCAGCAAACCTGGTAACCAGCTTCGGCTATGAGGTAGCAGCTGAAAAACGACCCGCGTCCTCCGCATCAACCAAGCGCAAACGGTCACGCCGCTTCTTGGAAGAAGACCCGAACCTTCTAAAGCCTCGTCCCCCCGTGGTGACTATCATGGGGCACGTCGATCACGGCAAAACCAAACTCCTTGACGCCATCCGCAAGGCAAATGTAGCCGCAACGGAAGCAGGTGAGATCACACAGCATATAGGTGCATACCAGGTAGAAGTGCATGGCCAGAAAATAACTTTCCTCGATACTCCGGGCCACGAAGCATTCACAAAAATGCGGGCGCGCGGCGCCCAGGTCACAGACATCGCCGTTTTAGTTGTAGCAGCAGACGATGGCGTTATGCCACAGACACTCGAGGCCATCGCACACGCACGCGCCGCCGATGTACCGATCGTCGTGGCAATTAATAAAATGGACAAACCTGAAGCCAACCCGCAGCGTGTGAAACAGCAACTGGCAGATCACGGAGTTGTCATAGAGGAATGGGGCGGCAACGTAGTATGCGTACCTGTATCAGCCAAGAAAAATGAGGGCATCGACGAGCTTCTTGAAAACCTGCTCGTGGTCGCAGAGGTCGAAGAGCTAAAAGCTAATCCCGACCGTCGCGCTGTCGGCGTAGTTATCGAGGCACAGTTGGACAAGACTAAAGGACCGGTGGCAACAGTACTCATCGAAGCCGGGACATTAAAAGTAGGTGATCCCTTTGTTGTGGGCGATACATGGGGCAAAGTAAAGGCGATTTTCAACGATAAAGGTAAACACCTCAGAAAGGCAGAGCCTTCGAGCCCGGCCGAGATACTGGGCATGGATAGCGTGCCTCAAGCGGGAGATATTTTTACCGTCACAAACACGGAAAAAGAGGCGCATACCCTAGCCATGAAGCGCCATGAACAGAAGAAGGTGGAGAGAAGCGCTGCGAAGCAAATAAGCCTGAGCAACTTATTTTCACAGGTGCGTGAAGGAGAACTGAAAGAGCTCAATATAATACTTAAAACAGATGTCCAGGGCAGTATAGATCCGATAAAGACATCCCTGGAGCGTTTAAATACAGAAGAGGTAAAAGTAAATATACTTCATGCCGACAGTGGCAGTATTACCGAAGGAGATGTTCTGTTAGCTCTTGCTTCCAAAGGAATTATCATTGGATTCAATGCGCGCCCGGAGACCGGAGCAATTAAGCTCGCTGATAAAGAGGGCATAGACATGCGCTCATACGATATCATCTACAATATCGTAGATGACGTAGAGAAGGCGATGAAGGGGCTACTGGAGCCTACTTACGTCGATGTGGTGGAAGGGCATGCCGAAGTGCGGGCCGTATTTAGCACAAAAGCGGGGACCGTGGCCGGAGCATACATCACCGATGGCAAGATTACACGGGGCTCGATGGCTAGAGTACTACGTAAAGGTGCAAGTATCTATAATTCCAACATCAGCAGCCTGAAACGATTCAAGGACGATGTTAAAGAAGTTACAGGTGGATTCGAATGCGGTATAGGTGTCGAAGGATTCACAGCCTTTGAGGAAGGCGATGTTATTGAGTCTTACGTAAAGGAAGCCAGGTAATGAGCAGACGCACCGAACGCCTGAATACCCTTATACGGGAGGAATTAAGCGACCTTATACGACGTCAGTCCAAGGACCCACGATTAAGTTGCTTTCTATCGATAACACGTGTAGAAACAACACCCGACCTGCAATTTGCAAAGATCTATATAAGCATCATGGGCAGCGATGAAGAGAAAAAGAAGGCTATGGATGGGCTAGCTTCAGCATCTGGATTTTTCTATCATGAGTTGAGGGGACGCCTGTCGTTAAGACATACCCCCCAGTTAATCTTCTATAAAGACGAATCTATTGAGCAGGGCGCTCGCATACTCAGTTTATTAGGAAATGTCAGCAACGAAGAAAACAGCAGCAACGATTAACGGTATCCTAAACATCAACAAACCCCCCGCCAGAACCTCACAGGATATTGTCTCTTTTATTAAGCATCTCAGCAAACAACGCCATGTCGGCCACGCCGGCACATTAGACCCTATCGCTACCGGGGTCTTGCCAATATGCCTGGGACAAGCCACGAGGATGAGCTCCTTCCTTATGGAAACCCATAAGACCTATATTGCCGAGATAACATTAGGCATATCCACTAACACTTACGACTCCGAGGGGGCTGTAGTTAAACAAAAAGACCCCTCGTATGTCACGAAAGCACAGGTTAATGAAATACTTCCCACCCTCACAGGTAAGATAATGCAGAAGCCGCCTTCGTTCAGTGCACTGAAACACCAGGGGAAACGCCTATATGAACTTGCTCGAGCAGGAATTGAAGTGGAGGCCAATGCGAGAGAAGTCATAGTATATCGTCTGGAACTCATTGAGTGGAACCCGCCTTGTTTGATCATCGAGGTTGAATGCGGTAAAGGGACATACATACGTTCCATCGCCCATGACATCGGCCAATTTCTAGGTTGCGGAGCCCATATCTCCGCATTAATACGCACAAAGTATGGGCCTTTTAACATCGAGGACAGCGTCAGCCTGCCACAAATTGAGGATGCTTTCACCCACGAATACTGGCAGGAACTGCTATATCCAATGGACATCGTAATAAATGACTGGATTGCAGTAATTGTAACACCAGAACAAGAACGCGCTATTCTGAACGGTCGTACCATACCATATTCCACAGATCATACAGAAACCCGCTGCCGCGCCTACTCAAGCGATGGCCGATTCCTAGCGGTACTGCGATCACTGCCGGATACGGCGATATGGCAGCCAGAGAAAGTATTCCATAACGAATAAAATAACGGTTATCATTGCTGAAATACTTGACACATATTTAGATTGGGGTTATAGTGCAACAGGATTAAAAGGGGGTGAACCGAATGCAGGCATACTGTTTTAAGTGCAGGAAGAAAATCGAAGTAAAGAACGCGCAGAAGGTTACACTGAAGAACGGAAGGCCAGCGACGAAAGGCCTCTGTCCGAAATGCGGCACTAAAGTTTTTCGCATCGGGAAGGCTTAGTTATCGTCCTCAAACATCCGAGGAAGCTTCTCTCAAGGCAGATTTTTCTTCAAAAGGGCCTCCACAAAGGCTTGAGTGTTAGCAACCATAATCTTATCGCATTGAGCTTCGGTGAGGCCGGTTCCCATGATTACCTGTCGAGCGAAAGATAGAGTCAGAATATCACTTGGATCATGGGCGTCCGAATTAAGGAGAAGTTTTGCTCCCGTTTCCAGTGCTAAGCGTACGACGTGACCGTTTGTAAGGGAATGCCCCTTCCTAGCACTAATCTCAAGAAAAATCCCGTTTGAGACAGCAAGTTGTGCTTCCTCTTTTGTGATGAGGCCTGGATGTGCTAAAATATCAACGTATGGGCATGAGAGCGCTGCTTTGTTAGTACCCTTCTCCACTGGTTCGACGATGGTTTCACCGTGAACAACAACCAGCCAAGCTCCAAGTTCCTTAGCCCGCTTGGCAACCTCGTGGATTGCAGCAGGAGGTACATATGTAAGCTCAATACCGGGGATTGCGTTGATTGGCCACTTAGCCCTGGCGAGGGCACAATCGGAGGCAATCTCCCGGACGATACGGTCAAGATAGCCAATGCTGGCATGGTCGGTAATTGCAATGCCTTTATAAGAATTTGATAGAGAACGATATATTAATTCCATAGGGGAAAGGGAACCATCGCTAAGAGTAGAGTGAGTATGAAAATCATATAGCATTATCAACCTCCACGCTAAAATGCTATTATAGGATAGGAGAAAGATTTGAGCAAGATAAATGTAGCGATAATCGGTGTCGGAAATTGTGCCTCTTCTCTTGTACAAGGAGTCCATTATTATAAAGATGCTAAAGAGGGTGAGCAAATACCTGGGCTGATGCATATCAATCTAGGAGGCTACCATATAAGAGACATCGAATTTGTAGCTGCTATTGATATCGATAAAAACAAAGTTGGTAAAGACCTGGCTACAGCAATATATACTTATCCCAACAACACACATAAGTTTTGCCAAGTACCGCGGACAGGAGTTAAAGTAGCCCGCGGCATGACACACGATGGACTGGGAAAGTACTTATCCCAAATAATCACCAAGGCGCCCGGACCAACCGCCAATATCGTTGAAATACTACAGTCTACTAAGACCGATGTTGTTTTAAACTACCTCCCTGTCGGCAGCGAAGAGGCTACAAAATGGTATATCGAACAAGTTTTAACGGCAGGTTGTGGTTTTGTCAATTGCATCCCTGTATTCATTGCCCGTGAGAAATATTGGCAGGAACGCTTCAAAGAACGCAGCCTTCCTGTAATAGGAGACGATATAAAAAGTCAGGTTGGAGCAACCATTGTGCATCGCATTCTTACCAATCTTTTTAGAGAACGAGGCGTAAAGCTGGAACGGACCTATCAACTTAATTTCGGAGGCAATACTGATTTTCTCAACATGCTGGAACGTGAACGCCTGGAATCCAAGAAAATATCTAAAACAAATGCTGTTACATCACAACTGGATTACAAGATACCAGAGAAAGACATACATGTAGGACCAAGTGATTACGTTCCCTGGCTTGAGGATAGAAAATTCTGTCATATTCGAATGGAAGGACGCACTTTCGGCGATGTCCCTCTTACTATTGAGGTAAAACTGGAGGTGTGGGATAGCCCCAACTCTGCCGGGGTGGTGATTGATGCCATAAGATGCTGCAAGATAGCAAGGGATCGCGGCATCTCTGGACCTCTGATAGGGCCATCCTCATATTTCATGAAATCACCCCCGGTACAATATACAGACGCCGAAGCTAGAAGGCTAACCGAAGAGTATATCTCGGGAAACAGCAAATAATGTATCATGCACAATAATATTTTCGGCACCTCTACATTAGAGGAAAACCTAATAGGCAGGCAAAATAAAATGCACCTCCCGCTGCAGGGGCTGGCAGGTAGAAACGGGTTCGGGGCGGCGGATATACATATACATAGCACTGCAAGCGACGGCATGGCTAGCGTAGCTGAGATTCTAGAATTCGTAGCGGAAAGGGGCGATCTGGATATTATCGCCGTAACGGACCATGGAGAAATCTCAGGGAGTTACGAAGCCCGAGAACTGGCCGCTAAGCATAACTATCCGTTTGAAGTTATAGTTGGCATGGAGCTCAACACACAGGAAGGCCATTTACTAGCGCTATTTCTGGAAAAGCCGGTATCAAATAATCAACACCTAACAGATACCATCGCCGCCGTTCATGCTCAAGGCGGCCTTTGTATCGCACCACACCCAATGAGCCCCTTTAGCGAAAGCATTAACCACAAAGATATGGAAACTATTATGCGCACAGGTGATCCGGAGATCTATTTCGATGGCATAGAGACCTTCAACGCCACAATTATGGGCAGGATCTCCAACCACAGAGCAAAAAAGATCAACGAGACGTATAAGCTGGCTGAAACAGGCAGTAGTGATGCCCATTTCCTTATCTCGATAAGCAGCGGCCTCACTTTGTTTCCTGGCCGGACTGCAGAAGATTTTCGCAGGAGCATTCTCGAAAGGACTACAATGCCCATGAAAGGGCATACTCCAAGCTACTTCGAAATCGGCCTCATGCAAATCCTCAAACAGCAGAGTAAAAGCAGGAGCTTCTTCTTCCGTGGCATGATAAAAAATGCTGCCAGGTCTCTAGTAAAATGAAAATCGCGCTTGTTTGTCCATATGATTTTGCCCATCCGGGCGGTGTAGCAAATCACATCACTTTCCTCTATAAAGAACTCCTTAAAATAGGCCATGAAGTAATAATCATCACGTCCTCATCTGGACGCAGTGACCTGTTAGAGAATAAAAATATTATCACCATAGGTAAGCCTGTTTCCATACCATCAGCCGGTTCAGTTGCCAGAATCACTCTATCACCCATGCTCTCCTCACCAGTAAAAGCGGCTCTGGAACGAGAGGAGTTCGATATCATTCATTTACATGATCCACTATATTCAACACTGCCCCTAACCGTATTACACCACTCGAAAACCATTAATATCGGCACCTTTCATGCCTTCCAAAAGACCAGAATCCCATACCATCTCATCAGCCCGCTATTTCAAGGTGCCTTCAATAAGCTGCACGGCAGGATAGCCGTATCCGAGCCTGCTAAGAGGTTCATCAGCAGGTACTTCCCGGCCGAATACAATATCATACCCAACGGGATAGATTTCAAACGCTTCTCCACCCCACTGCCCCCTATCGAGAAGCTGCGCGACGGTAAACTGAATATACTGTTTGTCGGCCGTGCCGAGAAACGAAAAGGACTCAATTTCCTCCTGGAGGCCTACCCGTTGATAAAACGGGAGGTGCCACAATCACGACTCGTTATAGTAGGCCCGGAAACCAGGCAGAAATACAAGCATATAGCAAAAAAAATGGCGCTTACAGACGTGGTTTTTACAGACTATGTCCCCAACGAGGATCTCCCGGCATACTACCAAACAGCTGACGTCTTTTGCTCTCCGGCCACGGGCGGAGAGAGTTTCGGTATTATATTACTAGAGGCAATGGCTGCATCCAAGTCGATAGTTGCATCATCCATTGATGGATACACCAGCTTGATAAACAATGGCGTCGAAGGACTCATGGTGCCGCCAAAAGACATCACTGCGCTGGCTAACGCTATTATCGGACTTCTAAGAGACGAACCAAAACGCCGTGAGATGGGCATGCGTGGCCGTCAGAAAGCCGAGCAGTACAGTTGGTCAAATATTGCCAAAACGATTAACGAATATTACATTTGTATTCATAATGAGTTAAAATGTGGGAGATAATTGCATCCTTAATCTGAGATGCTAGATAGCGATAAAATATGTGGCGACCAGCTCAAATATTTAGTGACAAAATGCACAGCCTGGCCGAGCCGGTTGGTAGAATAGTCGGTAAGACAGGCGTAAGTCCCAATACGCTCACCATCTTCGGATTCTGCATTAATTTCGGTGTAGCCTGGCTTATATCGCAGGGGCACTTCGTTTACGGCGGCATCTTAATCCTTGTCGCAGGTATCTTTGACCTGCTGGACGGAGCGGTGGCACGGATGACGGGCAAGGTTACTAAATTCGGAGGGCTACTGGACTCGACCCTAGACCGCTATTCGGAAGCAGTCATATTATTCGGACTGTTGTGGTACTACGCATGGAAACCCGACGTATCCATTGAATGCCTTCTTATATTCGCCACCATCGTGGGATCGCTTCTCGTCAGCTATGTAAGAGCACGCGCTGAGGGGTTAAACCTGGATGCCGAAGTAGGTATTTTCAGGCGAACGATGCGTATAGGCATCCTTTCCCTCGGCCTGATGGTAAGCGACATCACCAATAAACAGGATACTATAATGTTATATACACTGTGGATATTGGCGATAGGCACCAACTTTACCGCAGTTCATCGCCTGTTCTACGTCGGAATAAAAACATATCGGCGCCGCCCTAAGCCGTCATCTCCAGCGACGGACAAGGGTAAATCCTAAAAATACTGTCAGAACACATAAGACCACCACTATAGTAATCAGCGCAATATATGGGGCGTCCAATACAAATTCTTTTACCACCGGGGCTTGAGTAGGTGCAGGAGTTACCGTAGGTTGTGGCCCCAATCCGAGGCTAGCTCTCCAGTTTTCATTCAACCCATCGGTATCAAAACCGTAAATCTGGAACAGCGCTTCGTCATCCGTACTACCCTGCTTGAACAAATCGAGTAGCTGCAGGAACTTTTCGCTCCCATAATTATCTATGAGAAACTTCACAATGCTGTAGCTTTCAGCATAGCAGAGAATGGCCCCGGTTGCATCAGCGGGGAAAGAACTGGCAATACTGCGCACTGAAAAAAGCGTATCACTGGAAATAGCGCTATCGAGGCTATCCTGGAAATTATTTGACAGCTCGCCCTCAGCATTCATCGCAATCCCCTCGCTGAGCCAGGTAGGAAGCCATCCGAAGGGGCCGTAAACAAGCTGACCGATTACCAAATGCCCCAACTCGTGAGCTACCGTCCTTTTGCCCCAGTCAAGGTTATCGACCTCGATGCCGATCATGATAGCACCGTAATCGGGCAAAGCGACTCCGCCAGTCCATATATCAGGATTCGCTAGAGAACTTTGCAAATCCCAGGCATCAGCGTAGATATAAAACTTGACTGGCTGCTCTAATGAGACATCGAACTCGGCGGTGAGCCTATTCTCTGCTCCATCGGCGGCATCGATTAATTGCTGTGCAAATGATGAATCGCCCTCATACCACCACAGGGTAATATTGTCACTCATTACACACCGCCAATTGTAACGTAAATCATCATATCTTACATTGGCATAAGGGCTTATATAAGTATTTCCTGAGGCGTCTTCGATAAGCCATCTGTATTCTATATCCGTTCCCGGCGGGACGCCGCCAGTATCTTGCATATCCCAAATCCAGCTGACCATCACATGCTCATTAGCATCAAAATCTACATCAGAACGACAACTTACCGATACGAGACTGCGCCGAACCACCTGACACTCAATATCTACATCTGTAATATCAGTCGATGCTCTTGCCTCGAGGCTGAAGGTAATGCTTTGAGGAAAATCGGTCTGGGCATCGCTGGATACAACTTCTATACCTCCATCGGCATTAGCCAGACCAGAAGGGACTAACGCAAGAGCAAGAACCAGCAAGACCAACGCCAAGCAGTATTTCATTATTATTTCCCTATGCTATGTTTAAGATATGCATATATAAAATCGTCCAGGTCACCATCGAGTACAGCATTCGGATTGCTGGTCTCATACCCTGTCCTGTGATCTTTGACCATTTTGTAGGGATGAAGCACATAGCTCCTGATCTGATTTCCCCAACCTGCGGCCACATGCTCCCCCTTGAGCTTTGCCTGCTCTTCAGCATGCTTCTCCAACTCTAACTCAAGTAAACGAGCCCGCAGCACCTTCATTGCCAACTCTTTGTTCTGATACTGGGAACGCTCATTCTGGCACACCGCCACAGTCCCGGTTGGTATATGAGTAATCCTAACCGCACTGCTGGTCTTCTGCACGGATTGACCTCCATGGCCGCTGGCCCTGAACAAATCTATCCGCAGATCATCTGGATTTATTTGTATATCAACATCCCGATTAACTTCAGGCATCACTTCGACCAGTGCAAACGATGTATGTCTGGAATGCGAGCCGTCGAAAGGTGAAAGGCGTACTAGGCGATGCACACCACGTTCAGCTTTAAGATAACCATAGGCGTAAAGGCCATCGATTTCTATAAGGGCACTTTTTATACCGGCTTCCTCACCGGGAGAAGTGTCTACTATAGACGCTTTGTAACTGCGTCGCTCCGCCCACCTGAGATACATCCTAAGGAGCATCTCCGCCCAATCCTGGGCTTCCGTCCCGCCGGCACCGGCATGAACCGCGAGGAAAGCGTTGCCTTTCTCATATTCGCCGCCCAACATGAGTTCGACTTCCATCTCCTCGAATCTTGCATAAGCCTTCTCTGTCTCAGAAGCTATATCCTCCTGCAGGGAACTCTCATCTTCTTCAGCCGAAAGCTCGGCCAGTTCCAATAAATCATTTACCTTGCGTTCTAAGCCTTTCCATCTATCTGCCTGGCCTTTCAACTCGCCCAGCCGACGCATAACGGACTGGGCCCGTTCCTGGTCCTGCCAGAAGGCGGGGGAGGATGACTTCATCTCTATTTGATGTATCTCTCGCTCCTTCCCTGCTATGTCAAAGACTCACCATGACATGAGAGATCTGCCCCGCTAATTCCTCAAGCCTCTTACGTTGTTCCTGCAAATTTACTACATCCTTTCTGATGATTTCTCTCTATTCAACAGAGACTAATCGCGACCTTAGCATACGACTGCCAGTCAACCGCCTACCCCAGACGCTGCCTGATGCGCCAATCGAGTCGGTTCCGGCAAACGATATCCCCTGCAACAAGCAAACACCCAGCGGCACGCCTCGTCTAGATCGATCCTGTGCCCGATCGAAACGTAGACCGGCTTCACACAGCGCTTGGTACGCAGTGCTGCCCCTACGATTTCATCATTATCGATCAGCGACACCCGGTCGCCCGGCTCTTCACCTAAATCTCCATGAGCACCACACAATATCGACTTGGCGCACCCGATCGTAGGAACGTCCAGAACGAGCCCAAGATGCGACGCCAGCCCCAGCCTGCGCGGATGGGCGATGCCCTGAGCATCAGCGATGAACAGATCGGGCGTCGTGCTCAATTGCCTGCACGCGGCAAGGATTAAAGGTATCTCTCGAAATGACAACAGGCCCGGGATATAAGGGAACTCTATCTTCATCAACACCGTCCTGCACTCCACCACCGCCATCGACGGGTAACGTAACACGACGATTGCCCCGCGCGCAATGCCGTCGCTCTTCGCACCGGATATATCGACACCAGCGATAAGCTCGACGGCATCGAGACGGCCCCTTCGCACCACACTGTCCGCAAGGCCGCGCTGAATCCGCTTGGCCTCGGCGACACTCACATCCCATTGATGAATGTCACGCACTTCCACATCGGAAATTATAGCCCCTGCTACGAATACTGGCAACCGCCCATTGACACACAGCGATTAATCTATGATAATAGCAACGTTAAGAGGTACAACGACATGGTAAAGATTCGACTAAGTCGCGTAGGTAAAAAGAAACAGCCCAGCTACCGTTTAGTAGTCGCTGATGTTAAGTCACCGCGAGACGGCGACTTTATTGAAATCATAGGCCACTACAACCCGCGTACTGAACCAGCTACTATTGTGATCGACGAAGAGAAAGCTCGACAATGGCTCAGCCGTGGAGCTCAACCGACAGAACGGGTCAGCATTTTGCTAGGCAAGGCAGGCATTACGGAAATGCCCAAGATAAACTTCTCTAAGAAGCCTCCTAAGAAAGAAGAGGAGAAACCAGAAGGAAAACCCGTTCAAGAGCCAGCAGCGGAAGCCAAGACTGAGAAAGCAAGCTAACGACCCTTCCTCAAGAAGGGCTCGAAGAAACAAGCAAAGGAGAATGACATGAAAGAGCTTATTGAGTTCATCGTCAAATCCATCGTCAACAATCCTAATGACGTCGTGGTGACTGAGGAGAGAAGCGAAGGGGGAGTACTCCTTAAGCTCCAGGTACACGCGGATGATATGGGCCGGGTTATCGGCAAGCAGGGCCGCGTAGTCCAAGCAATGCGCACCCTGCTCCGAGTAGTAGCTGTGAAGCAAAATACCCGCGTAGAACTAGTGGTAATTTAACAATCCCACCTTTAGTATCATGAATCCCCAATTCATCCCGATTGCTCGGGTTGTTGCCCCTTGGGGCATTCACGGAGAGGTAAAGGTAGAACCAATGACCGACTTCTCCGACCGGTTTGCATGTGGTGAGAAAGTATATCTTCAGGGACTACCAGTAACCATAGAATCCAGCAGGTTACATGATAATTTAGTCATCCTCAAGCTTGCTACAATCAATAGCAGAGATAAAGCAGAAGAAATACGAGATTTATTTTTAGAGGTGCCTTCTTCTCGGTTACATTCCCTGCCCGAAGGAGAATATTACCGGTTCCAGTTACTCGGCCTTAATGTATTAAGCACTGAAGGCAAGCTGCTGGGACGAGTCTCAGATATTATACCAACCGGGAGCAATGATGTTTACGAAATTTCATCTGATACAGGTGTATTTCTCATCCCCGCAACCGATGAAGTGGTAAAATCAATTGATATCGATAAAGGTTGTATGATAATAGAGATATTGAAAGGCCTTTTCTAGCATAGTTACCCAATCACATTCTTGGCAGAAATAGCTCATTATCAACTGCGGAGTCAAATTCTAATTAAGCAATAAAATATATAGCATTTGAGGTAAGTAACAATGGGTAGCGTACAACCACAAATACCAGAGGTAGTAATCTTCCGTCTTCCGATATATCTTTACATGCTTTCCTTGCTAACCGAAGAGAACACCGAAGTAGTCAGCTCACAGGAACTGGGAGCTAGGCTCCAGATGACCCCTGCTCAGATAAGAAAAGACTTGAGCTACTTTGGCAAATTCGGCAAGCAAGGCAAAGGCTATCACGTTAAAACACTGTCTACAGAACTGCGAAAGATAATAGGGCTGGATCAGGAATGGAATATGGCGCTTATCGGGGTTGGAAGAATTGGGAGGGCCTTGCTGGACTACGGCAATCTCGCGCTACGCGGTTTTAAAATTGTGGCCGCCTTTGACATTGACCCACAGCTGATCGGTAAGAAAGCAGGTGGGGTGATCATACAACATACATGCGAGTTATCTAAGACTATTAATAACAAGGATATCAAAATCGGTGTGGTTGCCGTGCCACCCGCTCAAGTCCAGAAAGCGGTAGACCTTTTGGTAGAATGTGGAATAAAAGCAATCCTTAGCTATTATCCTGTGGCTACCAATGTACCTTCCGACGTGAGAGTAAGGAAAGTAGACCCTATGTTTGCTCTACAAACAATGACTTACTATCTACGAGGACTAAACTCTCCCTGACCCCGGCTTCTTACGGCGATACTCCGCTACCTTGAGCTGTATCAAGGACCTGCGGAGGGCAGCCTCGGCGGCGGCTATATCGACCACAGAAGCACTCTGCCGCAGACTTTCCTCGGCATGCCGCTTAGCTTCCTCAGCCTTTGCGACATCGATCTCCTCAGCACGCTCAGCGACATCGGCCAGAACAATGACCTTATCCTGCATCACCTCAAGGAAGCCGCCATTCACGAACATGGCCACCTCTTCACCGCCATGCCGCACCATCAGCATTCCGGGCTTAAGTGTTGTTAGCAACGGCGCATGGCTGGGGAGAATACCAAGCTCTCCCTGGCTTCCAGGGGCAATAACTATATCAACATCTTCAGAGTAAACTACCCGCTCTGCCGTAACTATCTCAAACTTTAGCTTAGCCAAAGGCCTTCACCACCTACTATCAATATCCCCTGCTAAACGCTCGCTAACTGTTTCGCCTTCTCAACGGCTTCATCAATCGTACCAACCATCAAGAACGCCTGCTCCGGAAGATCATCGTGCTTGCCCTCAAGGATTTCCTTGAAACCGCGCACCGTCTCTTTGACCGGCACGTACTTGCCAGGTATGCTGGTGAACTGCTCGGCGACGAACATCGGCTGAGACAGGAAGCGCTGGATCTTGCGGGCGCGCTTCACGATGAGCTTATCGTCTTCTGAGAGCTCTTCCATACCCAGGATAGCAATGATATCCTGCAGATCCTTGTAGCGTTGAAGCACTCGCTGCACGCCACGCGCGGTCGCATAATGCTCATCGCCGACTACTTTAGGATCAAGGATTCGAGATGTCGAGGCCAGCGAATCGACGGCAGGATACAGACCCTGCTCAGCAATGGAGCGTTCCAGTGCCACGACCGCATCCAGATGACCGAAGGTCGTCGACACACCAGGGTCGGTATAGTCATCAGCTGGCACGTAGATTGCCTGGAATGATGTAATTGAGCCCTTCTTGGTGGAAGTAATCCTTTCCTCCAGCTCGCCCATTTCAGTGGCCAGCGTCGGCTGATAACCTACCGCTGAAGGCATTCGCCCGAGAAGCGCCGAAACCTCCATGCCGGCCAGGGTATAACGATATATATTATCGATAAAGAGCAATACGTCCTGCCCTTCTACATCGCGGAAATACTCTGCCATGGTGAGGCCCGTAAAAGCAATCCTCACCCTAACTCCCGGGGGCTCGTTCATCTGACCGAACACGAGCACTGTTTTTGCAAGCACCCCTGATTCTTTCATTTCATACCACAGGTCATTACCCTCGCGTGAACGCTCTCCCACGCCGGCGAATACGGAGAAGCCTCCGTGCTCCATAGCGATGTTGCGGATAAGCTCCTGGATAATCACGGTCTTGCCGACTCCGGCGCCTCCGAAGGCTCCGATCTTTCCGCCTCGGGTAAAAGGTGTGATCAGGTCGATAACCTTCAGTCCCGTCTCCAATATCTGGATGGAGGTCTCCTGCTCCTGGAATGATGGGGGAATGCGGTGTATGGGCCATCTCTCTGTAGACTTTACCTCACCCAGTTCATCCAACGGCTCGCCGAGAACGTTGAACAGCCTTCCTAGCGCAGGCCGACCCACAGGCACGCTGATAGATACCCCGGTATCGATAGCCTCAGCGCCACGCTGCAGCCCCTCGGTCGGGGTCATTGAAAGACAGCGCACCCAGTTATTCCCAACGTGCTGCTGTACCTCCAGCACCATCTTTTCCTTACCCACCTGTATCTCTATAGCGTTATTAAGCCCCGGCAGTGAATCAGGTGGAAACTCCACGTCCACTACCGTGCCGATAACCTGAACCACCTTTCCTTTTGCCACGATAACCTCCTGACAGCCTCGGTAGATTTAAAAAATACCTAACTTGATTTTTATTTGTTAAATCCCGCATCGCCCGCTGGAATTACGGCTTACGCGGGCAACCGAAATCCGTTGTATCGTAATATATATATCGGCCTACTCCGACGCCTTCCTCCCTTTGTACCCTCCTCCAAGCCTCCAACGCATCGAGTATCTTATGTAACCGCTCCTTAGATAACTTCACTCCCTTGGCCTCTAACTCCTGTGATATCTCATCGAAGCTAAAATAACGATTGGTATTTGATCGGAATATATTTACTAATTCAGTGCTAGGATCAGCCTGCCTTACCAAGACGTTCCTCCGTTTCCTATTCCAGCGCTGCTACTCCGCCCACTATATCTAACAACTCCTTTGTGATCATTTCCTGTCTTGCTTTATTGTATTTAAGCGTCAGTTCATCGATAAGCTCATGCGCATTATCGGTAGCGTTACGCATAGCCACCATACGTGCCGATTGTTCACTGGCAATGGCCTCCAACAAGGCATGATAAAGGCTCATCTCAATAAACCTGGGCAACAGCTCGGATATCACTTCCTGCGGCGTAGGTTCATATATGTATTCATTATTCTTGCCCGCCTCGAACACAGCAGGCTCTATAGGCAGCAGCTTCACCATCGCCGGCTTCTGCGACACCGTATTCACGAATTGAGTGTATGAGACATATACTTCATCAACCAGGCCGGCGTTATAATCATCCACCACGATGCGGGCTACCGGCAAAATGTCGGCTACCGACGGTTTATCGGACAGATTTATAAACTCGGCGCGCACCTGCTGCCCGCTGCGCAGCATGAAATCCCTTCCCTTACGCCCGATAGCTACGTTCGTGACCGGCACACCCTTGCTATCCATGATGAACCTGGCAACGCTGCGATTTACGTTCGCGACAAGCCCGCCGCAAAGCCCGCGGTCCGGGGTTATATGTACAACAGCAACCTTATTCACCGGCCTCTTGACCAGAAGAGGATGGCTCTCCTCCCCCACACGTGTTTGTGCCGCAAGGTCAGCCAGCACCTGTTTTATCTTTTCTGCATAAGGACGCGCAGCCAGCGTACGCTCCTGAGCACGCCTCATCTTAGAGGCCGCTATCATCTCCATGGCCTTAGTGACCTTGGAGGTATTGCGTACGCTCTTTATCCGGCGATTAATCTGACGAATCGTTGCCATTTTATACCTTTATTGCTTTCTTATCCTTCCAATCCATAGCATCGGAATAGATTGCGAAATCGATTCAATAGTTATGCTTTTTAATAAGGTACGGTTGTCTTGAATTCAGTTATGGCTTTCTTCAAAGCCCCATCTAACTCATCGCTGATTACCTTTTCTTTGTTTATCTTCTGGATAATATCGGAATGAGAGGTCTCCATGAAGCGATGGAACGCCACCTCGAAGGCCATCACTTTATTTACGGGCACATCATCAAGGAAACCATTTGATACAGCGTAAATGATGCTCACCTCTTTGCCCAGGGACATCGGGACATACTGGTCCTGCTTCAATACCTCTGTCATGCGCTGTCCGCGATCCAGCTGCGCCCTTGTAGCCTTATCGAGTTCGGCCGCACCGAACTGAGCAAAGGTCTGAAGCTCACGGAACTGAGCTAGCTCGCCGCGCAGTTTTCCCGCCACCTTCTTCATCGCTTTGGTCTGAGCCGAACTGCCCACGCGGGAAACGCTCAGACCTACGTTCACAGCCGGGCGAATGCCGGCATTGAACATATCGGTCTCCAGGAATATCTGACCGTCTGTAATAGAAATTACGTTTGTCGGGATATAGCCCGATATATCGCCTGCCTGAGTCTCGATTATCGGCAGAGCGGTAAGTGAACCGCCTCCGTATTTCTTATCCATCTTTGCAGCCCGCTCGAGAAGCCGGCTGTGCAGATAGAACACATCGCCCGGATAAGCCTCGCGGCCTGGCGGGCGCCGCAGCAGCAATGACATCTGACGATAGGCCCAAGCATGCTTGGAGAGATCATCGTATATGATCAAGGCATCCTTCCCCTGCTCCATGATTTCCTCTCCGATAGCACATCCGGCGTATGGCGCCATATACTGCAATGCCGCTGACTCCGAGGCGCTGGCGCATACGACTATAGTATGCTCCATAGCACCGTTATTCTCCAGAACCGCTACCGCCTGTGCTACCTTGGATGCCTTCTGCCCTATAGCTACATAGATGCAGATGAGGTCTTCACCCTTCTGCGCGATTATAGTATCCAGGGCTATAGCGGTCTTGCCGGTAGCACGGTCGCCGATTATCAACTCACGCTGTCCTCGGCCGATAGGGATGATGCTATCGATAGCCTTGATGCCGGTACGTACTGGCGTATTCACAGATCGGCGTGTGACCACGTTCGGAGCTATGCGCTCGACCGGCCGTGTCTTGTCATACTTGATCGGCCCTTTACCGTCGAGCGGCTGGCCCGTCGGATCGATAACGCGTCCGATAAGGCCGTTCCCCACCGGCACCTCAGCGATTCTACCGGTAGAGCGCACCTCATCCCCCTCCTTCAACTTGTTCCACTCTCCCAGAACAATCGCGCCGACGCTATCCTCTTCCAGGTTCAGAGCCATACCGATAATATCGTGAGGGAACTGCAGCAATTCGCTGTACTTCACGCCGGCGAGGCCGTGAATACGTGCAATTCCGTCACCTATCTCCACCACAGTTCCTACATCCACCATAGTAACCGTGGAGCCGAACTGCTCGATCTGCTGTTTTATAATCTCCGTAAAGTCATGCGCTCGAGCCATATCGAGTACCTCCAGTATAAACTAACCTTATTGCTTGGGCTCCTGCTCCTTCTTAGGCTTGGGCGGCTTCATTAAGAACGCTGCCAGCAACAAACCGAGCCCTGCCAGTATCGCAACCGGTATGAAGGCAGTTAACATCGCTTGCTGTCCCCCTCCCCCAAATATACTCTTTGAGTACGCAGCGACAAACGTGGCCACCAGGCCGCCTACGCCGTATGCCAGGAACACGACGCCGTAGTTCCTACCTGAGAACTTGATACCAAAATACTGCGCCGTAGCCGTAGGTGCAATAGCCAGCCAGCCGCCAAGTCCCAAATAGAAAGCGCAGAAGGCCACAAAGTACATTATCTTGTGTGCCCCTGATACAAGATCACCACTTCTCACCATTATCATAATGATGGCAGCGGCCAAAATGATCGCGAAAGTAATCATAGCCGCCACCCTAGGCCCCAGCTTGTCAGTCATAAACCCCAGCAACGGCCGACCTCCTGCATTGAATGGAGCGAGAATAAACTGCACCACAGTCGCGGTAAGACCGATGCCGACCAGCGTCATAACAGGCTTATAGATGCCAATAGCCATAAGGCCTGCGAGTGCACCTATGGTGTAGCAGGCGAACAAGACCCAGAATGCACGGGTCTTGATGATGTCTTTGCGGTTATAGTTAACAGCACTGGTAGCTGCCGCAGGCGCCGCCTTTGGCGTCCATCCTGCCGGCTTCCATCCAGCCTCCGGAAACTTCATGAACCAGGAGGAAATGAGTATGACAACCAGGAACGCTATGCCCAGGTACAGTAACGCATCGAACACTTGACCGTTCATGGTAATGAGCTTCTGACCCAGGTATGTGCTTATGAACGGGGAGCCACCGAACCCGGCCAATGCCAGGCCCGTTGCCAAACCCTTTTTATCAGGGAACCATCTGGTGGCAGCCTGAATCGGTACGATATAGCAAATGCCCACGCCGGCGCCGCCAATCACCCCGTAAGTAAGCACAAATAAAGGAACGCTATGTGTCCATTTGGCAACGAAGGAAGCCGTTATCCAGCCCAGAGCGACTACAACACCGCCGATGAACGCCTGCTTCTTCGGCCCTAGCTTATCCAGCAGCTGGCCGCTAAACAGGAACACAACGGCGAAGAATAGCAAGAAGACGCCGAATGGGATTTGTTGCTTAAAAATGTCCCCCGCTGCCTGGACCCCATTGACAGGGCCAAAACCCCACTCCTTCGCAAGTTGCGTGCCAAAAATGCTGTAGGCATAGATGCTGCCCAGACACAGGTTTATGATGAACCCGAGGGCAACGAGTATCCATCTGCCCTTTTCCGCCGGCATACCAAAGAGTTTTGTCCCTTCTGCCATCAGTCACTCCTCCCTTTAGATTTTTATACTATTATCAAATAATTCCTGACGGTGGAGGATGGTTGATTAGCTCCATCCTCCACCGAACATTGCTTAATTACTAGGGTATGCGCTCCTTGACCAGGGTATCGACAACCGACGGGTCAGCAAGTGTAGAGGTATCGCCAAGGTTGCTGACGTCGCCGGCAGCTATCTTGACCAATATACGTCTCATGATCTTGCCGCTTCGTGTCTTGGGAAGGCCGTCAGCAAACTGAATCTTCTCAGGGCTTGCTATAGGACCGATCTCCTTGCGCACGTGGGCCACAAGCTCTTTCTTCAGTTCTTCCGACTTCGGCTTGCCCACCTTCAATGTCACATAGGCATATATAGCCTGGCCCTTGATGTTGTGCGGGATGGGCACAACAGCCGCCTCGGCTACGAATGGATGGCTCACCAGAGCGCTCTCAACCTCAGCCGTTCCGATGCGATGGCCTGATACCTTGATAACATCGTCGATGCGGCCCATCAGCCAGTGATAGCCGTCATTATCAATCCTGGCGCCATCGCCGGCCATGTAAAAGCCCGGGAAGCGGTCATAGTAAATCTCTTTGATCCTCTTGTTTCCGGGATCGTTCCACAATCCGCGGAGCATTCCCGGCCATGGCTTTGAGATGCAGAGGTACCCGCCCTCGTTCACGCCGACCTGCTTGCCTTCCTCGTTCAGGATTGCGGTCGCGATCCCAGGGAACGGGAATGTTGCAGAACCCGGTTTAAGCGGGGTAGCGCCCGGCAGCGGGGTGATCAGGATGCCGCCGGTCTCCGTCTGCCACCATGTATCGACTATCGGGCAGCGGGTCTTGCCGATGGTATTGTAGTACCATATCCAGGCCTCGGGGTTGATGGGCTCGCCCACGCTCCCGAGAATCCTTAAGGAAGAAAGATCGCGATTATTGGGCCAATCGTCTCCGTCCTTCATCATGGCGCGGAGAGCGGTAGGAGCGGTATAGAATATGTTAACTTTGTACTTCTCTACTATCTGCCAGAACCTGTCAGGCTTCGGGTAGTTCGGCACGCCCTCGAACATGAGGGAGGTCGCGCCGTTGGCCAGAGGCCCGTATACGATGTAGCTATGGCCGGTGATCCAGCCGATGTCCGCGGTGCACCAGTAGGTGTCCTCATCTTTAACATCGAAAATCCACTTGCAGGTCTGCATCGTGTAAAGCAGAAATCCGGCTGTGGTATGTATAACTCCCTTCGGCTTGCCGGTGCTGCCGCTGGTGTAAAGTATGAAGAGGATATCCTCTGCATCCATAGGCTCGGGCTCGCACACCGCCTTGATATCGGGAGCAGCCACTTCCTCGTGATACCAGTGGTCGCGGCCCTGCTTCATGACGACCTCGTTACCCACGCGCTTAACAACAAACACGTCTTTTACGGTCGGGCACTGCGCCACAGCTGTATCGGCGCCGGCCTTTGATGAAACGGTCTTGCCGCTGCGATAGTAGCCGTCAGCGGTAACAAGAACTGCAGAGCCACAATTCTGGATTCTATCCCTTAAAGCCTCAGCGCTGAATCCGCCGAATACGATGCTGTGAATAGCGCCGATCCTAGCACAGGCGAGCATCGCAACCGGCAGCTCCGGGATCATTGGAAGGTATATGCTGACACGATCGCCCTTCTTAACGCCGTATTTCTTCAGAACGTTGGCGAACTTGCAGACCTCGGTATAAAGCTGCTGGTATGTAAGGATCCTGGTCTCGCCAGGCTCACCTTCAAATATGATAGCAGCCTTGTTCTTGCGCCATGTATTCAGGTGGCGGTCGATACAGTTATAAGCTACATTAATCTTGCCGCCGAGGAAGAAGTTGAACTCCGCCTTCTTAAAATCGGACTGGGACACTTTGTCCCACTTCTTAATCCAGTCCAGCTGCTCGGCTGCCTCTGCCCAGAAAGCATCGGTGTCATCCATCGACTTCTGATAGATGTCCTTGTACTGTTTCATGCTTTTGATATAAGCCTTTTTGCTGAGCTCCTTGGAAGGCTTGAACACTCGCTTTTCATCCATCATTGAAGTAATTGATTTTACTTCTTCTCCCATTTTCTCCTTCTCCTCCTTTATTTTACAGAACCACCCATACTTTTCTTAAGGGCTGTAAATTTACTCCTAGTACTACCGTCTATAAGTTTGTCGCCAACTTTAATTATTAAACCACCGATCATTTCAGATGAGGTGTCAGTGCTAACTAATATCTTGCGACCCACTATGTCGCTAAGACGATGTGCTAATTTGGCTTCATCATCTGCTGACAGCTTCACCGCAGTCACCACGTCGGCATGGGCAATCCCCTTTTTCTCATCAAACATACGCCCATATTCACGGGTGACATCTGTAATAATATTCAAGCGGCCTCTAGAAACAAGCAATAAAGCGAGATTCATAACCATAGGATTGATCCCTTTAAGACCCTGATGCAGAACCTTAGCTTTATTATCAAAGTGAATTTTAGGATTTTCCAAAAAAGCCAAAAGAAGGGGATCCTTCACCGCTTCTGATAATCGTTCCAGATCCCCCCGCCACACATCTAATTCATTGCGCTCCAGAGCAATCTGAAACGCAGCACGGGCATGCCTTCTGGCCGCAGCGCTAGCCATTATCCATCCCCTTTAGATGCCTGCTCCAGCACTTCCTCGATAAGACGGCGATGCTTCTCTTTATCCAGGGTTTCTTTAACAACTTTCTCAGCTGCCATTATGGTTAGGTCAACAAATTCGCGCCTGACTTCATCGATAGCCTTATCTCGGTCTCTCTCTATCTCGGTACGAGCCTTAGCCACGATATTCTCAGCCTCTTTCTTAGCCTCAGCTTTCGCCTCTTCCTTTAGGCGTTCGCCTAGCTGCGCTGCCTGCGCCAATATATTCTGGCCTTCCTTGCGAGCTGTCTCCAATTGAGCTTTAACCTGCTCTTCCGTCTTTGCCAGCTGCTCTTTTATCTGCTCTGCCTGCTGCATGCTTTCACTTATTCTCTTAGAGCGCTGATCCAGCATTCGTCGCATCGGTTTATACAGCAGAAGAGAAAGAAGGCCAAAAAGAATGCCAAAGTTTATTAGCTGAGCAAGCAGTATGTCCCAATTTATTCCAATTCCGCTCATATTGACTTCTCCTCTCCGATCCCGGAGATAACTCTAAACCATCTACGCGACGAAGATTAGCAAGATAGCCACGATCAGAGCATAGATCGCAATAGCCTCACAGAAGGCGATAGCCAGAATCATGTTGGTCATGATCGGGCCACGGGCTTCCGGGTTGCGCCCCAAGGCCTGCATGGCGCCGTAAGCGAGCCACCCAATGCCCAGAGCTGGCCCAATTGCGCCAACACCTATAGCAAATGCTGCGGCGATCAACTTCATAGTCTCCGGTGTCATTCTAATCCCCCTTTCAGGTTATTTGTGCTCTTTATGCCCTTCCTCATGCTCCCCATGAGGAGTAACCGCCATTGATACAAACACCAAGCTCAATCCGAGGAAGATAAGGGCTTGGATAAAGCCAACAAACAGCTCCAGACCATAAAACGGCAACGCAACAACCCAGGGCAGGAGGAATATCATGGAAATTACGAGGATTTCCCCGGCCATCATGTTGCCAAATAGACGGAAGGTGAAGCTGACGATACGTATTAACTCACTCACACCTTCAACTAATCCCACAAACGCATCGATGATGCCGTTGAAGATCATTCCAAAGCCACTCTTGATCTTACCGCGAAATATACATGTTACAGCACCAGCGAGCTTGCCAAAGTTTACAAACTTTTTCATATAATGCGTGAATCCCTGTGCGCGTATCCCCCAGTATTCTACGAATACAAACGACACTAGCGCCAGCGCCAGAGGGACATTGATATCGGTGTTAGCACCCCTCAACAAGGGAACTAGAACCTCATGTCCTTCGGTATTGGTATGCCAGAAACCTATACTCATGAACCCAGGGAAGAGGGAAAGCCAGGCATTAAAAAGGACGAAGAAGAAAATAGTAGCCAGTATAGGGAAGAACTTGCGCCCGTTTTCCTTGCCCGCCACGCTGTCTACAAAATTCCCCAGTCCCTCAACAGCCATCTCCATTACGTTCTGGAGCCCACCGGGGATAAGCTTCATCTTGCGTGTGGCAAAGAAAGAGACAAGCCCAACAACAAGTATAGTAAGCCATGCTGCAAGCATGGTATTTGTAATGGGTATACCGCCGGGCGTCCACAATTTCTCTGCGGCAAGTTCAACTTCTGGCTTGGGAGTTCCAAAGAAAAGGCGCCCTAATAATACTAGGCCGCCACAAGCAAGAGCTATTATTATGATCCGGGGCCATTTGCCTAACCGGCCCCACAATTTTCCTATTGCCACTATCGTCCTTTAATCTTTATTGTTCTTATCCCGCCCCAGCATCGCCTGCAACATGCGGTAGGTCCCATAGAAGGCTGTGAACAACCCCATCCCCAACCCCAGCAGGGTGAACAAAGGACTCTTGTTGAATTTCCCGTCTAACCATACCCCCAGCGCAACTCCACCTGCTATACACACACCTATATAAAATCCTACACCGGTAAACCTTAGAGCCGCCGCCCAACGCTCCATAGTCAAAACCTTGACTAGTATATCACACCACCTACCCCCATGCAATATTTATCTATAAAACGCGACGATTCAATACAAACGCAATTTAATCAACAGAATTCGGCACTGTCAGAGCCATCATCCGTGGAGAACAGTTTAGCGAAATCCCCATCGAAATCCTCCAGAAAATCATGGAGGCTTAGCACATCGGCTGAATCTATTGTTTCAACTTCGTGCAATTTCGTGAAATCATCAGCGGAGAGGTCGCTTATCAATTTTGCGGTCTGCCCCTTCTCCAGAATTGCAGCCACCAACCCTTCGTTTTCACATATGGAGCAATAGACGCTGAGAAACCACAGATCGCTGTGACGTCCGAGGACTTGTACGTTGTCTCCCTCATAGAGCGCACCGCAGACGCTGCAACTTACAGCGCTCATAAGGTGCCTGATGAAATGTTCATTCATCTTTTTAAACTCGATCAGGGGGTCAGGATTTTTCAAGATCGTCCAGGTTTAATGTTTCTATGATATCCTTGAATGGGGCTAGCTTCCTTAATTCATCCTCGCTTATGTCAACCTCTTCCCCTTCTTTAGTCGAAAGCACAATCCCGGCAGTATCAAGCACTGCGCCTTCAACAAATATCGGCACTTCAACCCTCACAGCCAGTGCTATGGCGTCGCTGGGACGAGCGTCTATCTGTATACTTTTGCCATCGACTATAAGGTTGATATTGGCGTAGAAAGTATCGTTGCGCAAAGCGGTTATAACAATCGACTCAACCCTTGCTCCCAGACATTCGATTACCGAGCGCAGCAGGTCATGGGTCAGCGGGCGTGGCATCTCTCCCCCCTGGACTCCGATCATTATCGATTCCGCTTCAGATATACCGATCCAGATGGGAAGATGTCTATTCCCATCCTTTTCCTTTAATATCACCACGCGCTGCGTGCTCATCAAGCCCATGCGAATGCTGGCAACTTGCATCTCGATCATTGGGAACCTCCCATACAGGCCTCTAGCCTTTGCTAATTTTAACCTCGCCCATACACCTGTGTCAATGTGAACCCCCCTGAGCAGAGTAATGTGGCAACTGCAGCTATTTATCCTCCCTCTCACATCTGCTTTAAGCTGATAATCTGCCGACCTCTCCGGCACTTAGCTCTCGTACGCGACCCTCACCCAAGCCCCCCAGCACGAGGTCCCCTACCCGTACGCGCTTCAAAGCTATCACCCGACGTCCAAGATGCGAAAACATGCGCCGCACCTGTCTTTTCTTCCCTTCGTGCATTGTTATGCTGTAGTTATATAAAAGCGAGGACTTTGTCGCTTTAACGACAGCCCGATGCGTAATCCTTTCTTCCAGTTCGATCCCCTGCTCCAAGGCACGTATCTGTTCATGCGACAGGTTACCATCTATACGCACCAGATATTCCTTCTCATGCTCGAACCTGGGATGGGTCAGGCGATAGGTAAGCTCGCCGTCGTTGGTCAGTAGAAGCAAACCAGTGCTATCCTTATCCAGACGTCCCACCGGATGCAAACCGAGGCTGCGATATCGTTCAGGTAAAATATCGATGACTGTCTTGCGCCCCCTATCATCATGCACAGTTGAGAGGACGCCCGCTGGCTTGTTGAGCATCAAATACACAAGCTTGTTTGGCTTTATGTCGACTACGCAACCATTGACCGTTACCCGATCCTTATCCTCATCGACAGCATAGCGCAAATCGCTCACGACACGGCCGTTCACCTGCACCGAGCCCTGCATTATCGCATCAGCCATGCGCCTGCGTGAACCCGCACCGGCCTCGGTTAGAGCTTTGAGTAATGATTTAGAGGATGTTTCTTTCATTCATCTACTGCCTGTAATACTGTGAAAAATCCGGCTGCCCCAGTATATACCTAATACATTGTCTGAGCCAGAGGATTTGGTCAACCCCCTGCTATCCCCCATGAATGGGGGAATCGTTATCCAAACCCCCTGTGAGTCCCCCATACTTTGGGGGACTTAAGAAGATTTAGGGGACACCCCTAATACCCCGTGCAGGAGGAACCTCCTGCACCTCTACACATCGACGTGCGGGGCGATTTATTGTTCAACCCCCTTGTTCCACCATTAAAGGGCGAACACAGAGGTTCGCCCCTACAGGAGGACTTAATAAGAATTAGGGGACACCCCTAGAACCCCGGTCCTTCCGCGGAAGGACACCTCTATCTATAGTCGCCTGCGTAGAAGCATATTGTATAAAACATAAATTTGATTTAAAATTTAATCTCTGTTATAATCCCGCAAAGTCTGATAAGACGCTGAGCGAGGCACTGATAAAATATACCTGATTAAAGGAGCGATATCGAGAATGAGAAAATTTTTTGTCAAAGTGCTCATGAAGATTATGTTCAAAACGCTTCCCTTGATTAAGTATTATCCTTTCAAGTGGCTTGCCCCGGGCATCAACAAATCGGTGAACTGGTACATGCAGAAGAGATTCCCTACGCCAAAAGCGCAACCGAAGACACAAACCCCACCCCCTGCGGACCAGCCCAAATCTTAGAGCAAATCTCTTGACACCCATCGGCTGCCGCATCTTAATCCGCCGCGGTTCCCCACCCGTCTGCAATCGCATGCGACTCACACACCTGTCCCCTGAATATCCTCTGTTGCCCGATTACTACTTTATACATTATTATTAATATGGGAATTATAGAAGGTCGCTGAAAAGATCAACCCCCTTTATCCCCCATTCATGGAGGGAAGTTTAAGGGGATAGGTGACACCCCTAATCCTTCTGCGGAAGGACCGCCAGAGGGTGATCCCTCTGGACTTCCCAAATCTGAATGACGTTTGTTTAAATAAGGGATGGGGTGCAACCTAAAATCCCGGCAGGAGAACCTCTCCTGCACCTCTTTTTCACCAGCTCCTTTAAAAATCGTAGGGGCATCCTTCCACGGAAGGATGCCCCCAAAACCTCAATCACATAAAAACGACAATCACCCCAGCCCGTAGATCACAGTGTTGGCCTCACGCATGGCCTTGTCGATGAGGCCCAGGCCAGAGACATCTCCGACTGTGAACGCCTCAGGCACAAACCCCTTGCAGGCCTCGTACAGCTCGGTCTTGGGATCGATGGTCCCGGCGAGGATGACAGTATCGGCAACGATCATATGCTCCTTGTCGCCGTACTGCGGCTTGAACCACACGCCTTCTTTGGTGATCCTGGTAACATCGCAGTTTGTATGCATGGTGATGCACAGATCGCGCATGCGCTCGATGTGCTCGGCGCGCCGCTTGTCCCCGATCTCGGGCGCCAGCACCTCGGGCGAATCGATTATGGCCACGCAGCGCCCGCGCTGTGCGATGAACTCGGCCGACTCGATGGCCGCCAGGTCCGCGCCGACGACCACGACCCTGTTGCCGATGAGCGGCAGCCAAGACTGGGTCATGTTCTGGATGCGCTCGGGCGTCATCAGCCTCTGCATGAGGCCGCCGCCGAGCCCGAGCCCGACCTTCAGCCACATCGGTATCTTCTCCCCACCCTCGGCCGGTATCTCGCCGTACATCATCTCGTGCAGCATGGTGCCAGTGATGACGTGCGGCAGGTTACTGCCTTCGATCTGCGGCATAACGACCCTGCCGCCGCTGGCGTCGATGAGGACATCGGGCTTCTCGCGTTTAACCATATCGGGGGTCACCTTGACCCCGAGCTTCATGTCAACATGCAGCTTCTTCAGTTGTATCATGAGATAGTCAAGCAATGTCTCGTTATCAGGATGCACCGTGCAGGCGGTAACGAGCGCGCCGCCGACGCGGTGATGCCTGTCATACAATGTAACTTTGTGTCCGCGCATAGCTGCGACCCGAGCCGCTTCCATGCCGCCGGGGCCTGCCCCCACGATCATTATCTTCTTTGGATTAGCCGTCTTGCCCTCCAGCGGCCACTCCTCCTCCTTGCCCATGCGCGCGTTGACGGCGCAGTGCACATCCTCCAGCTTCATCAGCGAGTCCACACAGGTCAGGCAGCGCACACAGTGGCGTATGTCATCCAGACGGTCCTCCATGATCTTCTTGGTCAGCTCAGGATCCGCCAGGAACGGGCGCCCCATGACCACCGCGTCGCACCACCCGTTCTGCAGCAGCTCCTCGGCGCGCACCGGGTCGTGGATGCAGCCCACCGGCATCACGGGCACGGAGACGACCTCCTTGATGGCATGCGCCGCCGGCACGTTGAAGCCGCACTTATAGTTGACACCGGCGATGATCTGATCGACAAGCGAGGTGATGACGCCACCTGAAACATGGAAACAGTCCACGCCCGCCGCCTCCAGCATGGGAGCGATGCGCTGAGTATCAGTCATGTCGCGGCCGTTGGCGCCTCCAACGTTCTCATCACCGGATATGCGCACCGTCATCGGGAAGTCTCGTCCGACTACTTCCCTAATCCTCTTGATGGTCTCCAGCGGCAGCCTGACGCGCCCTTCGACCGTGAATCCGACATATGGGCCCTCCTCGCGCTTGTTGCGCAACGGGGAGAGGAAGGAACCAAGTAAATTATAGTTGTGCGCCATGTGCAGCTCTATGCCGTCGTAGCCGGCCTCGCGCGCCCTCCTCGCCGCCTGGGCGTACATTTCGATCAGGGCCGGCAGCTCATCGTCCGCCAGCTCGCGGCACACCTGCTGCGTGGACTCGGAGCGGTTCACGGAGGGCCCGATGCAGGGCAGGTTCTCAAGGAACGGGGCCAGCGACTCCGGCCCGGGGTGCGTGAGCTGCGGGATTATCTTTGCGCCGTACTTATGAACAGCATCTGTAAGGCGCTTGTGGTTCTCTATCTGGAAATCACTGTGGAGGCCGACCGATAGCGGCTGGTACCTGTGCATCGCATCAACCGAGTTCATCTCGGTGATGATCAGTCCCACGCCGTTTTTGGCGCGTTCTACCCAGTACGAAATCTGCCGGTCCGAAGGCGTCTCATCCGGGTTGGCCCAGACCAGCGTCATGGGCGACATCACGAGACGGTTTTTAATCTCAAGGTTGCCGATCTTCCAAGGCGACATTAACTTGCTCAGCTTGGGCATAGCAACACCTTCCTTACAGCTAAATGATCCGGTTATGCTTTGAAATCGGTGAATTCGGCGATCTTCTTACAGAATTCGACTGTCGGCTGGCTAGGTTTGTACACCTGCAGTGGGATCAGTTTCTTCATATTGCCGGAGAGCTTGATATGGCGCTTGATGTAGCCGCGCATGCCCACGGACCAATCGTTCAGGACCAGTATCTTGTAGGCATATTCGGCGGGCATGGACATGGTGACATCGGCATTATCGATGAAGCCTTTCTGGATGATGCCCTTGTTCATGCACATTTGTACCTCGGCCTTGGCCGTCTTGACGGTCAGGTTCACCGTCACGCTGGTCAGGGAGTCCGGCATCTTGAGGTCTCCGGCGGTCTTGTACATCTCGGCTACCTTGCTGAACCACTCGTCTGACAAGAATTCGATCATTTTATCCCTCCTTAAGCCATTGACTAATAACCATAGACTGGGAAATAATGTAGCGTCGGCAACTGAATAACTTTACGGAAACGACCGTTATATTTTCTACGGTCTACGTTCTCCAGTCAAGGGGCCCAAAGCGTTCACAAAATTCCCCTGTTGAGGGAGAAATAGAGATAAGAGGTGCAGGATTCCTCCTGCTGGGGTCTTAGGGGTGTCCCCTATATTTTTTCACTTCCCCCATGATTGGGGGACAAAGAGGGTTGACCCCAAATCATACTTAAAATATAAGAAGAGGTGCAGGAGATTTCTCTCCTACTGGGGGTTTGGGGGTATCCCCCAATTTTACATAGTCCCCCAAAGTATGGGGGACTAACAGGGGGTTTGGATAATGATTCCCCCAAGACTGGGGGATAACAGGGGGTTGATCCCCATCTATCATCAAAAAATTAAGGAGGGTGTGCATGGACAAGAATAAAATCATCGCGCTGGTCGACGCATCGCCGGAGCTCGTGGGCAAGCATGACCGCGAAGGCTGGCTTAATCTTTTTTCATCTAATGCTATAGTGCAGGACCCTGTAGGCGCCGGCCCCAACCGCAAGGGCAAGGACATGCGCAAGGGAAAGGACGCCCTGGGCCGCTTCTACGATATCTTCATCGGCCCCAACAAGATCAAGTTCGATGTGCACCAGGACATCGTAATCGGCGACGAGATGGTGCGCGAGGTTTCGATACACACCACCCTGCCCAACGGCGCCATCACCATAGTGCATTGCAATCTGATCTACAAAATCGTTGAGGAGAACGGACAGCCCAAGATCGAGGGCCTGCGCGCGCACTGGGACTTCGGCAAGAACGCCATGGCGCTGATGAAGAACAACGGGTTCAAAGGCATGACCGGCTCCACAGTTCAGTTCGGCACCATGATCAAGGTGCAGGGCATGAAGCGCATCATCGAGTACATGGGGGCCATGTACAAGGGCATCCTGAAGAAGGGCATCAAGGCCGTCAACGCCTTCGCCGCCGCCGTTAACGCCAAGGACGAGGCCGCCTTCGCAAAGTTGTTTGACACAGTTGCCGTCATCGAATTCCCCGCAGGCGGCAAGAATATAGCCGCAAGCGATTTCCTCAAGGGGACGGGGAAGGACGTTAAGCTGGAGCTCAAGAGCCTGCGCTCGGGGGGCTGGTTCACCTCAGGGGCCGTCGATGTAACCACGGGCGGCAGCTCGAAGCACGGGATGGTCTTCTTTGAATTCAGCCCTAAGAGCAAGAAGATAATCAACGCGCGGTTCTTCTGGAACTAGGGAGAGATTTAACTATCAAGAACATATGGTGGGAATCCCACTATGAATTCCCGAACTTGAGTAACTTTGACCTCATGCAGGTTGAAGTGTAGGTATTGTTATTGATCTGGCGAAATAATTATCCTTTGTTTCTTCAACTTCAGAATTAATGATATTCACCGTAACACTAGGTGCAACAGATATATTTTCCGGAACAGGAATTTCCAGACCCTCATCAAGTAACACAGAAATATATAAGCCTCTTGCTTCCCTCAGCCCATGAAGTGCTTCTTCAACACTATCCCCGTGACTCATACAACCTTCAAGTTCAGGATGATATGCCACATAGCAAGTCTGATTATCCGTCGTTATATCAGGCACTACTACCACGACATAAGGAAGCTCTATATATTCATCAAGAGTTGCTTTATTTCTTTTCACTTTTCTCTAACTCCTTGAGTCTATCAGCAAGATTCAAAGCGGTTTGTATATATCCAATTGGCAAAGAACGTGATCTTTTTACTGTAGCTCTTAGTTCGGGGTATTTACAATGTATGTATAAACGATGCCTGCTTCCTTCTCTATATTCAAATCCTAAACCCAAATACAGTTTCTCAAGGTCATCACACGTCCAGCCAACTTTGCTTCGACGCATTCTTTCAAGTAATTTATCTGTCGAGGACATCCTCTTTACGAACCAGGTTTTTGTTGTTTAGCGAGGTTTACTCTAAGAGGAATGGAATCTTTAACATCATCCTGTACAAGAATGGAAAATTCGTAATCACCTTCAGCTTTAAATTGCAAGTTATTAATATTTATGATTGCGTTAACTATTACTGGCTTTCCCGACTTCCCTTTTGGAATGTGGATATTATTAACCACAGAAAGAATTTTATTTGCATCCTGATCCATGAGCATTATTTCAACTTTTTTATCTTTGTCCCATTCTGCAGGTGGAGCTTCCATTTGCAAAGCTAAATACATTTGCGGATGCGTATAGGGGAGTACAGGAGCGCTTATTTCTGTAAAAAGCCCCATCAGATTTAATTTTTTATCTGCAGTTACGTTAATATAATCAGCTAATAGTGATAACTTCACTTCCATAGTAAACTGCATTATCAGCTTTTATACTAATCTTGTCAAGCTTCACTTATACGCATCCAGATTCAACAGGTGTGTGTCGCCGAGGCCTTGATAAATCTTCTCGTTGGCAGCCATGTACTCCAGGAAGGATACCTTCTGAGTCGCGGGCTTTCTGACCCACTTCTTACCTATCCAGTTCGTAATGGCACTTGACGTTGAAAACAGCTCCGCAGGATTGATAAGCAGCACCTGATTATCGTTGATGGAGATGAGATTCTCGTAATGTTTGCTGAAATCGGCATCGTTGGTGATGATGCCTACGCCGGCGCACAGCGCCTCCATAGCTAAATTGGATACAGGCGAATGGGGCGCCGGTTTTTCAAAAACGAATAACGCGTCGACCTTGCTCAGGAAACGCGGCATCTCCCATGGTGCCATGAATCCGGGCCAGGCGTATTCGCTGATGGTATTCTTGCCGAGGGCCTTCTGTATCTCCTGCAGACCGATGCCCTGGTGTACCAGCGTACAGTCAAACCTGTCGACAAGATTATGCATGTGGTCGGAGATCTGCCGCAGTCCTTTGCGGTCCCAGTAATAGTTTATCTTGCCTATAGCCGCCAGATGTTTTTTCTCCCCGCCGGCATAAGGGATGGCAAATGCCTGAGTATCGACAATATACGGATGCTGGACGTACGTGTTGGTATTAAGCGGCTTGAACAGATCGGCATAACGCTCTTCCGTGATTACCGCATCGGCTGATCTGACCGTTCCCTGCAGCAGGGAGTTAAGAACACCCTTCTTCAAGAAGTCCTCAACATCCGATACGCCATGGCGCAGGACATGTCGCACTCCGGTGATACGCTTGGCCAGATGGCCTACCATGCCATAAGGAGCGAGATACCCCGTGTCCAGTATTTCTATGTTATGCTTTTTAATCACATCCAGTGTTAAATCCAGAAGCGCCAGAGACTGCTCATCGGATTCCGGTATATGCCAAGGGATTTCATACGCGGGGCGGTGTACGAAAAAGTTCGATAGCTTCTCACCGGGCTTACTGTCACCCTGGCTTCGATATTCACCGCCGGCCTCCGGCCTGTCTGCGATGATGTGGACCTCGTGCCCCCTCCTGGCTAATCCGCGGGCCAGCCAGTAAGTTCTGGCCGCGACGCCGCCTTCCAGGGGATAATACTTGCTGAGGAGCGCGATTTTTCTGGGCATTTGAGATTAATTCCTTGCTAATATGAGAAGATGCGAACTATCCTATAAAAATCTGCACGATATAAATACATCCGTTCTTGATTACGCAGCCGATGCCGGTGTTGGTATAAGCCGGATTGAGGATATTCTTTCTGTGGCCGTCCGACCTCATCCAGCCGTCCGCTATGTTCTTAACGACGCGTTTACTGTAGACCTTGCTGGGATACTTGCAGCAATTCTCAGCAACATATGAATTGCCCAGCATCTTATTTATGAAACGCGCCCTATTTTTAAAACCGAAATGAGTGATAGTATTCTTATCGGCCATGTAATTGACATGATGCCAGGCGATCTTGTCCAGCAGTTCTACCCTGTATAAAGGGTGTACATAATTTTCATTCCGCCTATCGTTTATTTCTTCTATCACAAGCCTCTTGGGATTTACCAAGGTATCAAGCAGCAACATTCCTCTTCCCTTACAATTTAAAATATTAAAACAGGATAATACATATCGGAGATTTTGAAAAGACCCTTTACGCGTTCCTCTGGCATAAATCAATAATTAAATATCCGGATGCTTTATATCATCATCCTTAACCAGGGCAACGGGATACCTAATTGCATTCAGCCTAACCTTATCTTCTACAGCTTTTGCCACATCTATATGGAGAACATTGGCAAAGCTCAGACAGTAAATTATTATATCAGCCAGCTCTTCCTCCAATTTCAAAAGCTTCTCCGTCTCCTTGGCTATTGCACCGGATTCTTTGTCCAGAACCCACTGGAAGTGCTCCAGAAGCTCCGACGCCTCTAAGGAGATGGCTATTGCCACATCCTTGGGATTATGATATCTGGACCACTCCCTGTCGTTCACGAATTTCTTCACCATATCCCTAAGGTCTATCAAGGTGGTTTTGTCATCGGACATCTTATTCGCACCGGGCACGTCACTCTGGCCCTTGTTCATGCAATTCTTGCAGGGCTGCTGCGCCAGATCATCAATGCGGCGCTCTATCTCCGCCTTGGGTACACGATCAAACAAATTCGCTTCAAACGAATGCGCCTCTATATGCCCACATTTGTGTGCAATTGAACGATTCAGCATTTCATACCTCCTTCTAACCCACCATGAATGTCCCTATGCCCGTAGCGATCAGGCTCTGCTCATCGTTCTTCAGTTCCATTCGGACGACTATCACCTTCTTGCCATCGCGCAGGATGGAGCCGGTTACGGTGAATTCCTTGCCTTTACCCGGCCGCAGATAATCGATGCGCAGGTCGATGGTCCTGATGCCGCTCAGCTTCTTGATCTGCTCTTCCATGGGATGGTCTCTGATGTCTTTTATCTGATTCCAGGTAACTATGGCCCCCCCGATAATATCTATCACACAGGAGATAATCCCACCGTACAGTATTCCCGGATGCCCGCACAAATCAGGGCGCATAGGGAATCTTATACATATGCTGTCATCCTCCGTAGGCTCCAGCGTCATGCCTATAAGGTTATGGAAGGGGTGATCCCTGGTTACAAGTGCCATTCCCCTGAGTTCCTGGCTCTGTGATTTTTCATCTTTCATTTTTCCATTCCTTAGTTGATTTTCCGTCGTTTATTATACTTGATTAATACTGGTGAAGATAGAATAAAATCAACCCCCTCTATCCCCCATTCATGGGGGAAGGTTTGGAGTATGGGGGACACCCCCAGTTCCCCCGGCAGGAGGCATCTCCTGCACCTCTTTTCCTAATCTGTCATTCTGAACGAAGTGAAGAATCTCGTTTCTGGGGGAAACAACATCCGAACCCCCTGTTAGTCCCCCATACGTTGGGGTACACCCCCAATTCCCCAGGCAGGAGGCATCTCCTGCACCTTTTTCCTCAAATCCCTCTCCCTCCCCAGAAGGGAGAGGCTGGGGAAAGAAAACCGGAGGGCGATTCATGAATCGCCCCTACACGCTACACGCTACTCCCTACCTACTACTTACTATTTCCCGCCGCATGCCGAGCCCGCGATCCAGCCGAACACCATCGAGGGGCCTATCGTCGCGCCGGCGCCGCCGTAAGAGCGGCCCATGACGGGGGCGGCGCAGTTGCCCGTTGCATACAGGCCTGCTATCGGCGAGCCATCCGGGCGCAGCACTTGAGCATTTGCATCAGTCTTCATGCCCCCCTTGGTGCCCAGGTCGCCGGGCCATATTTCGACCGCGTAGAACGGCGGCGTGTCTATGGGTCCGAAGCACGGGTTAATCTTGCTCGCGGGGTCTCCGTAATACGTATCCACGGGGCTCTCGCCACGGTGGAAGTCGTCGTCTCGACCTGCGGCGGCGTAGCGGTTGCATTTAGCTACTTCATCCGCTAGGCCCGCCGGGTCGATCCCGCATTTAGTTGCCAGATCTTCGATGGTATCGGCCACCTTGAGATAGCCGTTATCGATATATTTCTTGGGGGTAATGAACGGCAGCATGGGGCTCAGGGGATACTTGCGGCGGTAGCGGGCATCGACGATGAGGTATGACGGGATGGCACAGCCGGTCTCCTGATGATTCTTAAACTGATCGTTAGTCACATCGATGTACGGGCCGGCCTCGTTGGTAAAGCGCCGCCCTTTTTTGTTCACAATGATAGAGTGCGGCAGAGAGCGCTCCGGGATAATCATCTGAGCCATGTCATCACCGGGCACCAGCGTGGTCGGCATCCACCAGGCATCGTCCATCAGGTCGAGAGCAGCGCCGGCCTCGAGCCCCAGTTGAATAGCATCGCCGATATCATCGAACGAGGCCACGGTCCATTTGTCCGACACCGGGGGTCGCTGATACTTCTCCCGCATTGTTAGATTTCGCGCAAAGCCTCCGGCAGCAAGAATGACGCCCCTGTTAGCCTTGATCCGTATCGATATCCCATCTTTTTCCGCTTCGACACCTGTGACACGGCCGTTCTCGATCCTCAAATGCCGCGCCGATGTATTCAGCCACAAAGGAACCTTCCTATCGATTAGCGACAGCCTCAGGCGGCCGATAGTGGCGTTGCCCAGCGTCAGACGCGTATCGGTCGGGGTTATAAAACGAGCTGGATTTACAAAATACGGCGCGAATATGGAAGCCGTGCGCATGCGCCCGCGCAGGGAGGTATCCATCATGCGGTGGGCATCGTAGGCCGTGGCCATGACGCGGCCCAGCAGCCGCGCCTGGGGATGCAGCGGGCGCATCAGCTTGCGTTCCGAGCCCAGCTTCCAGGCGCTGAACGGAACAGGCTCTATGGTGCGGCCGCCCTCCGCTTTGCTGCCATCGACACGGGGGTAGTAATCCGAATACCCGGGCACGATCTGAAAGCGGGCGTGGCTGTGCTCCTCCAGATATTTCACCATCTCGGCGCCTTTGCCGACGTAAGCGCGCAGCCGATCTTCCGACACCAAGCCCGCTGTAATATGCTTGAGATAGACGAACCCTTCCTCAGCGGAATCGTTCAGTCCGGCCTTTTTCATGAGATGATTGTTTGGGATCCATATGGCGCCGCCGGACATAGCTGTGGAGCCGCCGTACACCGGGCTTTTTTCGATAACAAGGGCGCTCGCCCCTGAGTCCACGGCGGCCAGCGCCGCTGTCATCCCACCGCCGCCAGACCCGACCACCAGCACGTCTACCGAATATTCTCCCGCTTCTCCCATTCCAGCCTCCGCTCCGAAACACTCCCGACTCGCTGTCTTTGTTATGAGCCAGTATAGAAGATGTCCTTCCGCGGAAGGACCGGGGGATACGGGGGTGTCCCCCGTTTTTTTAATATCCCCCAAGATCGGGGGAACAAGGGGGTTGATTCAGCAATCGACCCAGTACTAAAATCCTGAAAAATAGAACTTCAAGCTCAGATCGTTCGAGGTAGACCATATCGACAGCTTAATACTTAAACAAGTCCATGCTCAGGTAGCGCTCGCCGCGGTCGGGCAGCACGGTGACCACCTTATCGTACTTTTTGGCCATCTTGAGCGCCACGGCGACATTAGCGCCGGCGCTGATCCCTACCAGCAGTCCATACTTCCGGCACAGCTTGCGCGCCATATCGACGGCCTCCTTGCTGCCGATTGTGACTGCCTTGTCCACCTTGCTCATATCGACAATCTTGGGGATAAAACCATCTCCTATGCCTTGAATCTGGTGCTCCTCCATACGCACATCGCTGCCGCCGAACATCACGGCGGCCTCCTCCGGTTCCACCGCGATGACCTTGACGCTGGGATTCACCCTGCGCAGAACATTCGATATGCCCATCAGCGTGCCGCCCGTGCCCACGCCCGCCACGACCGCATCAACAGCCCCGATCTGTTTCAATATCTCCTCGCCGGTCTTCTCCTGCGCCTTGACGTTGGCCGGATTTGAGAACTGGCGTGCGATAAAGTGGCGCGGCTTTCTGGCGATCTCCTCCGCCCGAGCGATGGCCTCCTTCAGGCTACCGCTCTTTGAAGTTAGTATTACCTCTGCGCCAAATGCTCGTATCATCTGCTTGCGCTCTTCACTCATGTTCTCCGGCATCACTACGACCATATGGTAGCCCTTGGCCATTGCCACCATCGAAAGCGATATGCCGGTGTTACCGCTGGAGGCTTCAACGATGGTGTAACCCTTCTTTAGTTCGCCGCTGCGCTCGGCCTCCTCCACTATCATTAACGCTACCCGGTCTTTGATACTGCCGCTGGGATTCACGCTTTCCAGTTTTGCGTATATGTTATCTATCTTGACGATAGGCGTATTCCCGATAGCATCCAGCACGCTGTATATATTCTTTTTCATTTACCCTTTCTCCGTGTATCGATCAACTATAATGCGATATTATTTATCCGCCGTGCGTCCTCGCGAAACGACTTCCTTCACGCGTCGCTCGAACTCAACCCTCTCCACCATCACACGGCGCCCGCACTTCACACACTTGACGCCGATATCGAGGCCCACCCGCACCACCTGCCATCTGTCTTCGCCGCAGGGGTGTACCTTGTTAAAGCGCACCTCATCCCCGATGTTTATCTCCACCGCTAGCCGCCCTTCAAACAGCGGTTGATTTCATCACGTAAATCGATAGCCGCCCTGCGCGCCGCCTCGGCGAAGTCCTTGCCTTTCGACGCGTAGATTATCTCGCGCGACGAGTTTATTATAGCTTTCTCTTTATTCGCATCGACGCCATTGCGCACCGCTGCCTCCAGGTCACCGCCCTGTTTGCCGACGCCAGGTATCAGTATCGGCATGTCCGGGCATATCTTGCGCACACGCTTCAAGTCATCGGGGTAAGTTGCACCGACAACCAGGCCGATGTTGCCATACTCGTCCCATTCGAGAGCCTTCCTCGCTACAATCTCGAACAGTGCGCCGCCTCCGACCGTCAAATCCTGCAGGTCGGCGGAACCCGGATTCGATGTGCGGCACAGGACAAAGACCCCTTTGTCCTCATATTCAATGAAAGGCTGCAGCGAATCGCCGCCGAGGTACGGATTGACCGTGACCGCATCAAATCCGTAACCTTCAAACAGAGCCCTGGCGTAAGCCTTTGCCGTATTGCCTATATCGCCGCGCTTGGCATCTCCGATAACCGGCACCGTATCCGGGATGCAGGCCACGGTGGCCGCAAGCGCCCTGAGGCCTTCTACTCCCATAGCCTCATAGAAGGCTAGATTGGGCTTGTAGGCGCAGACAATATCGTAGGTTGCTTCTATGATGGCTTGATTGAAATCCAGCACATTGACGCCGGGCGGCATCAGCTCAGGATCTGGGTCCAGCCCGATGCACAGCAGGCTATCGTTGCTGCGGGCTGAGTTCAGCAGTTTATCAATGAAATTCATAGTATCTCTGGGGATAATAACTCGCCGCCAGCTTGACGTCAAGCATCGAAACATGAAAAAGAGGTGCGGGAGCAATCGGTCTCTCTCGCCCCTTGGGCAATGCAGGGAGACAGCATGCCGTCCCCCTACAACGGACGGGTGTCCCGTAGGGGCGATTCATGAATCGCCCTCTGTCATTGCGAGTGAAGCGAAGCAATCTCCCTTTGCGACGTGATATACAAACGATGAGATTGCCGCGTCGTTTCTCCTGTATCGGAAGAACTTCTCGCAATGACATGTTAAACAGAGGTGTCCTTCCGCGGAAGGACCGGGGTCTAGGGGCGACACCATCTCTTTTCTAGAAAATCGTTAATCAGAATCGGGAAGTCCAGAGGGATCACCCTCTGGCGGGGGTTTGGGGGTGTCCCCCAATTTTTTAAAAGTCCCCCAAAGTATGGGGGATATAGGGGGTTGGAAGATTAGTTGACAACTAACGCTTTTTAAAAGATACTTTTCTCGCCATTTAGATGACGGCGCCCTTTTAATTACCATTCGAGGAGGTTCCGCCAATGGAAAACGAAGAGCTTTACAAAGCCCTGGCAGAGATGATCAACAGGGATGACCCGCATGTAGTCGGCATGTCGATTACCCCGGCATTTCTAAAACTCCTGAGCCTGCAACTGACGCCCGACGAGGCGCGGCTGGCGCTGCAGGTTGGCCTCAAGGGAATGACCCTGGACGAAATAGCAGCGAAAACGGGGAGGAAAAAGGACGCGCTGAAGAAAATGCTGAATACCATGGCAGATAAGGGCACGATGTGGATCGATCCCGGTAAAGAGGATCCTAAATATCGTGTCTTGGGCAGCTGTGCGCCGGGATTCAGCGAGACGGGGCTGTTCGGGAATATACGACATTCGTACGATATCGAACTGGGCAAAGTGCTGCACCAGGTCATGTATGAGTGGGCCAGAGACAAGCTGTGCAAATTGGGATTCCCCTTCGCGCCGGTGTGGGCCCATCCCTGGGCGCTTCCCAAAGACGCGCGGCCGGAGGAGAACCTCATCGACTTTCTCAAAAGCCAGAACTATTTCTGCGTATCCACCTGCCCCTGCCGACTCTCGCACTGGCTCACCGAGCCCGATAATCACTGTCAGCATATGCTGGAGACCTGCCTTCATTCCGGAGATACCGGCAGATGGTGCGTCGAGCACGGCCTAGGGCGCGAGATCACCCTTAATCAAGCCCTGGAGCTTCTGCGCAAGGCCAACGCGGACGGCCTGGTACACACCATCAACATCGAGGGGTTCATATGCAACTGCTGCACCGACTGCTGCCCACTTTTTATCGGCTTCCACGAACTGAAGACCAAAACGATGATCGCTTCTCCGTTTATCCCTGCCATTGATGAAAATAAATGCAATGCCTGCGGATCATGCATCGATATATGCCCGGTCAAAGCGCTGGAGCTTGAAGATGTAGCCAAGGTCAATATAGACACCTGCATAGGCTGCGGCCTGTGCGTCACTCACTGCTCCCCTAAAGCTATCAAACTGGTCAGGAGGGCTCAGGCAGTAGCGATTCCGAATGATGTAAAAGGGCATATAGATAAGCTTTAGTAATAATTACAAAAGAGGTGTGTTATGTTAACAAAATATGACGAATTCAACTGCCATCAGATCGTGGACACGCTGGACCATGTGCTGGACAGCGACCGCCAGTTCACGGAGAAGTACTGGATGAATGTCCATGATACGACCGGGAAGGTAGTCCTGGCCACCGGCCTCGGCTACTATCCCAACCGCAATGTAATGGACGGCTACGGCTGTGTAAATATCGGCAATACGACCCAGTACAACATGAGGCTCTCCCGGGAACTGAGGCCAAAAACAGATGAACTCGTTGTCGGGCCGCTCTCTTGGGAGGTTATCGAGCCACTGAAGAGAATACATGTAGCTCTCGGTGAGAACGACAAGGGCATCAGCTACGACCTGGAGTTCATCGCCAGGATGCCGGCCCATGAGGAGATACCACAGGTCCGCCGCGATAAGGGGCGTATCTTCATGAACACCTGCCGCATGGCGCAGCTTGGCACAGCGAAGGGCTGGATTAAAGTGGATGGCAAGAAATACGTGGTCGACGAGCAATCATGGCGCGCCCAGCGCGACCACTCGTGGGGCATCCGCATGGGCGTCGGCGCCCCGGAGCAGGGTGTGCAGTCGCCGGACATATCATTCTTTGCCAATCTGATGATCAACTGGCTTACCGCACAGTTCAAGGACTGGGGCGTCACCTACTATCTTATCGAGAAATCGGATGGAAAGATCGAATACCTCTCCGGCGCAGTAATGTACGGCTTTGATAAGAACAAGGAGGAAGTGCCGATAGTAAAAGTGGACCACGATTTCCAGTATCATCCCGGCAGTGGCAGGATGAAATCGGGAGAGGTCGTCCTGTATACCGCCGACGGCAAGAAGATAATGATCTACATGCAGCAACTCACGACGATGTACCTAATGGGCGGCGGCTATGTAGGCTACAACGGCTTCTACCACGGCATCTGGAAAGCATCCTACTGGACCGACGGCGAGCAGTGGAACGCGGCCGATGCAAAGGTAGCAAATCAGGTCCACGGCCTTGATGACACGGTATGCCAGTACAGGAGCGGGAAAGAGATCGGATATGGCATCATCGAGAACTTCGTCCTCGGCTCATTCCCTAAATACGGTTTTTAATAGCAGAGTTGCAGGAGACTTTTCTCCTGCCGGGGTATTAGGGGTGTCCCCCAGGCTCTTAAATGTCCCCCAAAGTATGGGGGACTTGCAGGGGGTTTGGATAATTGATTACCCAGCCCGTCGACCATTAAGAAGAGAGTTGCAGGAGACTTTTCTCCTGCCGGGGTATTAGGGGTGTCCCCTAGTTTTTAAATTCCCCCAAAGTATGGGGGACTTGCAGGGGGTTGATAACCCTTAATCAGAGGTACAAAAATGATATTAGATAAGTTCCGACTTACAGACAAGGTAGCTGTGATCACAGGAGCCGGCCGTGGCATCGGCAGGGGCATTGCCCTGGGGTTCGCAGAGGCGGGCGCCGACGTAGTAGCGTTGGCACGCACCGCCAAAGATATCGAAAGTCTGGCCGAAGAGGTCAGAAGCAGGGGCAGGAAGGCGCTGGCCATTCCGACCGATGTGCGCTCGGCCGCCGACGTGGACGCCGCGATAAAGCGGACGCTGGACGAGTTCGGACGCATCGACATACTGGTGAACAACGCCGGAGGAGCATCTGCCGGAGTGTTCCCCTCCCCTGTGGCAGACATGAGCGAGGAGCTCTGGGATGAGAACATCCGCGGCAACCTGAAGCATGTCTTCCTTTTCAGCAGCGCCGCGGCAAAAGTGATGATTAAGCAGAAATCGGGCAACATCATCAGCATAAGTTCACTCTTCGGCCGCACCGCAGCACCGATGTTCGCCCCGTACGCAGCCACCAAAGCGGCAATAATCAACTTCACACAGACGCTGGCATACGAGCTGGCGCCTTTCAATATCCGAGTCAACTGCATCGCACCCGGCAAAATCCTCACTTCATCGACCGAGATGCTGTGGGCCACTCCTGAGAGCAGAGCAGAGGCGGCAAAAGACATTCAGCTGAAGCGTCTGGGCTATCCTGAAGACATCGCCCCGCTAGCGGTGTTCCTGGCCTCCGAAGGCGCCGGCTACATCACCGGTCAGACATTTGATGTTAACGGAGGATGGGGCGCTCTGGTTCTGCTTTAAAGAAAAATATCAAGGAGGGATAAGATGTTCGAACGGCATATAGACCTGGTGAAAATGCAATCCAATCTGCAGAAATGGCTGCATGGCAAAATGCCTCAAGCCAGGGAGCTGACGATCTCTCCGTTGAAGCGCTCGAGCGGGGGCTTTGCCAACGAGACCTTCTTCTTCGATATGAGCTGGAAGGAAGGAGGCAAAAGCAAAACGGAAAAGCTGGTGCTGCGCTGGCAGCCTCAGGACTACCCGGTCTTCCTGGACTACGACCTGGCAATGCAGTTCCACACTATCGAGCGATTGCAGAAATCCGGCATACCTGTTGCAAAGACATACTGGCTCGAAATGGATAAATCCATACTCGACAGCCCCTTTTATATCATGGGTTACATTCCCGGGGTCACGGCCTGCGAGGTGCCCCCCTACCACTCCGCCGGGCTCTGCGTCGAGAGCACTCCTGAGCAGAGAGCCAAGATGTGGTGGGGCTGCCTGGAAATGATGGCCAAGATCCACAAGCTGAACTGGAGGAAATTCGATTTCTCCTTCATGGGTATCCCCAAGGGAGGCACCGATGCGCTGGACCGCCAGCTGGATTACTACGAAAGATATCTGAACTGGGTACGCAAGGAACCGCAGCCGATTCTGGACAAGGCGCTGGAGTGGCTCAAAGAAAAACGTTTCGCCCCCAAGCGCGTGACGCTGTGCTGGGGCGACTGCCGCATACCAAACCTCCTCTACGACGATAAACTGAACGTGGTCGCCGTCCTGGACTGGGAGATGGCCTCCATATGCGACCCCATATCCGATCTGGCATGGTTCTTCTTCCTGGATTGGCACCACAGCCTGGGCTACGGCATCCCGCGACTCGAGGGTTTCCCCGACAGGAAAGAAACCATAGAACGCTATGAGAAGCTGACCGGGTGGAAGGTGGAGAACCTCCTGTATTTCGATGTGCTGGCCGCGTTCAAATTCGGCGTCATCATGGCCAAGATCGCGCAGCACATGAAGGCCACCGGCGCGCCATCCCCAACAGCGGACTTCGAGATCGATAATGCCTGCACCCAGCGGCTAGCCGAGCTGCTGGAGCTGCCGCCACCGGGGGGCAAGAAGAAAGAGGCGACAAAGATCGAGGAGGTAAAGGTAGCCGTACAGATCCATCTTACCGGCCCCGGCGGCTGCGACTGGTATCTGATCTCCGACAAGGGCGTGGGCAAGCGCTATGAGGGCACTGTAAATGACCTCACGCCGAGCGCGACCGTGACCGCCACGGCCCAGGACTGGAGCGACATCCAGAGCGGCAAGCTGGACCGCGTGCAGGCATTCATGGGCGGCAATCTCAAGGTTGAGGGTGATATATCATTGATGCTACAATTGGAGGAGATGATATCCAGGTTCAGCAAGGGAAAGCCTGAATAAGCGGTGTAGGGGGTTTAGGTCTCTCTCGCCCTCATCCTAGCCTTCTCCCACTGTGGTGAGAGAAGGTAGCTTAAGAAAGAGGTGTCCTTCCGCGGAAGGACCGGGGTCTTAGGGGTGTCCCCTATCCTTTTTAAAAATCCCCCCATGATTGGGGGATACAGGGGGTTGAACAGCAACTAATCAGAGTATCCTTATCAAAAGCGAGTGATCCTCCATGACAGCCCATAATATTTATGTCAACATAGAAGCGCCCTACCGGAGGCGGCTGGCGCAGAAGTGGCTCCGCGAAGTCGTCGACATTACCCTATCGACTCAGAAAATCAATCGTCCTGTGGAGCTCAGCCTGCTCGTTACCGGCGATGATGAAGTGCATAAGATGAACCGCGAGTACCGCGGCATAGACGCAACCACCGACGTCATCTCCTTCGCACTGAGCGAGAACACAGACGACACCGAATTTATTACTCCACCCGATGGAGTATCCCGGCTGGGAGAGATCGTCATCTCATACCCGCAAGCGGTCTCCCAGGCCAGAGAGAACAGGCAGCCGGTGAAAAGCGAACTGGCCTGGCTTGTGGTGCACGGCCTGCTGCATCTGCTGGGGTACGACCACCAGGACGATGAATCAGAGGCCGCGATGAGAAAGCGGGAGGACCACATCCTGAGGGAAATCGCATGACGGACGAAAAGAAGACAACAAACGACGATTACTACGAGCAGCCGCCCTACCGGCCGCCGACGGAGGGCTACAGCCTGCTGCTGCGCGTGACCCGCAACTGCTCCTGGAACAAGTGCGAGTTCTGCTGCATGTACCCCGGCCAGAAGCTGGAGATACGCTCTGTGGAGGAGGTCAAGAACGACATCCGCGCCATGAAGAAGCACGCCGACGAGATAAAGGCCTACGCCTGGAAGACCGGCAACGGAAATAATATAGGCATGGTGGCACGGGCCAACGGCGTGCACTGGCTCAACGAGGGCGACGTAAAGAACGTCTTCATCGCAGACTCCAACAGCGTCATCATAAAAACGGAAGACCTGGCCGAGATAATTCGATATTTATATGAGACGTTCCCGACGATAGAGCGGGTGACGAGCTACGCCCGCGGCAAGACGCTGGCCAAGAAGAGCATCGAGGAACTCAAGATGCTGCGCGAGGCAGGATTGACGCGACTACATGTAGGGCTGGAGACCGGCGACGCCGAGCTGCTCAAGATCATCCAGAAGGGCGCCACGCCCGAGGAAATGATAGCGGGCGGGAAGAAGGCCCTAGAGGCCGGCTTCGAGCTCTCCGAGTACGTCATGCCCGGGCTCGGCGGGCGCGAGATGTGGGAGCAGCATGCCCGCGGCTCAGCCCACGTACTGAACGAAGTAAACCCTCATTTTCTTCGATTGCGAACCCTGTTTGTCCCCGAGGGCACCCCGCTGCACGCAAGATACGAGAGTGGTCAGTTCACTAGACAGACGACTGAGGCTTTGCTGCGCGAGGTAAGGCTCATGGTCGAACTTCTTAACGTCGACGCCGAGTTCATCGTCAGCGACCACATCGCCAACCGCTACATGTGGGGCATAGACGGAGTGCCAAACAAGGACAAGGAGCGCATGCTGAGCCAGTTGGACGGCCTCATCGAAGAGGCCAAACGCAGCGGCGAGCAGTATCCGGTATATCTGGGACTGTGAATACGCCCCCTAATGTAGGATGGGTTTCCAACCCACCGATGCAAAATAAACTGTCGGATATTTATGGCGAATTGAGCGTACGTAACGAGCTGTTGAAAAGTCGCCGTTTTCAGAGATGGGTAATTGCAAGCACCTGGTAGTACTTGACAATCAAATCAAAAATACTTAGGATTAATGTCTAGTATTAGGTAGCACTGCGATGACGTTTGGGCAACGACTGAGGGAACTGAGGAAAGCCAAGGGCTTGACCCAAATAGAACTGGCACAAAAGTCAGCAATTAGCTTCACATACGTGAGCAAGCTTGAAACCGGCGCCATGCCTCCACCGAAGCAAAAGATCATCTTGGCCTTAGCCAAGGCACTCGATGTAAATAAAGCGGACACGGATAAGCTATTTGGCCTTGCTAAAAAGATGCCGTCTGACCTTTTATCACATGTAGATATTGGAATGATAGAGATGTTGCGATCACTCAAGCATGGGGAGGAGACACCTGCGCACGAATTAGCAACATTACAGCGGCGAATTGCTGAGCCAGAAGCATCGGACACCCAGGGCACACGGCTTAAGGAGTCGCCTGAGAGACAAAAGGACATCTTTCGAGCGCTTGTTGAGAGTTCTCCGGACGGCATTGTGATTCTAGGCAGTGAGTTAGAAATCATATACGAGAACCCGGCGGCCGCACGAATCCTCGGCTATGAATCGGGAGAATTCTCTGGCAAGGACACGCTTGGAGTTATTCACCCAGACGATATGTCCAAGGCAGCCCATGGGCTAACCGAGATGATCCAGACTCCAGCTGACTGCAGTAGTATTCGTGCGCAGTTGCGTGTGAGGCATAAGGACGGTACGTGGCGTGTGATCGATGCGATTGCTAACAACCTTCTCCACAATCCCGCTGTCAATGGCATCATTGTTGACATCCGCGAAATGAGCAGGCACTCCCGGGACGAACAAGCAAGGGTTGAGGACTCGTCGGCTTCGGCGATGGCGAAGGAATACCACCTGACGCAGACTGAACGCAGGGTACTCAATCTGATCGCGGAGGGGTTGAGCAACCCCCAAATAGCGGAGAAGCTGGTGGTAAGCCCTTCCACTGTGAGATTCCACGTCACCAGTATACTCCGCAAGCTGGGTGTCACCAGCCGCACCGCGGTAGCCGCCATCGCAGTGCGTCGCCACCTGGTCGCCTGACTGGGTAACTTAAAAACTCTCTATCCGTCTAGGTATTAATCCCTCTTTATGTCCAGCACTGTGTGTGAGATTCCCTGATTTATAATTCTCCTGTTCCATTATCATAGCCTCATTGTCACCTTGTAGGTCCTTATAACATTTAAAAGCGAGAGGACAGGAGACGTGATATGTTGCCACAAGAGGACATACACTCGCTCTGTCAAAACCCAAGCGCTAGGCTTGTGGTCCGAAGCAGTCCGTCTCCCACTACCTTACGTGTGGCTGCGGTGGTGAATTGAAAATTCACTAGGAAGAGTGAGCAACATGGAAGTGTGTTGACCTCAGCGTCAAGGGGGACTTCTGGATAGACTGGCAGTACTTAAGTTGGTCGTCCTGTCACACAGCAAAGGTTTTTTGTCCAAAAAGACCTGGGAGGCGTATCCGGATTTGTCCCTGTAGTCAGCAAACGAAAGGATAAAGGAGGCAGGACATGGTAGAGACAGAAAGGTATGACATTGTAATCATAGGCGGCGGGCCCAACGGTGTTACCGCCGCAGCCTACCTATCCAAGTGCGGGCTGAGCGTATGCGTGCTGGAGGAGAGGTACGAGGCCGGCGGGTCATGTGAGACCGCCGAGCCCATTGCCGGGGCACGTATCTATCCCCATGCCCAGCTGATGTACGCCGCGCCGGCCCCGGGCTTCGAGCAGCTGGAGCTACACAAATATGGCTTCCGCATGTCGTGGAGCCCGATAGACCTGGAGAAGTCAATGGGCAAGCTCGGACAGACCACCAGCCAAGGGCTGGTGCCAGCCACTCAAACGGACATGATGGGCTTCGCCAAGATGAGCGGCCTGCTCGGCAGTCCACCGTTCATGACGGACCTGATGCGTGCCACCTTCTGGTGCCCGCCGCACCCCCCTGAAGTGGAGGTGACGGATGAGACCGTGCCCTATATGCAGGTCTACAAGCAGCACCAGCCGGACTTGTGGACACCGGAACTGCGGGAAATGACCATGTTCGACTTCATGGACCAGCATATGGAGACCGAGTCTCTCAAGACGATGCTGGCGTTTGCCGCCTGGGGATCGGGGGCTGCCGGTCACTGGGAGGGGGTGGCCGTCCCCGCCTTACTCGCCGTGGTACTCCTCCTGATGCCTGGCCATCTGAGCCACCCCCGCGGCGGCCTGCACGGCTACTTCCATGCCATCCTGCGCTGCGCTATCGATCACGGCACGATAGTTCGCACCTGCTGCCCGGTGGATGAAATCATCGTCAGCAATGGCCGGGCGGTGGGCGTGCGCCTACGGGACAACGCCGCAGTGGCGGAGAAGACCATCTGGGCCGACAAAGCGGTGATCGCCGCCTGTGAGGTCAAGCAGACCTTCCAGAAGCTCATTGGGCCGCAGCATCTGAGCCGAGCCTTCCTGCAGAAGATAGATGATATCAATATCAAGGGAGGCAGCCTCTACACTTCCACCCTCGTCACCCGCAAGCCCATCCAGTGGCGCGAGAAGTTCAAGGCGCAGGAAGCGGTGGCCATGGGCCCCGACAAGGCTCCCTTCGGAACCGTTTACCCGTCAGACTCGCGGGAGCTCTACCTTGAGAATGTGACAGATGTGGATGGCTATAAGGGGAATCCTACTCTGCCGCCGGAGAAGTTGATGTGGATTCTGACACCATCCCAGGCGTTCGACCCCAGCAGTTGCCAACACCACCATCCCAAGGGATATGTATCGGCGCCCTTCATGCAAGGTTTCACCCCGCCGGAGTATCACGTGGAAGGACCGGAGGCCTTGGACAAGATCAAGGATAAGTTAAACGCCTACGTGCGCCTGGCCTTCAGCCAGGCGCTGGAGGGCTTGGATGATGACAACGTCATCTTCCACTGGGCATCAACCCCGCTTGAAATGGAGTTACGCAACACCGGACTCATCGGCGGCACCTGGTGCGGCCGCCGCCACTGCGAGGACCAGCTGTGGACCAACAGCCCCATTGTCGGGTCAGGCATGGCTAGGTACCGCACCCCAATCGAGGGATTGTATAATTGTCACCAGACATCGGGACACCCCGGAGGCCTGTGCCTGATGGCTATTCCATACAACCTGATGCACATCCTCATCGAGGATGGCATCGCCGAGCCCGGCGACTGGTGGTATCCGTCGCCATGGTACATACCGGAGAGGGGTAAGATCTCAGCAGTGCCCGGCCAGGGCAGGATACCTGAATAAATGAATTAACACAGGGCGCTGCCCACGCTAAGGATATGCCGCTGTAGAAAGCGCTCTCAGAGCGTTAAGGAGGGTCGCTATGGCAAGTAAATATGACGCAATCGTTGTGGGGGCCGGCCCCGGAGGTAGCGCCTGTGCTGCCCTGCTGCAGAAATGGGGCATGAAGACATTACTGCTCGAGAAGAACGACCGCGTTGGTGGTAAGTCCCTTAACATGCACAAGGAAGGTTTCACTTACGAACTCTGGCCAGTGATGGGGCTGCCAAAGTTCAATTCCCAGTTTGATAAGGTGTTGAAAGAGGTGGGAGCAGAGGCGCCCATGTCAGACGTCTTCCCTACAACAGGCAGCCTTGCTAATATCATGTCCGGCAAGGGCACTCTTAAAGACGGAGGGTTCCTGTACAAACCCCAAGGATCAGACAAATATGTGGGCTATGTCCTTGTTCCCCCGGTACAGTTCCCCGAGATGTTGATGAAGGACCCCGATGGGCTGGCTAAGGTTAACAAGCTCTTCGAGGATATCGCCTCCATGCCGCAGGACCAGCTCGATAGGCTAGACGATGTTACCTTCCATGACTTTATCACTCCATACAACATTCCCCAGGGTGCTTACAGTTACCTGGCGTTGTTCTGCAATATCGGATTCTTAGCGCCGGTCGACTTGTGCAGCGCCTCCGAGATGATAAAGACGCTGCGTCAGTACACCACCGGCCTCGGCTCGGCTTACTTCATGGGCGGGTACGCTAAACTCAGCGAGGCATTTGCTGGAGCAGTGAAGAAACACGGCGGAGAGGTCAAGCTAAAGGCACGCGTGGAGAAAATCATTGTGGAGGATGGACAGGTTAAAGGAGTTTATACCGACAAGGGTACCTTCTATGCACCGATAGTGGTGAGCAACGCCGGCATACAGCCAACGGTGCTCAAGCTGGTTGGGGAGGAGCATTTCGATAAAGGATATACCAGCCGCATCAGGAGCCTGGTGCCATCACTAGGGCTCATGGGCAGCCGCTATTTCCTGGACAAGATAGTGTTTGAAGACTGCGCTTACGTTATCTTCGATGACAAGTGCTGGTGGAACATGGAGCGCTATATGAAGGTGAAAGCAGGCGAGATCCCCGATGATATGCTTATCCTCATTTTCAACCCGCAGGGTTTCGATCCCTCCTTGGCCCCGCAAGGCAAGCAGGTTGTGCTGACGGCTACCATATGTGAGGCCGATCCCAAGATGAAGAACCAGAAGGCATGGCTGGATGCCCTGGACAAGAAGATCGAGGAGTATCGACCTGGATTCAAAAAACACCTGATCAGGCGTGAGGACTATACCGCCGCCGATGTCAGCCGCGTCACCCGCGACAGCGCAGTCCCCGGCGGCGGCGGCGAGTGCATCGGGCTGGGACAGATAATTGGTCAGTGCGGCAAGAACAAGCCATCGCCCGTGTCACCGATCCAGGGACTGTTTTATGTCGGCGTCGATGCCGGCGGCGACGGTATGGGTACACATCAGGCTGTTGACTCCGCGGCCAAGGTTGCGCCCATTGTACTAAGATACCACCAGACACATTAAGCATGGTAAAATGTGTTCCCATACAGCCTAGTTGGCGGAGCGACAAAATGGAGCATTTAATTGGCGTTCAAACCGCTGGCCTAGAGCAGTTAAGAGGTACTATGGCGACAAAGGACCAGGAAAGTGCTCTAAGTGGATACCGCTTTATAAGTAGTATATAAATTCTGGGGTGGCTTTCATTCCAAGGTTTGGAGGAAAGGATGTGATGCCAATGACAGGTGATATAAATAATCGATATCCCTTCAATCACCAAAGGAGGTAAAAGTCAATGACCACAAAGTCGAAACATAATAGAGTTTCCACGGAGGAGAGATTCAAGAAGGCCGTACCTTTCAAGTGGGGTTATGGCTCCACACCCCGGACCAGCATGCTGCGGAACGCGTTGTACTGGAAGGGGGCGGTTACCGAGAGCATACTAGTGAAGCCGGCGGAGGGGCTCGGGAAGACCGGGTTCCGTAAGGGTATCAGGATCGACATGGACAGGGCGCGGATCGTCACAGCGGCCTTTCGGGAAACCGAGGGCCAGCCGGCTCCACTACAGTATGCCCGCATGGTGGAGAAGCTGTGCGAGGAGATGCCCGTCTTCATCAAGGACGGGGATCTGATCGTTGGCGACCCTAACGGTGGTGCCAACAAGATTAGATGGTACCCAGAGACGAACGTCGACTGGATGCCCGAGGCGGTCACCACGGGAGGCTTCTCTCAGATTGTCACGGACGAGGAGAGACGGGAGATCGTCGACGAGATCTGTCCCTTCTGGGAACGGAGGAGCACGGCGGCACTGATCAAGTCCTCACTGCCGGAGGAGATGGCTCCCATGATCACAACCTACGGAGCTGTTATATTTCACACATGGGAGCAGGGGATGGTAATCCCGTCCTGGGACTTTGAGGTTCTCTTCCGCGAGGGACTGGCTGCCAGGATAGCGAAGGCTGAGGCTAAAATCGCAGAGCTGGATGCCAGGGTTGAGGAGCTGGAACCGGCCGAATACCTGGCGAAGCGCTACGAGTGGCAGGCGATGGTGCGCTGCGGCAAGGCGATCATTCGCTACGGCCAAAGGCTGTCCGAGACGGCTCGGCAGCAGGCAGCGCAAGAGCGCGACGAGAAGCGGAGAAGGGAACTCGAGGAGATGGCGGACATCCTTGAGCACGTCCCCGCCCGTCCACCCCGAACGTTCCACGAGTGCCTGCAGTTCTACTGGACCGTCGAGGTCGTCGCCCACTACTTCGCTCATTGGGGCTACGGCAGCGGTGTGAGGTTTGATCAGGTCTGGTGGCCATACTACCAGGCGGACATCGAATCCGGGCGGATCACGCGGGAGGACGCGCTCGAGCTTGTCGAGTGCCTCTTCTTGAAGATCCAGGAGATTGGCGCACCGCTTCAGTGGCCGCCGATCTTCGCCGGCGTGTCCGGTAGCGGCACTCTGTACACAGCCAATATCTGCGGCATAACAGACGATGGAGAAGACGCCACCAACGAACTCAGCTTCATCGTCCTGGAGGCGCTCGGCAACCTGCACCTGACCCAGCCACCGGTGGCAGTCCAATATCACGCCGGGATCTCGCCGGAGCTCATCTCGGCGGCGATTGATCTCGGTCGAACAGGCCTGGGACACCCCTCCTACTTCAACAGGGATCTGCTGACGAGGTGGGGAATTATGAGAAGATATAGCGTCGAGGACGCCAAGCAGGTCATGCCGGTCGCATGCGGCTCCTACAGCGTTAAGGGCACGGGCATGCTGGCCTCCGGCCTGGCGCCCGGCGCAGAGATGAACTGCCCCGCGGTCCTCGACCAGGTCCTGCGCCTCAACGACCAGGAGGCCAGGTGCGGCCCCGTGGTCTTGCCTGCCGGCAAGAAGGCGACAGAGATGCACTCGGCGGACGAAATTATGCAGGCCTACTCCGAGCGTTTGAAGTACAACGTGAGGATCTTCACGGTTTCGTGGAACATCGCGCAGCAGGTGTTGATGGAGCGCAAGCCCGACCCGTGCTACTCCTTGCTCCTGGATGAGACGCTCGAGCGAGGAATCGACGTCGTAGACTTTCACAAGGAGCACGACACCTGGCCGGAGGTCACTCCTTTCGGTGCGATCAACGTGGCGAACTCGCTTGCCGCGATGCAGCGCCTGGTGTTCGACCAGAAGAGATACACCATGGAGGAGGTGCTGCGGGCGCTGGACGCCAACTGGTCCGGGTACGAGGCAATGCGACAGGACTTCCTTAATGCACCGAAGTTCGGCAACGACGACGACTTCGCCGATGACTGGGCAAGGCGGCTCCTGGTCGGGCAATGGGAGACTGTCAGCAAGTTCAAGGACGCTTGGGGCTGTTCATTCACGATGGATGGCAGCACTGCCGCCGGGCACACCATGATGGGTCTGGCGGCCCCTGCCGGCCCAGATGGAAGACTGGCGGCCAGCTCGTTGGCCGATGGCTCTCTATCGCCGATGGCGGGAACCGACAGCGAGGGTCCGACCGCCGTGTTGAACTCGGGGGGCAAGGTGCCCTTCATGCACTCGGAGCTGTTTAACCAGCGCTTCATGCGCACCTACCTGGAAGGAGAGAATAAGAAGCTCTTTGCCGATTATCTCAAGGTATGGCATGCGAAGGGAACGTGCCCGCATATCCAGTTCAACGTGGTGAGTAGTGAAGAGCTTCGGGAGGCACAGGCGAAGCCGGAGGAACACTCCGACCTCATCATTAGGGTCGCGGGCTACAGCGCCTTCTTTGTCGACCTGCCCGTGTGGACCCAAGACAGCATCATTGAAAGAACAGAACAGGCCCTGTGTTAGTGCATCCTGAGAAGGCGAGCCTAGCTGGATAGTGTTCCAACGTTGTTGGAATGGTTTAGATGGGGATATTCAGTTCTGGCTAAAGAAGGGGAGGTATAGGGCAATGGCACAGAAACTGAAGGTAACAACAAAGATACCGAAGCCGGGTAGTATTTACTTTGAGGACATTGCAACTAAGAGTGTGCCCCATGAGTGGGGTTATGGTTCCACGCCCCGCATTGGCAAGCTTAGGGACGCCTTATATTGGAAATCGACGACAACCAAGGAGTGGATCAACGTTGCGGCCGGGATAGGTAAGTGCAGTTTCCGCAAAGGCCAACAAGTCAAGATCGACCTGGACAGAGCGAGACTCATGACCCAGGCCTATAGGGAGACGGAGGGACAGCCGTGGGTCCTCCGCAAGGCGAAGATGGTGGAGAAGCTCTGTGAGGAGATGCCCATATTCATCAAGCCCGGCGAGCTCATTGTGGGTGATGCGAACGGGGCACCGGACGAGATTCGATGGTACCCCGAGACCAGCGCATGGTGGATGTCCGAGGGGGTTACCACTGGCGGTTTTTCTGAAATGGTCAGCGACGAGGAGAGAAAAGAGATCATTGAAGATATCTGTGAGTACTGGAAGGGAAGAAGCGTTGGGGATCGGGTGTGGGACGCCATGCCCGATTACATACACCCCCTGATCGCGGATCCGATGGCCTGGAGCCTCGGCGTCCGGAGCTATGAAGAGAGCCGCACCCCGCCCGCGTACGACTATGTACCACTCTTCAAGGAAGGCCTACAAGCGAGGATTGACAAGATCGAGACCAAGCAGAAGGATCTGGAATACAGCATCGGAGAGATGGATCCTGGGGAGTACATGGCAAAGAAGCAGCATTGGGAAGCCATGGCTATCTGCGGCCGGGCCATGATCCGCTACGCCCAGAGAAACGCGGAACTGGCCAGAGGGCAGGCCAGGGCGGAGAAAGACGAAACCCGCAAGAGGGAGCTGGAGGAGCTGGCCGAAATCCTGGACTGGGTCCCGGCGAATCCGCCGCGAACCTTCCATGAGTGCCTCCAGTTCTATTGGATGGTCGAGGTCACGGCGCATTTCTTTGCGCATTGTGGAAATGGAAGCGGCGCTCGGCTCGACCAGATATGGTGGCCTTACTACAAAGCCGACATGGAAGCGGGCCGAATTACCAGGGATAAGGCACGGGAATTGGTAGAATGCCTGTTCCTTAAGATTCAGGATGTGGGCTCTCCCCCGGAGTGGCCTGTGGTCTTCAGTGCAACCTCCGGCTTCGATATTGGCTATACGTTCGATATATGTGGATCCGATGGGTATGGTATGGATCTATCCAACGACTTGAGCTGCGTTATCATGGAAGCGATGGCGAACCTCCACATCTGCCAACCGGCCCCGACCGTGCGTTACCACCGCAACATCTCGCCCGATGTGGTGGAAAGAGCCATCGACCTGAACCGGATGGGCATGGGGCACCCATCCTGGCACAATGAGGACCTGCTGGAGCAATGGGCCCTCTCGAGGGGCTGGCCTCCGGAGGATGCCAAACGGGCGCAGGCGGCATGCTGCATGGCCAACAACATCCCCGGCAGGACTATAGGTGCAACGGGTAATGGTACGGTCGGAGGCCTTTACGCCACCAAGCTGCTGGAAGAGGTTCTGGGGTTGTTCGATGTCCCCGACATACCAGGAAGGCCTGCACTCAAGGATCCGAGACAGATGCGATCCGCCGACGAGATTCTCGATGCATACTGTGAGCGGCTGTTGTTCAATTTGAAGATAGGAGTACACTCCTGGAACCTGGCTCAGCAAGTCATCATGGAGTACAACCCTGATCCATGCAACTCGTTCCTCTTGGAAGAGGCACTGGAGAGAGGCGTCGACCTGACCCGGCTTAACAAGGAGCACGACACTTGGCCCATCACGATCCATTTCGGTGGGATCAACGTAGCGGATTCCCTGTCGGCCATTCAAAAGCTCATCTTCGATGACGGGAAGTACACCATGGATCAGCTACTCGAGGCGCTGAGGGCAAACTGGGAAGGCCACGAGGTGATGCGTCAGGACTTCCTGAACGCTCCCAGGTACGGCAACGACGACGACTATGCCGATGCGTGGGCAGTGAAGGTTCTGACAAGGACGTATAACACGTTCGCTCAGGTCAAGGATGCCTGGGGTTCGCCGCTCACGCTCGATGGTAGCATGGCAGCCGGGTTCCAATCGATAGGCCTTGGATGTGGCCCCACTCCTGATGGCAGACTGGGGGGTACGCCATTGGCTGACGGCACCCTGTCACCTATGATTGGGGCGGATAAGAATGGTCCCACTGCGGTTCTCAACTCGGTAGGCAAGATACCCTTTATGCATACCCAGCTCCTGAACCAGAGGTTCATGCCGCAATTCCTTGAGGGGGAGAATAGAAAGTTGTTCGCCCAATATCTCAGAGTATGGTATGAGAAAGGGACCATCCCCCACATCCAGTTCAATGTGGTGGATAGCCGGATTCTGCGGGATGCCCAGGAACACTCAGATAAGTACACCAATCTGCAGATCAGGGTTGCCGGTTACAGCGCCTTTTGGATTGATCTGGCCAAGGAAACCCAGGACGCCATTATCGCCAGGACGGAGCAATCCCTATGTTAATGCATCCTGAATGGGGAATCCCTGTTTAATTAAACCTGTAAAGGGAATTATGCAGGACAACATCGCCGAAGCCAGTGGTGTGGTATTCAACATCCAGCGCTTTTCCATTCATGATGGGCCGGGGATAAGAACTACGGTATTCCTCAAGGGCTGTCCCCTAAGCTGCGGGTGGTGTAGCAACCCAGAGTCGATGAGACTGTCCCCCGAGATAATTACCCGGGACATTAAGTGCATCAGGTGCGGCAAGTGTGTCAAGGTTTGCCCCCAGCAGGCAATTGTCGTCATTGATAACAACCGTATTATCCAGTGGGAGAAGTGCAACTACTGCATGAAATGTGCCGAGGTATGCCCTTCAGGAGCGATAAAGGCCGTGGGGAGACGCATGACTGTCGCCGAAGTGATGGATGTTGTGGCACGGGATGCCAGCTACTATCGGCGCACTGGTTCACCCGTTTTGTCCACCTGCGCAAAAGCGCAGGATCATCAGAGGTACAAATGATGTCAGACAGTGCAGATGAACAAAGGGGATTGATATTCAATATCCAGAAGTTCTCGATTCAAGATGGTCCTGGTATTAGGACTACCCTATTCATGAAGGGCTGCCCTTTAAATTGCCCGTGGTGCAGTAATCCTGAGGGAATGAGAAACGAACCTGAGATTATGGTGGGCGAGCGCAAATGCATCGGCTGCAAAAGATGTGCCGAAGCTTGCGGTGCGGGCGCCATTTCTTTCGATAACGGTATCCGCACCATTGATTGGAAGCTGTGTACCAATTGTCTGGAGTGTGGCAAGGTATGCCCTTCCCATGCCATCCAGGTGATGGGGGAGTATAAGACAGTGAATGAAGCATTCAAGATTGCTGCGCGGGACAGAGATTTCTACAACACTTCTGGCGGTGGAGTAACAATTTCCGGAGGTGAGCCACTACTTCAATGGGAATTCGTTCGGGACTTCTTCAAGAAATGCAAAGATGCTGGTTTTCATACTGCGCTTGATACGACGGCCTACTGCCCGTGGGAGAGTATGGAACAGGTTCTCAAGTACACAGACCTGATTCTCTTTGATATCAAGCATATGGACCCTCAGAAGCACGAGGAAAAAACCGGAGTATCTAATGAACTGATTCTGGAGAATCTTGATAAAGCTTCAAACGCGACCACGACGAAAATCTGGTTGAGAATTCCACTAATACCTGGTTTCAATGATTCGGAATCAAATATGCAAAAGACAGCCGAGCTTGCTTGCAGGACTAGAGCGGAAAAGATATCTCTACTGCCATATCATGAGTGGGGAAAAGGCAAATATTCCAGTTTAGGAAAGCAATATGGTCATAATGGAGCAGATGGCATGCTTGAACCGGATAGTGATGTGGTGAAAAAGTGCAGGGTGGTTCTGGAATCTCATGGGCTGGAAGTGACGGTTGGGAAATAGCTGCGAAGTTAATGAGGGTTACTGATATCAAGAATCAAAGGCGAAAGAAGTTCTAAAGGAGAAAACGACCGCTATCCGGAAGCGCCCCTCCTCAGGGTAAAGGCTGCCAGGATCGATATGACTACGGCACAAGCTCCAGCAAAGTGGGAAATACACTACTGGAGATCGTAGTAGGGCTATGAAAGGATATCGCACGCCGTCCTGATTTCGCATGAAGCGGACGCCGGGCAAGAAGCGGGCCCGGGACACGAAGCCCAGGCCGGCGAAAGAGAAGAGAAGACGACAGAGTTGAAGGAGGCAATGTGGCAACAAGCGATATCTATTCCGAGTTGATAGAGAGACTGAAATACCCCCAGTCGGAGCGCTTTCGTCGCATATTGCAGAAGATGGTGACCCCCGAGGAGGGGGAACTGCTGCTCCTGCTGCCAGCGCTACCTGCGGAACTGGCGCAAAAAGCAGGGTTGGACGAAGAGGTGGCTCAGCGCAAGCTGCAGGAGTTCATGGAGCGGGGACTGGTCATCCGTACCAGTAAGGGATTATTCTGCTTCCCCCGTGATGTGACCCAGTTACACGATTCCAGCCTCTCCAGCGCTGGGAAATGGGTCGATACCGAGCTCCTAGACCTGTGGCGGGATTTCCGGGACGCAGAGTGGGCCCAGACGATGGCCGGCGGGCTGGGAGAGTCGTATGTGCAGGTGCTCAAGGTTATTCCCGCATGGAAGGCTATGGATCAGAGCCCGGATCGAGGTGAGCTTCTGCCCGAGGAGAACATCAAGGAGTTGATGAGAGGAGCAGATCCGATCTCCGTAGTTCCTTGTCCCTGCCGCAGGTCGATCAGGAGGTGCGATCTCCCGCTTAACGTCTGCCTACATTTCAACCGCGGGGCAGAATATGCCATAAACCGGGGCGCCGGCCACCGTATATCTGCGGAAGAGGCCATAGCCATCGCCGGTGAGGCGGAGGAAGCAGGCCTGGTTCACACCTGGGCCTCCAGCACACCGCAACGGCTGACCGCAATATGCAGCTGCTGCCGGGAATGTTGTGATATCTTCGCCATTGGCATGGAGGTTGGTAACATAGAGCAGGTATTGCAGAAGAGCCGCTTTCGCGCTGAAGTCGATCAGGAGCTCTGTACCGGCTGCCAGGACTGTGTCGAGAGGTGCTTCTTCAAGGCCATAGAGATGGAGAAGACTCCCCAGTCCAAGAAGCTCAAGGCCACGATTGATGAGGGTAAGTGCTATGGCTGCGGCCTGTGTGCCGTGGTCTGCAACCCTGAGGCGATAACTATGAGGTTATTGAAGACCTAACTGCCAGACGTGCCCCCCAGCGCGGGTAAGCGACTCCCTTAGCAAGTTCATTACACTTGCACTCTTCCCCACTGCAAGAATCCAGACCGATAACGGCGGTGAATTCGAAAAACACTTCGATAACGATTGCCGGAAATCCGGCCTCGTTCACTTCTTCAATTACCATGAACATCCTCAATACAACTGCCACCTGGAAAGATTCATTATGACTATTCAACATCAGTTCGTTAACCGATTCATCGATGACCTGTATGTCCTGGATTCCTTCAATAGTAAACTGATGCAATACTTGATCCGGTATAATACTGAAAAACCTCATCGCGGCATCGGTAATTTGCCGCCGCTCCGTTACTTCTTGGATAACTTCTTTCCCCCTCAAAAGTCCAATATGTTATGGACGCTTACATAACATTTACTAATTAATGCCAAAACGTTATCATATAGAAACCAATTTACCCGAATATTTATTGCCTTTTCAGACGATATCGCACATCAATTAATAAAGAACAAAGAAATGGCATCGCAGGTACTTTATCGCAAATGGCGGCCGCAGACCCTGTCCGAGGTGGTGGGGCAGGAGCACGTGACCAAAACCCTGCTCAACGCCCTCAAGACGGGGAAAGTGGCGCACGCCTACCTCTTCTGCGGCCCGCGCGGAACGGGCAAGACCAGCACCGGCCGCATCCTGGCCAAGGCCGTCAACTGTCTTAAAAGCGGCAAGGGAGAACCCTGCAACACATGCTCCATGTGCCAGTCCGTCACCGAGGGGCGGGCCATGGACATAATAGAGATCGACGCCGCCTCCAACCGCGGCATCGATGAGATAAGGGAGCTGCGCGAGCGGGTTAGGTTCTCCCCCGGAGAAGCCAAGTTCAAGGTGTACATTATCGACGAAGTGCACATGCTTACCGATGCCGCCGCCAACGCCCTGCTCAAGACGCTGGAGGAGCCGCCGCCGCACGCCATCTTCGTGCTAGCAACCACCGAGACGCACAAGGTACCGCTGACGATACTGTCACGCTGCCAGCGCTTCGACTTCCGCCGCATCCCGCAGGCAGCTATGACCAAACGGATGGCCGAGATATGCCTGAGCGAAGGCATCCAGATCGATGAGGCATCGCTCAATATCATAAGCCGCAGCGCCACAGGCTCCATGCGCGATGCCGAGAACCTGCTGGAGCAGCTAGCCGCGCAATACGGGAACAACATCGACCTGGCTCAGGTGCAAATAATGCTGGGCATCACCGGAGACGTCCGCGCGCATGAGCTTGCCAAATACATAGTAGATAATGACCTGACCGCAGGTCTGCATACACTGAACAGCGTCACTCAGGACGGAGTGGACCTGAAACAGTTCTGCCGCGAGCTGGTGGAGTACCTTCGCGGGCTTATCATGACGAAGGGTGGGGCGGATACGGCGGTAGATGCGCCCAAGGAAACCATTGCTGAGATGAAAAAGATAGCGGAAAAGGCTACCATGCTGCAGCTGTCCAAGGCGGCCAGATTGTTCCGTGAAGTGGAGCAGCAATCCGATGGTTTCTCACCGCTGCCCATGGAGCTGGCGCTGGTTGAATGCACGGTCAAGGCGAAAGACGACCGTATCAGCCATCCATCACCCGTCATCGAGAAAAGTGAAGCGCCGGCGATCAAGGCGGAGAAGCCCTCAGCCCCCGCCGAGCCTGTCGCAGAAAAGCTCCAGGCAGCGCCGCGCAAGGCAAAACCGCCGAAGCCCGCCGCGGAAGTCGCCGACGTCACCCCTGTAGGGGCGATTGGCGAATCGCCCTCGCCTGACATTCCCGACAAGGTTAGCGCGACGAAGGAGCCGAAAGCGGATTCCGAAATAGTCGCTCCCACCGCCCCGACTGCAACGGTTAAGGAGCCCGCCGGGCCGATAAATATCGAGATACTGCGCAAACGCTGGGGCGAGGTGGTCAAAGCTACAAAGGGCATGGGGTCGCGGGGCAACCTAGACGCCCTGTTGCGCAGCGCCTGCGAACCTATATCCATTAACGATGATACCATCGTACTGGGATTCTACTACGAGTTCCATAAAGAGAAGATCGAGGACCCTAAATACCGCCACATGGTGGAGGCCAAGGTCAAAGAGATATTCGGCAACCCGTATAAACTTCGCTGCATTATAGTAGAAAAACAGCAGAAAGCAAGCAGCTATCTCGTAAATGAAGCACTCAAGATGGGAGCCACGCCTGTTGACGAGGAGAACGAATCATGAACATGCAAAAGATGCTCAAACAAGCCCAGCAGCTTCAGGCAAAGATGGAGAAAGCCCAGCAGGAGCTTGAGAAAGAAACGGTTGAAGTCAGTTCCGGCGGGGGCGCCGTTACGGTAGTCATAACCGGCCACCAGCAGATAAAATCGGTGAAGATCGCTCCTGAGGCCGCCGGAGATGTGGAAATGCTGCAGGACCTGGTGCTGACGGCGGTGAACGAGGCCGTAAAGAAATCACAGGAGCTGGCCCAGAGCCGCCTCGGCGCGATTACCGCCGGCATGAACATCCCTGGACTGACGTAGCAAATGGGAGGCATACTTGGACATCGATTACGTGCCAACCGCACAGCCCGTTTCACGGCTCATAGATGAATTTCACAAGCTGCCGGGCATCGGCCCCAAGACCGCTCAGCGGCTCACCTACTATCTCATCCGCATGTCTGAAGAGGAAGCCCGCTCCCTAGCCGAAGCTATCCTGGCTATTAAAGATAAAATCATCCTCTGTTCCACCTGCCAGAACATCACCGACCAGGACCCATGCGTATTCTGCCGCGGCAGCAAACGCGACCGCACTAAAATATGCGTCGTCGCCGAGCCCCTCGATATCCTGCCGCTGGAACGCACCGGAGGCTATAAAGGACTGTACCACGTTCTACATGGGGTCATTTCCCCCGCCGATGGCATCGGACCGGATGAATTGAAGATGCATGAACTGCTCGACCGACTCAAGGACAGCGAAGTGCAGGAGGTTATACTGGCGACAAATCCCAACCTTGAGGGTGAAGCCACTGCCATGTATCTGCAAAAAATCATCAGCCCTCTCGCCATTAAAGTTACAAGACTGGCGCGCGGCCTGCCCTTCGGCGCCGATCTGGAATACGCCGACGAGGTCACGCTCACCCGCGCCCTGGAAAACCGGCAAGAAATTTAAAGAGGTGTCCTTCCGCGGAAGGACCGGGGTCTTAGGGGTGTCCCCTATCTCTTTTAAAAATCCCCCACTCTTGGGGGATAACAGGGGGTTGACTTAGCTTATCCATCTCCCTCTTAAATTAGGAGGACTCGGATGACAAACGAAGTTCTGCTCTACACCGGTTCGGCTGTTTCCATCGCCTGGGGGATAGCGCATCTGGCTCCAACCAAATCCGTAGTCAAGGGTTTCGGCGACATCTCTGCTGACAACAGGCGCATCATCACCATGGAATGGATCGCCGAGGGGTTCGCTCTTGTATTCATCGGACTCCTAGTACTGCTTATCACCGCGCTGTACGACTACTCCAACGCTATATCGCTCCTGGTTTACATGGTTTCTGGGGGAATGCTGCTCGTAATGGCGGCGCTGACCGCGCTCACCGGCACCCGCACGAAGATAATACCGATTAAAATCTGCCCTTTTATACTTGTATCTGTAGCCATTTTATTCATACTGGGTAGCGTGTTGTAAGGAGGTATGACATGACAGCTAAATGCGAGACTTGCTCGATGCGCATGAAAGCAGAGAAGAACCCCAACTCACTGCTTTCCCGCATCTGGAAATGGCACACCGGATGGTGTCCGATGTATAAGAAGTACCAGCAGGAACAGACGAACAAGAAATAAGTTCCTGAACATACGGAACTCTATCGCAAGGAGGGTCCGATGAAAAGTGAGTTTCCTGCCACGGGGCGCAGCGAAATCGCCAGGAAAAGCTACAACCGCATGAGCCGCTGGTACGATTTGTTATCAAATCGATTTGAGCGGAAATTCAGGGACATCGGTATCAGCATGCTTGAGGCGACTGGCGGAGAGACATTGCTGGAGATCGGATTCGGAACTGGCCACTGCGTTCTAGCACTGGCCAAGGCGGTAGGCAGCACTGGTATGGTCTATGGCATAGACATATCGGACGGGATGCTGCAGATAGCAAAGAACAGGGTGCGAAGAGCAGGACTGACCGAAACAGCTCATTTGGAACGCGGTGATGCTATGCAGCTTCCGTTCAAGGAAGAATTCTTCGATGCCATATTCATGAGCTTTTCCCTCGAGCTCTTCCACTCAACGGAGATACCGGTAGTCCTGAGCCATTGCCGCAGGGCTCTTAAGAAAGGCGGGCGCATATGCGTGGTGTCTCTATCGAAGAAAGAACAGCCCGGCTTTATGATTAAACTCTACATGTGGGCGCATCACAAGTTCCCCGGCCTCATCGACTGCCGTCCCATTTACGTTCAGGATGATTTGGAGGAGGCGGGTTTTCTGACGGTGAAAAGCACTCAGATAAAAAAACTGGGGCTGCCCGTCGAGGTCGTACTGGCGAGAAAATTGGGAGGCGTACCGGCAAGCGCCGAACCCGTCGCTATAGAACTGCAGCCCGCTGCCTAGCCTCAGCGATTGACTTTCCCCCCATTCATGATAAACTTCATAAAATCGGCTGGGAGGTTACAGCATGAGCGACATTGAAATAGTCGAATCAAAACCCGCCCCCGACTTCGAGCTTACCGACAGCGAAGGTCGAAAGGTAAGACTTTCAAGCTACAAAGGTAACAAGCACATCATCCTCATCTTCAACCGCGGCTTCGTTTGACCGTACTGCCGCAAGCATATGGCGCAGTTGCGCCAAGAGTACCAGGAGTTCGTCAAAAGAGGTGCCGAGGTCATAGCCATCGGCCCGGAGAACTCCAAAGCGTTCGCGGACTGGTGGCACGAACATGAAATGCCATTCACAGGTTTGTCCGACCCGGAGCACTCCGTATCGAAACTGTATGGGCAAGAAGTCAAGATTCTTAAATTGGGACGTATGCCAGCTCAATTGATCATCGACAAAAAAGGGCTGATACGCTATAAGCACTATGGCAATTCAATGTCGGACATTGCTGAAAACAGTGAGCTTTTCGCTAAACTAGACCAGCTTAACACTGAATAAATAGCAATTGTAAACAGCCTGAAAAATCAGGACAGTAATCTTATGGCAAAAAAAAGGGCGGCGAAGGTTGCAATCTTTGTGCACGGCTGGGACGCAACCAGTGCTGTTTGGAACCAGCCAAAAAGTAATCCAAATACCATTAAACACCTGTTTGAAGCTAAAGGTTATCTGGTAGATCAGATAGACCTGCCCGGCAGGTTCATGGCACATAATAAAGATTTTTATTACTACGCCGAATTCCTGGCGAAAGAAATTGATGCCTACGCCTTACCTAACAGCCTATCCCCACAAGATGAGGGCTGGGCTGATGAGATAAATCTGGTGTGCCACAGCATGGGCGGCGTCGTAGCCCTGCTTTACCTCAGGGAAGACATAGGCGACCCAGAGGCAAAGAACAAGATCACGAGGGTCATAGCGCTCGCATCGCCGTTTCATGGAACCAGCGTTCCCATAAAGCAGATAGCCCATGTGGTTATGCCGGGCATCGGTGATATAACGTTCGATGCCTTCATGAACCGCGTCGTCGCCTGCTATCAACAGGTTCAATTGGACGGCCCGTTCATGCGCAGGCTGCACTCACTGCCAAACCGTACCCCAAATGTTAAGTTTCACTGCATCTGGACCCGGGGCGACGTTGTGGTAGCGCCAAACCACACAGCGATACTGGAGGGCGCCAACAACCACTATATCGACTCGGCGCGAGTGGGACATGCCGATATAATATGGAATCCGGAAACGCTGCGGATTATAAAAAACATCCTCAACGAAAAAATATCGCCAGTGGGGCTTCAGACCTATCCGCCGGCAGATACAGGGACCGATCACCTGCATCAGTGGTTCCCGGCGTCAGGCACGAATGAGCATACACCGGTCTGGTCGGCAGGAGAAAAGCGATACTTCTTGTGGAGATGCCGTAACGGCGGCTGCAACGCCGCGGAGATCTCCATCAACCGCCCGCTCTTAAAGGGATGTTCTGTAGGACAGATGGATGAGAAATACCGCTGGCATAAATGGCAGCGCACAGGACTTAAACGATACCGCTGCAACAGGTGTAAATTGACGTTAAGAGAAGCAGTAAAACCATCGCCGACGGACAGCCCAGAATGTGTAAAAAACGGAAGGACGGGACGGCATGTATGGGTGGTCCAGTCACAACAATGGCTTTGTAATAACGAAAGCGACGGGATCAAGTGCGGGAAAATAGCATGGAGCCGGCTCATGCCCGGAATACGCGGGTGCCGTGTAGGGCTGACGAAAACCAAGTGGCACCTCTGGTCCAAGACTGAGCCCAGATTCCAATATATGTTCAAATGCGCAGTATGCCGTAAAATTATATGGTATTCAGACAAACCGCTGGAAAAGACAAGTAAGGGCAGTAACATTTAATGAGATTGTTGAAAAAGAGGTTTAGGACTTCTTGGTCTCTCTCCCCTAAGGGGAGAGAGATGGAGTGAGGGGTAACCCCAGATGTCACGATGTAGGGGCGCATTGCATGCGCCCTTTCTGGATTGCCTGATCAAGTCAGGCAATGACAGATGGGAGGTGTCCTTCCGGTACCGGAAGGACCGGGGTTACAGGGGTGTCCCCTACATTTTCTCAGATTACCCCATGAGTGGGGGACCGAGGGGGTTGACCAAGGTTATTTCAACCTTCATTATATTGATGAATTGAAACAAGATATGCGATACAACGACATAATACGTAAACTACAGAAACTTTCCAATCCAAAAGCTGTTGCCGGGATGGCCAGATACGGTATCAACCCCAAGAACACCTATGGCGTATCGATCCCAAACCTGAGGTCGATCGCCAAGGAGATCGGCACAGACCACGAGCTGGCTTTAGAGCTATGGGGCTCGGGCATACACGAGGCGTGCATACTCGCAGGCATGATAGCCGACCCAGATATGACAACAGAGAGATTGGCCGATGCGTGGGTCAAGGACTTCGACTCGTGGGACGTTTGCGATCAATGTTGCATGAACCTGTTCGAGAACACCAAGTTCGCCTATAACAAAGCCATCGAGTGGAGCGCAAGCGACAAGGAATACATAAAGAGGGCTGGGTTCGTTATGATGGCCCGCCTCGCCGTCAGCGATAAAAAGGCCAAGGATGAAGAATTTCTGGAGTTTCTCGGAATAATCCAGAAAGAGGCCGGCGACAGTAGAAACTATGTTCAAAAAGCGGTAAACTGGGCACTGAGGCAAATCGGTAAGCGGAACTCTGCTCTTAATCGCAAGGCTATCGAGGCCGCTGAGGAGATACAGAAAATGAGTATGCGCAGCGCCAAGTGGATAGCATCCGATGCCCTGCGCGAGTTAAAAAGTGAAGCAGTACAGGCAAAGCTTAAAGGTGTATAGATTAATAAGGTAACAATACTGCGTAAATAAGGAATAAAATAAACGATGTCTAAGAAGAAAAGAAAAGAAAAACCGACCCGTTTCCAAAAATATAAGGGTATGCTTTCGAACTTTCGGCAAAGATTCCCAAAATGGAAACTGTTTATCTGTGGAACCATCATTATTATTGGAATCATAGCAGGATTAACAATAGCATTTTGGCCATCCAATGCGGCGACCACGGCACGTAATGGAGATACCGTCAAGGTATCATACGTCGGGACTTACGATAACGGATCGGTGTTCGACTCGGCAGGTATTAACGGCAGCGACCCTATGCAGTTCACCATCGGCAACAGCAGCATGATTCCCGGCTTCGTCAAAGGTGTCACCGGCATGAGCGTGAACCAAACAAAGGCCATTCACGTAGCGCCGGAGGAAGGCTACGGCCCATTGGAATTGATTGAAGATATTGATTCATTCCCAGCTGGTATAGCTGTAGGCCAGTACTATAGCCATACCCTAGATAACGGGGTATATATCGAGGCTCGAGTGACCGCAGTCAATGGATCGATCGTAACATTACAGAACTTAAACCCGATGGCGGGACAGAATCTGAATTTTGAGATAACCTTAGTTGAGCTAATCAAGGCGACAAAACAGACCAGCAGTAATACGAGCAGTTGAGCATGATTCATTCTGGCTATCTGAGAACATAGAACTTTCGTTCGCGCAATGCCAAACTGCAAGCACATGGTAAAATGCATAAGTTAATAAAATAGGACTGCGGAGGAGGTAAGGTGAGAATAGCGATATCAACAAAACGAATCTTATATATATTATGTGCGTTATCAATAGCATGCACATTCATGCTGACCGCCTGTTCCAACACCGCCGCAACTGCTAAGGAAGGGGATACCGTCAAGGTTCTGTATGTCGGCACATTGGACGACGGGACAGTATTTGATTCATCCGAACTTCACGGCGGTGACCCTCTGCAATTTGCTATCGGCACCGGCCAGTATCTGCCCGACTTCGAACAGGCTGTAATCGGTATGAGTGTGAATGAAACCAAAGACGTACATATATTGTCCGACGACGCATACGGACCATACTACGATGATATGGTAGTAACAGTAAACTGGAGTTCATTTGAGGAAGGATTCGTGCCAGAGGTCGGCGAACAAATACAAATGCAGAATTCACTTGGTCAGACATTTCAAGGTATCGTGCTTAATACATCTGAAGAAGGAGTAACGATAGACTTCAACAGCCCGCTAGCCGGAATGGATCTGAACTTTGAAATAACACTGGTGGAGATAGTATCCGCTGAATAATCGAAGCAAATTAATATATCTTTTAATTTGAAAGGAGCCCGATGGCAAAGGCAAAACCCGGCGATACTGTACTGGTACTATACGTAGGCACACTGGATGATGGCAAGGTTTTCGATTCCTCAGAGATGCATGGTAACAATCCACTGCAGATAACCCTGGGTTCAGGAAAAGTATTACCCGGTTTCGAGCAGGCGATTATCGGCATGAAGGTGAAACAAACCAAAATCATACACATACCAGCCGAACAGGCTTATGGCCTTTACCGCGATGAGCTGGTAGATACCATCAAGTCTCACGAATATCCGAAAGGCTATAAACCGGACGTCAGCGATACATTCAATGTCCCCCTAAAGAACGGCGGCACCACCAGGGCAACAGTGGTGGAGGTTTATAAGGACGGCTTGAAGATCGACGCAAATCACCCGCTTGCCGGCAAAGACCTGAATTTTGAAATTAAGCTTATGGAGATACTCTAAAAGCTCCTCCATATGTTCCTGTTTTCACAATAGTCAGAAGTCTGAAAGCTGTATTGGAAAAGGGCGATGATAGAAAATAAAATAACCTTCAATTCCGGTGGTACTCAACTAGCGGGGGCGGTGTGCCTGCCGTCGGAAGATGGAATTTTCCCCTGCGTACTGATGATACACGGCTCAGGCCCGTTAGACAGGGATGAAAACACCACGCATATGAAGATAGATGCCTTCAACACAATAGCACACTACCTTGCGCAAAAAGGGATTGCCAGCTTGAGATACGATAAACGGGGCTGTGGAAAAAGCGGCGGGTCCTTCGATGCAGCGGGCTTTTATGACCTGGCACAGGATGGGATGGCAGCGTACAGGTTTCTCACCACGCATAACAATATCAATAAAGATAAAATCTTTCTATTAGGTCATAGCGAGGGGTCGATGATAGCTCCCAAGATTTATCTCAGCTACTCAGATATAGCAGGGCTCATCCTGCTCGGTGTGCAAACACGAAAACTGGAGGACGGGCTTAAGTACCAGGCTAAACTTATTAAAGATGATGTCGAAAACGGAAAGGGACTTGCCAGATTAATAAATAAAATAATATGGAAGATACTGCGCTACGACCCTATTAAAACACAACAGATACTATTTGAAAAGGCTAAGAATATAGATAAAGATACCTTCCGCTACAAAGGTCAGAAGATCAATGCTAAGTGGCTGCGGGAGCATATAGAATACGATCCGAAATATACCATGCGTAACGTTAATTGCCCTATCCTGGCCATAACGGGGGATAAGGATATACAAGTAGACCCACAGGATGCCGCATTGGTAGCGGAATTGGCTAAAGGACCAGTCGAATACCACATTGTGTCTAATCTGACTCACGTTTTAAGGTCTGACGATAGTCCTCCATCAATATTCAACTACAAGCGACTGTTAAAACAGGGGGTTGACCAGCGCTTATTGGAATTCATATCTAACTGGCTTCAGAAGCAGATCTAATCCTCATTTTACTGAAATCGAACTGATGTCAACGCCAAAGGTCTACAAAACCGAGGCTATTGTCCTTAAGCGCATCATCCTTGGTGAGGCGGACAAGATCCTTGTACTTTATACTCCGAACTTGGGTAAAATCAGCGCCATCGCCAAAGGCTCGCGCCGCCCCAAAAGCAAGCTGGCCGGCCACCTTGAGCTCCTCACCCACTGCCAGATGATGCTGGCGCACGGCCAGAACCTCGATGTAATCAGCCAATCGGAGGCTATCTCCGGTTTTCTTCCGTTAAGAGACGACCTGTGGCGCACCAGCCTAGCCCTTTACGCCGCTGAGCTAGTCGATCAACTAACGGAAGAGCATATAGGCAACTATCCTGCCTACAGGCTGCTGCTGGAAACGCTGCACCACATCAGCGAAAGCGACGACGGGGAGCTAGCCTTACGGTATTTAGAACTCAATCTGCTCACGCACCTCGGCTATAAACCGGAGCTGTACGAATGTCTCAGATGCAAAACACAGATCGAGCCGACCGAAAACTACTTCAGTATCAGTGACGGCGGTGTGCTTTGCCCCAAGTGCTGTACGAAGGTGTCGCTATGCCGCCCAATATCGCTAAACGCCCTCAAAACGCTGCGCTACTGGCAATCGAACGACTATGAAAAGTCGCGCAAGGTGAAGGTGAGCGCCGAGCTGATGCAGGAGTTGGAGATCATTCTGCGGCAATATATTAGATACATACTGGAGCGTGATTTGAAGTCTACTGCATGGTTGGACAGGCTGAGACGGGAGAAATAGAGTGGGCAGTATCAAATAAATATGAGGTGCAGGATACTTCCTGACGGGGTGTTAGGGGTGTCCCCTATTTTAAAAAATCCCCCCCCCAAAGAGTGGGGGATACAGGGGGTTGACCCTAAAAGTAATTTGTTGAGCAAAATGAAGAGCAGACTATGTCCGCCACTTAATGAAGGAGGGCCGAGCCCACCCTACAATTATTTCCGTCGTTCCACAACGTAATCGGCCAGCTCGTTCATCGCCCGGTGGCAATCCTTATCCGGCAGCCACTCGATATCGCGGCGGGCCTTGGCGGAGAAATCCTCAGCAACCTTGTAGCAATCCTCTAAAACGAACGTGTTGCGTACCTTCTCAATTATACGGTTCACTTCCTCTTGATCGCCCCGCTTCTCGAACAGATTCTTCACGCTCTTATCCTTGGGATGTTGCTTCATGAACAGAAGCGTTGGCAGAGTGATAGTCCCCTGCAGCAGATCGCTGCCCACCGGCTTCCCCAGCTCTTTCTCATCGGCGGTAAAATCCAGGATATCATCCACCACCTGGAATGCCAAGCCCACGTTACGCCCGTAGCTCTTCAGTGCCGCAATGGCCGCCTCCGATGCTCCGCTCAGTATCGCCCCACCGCCGGTAGAAGCAGCGAAGAGCGATGCCGTCTTGCTGTTTATCTGCTCGTAGTAACCCTGGCGCGTCTGCTTCCAGTTGCGCGTCCCGAAGGTCTCCCGCAGCTGGCCGCTGGAGAGCTCGGTGAGCGTCTTGGCAAAAAGCTCCATGACCCTCAGATCGCCCAAGCTGCAGATAAGCTCCGCAGAGAGTGCGTAAAGGTAGTCGCCCAAGAGCACCGCGATGCCCTCGCCCCACACCTGGTTCACCGCCGGCTTGCCGCGGCGCGTAAGGGCTTTATCCACCGCATCATCATGAACCAGAGAGGCGGTGTGGAACACCTCGATGCCCGTCCCCATCGTCACCAGCCTGTCCAGATCATAGTTGTGGAACTTGCCCGCAAGCAGCGTCAGCATCGGCCTGATCCTCTTACCGCCGCTGTCCAACACATAGCTCAGCGGAACAGAGACCCAGGGGAACTCCACATTGGACAAGGACTTCAGCCTCTTCTCCACCAGATCTAGGCCGTCTTTTATCGGCTCATATATCGATGCTACAGACACACGGCTCCTTTCGCTCAACTTTCAGGCTGTTCCTGCCTTATGAACTTGGGATAGTAATTCGTAAAGAAATCGTCGATGATGCCGACCATTTGATTTTCGGGAAGCTCGAACATGCGCTTGAGGCCCTCGTGCAGCATGTATATCGTTATCCCGGAGACAAGAATGCCCAATTCCTTCGCTTCATCCGCATCCTCAACCTCGCCCCTAGCGATTTTTTGAATATTACGCGCCGCCCGCTCGAACTGATTGCTGCCGTCTCCATACAGGTCCAGCTTCTCCTGCAGGTTCCCTAAACCGTAGCTGAATCGAATATAAGTTGTTACGATCTGCAAAACCCTGTCCGCGTCATCTTGACACAGCTCCCCCACACTGTCCTGCCACACCTGCTTTACAATCTCGAAGCAGATATAGCTCGCCGACTCTTTAGCCAGCGCAGTTACCTCCTGCTGAGACAGCTTTTTGTTCGCAGCGGAGCTATGCTTAGACTCGCCGCCCAGCCTCCCGTTCTCAAAGAAGTCGATCAGGCTCTTCATAGTATAGCCAATGACCTCCACGCCCTTGAGATAGAGGCATATGCCCCTCTTGTCGAGCAGCGGAATCTGGTTCGGATCTATTTTCTGTTTCCCTGTTTCTTCATTCATACCTTATCTTTCCACACCCTGTTTAATCGGCAGGCGAAATAACCGTATCGCATTAGCCGATGCGACCTCCGCCACCGAAGCGGACAAAATCCCTTTCACCTCTGCGATCTTCGACGCGACATATGATACGTAAGACGGCTCGTTCCTCTTACCCCGGTGCGCCTGCGGCGCGAGGAAAGGACAATCCGTCTCGATTAACATCTTATCCAGCGGTATTTCCTTAGCGACACCGGCGGCCGACGACTTCGGATACGTTACCGGCCCAGCGAACGATAGCAGGAAACCCATATCGATATATTTTTTACCAAGCTCGGCATCGCCGCTGAAGCAGTGCAGCACACCTACTGGCCTACCCCCATTTTCGACACCTCCTCCAGCTAACTCCTGAGAAAGAGGTGTCCTTCCGATATCGGAAGGACCGGGGGAACTGGGGGTGCCCCCCAGACTTTTTAAATTTCCCCCAAGATTGGGGGATACAGGGGGTTGACGATACTTCATTGTATATTCCCTCAGTATCTCGAAGACCTCGTCTTTGGCATTGCGGCTGTGGATGACCACCGGCAATCCAGCCTTCGATGCCAGTTCGAGCTGCCTTTGGAAAGACTCGACCTGGGACTCCTTCGACGACCGGTTGCGGTAGAAGTCCAGCCCGGTTTCGCCTATCGCCACAACCTTGGGGTGCTTAGCCAGCTCCTCCAGCCTGCCCATCGCCGAATCCGTTAGCTTCGACGCGTCGTGCGGGTGAATGCCGACCGTAGCAAAAACATCGCTGTGTTTCTCGGCCAGCGCAATCGCCGCCTCGCTGGAGGCAATGTCAATGCCGATATCGATGACTGCGATGACTCCGGCCTCGCGCGCCCGATGCAACACGCGCTCGCGGTCGGCGTCAAACTCACGCATATCGATATGCGTGTGGGAATCAACCAGCACGCCCACCCTCCAGCTTCGCATCCTCCTTCTCCACCACCGCATCGTCGAGCTTGACGAAAAGAGGCTCGGGCGAGGCCAGCTTCTGCCCCGTCTCAATCTTGGACACCGTCCAGCCTGCATCCTCGATACTCCCCTTAAGACCGAGGAGGCGGTGCAGCTTCTGAGAGCTGAAGGGGAGGAAGGGACACAGCGCCGTCTTGAGACATGAGATTACATCGAGGGCTACGCACAGGCTCGTGGCCGCCGCTTGCTTGTCAGTCTTTATCTTCTTCCACGGTGACTCCTCATCCAGGTAGCGGTTCGCCTCCTGCGACAGGCTCATCGCCGCCCGGATAGTCTCCCTGAAATGGCACTTGCCGATCATTTCATCGACATCATTGAATGTTTGACGCGCTTTTTCCAATAGCGCCGTGCTGCGCTCATCGAGCTTGCCGGGGCTTGGCACCTTCCCATCGAAATTGCGGTAGGTGATGGTAAGCACGCGGTGGACGAGGTTGCCGTAGGTCGCCACCAGTTCATCGTTGTTGCGGCGCACGAACTCCTGCCACGAGAAGTCGGTATCGCCATCCTCCGGCATGTTTATCGAGAGGAAATAGCGCAGCGGATCGGGGTCATAGCGCTCCAGATAATCCGGGAGCCACACCGCCCAGTTGCGGCTGGTGGAGAGCCGTCGGCCCTTGATGGTAAGAAACTCGTTGGCGGGCACGTCATATGGCAGGTTCAGGCCGCCGTGCCCCATGAGCATAGCCGGCCAGATGATGGTATGGAAAGGGATGTTGTCCTTGCCCACGAAATAATACGATTTGACACCGCCGCTCCAGAACCTTTTCCACGCATCTTTGTTACCTGACCGCTCAGCCCACTCCATGCTGGCGGAAAGGTAGCCGATAACGGCCTCGAACCAGACGTAAAGCCGCTTGTTGTCGAAGCCAGGTTCAGGCACAGGTATGCCCCACTCGATATCCCGCGTAATAGCACGATCCTTGAGCCCCTCCTTGAGGAACCCCAGGGTGAAATTCTTGACACTCGGCTTCCAGTGTGTCTGTTTCTCGATCCACCTTGTAAGCTCATCGCCGAACGCGCTCAGCCTGAGAAAGAAATGCTCGGTATCCTTAGCCTTGGGAGTGCTATTACAGAACTTGCATTTCGGCTCGATCAATTCCATAGGCGTCAGCGGCTTGCCGCAGCCATCGCACTGGTCCCCACGCGTCGCAGCTTTGCAGTAGGGGCAGATGCCGTTCACATAGCGGTCCGGCAGGAAACGGCTGCACTTATCGCAGTACAGCATCGTCATGGTGCCGAGGTAGATATAGCCCTTTTCTTTAAGGTCGGTGAATACATTCTGGGCCACGCGATAGTGATTCTGCGTGCCGGTGCGCGTAAATAGGTCGAACGAGATGCCTATCTTGCGCCAGGATTCGAGGAAGTCCTGATGATAGCGCTCCGCAATCTCCGCCGGCGTCACGCCCTCCTGCTCGGCGCGCACAGTTATCGGGGTGCCGTGCTGATCGGAGCCGGAGACCATGAGCACATCGTTGCCCTTCAATCGATTGTAGCGCGCGAAGATGTCCGCCGGCAGGTACGCCCCCGCGATATGTCCCAGGTGCAGCGGCCCGTTGGCATAGGGCCAGGCCACACCTATAAATATCTTCTCTTTCATACTATCGTATATCTCACATTCTAACTGTTGCAGGTAAACACCTGGTTAAAACTTGGTCAGCCCCCTTATCCCCCATTCTTGGGGGATTTTAAAAAAGCTGGTGGACACCCCTAATCCTTCCGCGGAAGGACCGGCAGGAAGAATCCTGCACCTCTTTCGAAATCAATCTCCCTGGCAGGGGCACAGCGTGCCGTGCCCCCTATTTCTTGAGCCCGAGCCACATCTGATAAACCGCCTTCTTCGATAAGCCGGATGCTTTGGCCATTTGAGCCACCGCATCCTTGGCCGAGACGCCCTCCGAGCATAATCGAAGCAGCTCATCCTCGACCGAAGAAGTAGGCTGCGCCTCACCCTGCGTCTTGCCCTCAATGACAAGGGTGAACTCGCCCCGTATCTCCTCGAAATATGCGATGGCCCCGCTGACCCTGCCGCGGTAAACCTCCTCGTACAGCTTTGTCATCTCGCGGCACACGGCGATGCGGCGATCCCCCATGACCGCCAGTATATCCTTCAGGGCAGACTTCAGCCGGTGCGGCGCCTCGAACACCACCAACGTCCGCGGCTCATCCGCGACGCGCCCTAAGAACTTCACTCGCTGCGCCTTCAACCTTGGTAAATACCCAAGATAGGTAAACTCGTGAGTGGGAAGCCCGGAGACGACAACAGCGGTAATTATCGCGGATGGCCCGGGTACGGGCATCACCTCGACTCCGTTCTCGATAGCCGCCTTTATCAGCTCGTAACCGGGATCACTCATGCCGGGCATGCCCGCATCCGACACCAGCGCTACATCCATAGTTTCGAGCTGTTTGAGAAGATAAGGCAGCTTCGAGCGCTTAGTCTGCTCGTTGTAGCTGATCATCGGCTTGGTGATGCCACACATCGAGAGCAGCCGTGCAGTGCGGCGCGTGTCCTCAGCGGCAATCAGCCCGACATCGTTCATTGTCTTCATGGCACGAAGGGTGATGTCCCCTTTATTTCCTATCGGCGTGGCGACAATATATAAAGTCTGCATAGCGGAAGTATTATATCGTATCGGTTAGTGAAACGTCCATTTAACGTTGACTTTATCAACCTCATTCTGATATTATTTTCAAATATCATTTGACCCCGTGCATAGGAGATAACAAATGCCGACCCCGCAGTTCAAAGAACTGAGACATACCTACGGTTTCGATGAAGTAGCACTGGTTCCCGGTGATGCCACCGTTAACCCTGATCAGGTGAACATAGATCTCAAAATCGGACATTTCACATTCCCTGTCCCGATACTTGCCTCTGCGATGGATGCGGTGGTGGACCCCAAGTTCGCCATAGCCATGCATAAGCTTGGTGGACTGGCTGTATTGAACCTCGAAGGCGTTCAGACACGATACGAAGACGCCGCCGCGATCCTTGAGGAGATAGCGTCCATGCCGCCTGATAAAGTAACCCCCTTCATGCAGAAGGTCTACTCCGAACCGATAAAAGAGGAGCTCATCGGGCAGCGCATCAGGGAGATAAAGAAGGCCAAGGCGGTGTGCGCAGCCTCGGTCACGCCGGCCAACACCAAGAAATTCGCTCCGATCTGCGCCGAGGCCGGGATCGATATTTTTGTAGTGCAGTCCACCGTCACTACCGCTCGCCATATCTCTAAAAGCTATAAGGGGCTCAGCTTCTCCGATCTATACAAGGTCATGCCGGCCCCGATCATTGTCGGCAATTGCGTCAGCTATAACGCGACGCTTGAGCTGATGCAGCAGGGCATCTCCGGCATACTCGTGGGCGTCGGACCGGGAGCGGCGTGCACCACAAGAGAAGTGACCGGCGTCGGCGTGCCCCAGATCACAGCTACGCTCGATTGCGCCGCCGCAAGGGAACGACATCTCAAGGATACCGGCAAGTACGTTGTGCTCATCACCGACGGCGGATTCCGCACCAGCGGCGATATCTGCAAGGCCATAGCTGCCGGCGCCGATGCGGTTATGCTGGGCTCCATCTTCGCCCAGGCCAAAGAAGCCCCAGGCCGCGGCTATCACTGGGGCATGGCCACCCCGCACGCCGCACTGCCACGCGGCACACGCGTCAAGGTGGGAACAGTGGCCAGTCTGAAACAGATACTCTTAGGCCCATCGTCCGTCACCAGCGGCACGCAGAACCTGGTCACCGCGCTGAAGACATCGATGGGGATGTGCGGAGCGCGCAATATCAGGGAGATGCAAAAGGCGGAGATGGTGATCGCGCCATCGATAAAGACCGAGGGCAAACACTGGCAGCAGTGCCAGACGTAATATCAGATATTGACTGGGGATTAATATTATGTTAATCTCACAAATCATCATTAAACGAGGTGAAGGATAATGAAAAGGTATGCAGTTCTCGGAATAATCATCGCTTTAGTGATCTCGATTGCTGCTATCGGATGCAGCAGCGGGTCGAGCAAGCCTAAGCCCACACCTACCCAAACTCCGACACAGACGGCCTCACCAACAGCTACAGCAACGGAAGAAACCAATGAGGCCGCTACAGCAACGAGCTTGGATTTTACAGTCCAATTTGAAACACAAGGGGTTGTTTATACATATAGATACAGAGCAAGGGACATCGGAACAAGCTCCCTCGATTTCAGATTTGACATGACCTCAGAACAAGGGAATGTAGCATATATACTGAAAGGATCTACCCGGCAAGGGTGGGTATATACAGGAACCGAATGGCTTGAGTTCACTACAATGTACCAGGACTTCGATGAGTTTTGGAATGCATTTTACGATGGCTTTGAAGGATACCATAATTACCTAGCTGAGGAATGGACAGGGGTGCAGGGCTGGACATACACGGTCCCTGGAGTGGGCACTGTGACATATACTAATATCACTATCAATCCCGACTTGCCGGATTCGTTATTCCAGCCGGATTAAAGCGCGCCAGTTCGCAGGGATTGACACAATCGAAACTTTATGTTACCTTGTTAAAACTTAATAACTGAAAAAGCTGAGAGCAAGACTAGTACGTCTGTAAGCGGGGTCACAGAGAGCCGGGGCAGGTGAGAGCCCGGCACCAGCGCAGGGGCGGAATGGACTTGGGAGCTGCGAACCGAAATCGGTTTCCGAAAGTAGGCTTTGACGGAGAGGGCACCGTTATCAGAGCCCAGGGTATCGCCGTATAGAGGCTGTACCTGACAAGAGCCGCCCCGTTATTCGGGGAAAAGGGTGGCACCGCGGAGTTTTAAAAACCTTCGTCCCTTCGACGAAGGTTTTTTTGTTTTGCATAAATGAACCTTTAAAAAGAGATGTGGAGGATTTTCACCCTCATCTAGCCTCTCCCCTCAAGGGAGAGGGATTTTAAAGAGAGGTGCAGGAGGTTTCTCCTGCCGGGGTTCTAGGGGTGTCCCCTATCCCTTTTTTAAATTCCCCCATGATTGGGGGATACAGGGGGTTGATAAGTTTGAATCAGAGGTTATTAAAGTCGATGACCGGAGGTGGAAGATGTACTACCCGACAATAGAAGAAGTGAAAAAGCTGAAGAAGCAGGGCAATCTGGTGCCCATATACCGCGAGATAGTCGCCGATCTGGAGACGCCGGTCTCGGCATTTCTTAAAATATCTGATGGCGACTACGCCTTCCTGCTGGAGAGCGTGGAGGGCGGCGAGCGCCTGGCCCGCTACAGCTTCATCGGAACCGACCCTTATCTGGTATTGAAATCGCATGCGGGCGACGGCGATCCCTTAATTCCGATCGAGGCCGAGTTGAAGAAACACAGGGTCGTGCCAGTGCGCGGCCTGCCTCCCTTCCACGGCGGTGCCGTCGGCTACCTGTCATACGAAGTAGTAAGACATTTCGAGGAGCTGCCATCGCCGGATGCCGACACCCTCGGCCTGCCGGAATCGGTTTTCATGTTCGCCGATACCGTGCTGGTCTTCGACCACCTGAGCCACAAGATAAAGGTCGTGAGCCATGCGCATCTCCATAACGGCGACGTTGAGAAAGCCTATAAAGAGGCGACAGCGCGCATCGATGCGCTGGTGAAAAAGCTCAACCGCCCGCTCGAAGCGAAACGCAGCAAAGCCAATAGTAAGGCGGCCAAGCCCGCGATGTCCAACATGCCTCAGTCGCAGTACGAGGCCATCGTATCCAAGGCTAAGGAACACATCGTCGCCGGCGACATCATACAGGCGGTGCTCTCGCAGCGTTTGAGCAAACAGACGAGCGCACAGCCGTTCGATATCTACCGCTCGCTGCGCAGCATCAACCCCTCGCCTTATATGTACTATCTCAAGCTGAACGACTGCCATATCATCGGCACCTCGCCGGAGCTGCTGGTGCGCGTGGAGAACGGCACGGTGGCCACCCATCCCATCGCCGGCACGCGCCCCCGCGGCCTCGACACGGAGCAGGACGCTACATTCGAGGACGAGCTAAAGGCCGATATCAAGGAACAGGCCGAACACATCATGCTCGTCGACCTGGGCAGAAACGACATCGGGCGCATCGCCGAGCCGGGAAGCGTGGAAGTAACACAATTCATGGACGTCGAGCGATATTCTCACGTCATGCACCTCGTATCGCACGTGCAGGGGCAATTGAGGAGCGATTTGACCCCCTTCGATGCGCTGCGCGCCTGCTTCCCCGCCGGCACCGTCTCCGGCGCGCCCAAGATACGCGCCATGGAGATAATCGCTGAGCTTGAGACGGACAGGCGCGGCCCCTACGCCGGCGCCGTAGGATATTTCAGCTTCTCCGGCAACCTCGATACGGCGATAACGATACGGACGATAGTGATGAAGGACGGCACGGCGCACGTGCAGGCGGGCGCGGGCATCGTCTACGACAGCGTGCCGGAGCGTGAGCACCAGGAGTGTCTGAACAAGGCCAAGGCCCTGATGAAGGCCATAGAAGTCGCGGAGGAAGCATATGTTACTGCTGATAGATAACTACGACAGCTTTACCTACAACCTGTTCCAGTACCTGTGCGAGCTGGGACAGGACGTGAAAGTGGTGCGCAACGATAAGATAACCATCGATGCGATCACCAAGCTTGCGCCCAAGTGCATCGTCATCTCGCCCGGGCCGGGCACCCCGCTCGATGCGGGCATCTCCATCGATGCCATTCGCCACTTCGGGCCGCGCATCCCGATTCTGGGCGTGTGCCTGGGCCACCAGTGCATCGGCTACGCCTACGGGGCCACGGTCGCGGGCGCGGGCGAGATCATGCACGGCAAATCGTCGCTGATCAAACACGACGGAAAAGGCGTTTTCGCCGGACTGCCGAACCCGTTCAAGGCGATACGCTATCACTCGCTGGCGGTCATGCGCGACGCCCTGCCCGACTGCCTGGAGGTGACAGCCGAAACGGACGGTGGTATCATCATGGGTCTAAGGCACCGCAAGTATCCGACGGAAGGCGTCCAGTTCCACCCGGAATCGATAATGACGGACGTAGGCAAGGATTTGCTGAGGAATTTTCTGACGAGAGAGGTAGCGGTGAAATAGGAGGTACTTTCGAATGGAAAAGAAAAAACGCAACGACTTTATAGCATTAAGTTTGAGTGTAGCTGGTTTTACATTAGCTATTCTTATACCAGCCGTTCTCGAGAAAATCAGCCTAGACCAAGCATTGGGATTACTCTTTTCCGCCGTACTAGTCACCGTTACTATATGGTATGCAGCAAATACCAAAAGAATGGCAAAAGAGATGAGAGAACAAAGATATGATGCATTACGCCCAGTAATAGACATTGAGGACGTTGAGAAAATAGATAGTAATGCAGGACCTGTATTAAAAAGTATTAATAAACGCCCAGCAACCGTTGAAGAAAAGATATTATCTTACCCCTTTGAATGCACATTTCGGAACTACGGGGCAGGAGCCGCCGTCGATGTATATTCACCCTGTAATCAAAGTGACCAAGGCAATATTGTACTGCGTAGTATAGGAAATATTCAGGCTAATGAAAGAAAAGATATTCGCACTAACAATGAAAACGTACAGTTCATAATGGCTAGAAAAATAGGAAAAAGATGGGCTCTAGTAGCATATTACAAAGATATATATGGACGCTGCTTCGAATCTAAACGATTTGTGAAAATAGAAGACAACTTGTTCAGAATAAGCTCTTTGCAACATCGTAAGTTGGATAAGCAGAAAGACAGGGAACTCATAAACGAAATTTGGCCAACTTCAAAATCGGAGGTTTCACGATGATTAAAGAAGCTATCGATATAGTGGTAAAGGGCAACTCGCTCACCATGGAGCAGGCGGCAGAGGTGATGAACGAGATCATGGATGGGGTGGCTACACCGGCGCAGTTCGGGGCCTTCGTCACGGCGCTCAGGCTCAAGGGCGAGACGGTGCACGAGATAGCGGGCATGGCCAGGGTCATGCGCGAGAAATCCGTGCCGGTCAAGGTAAAGGGGCCGCTGGTGGACACCTGCGGCACAGGCGGGGATGGCACCAAGACGTTCAACATTTCGACCACAGCGGCCTTCGTCGTCGCGGGGGCGGGGGTCAAGGTAGCCAAGCACGGCAACCGCGGCATGTCCAGCGGCTGCGGCAGCGCCGATGTGCTCGACGCGCTGGGCGTGAAATACGACATCGACGCCGCAGGGGTCGAGCGCTGCCTGAACGAGGTCGGCATCGGCTTTATGTTCGCGCCCAGGTTCCACCCGGCGATGAAATTCGCCGTCAGCCCCAGGCGCGAGATCGGCATACGCACCGTGTTCAACATACTGGGCCCCATGACCAACCCGGCGCGGGCGCAATCGCAACTCCTGGGAGTATTCGACGACAAGCTTGCCCTGATAATGGCGGAGGTGCTCGGTTTGCTCGGGTGCGGCCACGCGCTCGTGGTGCACGGCGAGGACGGCATGGACGAGATCACACTCGGCGGCAAGACCACCGTATGCGAACTGAAAAACGGCGCCGTATCCCGATACCATATCGACCCGGAGGATTTCGGCTTTGCGCGGACGAGTGTCAATAAATTAAGAGGCGGATCGCCGCAGGAGAATGCCGACATCCTGCGCTGCGTGCTGCATGGCGAGAAGGGGCCATACCGCGACATCACATTGCTGAACGCCGCGGCAGCCCTCGTCGCAGCCGACATGGCGAAGGATCTTAAGGAGGGCGTGAAGCTCGCCGCCGAATCGATAGACAGCTATGCTGCGATGAAGAAGCTCGACGCACTGATCGCACTGACAAAAAGTCTATAAGAGGTGTCCTTCCGTGGAATCCTTCCATGGAATCTTCTCCTGGAAGGACCAATCTTGGGGGATAACAGGGGGTTGACATATAGGCGGGCTTGGAACCCGCCATCTGGATTGCCCTGATCAAGTCAGGCAATGACGGATGAAAAAGAGGTTCAGGATGCTTCCTGACGGGGGAACTGGGGGTGTCCCCCAGATTTTTCCCCTTCCCCCAAGAATGGGGGCCAGGGGGTTGAAACAAAAATGATACTCGACGAAATAGTTCAATCGAAGAGGGAATCGCTCAAGCAGCGCAAGCGTGAGATGCCGCTGAGAGAGCTTAAGCGGCGTTGTGCCGACATGCGATGCAGGACGCTGGACTTTTCCTCTGCGCTGCGCGGCAGCGACATCAAACTTGTCGCCGAGGTCAAGAAAGCCTCGCCCTCAAAAGGCGTGATAAACGCCGATATCGACCCGGTCAAGCTGGCGATGACCTATGCGGTGAACGGCGCGGCGGCCGTATCGGTGCTCACCGAGGAGAAGTATTTCAACGGCAGCATCGACTACCTTGAAGCGATCCGGAAGTCGTTCGATGCCAGAGGAATTCGGGTACCGCTGCTGCGCAAGGATTTCATCTTCGACCCATATCAGATATACGAATCGAGGGCATACGGGGCCGACGCGCTCCTGCTCATCGTAGCGATACTTGACGACAACAAATTGGTGCAACTGATTAATCTCAGCTACACCCTCGGCATGAAATGCCTGGTTGAGGTACATGACAAAGGCGAACTCAGGCGCGCCGTCGCCAGCGGATGCCAGATAATCGGCATCAACAACCGCGATCTGCAGACTTTCAAAGTATATCTGCGTACGACCGAGCGTCTGCGCCCGTTCGTGCCGGATGACTGCATCGTAGTCAGCGAGAGCGGAATCAGGCGTCACACCGATGTGGAAAAACTGCGGCAATGGAAGGTGAACGCCATGCTGGTGGGAGAGGTGCTCTCCGCCGCCGATGATGCAGCCGAGAAAATGAAGGAGCTACTGCAATGACCAGGGTAAAGATTTGCGGAATAACGGAGCCGTCACAGGCCGTCGCCGCCGCCGAGGCCGGGGCCGACTATATCGGCATCGTGATGGCCCCTTCAAAACGGCAGGTCGACATAGAGCAGGCCAAGGCCATAGCGGCCGCGGTGAAAGGGAGCAGGACTCTCTCGGTCGGCGTATTCGTCAACACGCCCACCAAAGAGATCAACCGCATCACCAAGTACTGCAACTTCGACCGCATACAGCTGAGCGGCGATGAGCCCTGGGAGTATGTGCGAGAGCTGCATCGCCCGGCCATCAAGGCGGTCAAGATTTCGAAAGAGCACACCGGCGACAAACTGTTGAACGAGCTGTCCGGCGGCTACAAGAAGGCGGACTACTACTTCCTGCCGCTGCTGGATTGCGCTGTTAACGGAAGCTACGGCGGCACCGGCAAATCGTTCGATTGGGCCATAGCTAGAAAAGCGACTGAGCGATATCGATTCGTCTTGGCCGGGGGCCTCACGCCCGAGAATGTCGGGGAGGCGATAGCATCGGCGCGGCCGTGGGGGGTGGATGTGTCCAGCGGGGTGGAGACCAACGGAAGAAAAAGCATCGATAAAATAAGGAGTTTCATAGCAGCGGTGCGTCGCGCCGACACAGCGTTAGGAGGCTGATAGAAAAGAGGTGTCCTTCCGCGGAATCCTTCCCGTTCAGGGAAGGACCAAGAATGGGGGATCAGGGGGTTGATTGGAACTCTTTCAGCGCTCTAGGTAGGGGTTAAAAAGCAGATGAAAAAAACATATGCGACACAGTTACCGGATAAGAGAGGCCATTTCGGCCAGTTCGGCGGCAAATACGTGCCGGAGACGCTCATGGCCGCGCTGGACGAGCTCGAGCGCGCCTACCGACAGTCACGCCGCGACCGCGACTTCAAAGCAGAGCTGAACGCCATGCTCAAGGACTACGCCGGACGGCCGACGCCGCTCTATTTCGCCTCGCAGCTGACCAAGCACTGCGGCGGGGCTAGGATATACCTCAAGCGCGAGGACCTGACGCACACCGGCGCGCACAAGATCAACAACGCGCTGGGGCAGGGGCTGCTGGCCAAGCGACTGGGCAAGCAGCGCGTCGTAGCCGAGACCGGGGCCGGGCAGCACGGCGTGGCCACGGCCACCGTGTGCGCCGTTCTCGACATGGAATGCGTGGTCTACATGGGCGAGGAGGACGTGCAGCGCCAGTCGCTCAACGTCTTCCGCATGAAGCTGCTCGGCGCAGAGGTGCGCCCCGTGGCCAGCGGCAGCAGAACGCTCAAGGATGCGATTAACGAGGCCATCCGCGACTGGGTGACCAACGTCGATACTACGCACTACCTGCTCGGCAGCGCGCTGGGGCCGCACCCCTACCCCATGATGGTACGCGGCTTCCAGTCGGTCATCGGCAAGGAGGCGCGCAAGCAGATTTTGAAGGCAGCCGGGCGCCTGCCCGACTATATCGTCGCCTGCGTCGGCGGGGGCAGCAATTCCATCGGCATCTTCCACCCCTTCCTGAACGACGCCGACGTAAAGCTGATCGGTGTCGAGGCCGGGGGGCTGGGCATCGCCAGCGGCAAACACAGCGCACGATTCAGCGGCGGCAGCATCGGCGTGCTGCACGGGACCAAGTCATACGTGCTGCAGGACGAGCACGGGCAGATACGCGAGACCCATAGCATATCGGCCGGGCTAGACTACCCCGGCGTCGGGCCAGAGCACAGCCACCTCATGGAAACGGGTCGCGCACAATATGTGACCGCCACCGACAACGAGGCGCTGGAGGGCTTTAAGCTACTCTCCGAGAAGGAGGGCATCATACCGGCGCTGGAGTCGGCACACGCGTTGTACTACGCCGCCAAGCTGGCATCCGAACTGTCGAAAAGCAAAATCGTGCTCGTCAACCTGAGCGGCCGCGGCGACAAGGACATGGGCATCGTGGCCAAGGCGCTGGGGGTGAAGCTATGAACCGCATCGATGCATTCTTCGATACAGCCCGGCGCTCGAAGCACAAGGCGCTCATTGCATATTTGACGGTGGGTTACCCGACGGCCGGGGCGACGCTGGAGATCGCGAAATCTTTAATCGACGGCGGCTGCGATATGATAGAACTGGGGATACCTTTTTCCGATCCGCTGGCCGACGGCGCGACCATACAGCGCGCCAGCCAGCACGCGCTCGAATCCGGCATCACGCCGCGTAAATGCCTGGAGGTGGCCGCTGAGCTGCGGAAGCGGGTGGACATACCGCTACTGTTCATGGGCTATTACAACCCGATGCTGCACTATGGGTTAGAGAAGTTTTGCGCCGCATCGCACAAGGCCGGCATAGACGGGTTCATCGTGCCCGACCTGCCACCCGACGAGGGCAGCGAGGCCGAAGCCGTCATGAAAAAACGCGGCATGGATCTCGTATATCTGGTGGCCCCAACGAGCTCCTCAGAGGAACGGCTGAAATTCATCGCCAGCAGGGCTCAGGGCTTCATCTACGTGGTCTCGCTCAAGGGCGTCACCGGGGCGCGCTCTGCGATCTCGAACGACCTCGACGAATTCATAACAAGGGTACGCAGCGTGACGGACAAGCCGCTGTGCGTCGGCTTCGGCATCTCGACAGCGGAGCAGGCGCAGCGCGTGGCTAGGCTTGCCGACGGTGTCATCATCGGCAGTCGCATCCTCGACATCATCGAAAAAAGCAAGCGACCGGCAGCCGACGTAAAGGCCTTCATCCAAGAGGTGCGGACAGCTATCGACTCCAAACGATGAGATGCAGGGCTCCTTCCTCTTGGTTCTACCTCCCATTGATGAGGTAGAGGCACGGCGTGCCGTACCCGCAGGATTCCTCCTGCCGAGAGCCCAACGCTTCGACGAAAATAAAAGTGTCCCCCGATTCTCAAAATCCTTCTAAATCCCCCTTTGTAAAAGGGGGACCGAGGGGGATTAGGGTTGGCTCAGCCCACCACTCAATAGGCGAGCATAGCCTGCCCTATCGCTTCTGTCTCGTCATTGCGAGCGAAGCGAAGCAATCTCTCACTACGTCTTGCCATATTAACGATAAGATTGCCACTTCGCTACGCTCCTCGCAATGACAGCTATAAAAAGAGGTGTCCTTCCGCGGAAGGACCGGGGTCTCAGGGGTGTCCCCGTCTTTTCTCTCAAACAATTGTTAATCAGAATCGGGAAGTCCAGAGGGATCACCCTCTGGCGGGGGTTTGGGGGTGTCCCCTAAATCTTCTTAGGTCCCCCAAAGTATGGGGGACCGAGGGGGTTGGATAATCAATAGACCCATGCATCGACAAACAGAGGTGCAGGATTCCTCCTGCCGGTCCTTCCGCGGAAGGATTAGGGGTGTCCCCTATTCTTTTCAAATCCCCTCAAGATTGGGGGGCAGGGGGTTGATAAGCCTTAAGCAAAGTAAAATACTCTCATTGACCTTTCGCTGCCGTCTTTGTTATAGTTAAAGCGTTGTGGCTGTTGTTAAACCGTTTCGCGGGCTTCGATATAATCTCGATCGCGTCAGCGACCTCTCTGCAGTGATTACTCCGCCCTATGACGTGATCTCCGCTGCTGAGCAGCTTCACTACTACAAAATCAATCCCTATAATGTAATCCGTCTCGATTACGGGATTGACGAACCGAAAGACACCCCCGTCAATAACAAATACACCCGCGCCGCCGATTATGTCAAACAGTGGTTCGATGAGGGCATACTCGTAAGAGAGAAAAGTCCAGCGCTGTATCTGGTGCAACACCGCTTCACCCACAACGACCGAGTGTTCAACCGTTTGAGCCTCATGGCTAGAGTGAAGCTGGAGGACCTCACAACCGGATGCATCCGCCCGCATGAGAAGACGATGAGCAAGCCGCGGGAAGACCGCATGCGTTTGCTCAAAGCCTGCAATGTGAACTTCAGCCCGATCATGGTGCTCTTCCGCCACAAACATGAAGGTTTTGAATCGCTTTTCACCGATATTATCAGGAAGCCGGCACCGCAGGCTTTGGATAAAGACGGCGTAGAGTTCACCATGTGGACCATTACCGATAAAGCCACCATGGCAAAAGTATCCAAGCTGCTGGCCGACAAAATGCTGTACATAGCCGATGGACACCACCGCTACGAAACAGCCCTCAATTACAGCCTGGAGCGCCGTACTGCCAAACCAGCGGACGGCGAAGACGCACTATACAACTACGCAATGATGACCATCACACCCGCCGAGGACCCTAACCTCCTAATGCTGCCCACCCACCGCATGATACGAGGCCTGAAACAAAATGTGCTTGCTTTAATCAAGGGGGGACTCGCCGAGTATTTCGACATGGAAACGCTCTCGCCTCTCTCCGACCCAACAGCCTCGCTGAAACAATGGCTCTCGACCCTGCAAAAGAATCGAGCGACCTGCTTCGGGCTTTACGGTCTGGACGGGGACAAGCTCTGTATTCTGCGGGCGAAAAAGGGCGTCAACCTCAAAGTTGATAGCGAGGCCGGAGATGATGCGGTCAGCAGCCTAGACGTGGCGATACTGCATCGATTGATACTGCGCCGTATATTGAAAATCGACAACGCCAAACTGGAAGAAGAGTGTCTGGAATACACTCGTGTCGGTATCGAGGCCATCAATCGTGTAAATAAAGGCGATCACCAGATCGCGTTCTTCCTCAACCCTACGCTGATCTCAGGAATGCTTGCCGTAGCCGACGCCAAGCTGAGGATGCCGCAGAAGTCCACTTATTTCTATCCCAAGACGCCCACCGGCCTGGTGATGAACCCCCTCTGGGACGACTAAGGAACCCCTGAGAAAGTGGCAGGCTTCCTCCTCCCGGGGTCTTACAAAATCGTGTCATCCTGAGGGAGTCCTTCCCATCATTAGAAGGACGGCCGAAGGATCTCGTCGAGATTCTTCACTCCGTTCAGAATGACAGAAAACGTCTAGATTGCCCGATCAAGTCGGGCAATGACAAGTTGAGGTATCCTTCCGCGGAATCCTTCCCGAAATGGGAAGGACCGAGTTCGGGGGACCACAGGGGGTTGGATACTATTCGACCATCCGTACCACAGAGGTGCAGGATTCCTCCTGCCGGGGGAACTGGGGGTGTCCCCCAGCTTTTCAAAAATCCCCCAAGAGTGGGGGATAAAGGGGGTTGATGCGCCTTAATCAGAGGCTTCTAACTATCAAACCACTTCCGTATATCCGATGCAACCTGCTCCGGCATAGCCTCGATTATAGAGACACCGTAGAAACGCTCGATTGGACCCGTATCGTTAGTATACAGCGGCTGGAAAACCGGCCGCGATATCATGCGCGCGCTGAAGCGGAAATGCCCCGACCGGTCACCCACTGCAGCCGAATACGTTACGAGGTTAAATGAGTTCATACCCATCGCCTTATAGCCGCGCAGCACCCTCACAACCGCATCGGCGAAATCATGCGTATGACGTTTGTCGAAATCCGCCAGATTGCTGACCCGCTTGGAAATGAACTGAACTTCTCTATTCCCGCGCGGCGCAAAGCTAGCGATAACTGCCATAGATGCGTTCTCTCCGATGAACCTCTCCCCGCCTTCCCTCTCGGTATCGATAAGCTCCATCCAAAAATTAACGCCCGTATCGCGCAGATAGCTTTCGCTCCTACCCAAAATAACTTCAAGCTCCGGCATCGGGGCGCGCTCCACGCTGATCTGAGTATGGGGATGAATGATGCTGGCGCCGCTGGGCGGCAAGTGGTTCCACAGCCACACGGGATAGCTGGCATCGGCGCAGTGGCGATTGACTGAGGCGATATACTTCTGAGCCGCCTTGAGATTATCCGCAACCATCCGGGGGGTAAAATCGTCGAGCTCCAGATAGTGCCAATTCGTAAGTGTTGCTACAGCGTGGTACTCAGCAAACGGATGCAGGTTGGGGAACAACGTACACTGACCAACTTTTATCCGACCATCTGTAGCGCCCGTCAGAAACCCCGGCACGAACCTGGTGGTGCCACCGTCGATATTACCGCGACAGAAGAAGCACCCTTCGGCCGAGCGAGCTGCGATATCCGCCACATCAACCGCGACGCCCTGTGCCTGCTTTACTCTCTCCGCACGGTCCACGCTTACGCGGCTGAGGTAACCGGTCAACGGATCGCTGCGATACTCTATCGATTTTGTCTCGCGCTCAAAGCCGCGCAACGGACTCAACAATTCGGCGGTTATTATCTCTTTACGAAACTCCATCGGGGGCTCCCATTACGTCAGGCAATTATTATATCATCGTAAGATTTACATGAAAACTCTCACACTTACCATATAACATAATTTGATACACAGATATAATAGCGAGTTCAAGTATTGACAGTAGAAATCAACAGTAAGATAATACTTAAATACCTGATATCGGTAGTGGGGATATAACAAGGAGGCTAGAAATGAGAATGGTTGTAGTTGGACTTGGACAGTGTGGCAGCAGGATAGCTGACGAATTTGCTAGAATGGGCAAAATGGCTCAGCACCAGCGCTCTATCCAGATAATAATGGGTGTCTACGCTGTCAATACAGACCAAGCTGACCTCAGTGGATTAAGAACTATAAAGCCAGATTATCATCATCGGCTGCTTATTGGCGGGAGAAAGACCGCAGGCCATGGTGTTGGGAAAATTAATGAACTCGGTGCAGAGGTCGCTAGGAACGATAAAGATAAAATAGTTGATGCAATACGGAGCGGTTCCAGATTCTACGAGACCGATGCATTCTTGCTCATCGCAGGTGCCGCAGGCGGTACCGGTTCCGGTGCGTTACCCATAGTTGCAGATACAATCAAAGAAAGGTACCCAGAAAAACCGGTCTATGCCCTGGTCGTGCTCCCCTTCTCTTACGAAGAAGAGTCTGAAGAGAGATGCGTATATAATGCCGCAACTTGTCTAAAATCGATACATTCTGTCGCCGATGCCGTATTTCTTGCTGACAACCAGAGATACCTGAAGAAAGATGCCAACCTGTTGAATAATATGGATAAAATGAACGAGCAAATCGTAAGCCCGTTCTTCGAGTTGCTCTGTGCTGGCGAAGAAGTAAAGCGAAACAATATTGGAGCTAAAACCCTTGATGCCGGCGATATCATGCAGACTCTGGAAAGCTGGACAGTAATTGGTATCGGCAAAGCCCCGTTAAGTCCATTCAGGAAACTGCCATTTGAACGCACGAGAAGCTTCAGGTCTAAAGGAAGGGAGACCTTCCGCGGCCTGGAGGCAATGAACCAGGCAATGTCCGAGATGTCGGCAACAATCAATCCCGCTGATGCATCAAAAGCCCTGTACCTGCTCGCCGCTCCGCAAAAGGAGATGAACGTGGAACTGGTAAAAGAGCTGGGGAGCCTGATGAGGGAGGTCGCAGAAGACGCTCTTATCAGAAGCGGAGACTACCCACGAGAACGGAGCGATCTGAGCGTTACGGTAATCTTCTCGCAGCTTAGAGATGTCCCGAGGGTTAAACACCTGTTCAGCACAGTAACGGAATCTGCCCCTCTGCTGAAGAAGAGGCAGAAAGAAGCTGAGGACAAGTTGAAAGAGATGCAAAAGGCTTCAGACGGCGTGCCGTCCTTACTATAACGGGTCGTTTCCCTTAGAATAATAAAGGCCCGCCTGAGCGGGCCTTTCCTTTTACTTCCATATCATCTGGATGTATAAATCTTATACCTCTGGTTTCGTGCCTTTCTTTTTCTTGGGCTTTTCCTTGCCAGTTAAACCTTCGGCCGCTTTATCGCTCTTGGAAACGTTCTTGCTGACTCTCTTCGCTTTAGTAGCCTTCTTTTGTACATTTTTGGCTTGAATACCTTTGCGCGAGAGCAATGCCGCTATTTTCTCTGAGAGAATCTCCTTGCTGAAAGGCTTCGCTATGACCCCATCCACCTCCGGCATTTCGTCCAGATCAAGCTGTCCTCCCCAGCCACTGATTATTAACACAGGCGTTCCCGGCTTTATCTCCTTTACGATTTTAGCCACCTCGTAGCCTGACATATCGGGCATACCGAGGTCCGTAATCACCAGATCGAAATTACTCAACTCAAAGGTATTTATGGCCGCCTCGCCGCTATTTGCCTCTACTACTTTATGGCCGAGTCGCCGCAGGGTAAGGCCCAGGATTCCCGCAACTTCCGGGTTGTCATCGACCATGAGTATGGAAACGCTCCTCACAGCATCAGCTTTCCCCGCCGCATGCTTCTTGCTTATCACACTCTCGCATATAGGGAGCTTAATATAAAAAGTCGAACCAACGCCTACAGTGCTTTCCACCAATATCTCCCCGCGATGGCGCTGTATGATACCGTATGTAACACTGAGCCCAAGCCCAGTGCCTTTATGAGCTCTAGTAGTGAAGAACGGCTCGAATATCTTACTTCTTATCTCCTCTGGGATACCAATCCCCGTATCGCTAATTGTAATAGTCACCCATTTCTTGGTCCGCTTGGCCTCAATCGTAATCTTTCCGCCCTTAGGCATGGCATCCATTGCATTGAATATGATGTTAAGCAACCCCTCCCTCAACTCCGCAGCATCCCCTTCAACAGTTGCAATATCCCGCAACTTTGACTCCACATCGATATCTATTCCTTCTCTCTCCTTCAACTTCACGCGGCGGGATTCTGCCATCTGTAACGCGCTCTCCACAACCTCTCTCAAATCCAGCACTTCAAAATTGCGCTCCACCCTTACCCTTGCAAAGTCCTGCAACCGTCGCACCGTCGTCGCAGCATCTATAGCCGTCTGCTCAATCACCTGCAGGTCCTTCTTTAATTTTTCATCCTTCACATCCTCCAGCGCCAGCTGAGTACGACCTAATACCACGGCCAGAATATTATTAAAATCGTGTGCTACACCGCCGGCCATTTCGCCCAGCGCCCTCAATTTCTCGGCCTGAACCATATACTCCTGTGCCGATTTCAAATCCTCATAAGCTTTTAACAGCTCGTCCTCGTGTTGCTTGACCTGATCAAACAATCGGGAGTTTTCGATAGCAGCAGTCAATGAGCCTGATACCTGTTCCAGTATCTCTTTTTCCCGTTCACCATAGGCATTGGGTCTTCTGCTGGCAAGGTTAAATGTGGCAAACACCTCTCCCTTTGAAAACAAGGGAACCCGGATAGCTGATCTCAAACCGCTGCGGTAATACATATGATCGATAGGGAATTTCATCTCTTTATCGAAATCCGGTTCGATAATGGTCTTCTTTGTTTTAACCACCAGCCCTGTGGCTGAATCACTCAACGGCAGCTTGGCACCGTCTTTCAATGCCGTATCCACTTCCTCTGCTACAACGAAGTACCTTAGCTGATCCCCTTCCACCATCGCTATGCTGGTACGATCGAAGTCCATGACCTTCTTGATTTCCTCAGTGAACACATTATACACACCTTTAATATCCAGGCTTGAGCCCAGTATTTTGGACAGTGCGCTGATGACTGACAGACGTTGTGCAAACTCTGACACCCCGCGGTACAGGTCCGCATTCTCTATCGCGAAACCGGCCTGGTCGCTGAGGATGCGTAGCGGCTCCAGCAATATCCCGATTTCTTCTTGTTTAGTCAAGGCCAGTATACTTCCTACATGACGATCCCTGGCAAAAAGGGGCATGACTATGACAGTTTTTGCATCCAGCAACTCCGCCGCAGCATTGCTCTCATCTTGCGTCAGTATTGCAGAGGCTACTTCGAAGAAATCATGCGTGATAGTGGCCTTGCCATCTAAACTATTATCCACCACCTTGCTGTAACCCCTGACCTGTGGTATCTCTATCTCTGTTAGGCGTTTGCCTATAGTTGCCTGCAGATCACTGACCTTTGATGCATCATCCCTTGTAGCAAATACCATCCCCCTGGCTACATTAGCCGCCTCATCGACCTTTATTATGAACGCGTGGTCAAAACCCAGATTATACACTACGCCATTGGCAACCTGCTGCAGAATCTCCTTCAAGTCCAGAGTGCTCTGGATTGACGCTGTTATCTTCTGCAGCGCAAGAAGCTGGTTGGTCCTCTGCTCAAGTTCATGACTTCTCTGTCGCAGCACCTCCTCAATGCGTTTGCGCTCGCTGATATCCATAAAGCTGCCGATGGCCGCCCTCCTGCCTTTATACTCGATCGAGGCGACCCTCTCCAGAATCCAGATGGACTGTCCATCCTTCCTCATAAACCTGAACTCATGGGGCAAATCGTTGATTCCCTTGAGATTTTCTATCACCTTTATCCTGGCAACTTCCCTATCATCAGGATGTATATAATTCATCGAATCGGAACCCAGCAAATCTTCAGGAGCATACCCAGATATCCCTGAGAAGAGCGGGTTAACATATTCAAACTTTCCATCCTGAACCAGATAAATACCGGTAGCAGCGCTCTCTAACATGCCGCGCGTCATTTCCTGCGATTCCTGAAGTTCCTCACGAGCTTTTTTACGCTCTGTAACATCCCTGATGACCGTAATGAACCCCTGTGGATTCCCGGACTTATCCCGTATCATTGCGGCTATTATTTCACCGTCATATTCCCTGCCGTCATTGCTTACCATTCTGTATTCCAGGGGACCTCTGACGCCCGTCTCGAATATCTTCGGCAGATCTGCAAGAGCCCTGCTTCTATCACTACTGGCAATAAAATCGAAGCCGTTGAGCCCGATGACCTGATCTTTGGAGGTGAATCCTGACAGCCTGATTCCGGCATCATTCTCTTCTATAATCATGCCGTTCAAATCGGTCATTGTCACTCCATCCGGTATCGAAGCGAATATGAGCCGCAGTTTCTCCTCTGAATCCCTTAGCGCCTCCTCCACCCGCTTGAGCCTGGTGATATCTAAGAGGCTCCCGATTGCCGCCCTCTCGCCTTTGTACTGGATGGAAGCAATCTTCTCCAGAATCCATATGAAGCTCCCATCCTTCCGCAAGAGCCTGTACTCATGAGGAGCGGCACTCTCGCCCTTCAGGTTAGACACAGCTTCCCTCATCACACTATCCCTGTCATCCTCGTGTATATAAGAAGTGGAAACCGTACCTATAAGCTCATCTACTGTATAGCCGGTCATCTCCGCAAACATAGGGCTCACATACTGGAACTCACCGTCCTTGACGATACAGACCGCAGTTGCAGTGCTTTCAAGCATACCGCGGGACATCTCCTCCGAATCACGCAGGTCCTGCTCCATCCGCTTGCGCTCGGTGATATCCCTGATGACGCTGACAATGCCTTTTGGGCTACCCGATGCATCCCGCAGCAGCGTAACGTTCACTTCACTCTTATATTCCCGTCCGTCTTTGTCCTTTACAGAATACTCCACGTTTATACTTCGCTGTTCTTGAAGGGCCCTTATCATATCGGCAACCATCTTGCCCCGTTCACTCTCAGCAACGAAATCGAAGCCGCTCATACCTATGAGCTTGGACTTATCGGGCCAGCCGCCTAAACGTGCCGCGGCCTCGTTAGTTTCGGTTATTATGCCCTCCAGATCAGTGACTATGACCCCATCGCCGATAGATTCGAAGATAATTCTCAGCTTCTCCTCCGAGTCCCGCAGCGCCTGCTCCATCCGCCTGCGCTCGGTAACATCCCTCATGACGGTAATTAACCCGGCCGGTTTTCCCACAGCATTATGCAGCAGGGCGGTACTGAGCTCAGACTCGAACTCCTTACCTTCATTATTTACCACTCCATATGTTGCACCAATGTTGTACCCCTCTTCAAAAACCTTGAGCATCTCTTTAAACGCTCTGTCACGATCCCGCTCTACAATGTAATCAAATCCGCCTTTGCCTATAATTTCCTTCTTCTCCTTATACCCGAACATGCGGAGTTGCGCCTCATTCAAATCGGTTATCTTTCCCTCAAGATCAGTCACAACCACGCCATCTACCATGGAAGAGAACATAATGCGTAATTTTTCCTCGGAGTCCCTCAGCGCATCCTCCATGCGCCTGTGCTCGGTAATGTCCTTGAGAACCGTAACAAATCCGGCTGTCTTGCCTGAGGGGTCATGATACATGGAGACCCCAACATCAGCACATATCTCCCTGCCAAGCTTATTGATAATCTTGTACTCGGCTCTAGGTACCGGACGCCCCTCTACAGCCTCAGGCTGGGTAGCCATGGCCCTGGCAAAGTCCTCCGGGGCGATAAGATCATAGCCTTTTATCCCTATCAGCTCTTCCTTGGTTTTGCACCCGCTCATCTCCAGCGACGCATCATTCACATCCAATATGGTGAATTCAAGGTCGGTGAGCACAACAGCATCGTGGATGGAGTTGAATATGCCGCGCAGCTTTTCCTCTGACATCTTCAGCGCGTTTTCCATCCTCCTGCTCTCTGTAACATCGGCAACTACCGCCAGTGCTCCAGCATACTCCCCATCCTTCTCCAAGATTGGAGACGTTTCAAGGCGGGTATAGACCCTCTCCCCATCCTTCCTGAGGAACTCAAAATCGTGACGTTCGGTGATTCCGTGCCTGCGGCGTTCCATCTTTTCTCTAGCAACTGGCACTTCCTTCTCATCCATAAACGAGAACAGGTGCCTGCCCAGCATCTCATCCATCGTATACCCTAGCATCTCCGCCATGCGCAGGTTTACATACGTGGTATTGCCAGTAGCGTCTATAACCCAGATGCCTTCCTGCGCCAACTCAACGAGCTGCCTATATTTACGCTCGCTCTCACGAAGCGCCTGCTCCGACTTCCTGCGCCCCGTGATATCTCGTGAAACGCCGTGAAGGCCGATCACTTTCCCCCGATTATCCCGAATACTGCTCATTACGCTTTCCATCCATACCGTAGAGCCATCCTTATGGTAGTACTCGACATCTAAGGTTATACTCCTGTTGGGATCTAAACCTTCTTTCTCTTCCCGTACAAGCTCATCTGCCAATATCTTTGCAGCATTCTGCAAAGACTCAGGGGTCATAATGCTCTGTGCGGCCTGCGTCAAGCGTTCCTCAGATGTAAATCCGAGGATCTTACTTACTGATGGGCTGACATATGTGGAGCGGAAATTCAAATCCGTAGTCCAGACCACATCGTTCATCTTCTCTGTAAGGAAGCGATATTTCTCTTCGCTGGCCCGCAAAGCCTCTTCTGCCTCTTTACGCTCGGTAACCTCATGTTTCAAATCTTTATTGGCCTTGATCAACTCCGAGGTGCGCTCCTGTACCATCTTCTCCAGGTTGTTCCTATAATCGTCCAGTTCTTTCTCAATGCGTCTGCGCTCTGTTACATCACGCATGACATTCACCATAAAGACAGGAGACCCGGAGCTATCGTTAATAACAGCAGCCGTAGCTTCACAATCAAACTCTTTGCCTCCCTTGTCCAGCAGGCACCACTCTGCCGTCGTGCTGCGGCCCTTAGCAAGGGTGGTTTGCATATCCTCAGCGACCTTTACACGGTCGCTTTCCGCAATAAAGTTTAAGACGTCCTGTCCTACAGCTTCCTCCTTGCTCAACCCGAACATGTGTAATGCCGCCGGGTTGGAATCCACAATCTTCCCGGTTTTCAAGTCGATGACGCTTATTCCATCCGAAATCGATTCGAACATGACACGGAACTTTTCCTCGGACTGCCTCAGCGCTTCCTCAGCCTTCTTGCGTCCTGATATATCCCTAACGATACCCTGCACTCCTGCATATTTGCCTTCCTCTTTGATAACCACAGCGCTGTATTCGATGGGCAGAACTTCCCCACTCTTATGAATAACCCTGGTCTCAGCAGTCAGTTCTCCCAACGCAAGCAGTGCATTTTGCAGTTCAACCGCAGTTTTCTCCCTCCAGTCTTCGGGAACAAGTTCAATGAAGTTCTTGCCTAATATCTCTTCAGGTGTAAAACCCCACCCTTTGACAGCAGGGTTAATGGAAGTAATGAAGCCCAGTGCATCCACAGAGAAGATTACATCCCTCTCCTTCTCCACTAAGTCCCTGTACTTCTCTTCGCTCTTCCTTAAAGCTTCTACCATGCGCTTGCGTTCGGTGACATCCCTCACCACATTAACCAAACCAATAGGATTCTCAGAGGAATCGCGCAGCACGGACGTAGTCACTTCTATATCATACTTTGCATCATCAGTTCGTACATACGTATGTTCATGCTTCTCCTGCGCGCGTTTGGCTTGAACAATTGCGTTGACAATATCGGCAGACCTATCCCGGTCATTCTCTTGGAGCAGCACCAGCCCGTTTCGCCCTATTAATTCGTCCCTGGAATAACCGGAGAAGCGAAGTGAAGCTTCGTTAACATCAACAATGTTCAGCTGCATATCAGTTACTACAACCCCATCCGTCATGGAATCAAACATCAGGCGCAGCTTCTCCTCGCTCTGTCTCAGAGCCTCGGCCGCCCTCTTACGTTCGGAGATATCATGAGCTAAACCTATAAAGCCGGCCGGCTTCCCTGATTTATCTTTAAGTACAGATATGCCGAACTCACCGTCAAATTCCCTTCCGTCCTTAGTCAGAAGCTTATACTCCGCCCTTCCTGATACATAGGGCTCTTTCAGTGCCCTTATAGCATCCTTGACCGCCCTTTCATGATCCACAGCAGCGACGAGTTCCGAGGCCTTCCTCCCTATAAATTCGTTCTTGCTGCCGAACCCGTGCAGTCGCAATGCCGCTTCGTTACAATCGATGATGTTGTCACGCAAATCAACTACAGAGACGGCATCACCCATCGAGTCGAAGATTACACGCAGTTTTTCTTCCGAGTTACGCAGCGCCTCCTGTGCTCTCTTACGCCCGGTGATATCACGCGAAACGCCAAGAAACCCGATGGGCTTGCCCTCATTGTCACGGCGGAAAGTAACCCTAACTTCTATCCATATCCAGGAGCCATCTTTCTTCTTCACTTCCAGTTCCATTGTCGTCACCCTGTCCGGATCCGCCCCACCAATCTTTTCCAACTCAAGCTCATCTGCAAGTCTCTTTGTAACTATCTTAAGGGACTCTTCTGAAATATAGTCCCGCGCCATCATTCCCATAGCCTCATCCACTGTGAATCCCCTCGTATGCTCAATCGATGGACTGACATACTGATATCTTAAATTCAAATCCATAATCCAGATAACATCCGACATGTTTTCAGCTATTAGGCGATAGCGTTCCTCGCTCTGCCGCAGCACCTCCTCCGCCTTCCTGCGCTCTGTTATATCTACTGATATGCCCATACCCCGATATTTTCCCTCGCTAATTTCAATCGGGAACTCATAAACCTCAACCCAGATTACCTCTCCTGATCGAGACACAAGCCTTAACTCAATCCGCTCATCCATAAACCCTTTTTCGACGACCTTCGCTAAAGCTTCAAATGCCTTCGCAATATCGTCAGGATGAATGATGTCTCGGAAATTCACATGCCCTGCATCACTCTGTTTATAGCCGAGCCGACTTAAAGCTACCTCGTTGGCATCGATGAAGACGCCTTTTTCATCGTGAACAAAGACCATGTTCAAAGGATTGTTAAAGATGGAACTGTATCGCCTCTCACTCTCTTTCAGTGCCTCCTCCGTCCTCTTTTTCTCCGTCACGTCTCTAATAACAGTGATGAACCCATACGGTTTGCCGGCGACATCGGATAGCTTGTTAACCGTTATTTCAGTGACACGCTTGCTCCCATCTTTAGTAAGGAGGGTATACTCTTGCACACCTGTAATATCTGAGCCAGCTATACTGAGAGCAAGATTATTAACCGCTCTTTCCCGATCTTCAAAGACTATAATATCTAAACCGTTACGTCCTATAGCATCTTCTTTACTATATCCAAACGTTTTAAGCGCAGCTTTGTTTACCTCCAAAACAATTCCATTTAGATCTGTAACTACTACCCCTTCCGTCATCGATTCAAACATCACGCGCAGCTTTTCTTCCGAGTTACGCAGCGCCTCCTCGGCCATCTTGCGCTCGGTAATATCCACGGAGAAACCTATTAACCCGGTTACATTGCCATCCTCATCCTTAATCGGCAGTTTATCTGTCTTGAGCCACCTCTTCATATCGGGAAGCTCCAATGGCTCCTCTATATTCATCTTCGGTTTGCCAGATGTGATCACCTCCATATCATCTTTATGATATCTATCAGCACTATCAGGCATCAGTTGAAACACAGTCCGCTGCAGCAATTTCTCCTTTGGGACCTTGGTAAGGCTAGCTGTTGCCTTGTTCATATTTATAATCCTGCCATCCTTATCCTTGTAATAAATATAGGCTGGCACAGAATCCAAGATTAATTGCAACTCATCGTGCTGCCTCTTTAACTCGTGCTCAACTTGCTTCTGCTCAGCGCTGAAAATAGCGCTTGACTTTTTTTCTGAGCCCCTTCGCGCTTCCACGGATTTGCGATCGCCCGCCTGGCTCATTTCCATCTGAGCGACACGCGCCCTGAGTCCTTCCAACTCCTGAATCAACTGTCCTTTGGTTTTTTGCGAATCCCTCATATCACACCTCTCCACAGGGGTATTGATAAAATAGTACCTGAATGAGCACTACAATTTACTACTTAAAATAGTCATGTGTCAAATACCTTAAAGATATCGCTCACAATTAAAATCAAAAGGCCACCCCGAGTTGATGGATGGCCTATCTACAAACTAGAAGCAAAAATCTTTATTTCACACTATATGGCACTAATTTATTTAATTTTTTATTACCTTACCTTAATCACAGCGTTAAGCACTTCAACAATGTCACCAACACGGAACGGCTTGCGTACTAAGAACAGCGGGCCTAATGACATCGCATTCAATGCCATGGGATCATCACCATAACCGGTAACTATAACTACTACCGCTTTCTTGTCTTTCTCCTTGATCGCAGATAGGGTCTCCACTCCACTCATACCGGGTAGCACAAGGTCCAGGAAAACCAAATCGAAATGCTGCTTATCAACCTCCTGGAGGGCCTGCTCACCGCTCGATACAGCAACAACCCTGAACCCCTTACGTGAAATAACCTCACTGAGCATCTCTAGTATGCCGGGGTCATCATCAACGACAAGGACATTACCTTCAACCACCTTCGCCTGCTTCTCAAGCCAATCGTCCAGCAGGTCTTTCCTGAATCTCCAGTTCCCACCTATCTTTGAGGCGGGAATACGCCCCCGCTGCGCCAATTTGTATACAGTCATATAATTAAGTTTTAGGTATTCCGCTGCCTCTTTCGTTGTCATTAAATTACTATTGCCCATACAATCGCTCCTAAATTTATTAAATATGTATAACTATACTAATATAGTATACTATACTATCAGATTTTTCCCTGATTTTATACAAAAGTATCATGTTTTACCGCCCCTTGTCAAGCGCAATCAATTTTAATCCATAAAAGAATTAACCCAGCTTGACATGCCCTCCCGCCACATGATAAATTTAAAGTCGCGCAAAACAAGACTGAGAAAGGGGGATAACTATGCCCAATATGATCGTTTGCGTGAAGCAAATAGCAGATCCAGAGGCTCCTTCAAGCAGCTTCAAAATTGACGAAGCGGCAAAGACGATGGTACCTGCGCAAGGGGTTTCACAAGTAGTAAGTCCCTTCGACGAACAGGCAGTTGAGGCAGCACTCCGGATCAAAGACGCCCAAGGCGGTAAGATCACCGTAATAAGCTTGGGTAAGAATTTTGTCATGGACGTAATCAAGAAACCTTTGTCCATGGGTGCCGATGAGCTGATTCTGCTCCAGGACCCAGCATTTGACGGCGGCGACAGCCATTCCACAGCGTACGCTCTAGCAATGGCAATTAAGAAGGTCGGCCAGTTCGACCTTCTTTTTTGCGGACGCCAGGCTGCAGACTGGGATGCCGGACAGGTAGGATCAGGCATAGCGGAGATCCTCGGAATACCGAGTACTACGCCAGCAAAGAAAGTCGACTTTGCCGGCGGTAAGGTGACCACAGAGCGTGTGATCACCGATGGTTACGAGATTGTAGAATCCACCGCACCGATGCTGATCTCGGTATCCAACGAGCTGGGCGAGCCCAGATATCCCAAGCTGAAGGGGATCATGGCCGCAGCTAAGAAGCAGCCCATCACATGGAAGGCTTCCGACATCGGTGCCGATCCTGCTAAGTGCGGCGCGGCCGGAGCAAAAGCAAAGCTGATGAAGCTGTTCCAGCCGGTCAAGGAAGGGAAATGCGAGATTGTCTCGGCAGATACACCAGAGGAGGCCGGCGTGGCCCTCGCACTGAAACTAAGAGAAGCAAGGTTAATCTAAGGGAGGTAATGCTAAATGGCTGATAATAAAGGCGTATTGATTTTCGGCGAAATAATTGACGGCAAACTGGCTCCAAGCACCTTAGAGCTTCTCGGCGGCGGGCGCGGCCTGGCCGATAACCTCGGTGAGTCGCTCATGCTCGTCCTGGTGGGAAGCGGCGTCGGCGCTTGTGCCAAAGACGGCATCGCTTATGGCGCTGACAAGGTGTTTGTAGTAGATGATGCAACACTGAAGAACTATACCAACGATGCTTATGTAAGTGTTATGGAAAAGGTCGTGAAGCAGGTCACCCCAAACATCCTGCTCATGGGAATGAGCCCCGTAGTGCGCGACCTGGCACCGCGGCTGGCTTTCAGGCTCGGAACAGCTGTTTCAATGGACTGCGTTAAGCTTGAGATCGATCCCGGATCAAAGCTGTTGCTGATGACCCGCCAGGTCTTCGGCGGCAACGCGCGAGGCGTCTACGTCTGCGAAAAGGCGAAGCCGCAGATGGCCGCCGTCAGAGCTAAGGTCATGGACCCTAAAAATAAAGATGATTCGCGCACCGGCGAAGTAGTGAACATAGCAGCAGGCTTGGACGCTTCCAAGCTCAAGATGAAACTGACAGACACCAAGAAGGAACAGGTCGCCGGTATCAAACTGGAGGATGCCGATGTGATCATTGCAGGCGGACGCGGCCTTGCTGGACCGGATGGCTTCAAGCTCCTCCAACCGCTGGCAACTGCTCTCAAGGCAGCGGTAGGAGCCAGCAGGCCTCCTTGCGACAACGGCTGGGTATCACCTTCCATCCAGATCGGTCTCACCGGAAAGATCGTGAGCCCGACACTATACATCGCAGTGGCCATATCAGGCTCCAGCCAGCACATGGCGGGATGCAGCGGTTCCAAGAACATCATCGCCATCAACAAGGACCCCGAGGCCAACGTCTTCAAAGAGGCTCGCTTCGGCGTCGTCGGCGACTTCAACAAGATCCTGCCCGCCTTCACTAATAAAGTTAAAGAGCTGGTAAAGTAAAAAGACAATTTAATAGTTAAACAAAAAGACCGCCCGATTAAAAACCGGGCGGTCTTTTTATATCTCAAACGAACGACTATCGTTAAATGGTCACTTCCCCTCTCCCCTAGCTGTAACAATCCCCTGCTCAACATTGGGCTGAGGTTGGATGTCCTCCGGCTTCTTAGCCATTCCGGACTTGAACCTGTAAATCAAAAGCCCGATCAGCAAAAACACGACGATGCCAACCACCACCCAGCACCATAGGAGCGAAGAAGGCTTGGAGAAATTGGCTGTAATAGCCTCGGAAGAATTCACAACAAAGGACATGTTGCCCTGAGAGCCGGTGACGCCGCCCTTCCATCCAACGAAGTGGTAGCCTTCAGCGGCCTCAGCTGTAATGTTCACCGTTGTCCCGGCCGCGCATTGAACGGAGACCGATGTCTGATTAGCGCTGGTAGTGAAGGATTCGAAGGGGGTCTCAATCGTAGCTGAGCCTCCCAGAGACGGGCTGGCATTGACAGTAATGGTGTGAAGGCCTCCAGGTGCAACGAAATCGGCAGTTATGGTGCGAGCCCTATCCATCACAATGCTGATGGAAATGTTGTCCGCTGTATTGGCATCTATATCGCCGGACCATTTCTCGAACTGGTATCCCGTAGAGGGAACAGCAGTCAATACAACCACTGTGCCATTGGGATATGTACCAGCGGTACATGGCTTGTCACTCTGTATTGTAACAGTGCCGCCGTGCTCAGGCGCGCTGACGACCGTCAGCTTCCTTTCACCTCAGGCACAGATCTTGGCAGGAGTAGCTACGGACATCACCAATGCTGCGCACACTACTACAATGGCAACCAGCCAGAATAGTTGGAACCCTCTCCTCAATTTCACGTCCTTATTCACCTCACGGGACAATATCCCTTTATCAACTTATATCCTCGCAAGTCCGACTGTCAATACTGTCATTAAAGCTAACTTGACAACAGTTTGCCCAACTTGTAAAGTGATACAACCACTTCACACAGAACATCATAGTTACTACAAATAAGTCTGAAAGGAGAACTCAGATGTGTTTCAAGAAAATCTGCGGCTCATTCTGCAAGAAAAAGGACAAACCCGCTGACAAACCTGCCGAAACCCCTAAGAAGTAATAACAGCCGGCAACATTGATGCGGAGAGTAGCAGTAATCGGCATACCAGCCCACTCCGCATACAATCCTAGAGTTCCTCAGATAACTACGTAACAAGGCCTCATAGGTTTGCTTTTGCTTGTGCAGACGCGATGTATATTGGCAAGGGATTAGTGTCCCGCCAGCCAACGTCGACTTCCCCCGAAACAAAAAGACCGCCCGGTTTTTAATCAGGCGGTCTTTTTTATCTCAAACAATCGAGCGTCGATTAAACCCTTATTTCTCCGCCGCTTTTGCCGCTTTCTCCGCCTCGCGGGCAGCGACAATCTTCTGGGTTACATGAGAGGGCACCTCTTCGTAATGGCTGAACTCTATCTCGAAAACGCCTCGTCCCTGCGTGATGGCACGCAGGTCTATAGCGTAGCGCTGTACCTCGGATAGCGGTGCAGTAGCCTCAATCGTATTCCAGCCGCCCTGAGGGTTCATGCCTGACACCCTGCCCCGCTTGCCATTCAGATCGCTCATTATATCGCCGGTAAAGTTATCTGGGACGGTGACCTTCATCTTAACGATCGGCTCCAAAAGAACCGGATTGCCATCGGCAAGGCCCTTCTTGAGCGCCATAGCCGCAGCAATCTTGAAAGCCATTTCAGAGGAATCTACCGCGTGATAAGAGCCATCGTACAGGCTGACCTTAACATCCACTATCGGATAACGCGCCTGTATTCCCTCAGGGACCGCTTCATTAAGCCCTTTCTCCACAGCAGGAATGAAGTTCTTGGGAACCGTCCCGCCTACGACCTTATTTTCAAATTGAAAACCGCTGCCGCGCGGCAACGGCTGCAGCTCTAACAGGACGTGGCCATACTGGCCGTGCCCTCCCGTCTGCTTCTTATGCTTATATTCCGACTTCGAGGGCCTGGTGATGGTCTCTTTATATGCGATCTTGGGTATCTGCACCAGAATCCCGACCCCGAACTTGCGCTGCATCTTTTCCGCCACAACATCCAGATGAGCCTCGCCCATGCCCGATATGACCGTCTCGCTGGTATCTGCATCCCTGTAAACACGAAGGGATGGGTCCTCTTCAGCAATTCTTGCAAGAGAAGAACCGAGCTTATCGAGGTCAGCTTTGGTCTTGGGCAGCACAGCAGCGCTCATGCATGGGTTGGGGAACTCGACACCGGGGAGCGTAAGAGGCCGCTCTTTGCTGGCCAGCGTATCGCCTGTGCTCGCTGCCGATAGCTTGGCCACCGCACCTATATCGCCAGCCACCAGATTAGCCACCGGCTCCTGGATTTTGCCCCGTAACATATAAAGCTGCCCGATGCGCTCCTGCGTCTGCTTGCCTGCGTTCCACACCTGGGAATCGCTCTGTATCGTTCCAGAATAAACCCTGAAATATGTAAGCTTGCCTACATATGGATCAGCACTCGTTTTGAATACCAGAGCCGCCAATGGGCCAGTCGGATTGGCAGAGATAGTTTCTTCTTGCTTCAACTGGATATTCTGCGCCGTGATATTACCCATATCCTTGGGCGAAGGCAGATATTTACAGACGGCATCAAGTACAGTATTTATTGCCGCGTTTTCCGTGGCAGAACCAACGAGAATAGGAACAACCTTCCTCTTAATAACAGCCGCCCTGAGGCCCTTGCGGATCTCCTCCTCGATCAGGGCTGTCCCCTCCAGATACTTAGTTATCAGCGCATCATCCGTCTCCGCCACCGATTCCACCAGCTTCTCCCGCCACTCCGCCGCCTTCCCTTTAAGCGCCTCGGGAACATCGCCCTCTTTGTCCTTGCGATATGACTTCATCGCAATAAGATCTACAATGCCCTCAAACTTGTCCTGCGCCCCTATCGGGATCGTCAGCGGCAAGCACTGATTACCGAACTTCCCTCTGATCATCTCTGTGACCCTGAAGAAGTCAGCGTTCTCACGATTAATCTTATTAATATAGATAAGCCGCGGTAGCTTCTTCTCGTCGGCATAGCTCCAGGTAAGCTCGGTACCTACCTCAATCCCTGAAGCAGCACATACGACAAATATTGCGGCATCAGCAACACGTATCCCTGCCTTGACCTCGCCGACAAAGTCAGGATAGCCGGGTACATCCACTATGTTAATCTTCATCCCCTGCCACTCACAGGGAAGAAGGGATAGATACAGGCTTATCTTGCGTTTCACCTCATCCGGATCGTAGTCCGAGGTAGTGTTTCCTTGATCGACCTTGCCCAGCCGGGTGATCGCTCCAGCATTGTAAAGCATTGCTTCAGCAAGCGAAGTCTTTCCAGCGCCGGAATGGGAAAGCAGCACCACATTGCGAATATTTTCCGGGGTGTATTGACGCATCACTAATCTCCTTCAGTAATTCTCGCTTGTTTTTTAGACAACCAGACACATATTATACCCTTTTTACGTAATATCTGGCAATTCTCACCGATGCTACGGTAGGAGCACAACATGGTATCTGTTTTAAAAGAGGTGCAGGAGAGAAATCTCATGCCGGGGTCTTAGGGGTGTCCCCTGTTTTTTTATACTTACCCCAAGACTGGGGGCTAAGGGGGTTGATCTTAACTGTCATCACTTGACGGATAGATGCGACGCCGCCTCCCGTCCTTGCTCATGCCGCTTATTAGATGCTATAATCCAGCCACACTGAGACTTCAAGGATTGACATTATGAGACTAAGCCGAGAAGATGTACTGCATATCTCCGCACTGTGTCGTATGAAATTAACCGACGAAGAAGTGGAGAGATTTCGGAACCAGCTTTCGAATATACTGGAGAACTTTGAAATATTGCAACAGGTCGATACGACAGATATACCGCCTACCGCATATCCGATCCCGCTTTCGAACGTGACCCGTGATGATGAAGTCGCACTATCATACCCTCAAAGCGATATACTGGCCAATGCCCCGCGACAGGAGGATGGCCAATTCAGGGTAAGGGCGGTACTGGAACAGTAATGAAAGACAGCCGCAAACTTTACCACCTTACCATAGATGAAGCACACAAGCTCCTCACAAAAAGGGAGGTTTCATCCATCGAGTTAACCAAAGCTGTGCTGGAACGAATCTCCCAGGTAGAAGAGAAGGTACACGCTTTCGTCACCGTGACCAAAGAGTCGGCACTGAGCCGGGCGCAGGAGGCAGACACACGCATAAAGCAAGGCGATAGCTCGCCTCTGACCGGCATACCGGCACTGATAAAGGATAATATGTGCACCAGAGGGATTCGTACTACTTGTTCTTCCCATATGCTGGAGAAGTTTGTTCCGCCATATAACGCCACGGTGGTCGAGCGATTGAATCAGGCGGGCATGGTCATGGTAGGCAAGGGGAACATGGACGAGTTCGCCATGGGATCATCGAATGAGCACTCCGCATTCTTCGCGACGCGCAATCCATGGGATCTGGAACGCGTGCCGGGTGGCTCCAGCGGAGGGCCAGCGGCATCGGTCGCCGCGCGCGAGGCGATCTACTCCCTGGGCTCGGACACAGGTGGCAGCATCAGGCAACCCGCAAGCTTCTGCGGTATCGTCGGGATGAAGCCTACATACGGACGCGTCTCAAGGTTCGGGCTTGTGGCCTTTGCCAGCTCCCTGGACCAGATCGGCCCGATGACAAAAGATGTAACCGATGCCGCCCTGGTCATGAACATCATTGCCGGGCACGACCCCAAAGACTCCACATCAGTTAATCAACCGGTGCCCGATTATACCAAATCTCTGATTCCCGATTTGAAGGGGATTAAACTGGGCGTACCTAAGGAGTATTTAGTCGCAGGCATGGAAGACAGTGTGCGTAAAATAATAGATAAGGCCATCGCGAAGCTGGAGCAGCTTGGAGCTTCAGTTGACCGCGAGGTATCGCTCCCCAGCACCAAATACGCCCTGGCCGCCTACTATATCATCGCTCCGTCCGAGGCTATGGCCAACCTGGCCCGCTACGACGGCGTGAAATACGGCTACTCACACGAGGGCAACAACATGTGGAACGCCATGGAAAAGACCCGCGGCCATGGCTTTGGCCCGGAGGTCAAACGACGCATCATACTTGGCACATACGCTCTGTCAGCCGGCTATTATGACGCATACTACGTGAAGGCGCAGAAAGTGCGCACCCTCATACGGAGGGAGTTCGACGAGGTGTTCAAACGATACGATGCACTTATCACACCTACATCGCCGACCGTACCGTTTAAAATAGGGGAGAAGACAGGCGACCCATTAAAGATGTACCTGAGCGATATCTGTACACTGCCGGTCAATATAGCCGGCATCCCTGGCTTATCAATACCCGCAGGTTTCTCCGGCGGATTGCCGGTTGGAATGCAGATACTGGGAAAACCATTCTCTGAGGAGATGCTGCTCCGCGTAGCATACGCTTATGAGCAAGCCACAGAGTGGCATAAACAAAGGCCAAAGTTGTAAAATCTGGAAGTAGCCTTTCGGGATATGGCTAAATGGGATGGTGAAAATGAATAAATGTAAAGTATCACTGTCGCTTATATTAGGAACAATACTAATATCCGGAATTGCCTGCTCAAGCGGAACCAGCCAGCCTACTGCGACGCCGACAAAAACAATTACAGCTACGCCGACGCCTTCGCTTGCAGACAGCCGGATCGCCTTCGCTACCGACCGCGATGGCAATTTCGAGATATATATCATGGACGCCGACGGCGGACATCAGACATGCCTCACTTATAATAATGGTGGGGACAGGCACCCTGCCTGGTCGCCAGATGGCAGCAAAATCGTTTTCGTTTCTACCCGTGATAATGACGAGGAGATTTATATCATGGATTCAGACGGAATAAACCAGATTCGTCTCACCAGCAACCTGGGATGGGATCAAGACCCAGTGTTTTCACCCGATGGCGCCAAGATACTATTCTGCTCATACCGCGACGGAAGCGGCGAAATCTATGTTATGGACGCCGATGGCAGAAACCAGACTCGCCTCACCTTTAACACCGGCGGTAGCCCTGACCTCGACACAGAACCAGCCTGGTTGCCGGATGGCAGCAAAATCGCTTTCACATCTACCCGAGACGGCGACCGAGAGATTTATATCATGGACGCCGATGGCAGAAACCAGACTCGATTGACCTTCACCGCCGGCATCGATGAAACACCTGTCTGGTCACCGGACGGCAGCAAAATCGCCTTCATATCCTGGCGCAGCGGCAACAGCGACATTTATGTGATGAACCCCGACGGCACCAACCAGACACGTCTTACCCAGACACCCGGTGTTGATGAAACCCCGGTCTGGTCGCCAGATGGCAGCAAAATCGCTTTCACATCCGACCGCAACAACAACTATGATATACACTTGATGGATGCCGATGGCGATAACCTTAGCTGGCTGACCAGTGACACCGATGTTGATGAATTCCCCCTCTGGTCACCGGACGGCTCTAAAATATTGTATATCTCCGAGAATAATGGCAACAGCGATATATTCATAATGGATACCGATGGCGGAAACCAGATCCCGCTCACTTTCAATCCATATGTAGACACGGATACAGCATGGTGGCCGTAGAGGACAAAAATAGGAAATAGTATTAGAATAGTGCAATAACCAGGAGGAAATAGAATAATGAAAGTTCCCAAGAAAGTCCCTATTATAATAATTATCGTGTTATATTTAGCTTTAGTAGCAATCGCTACTGTATTTGCTGCGAACGAAGAACCAGAAGCTGAACACACACCGACACCTACGGCAACGGCTACAGAAACCATGACGCCGACACCAACCGCACATGTGTCAAATTGCGAGAAAGACAAGAGCAATATCCAAACAGCTTTAAACGCTTATCACGAAGCCAACGGCGATTGGCCTACAGCCAACGGACAGCCGGGCGATATAGTTTGGGATAAGCTGGTACCGGAATACATGAGCGAAATGCCTGTCATCGACGACCAGTGCGATTGGCAGGTGAGCGGCAACCCGGAGGGGAATGTCTGTGTTTCACACACGTGTTGAGCGTGCAATTGCGGCACGGCGTGCTCGCAGTAAGCAAAAAAACGTAGGGGCGATTGATGAATCGTCTACAAGATAAGAGGTGCAGGAGACTTTTCTCCTGCCGGGGGACATGGGGGTGTCCCCCATCTTTCTAAATCTCCCCCATGACTGGGGGATAACAGGGGGTTGAAGTATTGAACCCTTACCCTCAACAGCCCCACCACATCAAGGTCTCCTGCCATTCCGGCCATAGCTATGCCGACCGTCCAATATCTTTCGTATGGGAACAAAAACGATACGAAATCACCGAGATCGAACGCGAATGGCTTGAGCCGGGCGAAAAGCATTTCATCGTGCAGGCGACCAAGGCGGAAACGCCACATGATGAAAAGCGCTTCGAGATTTGCTATCATACCCGTGAAGACATATGGCGGTTAAACGAAATACAGTGAACACATTCATCAACAAACGGGTGCTCGACTATTTATCATCGCAAACTCAGGGGTTGAAAGCATTCGATTCATATCTTAACGCACGCCTCTCGGAACAGGAGATCGAAGGGCTCAAGGTATGGGAGTACGGCAAGCTCCTCGAGGCTATAGACGACTTTAAGGGTTTGAGAGTGCTGGACGCCGGCCCAGGCGAAAGCACCTTCTGCCTGTACCTCAAGAGCCTGGGGGCCGACGTCGTAACAATCGATTATCCCCAGCCTTTCGCTCCTGACAAGGAAGGATTTCGTGCTAAATGCCGCCGCGACGATGTGGCCGTACATCTGGGCACAATGTTGCACATGCCTTACAAAGACGATAGCTTCAACCTTGTGACGTGCACATCCACCATAGAACACCTGGATACAGACCAGAAGTGGAAACCTATACCGCACGACGACTTCATCGAGGCGACATTGCAGACTCTCTCAGAGATGTGCCGTATCATTAAACCGGGCGGCTACCTGTACATCACCTCCGACGCCTACGACCCCAAGCGCCAGAAGACAGACAACTGGAGCCTAGCCTTCATGTTCAACGGCATAGGCGCAGCCTACAGCATTTACGATATCGAAAAAATATTCGTAGATACGATTGAGAAGTCCGGCCTGACGTTCGTCAACGGCTATGATTACAACCCGAATCTGGTCGTCAGGGACCCGCAGCGCTGCAACTACCGCGGCAGATATTTCACCACCTTCGCCGTTCTGGCACAAAAACCGTAGGGACGACCTATGTGTCGTCCCAAAATAAGGGGCTCCCCAAAAATTACTTCCCCCTCACTCCATCTCTCTCCCCCAAGGGGCGAGAGGGCAAAAGAGGTGTCCTTCCGCGGAATCCTTCCCGAAATGGGAAGGACCAAGAGTGGGGGCCAGGGGGTTGACTCCGACTTCCCCAACGCTCTCGATTTACATATAATTTCCCTGAAAGGTATGGACTAACCACATTATATTAAGTAAAATATGTCATTCGCTCTGATAGGGAGGACGCCATGAAAGAGGCCGCCAAAGTCAACGAAATATTCAAGATATTAGAAGAAGATGCCCGCAAGACGCCGGAACAGATCGCAACCATGACCGGCATACCCGTCGCCACGGTTAAAAAGGCCGTCAAGCAAGCCGAGGCCAACCGCACCATCCTCAAATACAAAGCGGTGGTCAACTGGGACAAACTGGGTGACGATCAGGTGCAGGCGCTGGTGGAGGTCAAGGTAACCCCCCAGCGCGATGTCGGCTTCGATGCTATCGCCGAGCGCATCTACCGCTTCCCCGAGGCGCGCACGGTGTACCTGCTGTCGGGCACCTACGAGCTTCTGGTCGTGGCGACAGGCAAGACCATGCACGAGGTTGCAGCATTCACCTCCAACAAGCTGGCTACCATCGAGGGAGTGCAGGGCACGGTGACGCACTTCCTCCTCAAGCGCTACAAGGAAGACGGCGAGATTCTATCAGGCGAGGAACGCCGCAAGAAGCGCGAGCCATTCATGCTGTAGCCTGAAATCCGTATAAATGCGAGACTGAAATGTTAAAACGTGATCCTGTTTCTAAAAAAGTAAGAGCGCTTTCGCCCTCAGGGATAAGAAAATACTTCGACATTATCGCCGGCATGGACGACGTCATCTCACTGGGCGTCGGCGAGCCGGATTTCGTCACGCCATGGCACATCTGCGAGGCCGGCATCTGGGCGCTGGAGAAGGGCGACACCGCCTATACCTCCAACTACGGGCTCATAGAACTGCGCGAGGAGATCGCCCGCTATCTTGAAGCACGCTACGGCCTGACATACGACCCAAAAACGGAGATACTGGTAACCGTCGGCGTGAGCGAGGGGCTGGACCTCTCTATACGTGCCATCACCAACCCGGGCGATGAGATCATCATCCCCGAGCCGACCTACGTGTCCTACAAGGCCTGCACCATACTTGCGGGCGGCGTCGATGTGCCGATACCATCCAGCGCCGACAAGAATTTCGAGATGCGCGCCAGCGAGATCGAGAAGCGCATCACCCGCAGGACCAAGGCGATTCTGCTGGGCTATCCTAACAATCCCACCGGCGCCATCATGGAGCGCGATGAGCTCTCCAAGATTGCCAAACTGGCTATAAAGAACGACCTCACAGTGATATCAGACGAGGTCTACGAGCGGCTGACCTACGGCACGGAACACGCCTCCATCGTGCCCCTGCCCGGCATGCGCGACCGCTCGATACTGCTCGGCGGATTCTCCAAGTCCTACGCCATGACCGGCTGGCGCATCGGATACGCCGCGGCCAATGCCGATATGATCGAATCAATGATGAAGATACACCAGTACACCATGCTCTGCGCCTCGGTGATCGCTCAGCGCGCCGCGCTCGAGGCGCTGCGCAACGGGGAGCCGCAGGTGCAGGAGATGCTGGCGGACTACGATAAGCGCCGCCGCGTGATGGTGAAGGGGCTGAATCAGATCGGCCTGGCCTGCTTTGAGCCGCGCGGCGCATTCTACGCCTTCCCTTCTATCAAAAAGACTGAGATGTCATCCGACGAGTTTGCGGAGAAGCTGCTGAGGGAAAGGAAGGTGGTGGTGATTCCCGGCTCGGCCTTCGGCAAGTGCGGCGAGGGGCACATACGCTGCTGCTATGCCACCTCTATGGCTGAGATAGAGGAGGCGCTGGAGCGGATAGAAGGCTTTGTCAAGAAGCATCGCTCATGATATAGTGGGTGCAGGAGCTCGTATTGGACACACAGATACTCATTTATATCGGAGCCGGTGCAGGCGGCATAGTTGCCGGGGCCGTCGCCACCCACTTCATAGAAAAGATCGCCTTCAACCGCGGGATTGAGAAGATGCAGGCTGTCTGGAGGCACGAAGCCAGGGTGAAAAGCCTGGAGCCGGTGAGAGCCTACCTCGATAAACTGAGCCTTCTGGTAGGAGCGGCGGAACAGCAGGCCATCCTGGCCCGCACCAGCAAGAAAGGCAACGCCGATTTAAATCAACTGATAGTTGACAAGTTCCGTGAGGTAGAGGCGGCGGAGCCCGGTACCGACTTCAGCGTGGGCGACGCCAGGCTCGTCGAGTTGCTGCGCGGTCTGCGCCTCGATAACAAGGAGCATGTGATATACATGAGCCCCAACCTGTGGTTCAGCCCCACATTCAAGGAACGTGTCCGCGAGGCCTACAAGCGACTCGAATCTCTTGCGACGGAACTTTAAATAAGAGGTGTCCTTCCGCGGAATCCTTCCCGAAATGGGAAGGACCATGACTGGGGGATTAAGGGGGTTGATCAATCTATCCCCTCTTGCTAATCGTCGCCAGGAAATCATCCGCAATCTTCTTGTTAGATACGATGATGTCCTTGTTGCTGTAGACAGCCGGCCGGCCGTCCAACTGCCTCGCTACACCCCCCGCCTCGCGCACCAGCAGTATGCCGCTGGCTATATCCCAGGGATAGAGGCTCACATGGAAGTACAGATCAAGCCGGGCACAAGCGGTATAGGCGATGCCCAGCGCCGCCGAGCCCATCAGTCGCGTGGTCGTCACATTCGACCACAGGTTGGAGTAAATATCAATATACTTTCGGCTGTTCTCGGGATTATATCCCATATCGCATGAAATAAGCGCTTCCTGCAGCGACGAGCGTTTGGTGACGAATATGGACTCGCTGTTCAAATACGCGCCGCTCCCCTTCTCCGCATGGAACAGCTCGTCCCGAACCGGATCGTAGATGAGGCCCATCAGCACATCATCCCCCCGCACCAGAGCGATGCAAACGCAGAAATGCGGGATGCCGTAGGCGTAGTTGCGCGTCCCATCAAGCGGATCGACGATCCACTTATAGGGAGCGCTGCCTTTGATTTCCTTCGACTCCTCGCTGATGATGCCGAAATCGGGATATGCCTTCCTGAGCTGTGCCGTTATAGTCTTCTCTACGAGAAGGTCAACATCGGTAACGATATTGTTTTTGCCCTCGCTCTTGTAGGATATATCCTTGCGCCGGGCAAAGCGCGACATGATGATAGTCCCCGCATCCAGCGCCGCCTGCCTGGCAACTTCAAATGCGCTTTTACGGCTCTTCGTTAACGGTAGTTCGCTCTTCATACCCTACAACAGCCCCATCCTCTCTTTAACCTCTCGCAGCGTCTCCACGGCTATGGCCCGCGCCCGCTCCGCTCCATCATTATACACGTTTACGACATAGTCCATATCCGAGGCCAGCTGTTCTCGCCTCTTGCGGAACGGCTCCAGCGCCGCGTTCACCGACTCCGCCAGCTGCACCTTGCAATCCACGCAGCCGCGCTTGGCCACCACGCACTCAGCAGCGATGGTCTCCACGTCGCCCGGATTAAAGAAATGATGCAGCTTCCAGATGTTGCATATCTTGGGATTACCGGGATCCTCCCTGCGCTTGCGGTTGGGATCGGTGAAGGCGCCCTTTATTTTTTTCAGCGTATCCTTTGGCGTAGCCGCCAGCTCAATATCGTTATTGAGGCTCTTGCTCATCTTATTCACGCCATCCAGCCCGATAATAAGCGGGGCAGTTGTCATCTTGGCCTGCGGCTCGGGGAAGGTGGGCCCGTAGAGAGTATTGAAGCGCCGCACGATCTCACGCGCAAGTTCCAGGTGGGGCAGCTGATCCTCGCCTACAGGCACAACGTTAGCTTTATAAAGCAGTATGTCGGCTGTCATAAGCACGGGGTAGCCGACGAGTCCGTAGTTGATGTTCTCCGGCTGCTGCCGCGCTTTCTCTTTGAACGTGGCCACGCGGGTGAGCCAGCTCAGCGGCGTGACCATGCCGAGGAGGGTGTAAAGCTCCATGACCTCCGGAACGTGAGACTGGACAAACATAATGCTCTTCTTGGGATCGAGGCCGGCCGCCAGCCAGTCCAGCATCATCTCTTTGATGTTCTGCCTGAGCTTCTGGGGATCATTAAGCGTGGTCAGCGCGTGGACATCAACAATGCAGTAAACGCATTCATATTCTTTCTGGAGCGCGACATAGTTCTGTATGGCCCCAAGGTAGTTGCCGATGTGCTGCCGGCCCGTGGGCCTGGCACCGGAAAAGACGCGGCCCTTCATTTTGCCTCCTTATGCTTTGAGAAGGATAACATAAACGAGAATGAGGGGCAAGCTAACAGAGGTTAGACAAAACGTCATCATATATCCCGACCGCATGATCCACATGTGGGAGCATATCGCGATATGCCCTCTCTGGATTGCCAGATCAAGTCGGGCAATGACGATTAATGCTCGCCCTTACCCTAGCTCTCTCCCTGCGGAGGGAGAGGGAACCGGAAAGAGGTGCAAGATTCCTCCTGCCGGGGTTTTAGGGGTGTCCCCTAAATCTTTTTATGTCCCCCAAAGTATGGGGGATAACAGGGGGTTTGGAAATCAGTTTAATCCCTTGCACTCTCCCTCTTATTGCGCTATCCTGTCCTTGAATCAGAAAAGGGGTACAAAGGAGAGCCAATATGGCAGCAAATCCCTGGTGGGCACCGTGGGCTCTTAACCGGATAATCGAACCCCTGATGCGAAGCCTCAAGATACAGACCCCCGCGCTGGCCGGGATGAAAGCCGGGGATAGAGCACTAGATATCTGCTGCGGCACAGGAGCCCTGGTCCTTCATCTGGCAAAAATGAACCTGGTTGCCTGCGGAATTGACATGGACCCTCGCGTTATACAGGTCGCTGAAAAGAAGAGGGTAAAACAAGGACTGGTGAATGCCTCATTTCAGGTCGCGAATGCTCTAAACTTGCCATTCGAGGATAATTTCTTCGACTATGCTTCCATATCGATGACCATTCACGAAAGCCCGAGAGTGGAGAGAGATATCATCATTTCCGAAATGAAACGGGTGGTAAAGACAGAAGGCAATCTGATCTTTATCGATTACAAGGTCCCCCTGCCCAAAATCCCATCCTCCTACACATCCAAAATCGTAGAGCTCGTTGCAGGCAAAGAGCACAACAAATGTTTCAAGGACTATCTACAGCAGGGCGGACTGGATGAACTGTTGAAAAAGAACAACCTCCGTGCAGGAAAAAGGAGCGAGCTCGGGCCTCTGACAATCACAATCACACCAAATAACAGGTAGCCAATCGGCCATAACTCATTGACAATCATCATCCCCGATATTATATTTACCTAGCCTGAGGGCAAACTCGAATTCCAGCGAATCGTCCGACACATATTTTCGCGACATATAGCATCGAGGAGGAGCAATGAGCCCACTGAAGAAGCTGTTCAGCCCTGTCAAGATCGGAAAGATGGAGGTCAGGAACCGCATCGCCATGGCCCCCATAACCCCGAACTGGTCATCCGACGACGGCACCGTCTCGGATAAGCTAATCGATTATCTCGAGGCCCGCGCGGAAGGGGGCGTAGGGATGATCATAACGGAGTCCGTCGTCGTGGATAAAAACCAGCAGTACCTGCTAGCCAGCATGGGTTTCTGGGACGACAGCGTTGTACCCAACTTCAAGAAGCTCGTAGACCGTGTGCACGCCCACGGGGCAAAGCTGGTCCCACAGCTGAGCCACCCTGGCGCCGACACCTTCTGTTGGATGTTCGGCAATCAGCCCGTGGCTCCATCGGCGCACTATAGCAAGACCTGCAGCTATATGGCCCGCGAGCTCACCATCGACGAGATTAAGCAGATAATCCAGCAGTACGGCGACGCGGCGCGCCGTATTAGGGAGGCCGGCTTCGATGCCCTAGAGCTGCATGCGGCGCACGCCTACATGCTGGCCGGCTCATTCCTCTCGCCGCTGCGCAACAAGCGCACCGACGAATACGGCGGGTCGAACGAGGGACGGCTCAGGTTTGTGTTGGAGGTCATGGAGAACATCAAGAAAAAGGCAGGGAAGGACTTCCCCGTTATACTGAGGATCTCAGGCGACGAGCATACACCCGGCGGCAGGGATATCCTGAACACGCAGTACATCGCGCCGCAGTTGGTCAAGGTTGGCGTGGACGCCTTCCACGTATCCGGCGGCATACAGCCGGAGCAGTTCTATCGCATCATACCGCCCACCGGCATGCCCTTCGGCCTTAACGTAGCCTCGGCTGCGGCGGTAAAACAGGTGGTGAACGTCCCAGTTATGACGGTGGCCCGCATCAACGATCCCAGGTTCGCTGATGACATCCTGACGAGAGGGCTCGCCGACATGGTGGTCATGGGCCGTGCGCTCCTCGCCGACCCCGAGCTGCCCAATAAGGCCAGGGAGGGACGGTTCGAGGATATCGCACCGTGCACCAGCTGTTCTATCGGATGTGTCCAGCAGATCATGAAATTGCAGTCCATGACCTGCGTCATCAACCCCACCGTGGGCAGAGAGGTAGAGATGGCAATCGTCCCCGCAGCCAAGCCCAAGAAGGTGCTTGTGGCCGGCGGCGGACCGGGTGGTCTGGAGGCAGCGCGCGTCGCCGCCCTGCGCGGCCACAAAGTAACGCTATACGAGAAGCAGGCCAAGCTGGGCGGACAGCTGAACATTGCCTGTGTGGCCCCGATGCGGCAGGAGCTGGCCATGTGGATAACGTACCTTTCCACCCAGGTGAAGAAGCTAGGGGTGAAGGTCGAGCTGCAGAAAGATGTGACGCCCGAGCTCATCGCCGCGGAGAAGCCGGATGCGGTAGTGGTGGCTACGGGCGCCGAATGCGCCACCCCTCCCATCCCTGGTATAGATACCCCCAAGGTAATCTCCTCCCACGCCGTGCTGGCGGGCGCATCGCGACCCCGGGGGAAAGTTCTCATCATCGGCGGCGGCCTGGTGGGATGCGAGGTAGCAGACCTGTTAGCTGACATGGGGGACGGGGATCCGGGGTCGGGGACGGCCGTAACCATCATCGAGATGCTGCCCGATATCGCTATGGATGAGGTGGAGATGAGCAGGATGCTGCTGATACCGCGCCTCAGGGAAAAGGGCGTGAAGTGGATCACCTCGGCAACGGTCAAGCAAATCCTCGAGGACGGTGTAATTATCACCCGCAACGGCAAAGAGGAGACACTGAAAGGCATGGAACAGATCATCATCGCCTGCGGCAGCAAGTCCGTGGACACGCTGAGCAAGGCCATCGATGGCAAAGTGCCGGAGGTTTATGTTATCGGGGATGCCAAGCAGCCGCGCCTGGCGCTGGAGGCTATCGCAGAAGGAGCAGAGGTCGGACGAAAGATTTAAGCGACTATCGAAGCCGGCTTTCGCACATAAGGATTAGTATATGGCTAAAAAGTACAACCTCAGCGGACACACTCGCGTCAGAGTAAGAACCACCATAGACGCTGAGATAGTGGGATCGGATTCATTTAGCATCGACACTGAAACGGGGCCGTTGTCCCCTGTAAGAATACGTAAAAAAGGAGACACCCTTACCGTCAGCCGCCCATGGTGCTGGTTCATGTTCGGCTTCTTCTTCCATCTGAGCCGGGCTCATGTCAGAATCGGCATGCCGGAGCTTCTAGAACTAGAGGTTTCCGATAACAGCAGTGCCGGCGTTGCGGGCTTTAGCTCATCCAGTGAGTTCAAGCTCTTGCTATCAGAAGCAAGCAGCTTCGCCTGTGACTTAACAACCGGCGATGCCCGGCTGGACATTTCCGGCAGCAGCCAAGCCGAATTTACCGGCTCGAGCAGCAACCTTTTTCTCAAAGTGAAAGACTCCAGCAGTTTTGCTGCCAATATTAATGTCGATGGCAACGCCGAGATAGAAGTATCCGCCAACAGCGCTATTGCACTCGCCGGTTCGGCCGGCAGCATCCTGGCAGACATCAGCAACGTCAGCAATGCCGACATGGGCGGCTTTTCGGCACACGATATCAACATTAAACTGAACAGATTAAGCAACGTCACGATTAAACTCGACGGCAAGCTGGATGCAGAAGTCGGCGGCGCCTCCGACCTGAGATGGTCCGGCAATCCTGTCATGGGAACCATAAATGTTACCAGCGGCTCAGTCTTCCAGCAGGAATAAACTCTTTCAACTCACACCCCGCAGATCTTATCTCGAATAAGCTATAATAGACTCCGAACGCGCCAAATAACCGTTGCCGATCGTGCTATATGAGTTTTATCTCCATATTCTTAATAGCCCTGGCCCTCAGCATGGACGCCTTCTCGGTGGCCATGGCCCTCGGCGCCGCCGGGAGGAAAGTCCCTTCTATTACAGTAATTCGACTTGCTACAGCCTTCGGCATATTCCAGTTCGTCATGCCCATACTCGGCTGGCTGCTCGGGAAAACAGTAGTATCGTATATCTCAGACTACGACCACTGGATCGCCTTCGCCCTCCTCACCATAGTCGGAATACGAATGATCAAAGAATACTTCGACAAAGACGAGAAGGAGCGAACCAAGGACCCGACAAAGAGCTGGTCGCTTTTAATGCTGTCTATCGCCACCAGCATCGATGCGCTGGCCGTAGGCGTCAGCTTTGCATTCTTCGATGTCAATATTTACTACGCCAGCGCCATCATCGGTATCGTATGCTTTATCATAACAGCACTTGGTATGATCTTCGGCAAGAAGCTCAGCGTGCTGCTCGGCAAAAAAGCGGTGCTCCTAGGTGGCATCGTCCTCATCGCTATCGGCATCAAGATAGTGATCGAGCACATGATATAGAGATGCACGATTCCTCTCGACGAGTGCCCTTCACTTCGATGAAAAAGAGGTGTCCTTCCGCGGAATCCTTCCCGTTCAGGGAAGGACCAAAGTATGGGGGACCACCAGGGGGTTTGGAAATCAGCACCCACCCCATCCTCTTGCACCTCTGGCCTCATTCCGCTATCCTTTCCCTAGATTAAGTAAACGAGGCGACAATGATTATATCTTTCAGAGGTATTACACCCAAGATTCATCCTACCGCTTATATCAGCAAGACCGCGTATATCATCGGCGATGTAGAGATAGGCGAGGGCGCCGGCATATGGCCGGGGACAGTCGTAAGGGCCGACCATGCCAAGATAACCATCGGAAAGTTCACACAGATAGAGGACAATTCCACAGTGCACACCGATGTGCCCATGACAATCGGCGACAAAGTGCTCATCGGGCACAATGTTGTCGTTCACTGCGCCAAGATCGGGGACAACGTGCTAGTTGGCAATCACGCCACGTTACTAGACTACTCCGAGATCGGTGAGGGCAGCGTAATCGGCGCCAACGCTATGGTGAATATGGGGATGAATGTGCCCAGCCATTCCTTCGCCTACGGCGTGCCGGTCAAGATCACCGGAAAAGTTCCCGCAGAAAGAGACGAGATAATCCGCCTTGCGCTGCTCAAGAACATAATAATGGCCAAGGAGTTCAAAGAAGAGGGGATTTAAAAAAAGAGGCGCAGGAGAAATTCTCCTGCCGGTCCTTCCGCGGAATCCTTCCCGTTCAGGGAAGGACCAAAGTATGGGGGACTGACAGGGGGTTTGGAATCCCCATCTACCTGCGCAACCCCAGAATATGTCTAGCCACCCGGGCGAAGCCCGCACCAAATTCGAGCCTGCTCACATATTCTGCAGCTTCCTCCATCGCTGCCCTATCCGTAGCTGACAGGCGATTATTGCGGATGAATACGCTGTGCGGGAAAATGCGGAACAGGGATATATCGGTAAGGGAATCACCGAACACCATGACCTGCTCGGGCGACAGTTTACCATCACCAATTCGAGGCAAAATCCTCTTCAGCGTACCGCCCTTGCTGATGCCCTTCTGCAACAGGTGCAGCATATAGCCCGAATCGAGAAGCTCAGACTCGCGAAGATGTTTCTTCAACTCGAGCGTATCGACGCCCTGCACCTTGAAACCAACATCTACCTTGCGATCCGCATCGTCCTCAGTTTGTGCGATAGCGTTGGGAAACTGTTTCTTGAGCAGTTCCAGATCCTTCAGCGCAGGCTCACGGGAATATCCTAGATCGAGCAGTTTACTTATTGGCTTTAATTTGGCGATACCGCCGTTCTCCCCTATTATCGGGCCGTTGATGCCTATATCTAGGGCAAGAGGCTCCAGCTTGGGCAGCGTGCGCCCCGAGACGAAACCGACCGTTATGCCATCATCGACGAGAGCACGCAACGCCGACTGTGCTATCGCTTCCACATACCCCAGAATACCCGTAATCGTGCCGTCGACATCGGCCATTATCAAGCTAATATTGTTAGCCAGCTTGGAGTCTATTTGAAGATAGGAATGTGACATGGCACTACATAGATTAAACCACTGGATACCAATCGGTCAATTAATGCGCAGCTGTAAAAAGCGGGAAATAAAGAAAGAAACTAGCTATCAATTCACTGATGTAAATGAATTGTTTGAACTGACGCAGCGCGTTCGAGGCTCAGGTGTTTTTTATGGTTATCACTATAACCATAGTCACTGCCCATATGAGGGTCAGTATGAGTATCAGCTTGATCCAGATGTTCTTCATAAAACCGCCTCCCCTCAGAATAAATCCCGGAGTTAGGACAGCTTCTTGCGACAGGAGTTCAAAAATAACATAACACCGTATTTCTGTCAAGTAATTTAGGGGTTGGTTTGGCACCCGCCTTCTGGGTTGCCCGATTAAGTCGAGTGATAACATTGAATCCTCACCCTCACCCTCACCCTAGCCCTCTCCCCTGCGGAGGGAGAGGGAAGCGGAAAGAGGTACAGGAGGTTTCTCCTGCCGGGGGAACTGGGGGTGTCCCCCAGATTTTTAAGTCCCCCAACGTATGGGGGACTAACAGGGGGTTTGGAGAATGGAAGCCTCTACCTAATCATCCTTTTCTCAAACGATCGAAACGCAGCCTGACTTGAATATATTCACTCATTACGATATTCTATACTTCGGCTAAGAGAATCGATGATAAAACCGTTTAACGGCAAAACTCCAAAGATTGCTAACTCCGCCTTTATCAGCGAGCAAGCTTATATCGTCGGGGACGTTGAGATCGGGGAGAACTCCAGCGTCTGGCCGGGCACCGTCATACGCGGCGACCACGCCAGGATAACCATCGGCGAGAACACCCAGATCGAGGACAACTGCACTGTGCATACCGGATTCCCCATGACAATAGGCGATAACGTCCACATCGGGCACAACGTTGTCGTTCACTGCAGCCACATCGGGAATACGACGCTCATAGGCAACCACGCCACGCTCTCGGAATACGCCGAGATCGGTGACTGCTGCGTCGTCGGCGCTGGCGCGCTGGTGCCCCCCAGCATGAAGATACCCGACCGCACCTTCGTCGTCGGCGTGCCGGCCAAAGTCAAGGGCGAGGTGTCGGACGAGCGCATAGCGATTACAAAGCAAAGCGTCGATATTTATGTAAAGATGTCCAAAGAATACAAGGAACAGGGATTATAATCACGGGAGGCTCTTTCAATGTGCAAGGAAAGCAAGATACAGGAGATTTTTGACTTCACCGGCAAGGTGGCCGTAGTCACGGGCGCCGGCAAAGGGATCGGTCATGCCATAGCCGTATGGCTCGCGGACGCAGGCGCCGATGTGGTGGTCTCCAGCCGCACCCTCTCCGACCTGGAGAAAGTCGTTAAAGAAATAGAAGCGACGGGACAGAAGGGGCTGGCAGTGCCCGCCGACGTGAGCAAGGCCATCGATGTCAAACGGCTCTTCGATGTCGCCGTTAACGGATTCGGCAAGATCGACATTCTGGTGAACAACGCCGCCATATTCCCCTACACTCCTTTCTTCGATATGACGGAGGCGGACTGGGACAGGGTGCAGAACACCAATGTCAAAGGAATGTTCATGTGCAGCCAGGCCGCAGCCAGACAGATGGTCAAGCAGGGCAGCGGCGGAAAGATCGTCAATATAGCCTCCATCGAGGGCGAGTTCCCCCTCACCGCGGGGCGCGTCCACTACCACGCCTCCAAGGGCGCGGTGATCAACTTCACCCGCGGGCTGGCTAAGGAGCTTGCCGAGTATAAAATCAACGTCAACGCCATCGCCCCGGGCATGACGGAGACGCCGGGCCTCGAGGCAGCTATGGGTGGATGGAAGCCGGACGCCATCACGGGCAGGATACCGCTAGGACGCCTTGGGCAACCGGATGATATCGCCAAGGCCGTGCTCTTCATGGCCTCGGACGCCGCCGAGTACGTCACGGGCGCCATCCTCTTCGTCGACGGCGGCCTGCTCCTCGGCAGGGGCTGGAAGAGGATAGGGTAAAGCTAACAGCAAGTAAGGAAAAGGGAGGCAAAAGCCTCACTTTCTTAATTTTAGAATCCTGATTATAATCTGCCTTCAGCCCCCTGTATCCCCCAATCTTTTTGTCATTGCCCTTCCCAATCAGGGAAGGACAATCCAGACACCTGGATCATCCAGTCAAGCCGTATGATGACATACGGGACACCACTGCGGGACTGTAAATGGCACACTGCGACTGCTACAATGATAAAGCGAGCCCCTGAAAAAGAGGTGCCCTTCCACGGAAGGACCAGGGGCACTGGGGGGCCTCTATCTTTTTCCCAGAATAATCGTTGGGAAGTCCAGAGGGATCGCCCTCTGGCGGGGGTTTGGGGGTATCCCCCATCTTTTTAAAATCCCCCAAGAATGGGGGATTTAGGGGGTTGATATCCCCTATCACAAATAGAAACCATATGACTATTATCGAACCGAGATACATTGCACTTTTCCGCTCGGGCGAGCTGGAGCGCCGCGCCCTGGCACTCGAAGCCCGCCTGGCGTCTTGCGATATTTGCCCGCGCCAGTGCAGGGTGAACCGCCTGCAGGGAGAGTTGGGCTTCTGCCACTCCGGCTATCTACCCATAGTCTCATCGGTCTGCGCGCACCGCGGTGAGGAGCCGGCTCTATCAGGCAGCAACGGCTCCGGCACGATATTCTTCGGCAACTGCAATATGCGCTGCGCCTACTGCCAGAACCACCAGATAAGCCAGAACTGGAGAAAGCAAAAATCGAACGAAATATACTGCCGCACCCTGGCCGCGAACATGATCCACCTCCAGAACGATCCCAAGTGCCACAATATCAACTTCGTATCGCCGTCGCACTTTGTCCCGCAAATGGTGCGCGCCATCGCTGAAGCGGTCCCGATGGGGCTACGCATACCGATCGTTTACAACTGTGGCGGCTATGATTCGGTCGAGACGCTCAAGGAGCTCGACGGCATAGTGAGCATCTACCTGCCCGATATCAGATACGCCGACGACAAAACGGCGAAGAGATATTCGCAGGCCCCGGACTATGTGAAATATAATCGAGCCGCGATCAAGGAGATGTACCGCCAGGTCGGCGATCTGGTTGTCGATAAAAACGGGCTGGCGCAGCGCGGGCTCATCGTGCGCCACCTTATTTTACCCAACAGGCTGGCCGGCAGCGAGGAATCGCTGACATGGCTGTCTGAAGAGCTATCGCCATCGGTGATGATGAGCATCATGTCGCAGTACTCGCCGCAGCACAAAGCCCCCGAAATACCATTATTATCAAGGAAAATCTCCGTCGCCGAGTACGAGGCTGTGATTGACCTGCTAGCCGACCTCGGGCTTGAGAACGGCTGGACGCAGGAGCTGGGTTCGCCGGACAACTACCTGCCCGATTTCGAGAGGAAGGGCCACCCCTTCGACGCCGGTTCAAAAGAGGTGCAGGATACCTCCCCCATTAAAAAGAGGTCGACATGACCGCGAAGCGCATAATCGTTATCGGCGCCGGCGCGGGCGGGATGATGGCCGCCGGCCGCGCCGCCGAGCTGAGTGCCCCCGTCCTCCTGCTGGAGAAGACCGACGGCCCCGCCAAGAAGCTCCTCATCAGCGGCAAGACGCGCTGCAACGTGACCAACAGCAGGAATATCGACGAATTCATTGCGATGTATGGCCCGAATGGGCGCTTTCTCTACAGAGCCTTTCATCGATTTTTTCGCGACGACCTGCTGCAGTTCCTGAAGTGCTACGGCGTCGCAACGAAAACCGAGGACGACGGCCGTATTTTCCCAGCCTCCGACGACGCCCGCGACGTAGTACGGGCCTTCAGAAAATATATGGACGAACACGGCGTAGAGCTGCGCACCAACGCCAAGGTGACTGCTATAAACGTCGACGACGGAAGAGTCGCAAGTGTTCAAACAGAGAAAGAAACATTTCCAGCGTCGGCTGTTATCCTGGCCACGGGAGGCTCATCCTACCCCGGCACCGGCTCCTCCGGCGACGGCTACCGCATGGCCGCGGCCCTCGGGCACACAATCACAAAGCTGCGCCCGGCCCTCGTGCCGCTAGCTGTGCGCGAGGCCGCCCTGGCCAAGAGCATGCAGGGCGTGAGCCTGAGCAACGTCCGTCTCACCGCCTATCAATGTACATCCAACGATATCGATATTTCGAAGATGCCAAAGCGCGATTGCGGCCGCGGCCTTCCCGGCAAGAAACCGTCTGCGCCCATTATCGAAAGCCGCACGGGAGAGGTGATGATGACGCACTCCGGCATCGGCGGGCCGACAACGCTGCTCATGAGCCTGGCCATCGTCGATGCCCTGGAGCACGGCCCCGCGAGCGTATCCATAGACCTGTACCCATCGGTCGACGAAAATCAACTGCGGAAGCAGCTCCAGAACGACCTGGACCGCCACGGCAGGAAAAGCTTCCGCAACACCCTGAGGGAGCTCCTGCCCGAGAAAATGGTTGAGCCTTTCACGGAGCTGACGGGCATAGCACCAGAAAAGCGCAGCCACGAGATAACCGCCGATGAGCGCGAGCGCCTGCTGAGTTCGCTGAAATCCCTGCGCTTCAACATCAAAGGGCCGCTGCCCATAAGCGCCGCCATCGTCACCGCGGGCGGCGTATCGCTGGACGAGATCGACCCGTACACCATGGCCTCACGCTTGATCAAAGGGCTCTACTTCTGCGGCGAGGTCATGGACATAGACGCGGACACCGGGGGATATAATTTGCAGGCGGCATTTTCCACAGGTTATGTGGCGGGGGAGGAAGCAGCGCGTAGGCAATAGGGGGTTATTTACTTTTTCGTCGATTTTTTTGCTTTACTTTTCGTATCTCGTATAACAAGTCGTTCCCGAAACTCATTAGGTGGCATGAACGTATCCATAATATCGATATTTGCAGTCATTCTATCCCCATCGACATTAAGCAGCTTAAGCGACTTAAGATAGCTGATATCCCGCTCGAGAGTCTTATAGCTCATCCCTTTATATATATATGCCAAGGGATGTTTATTGCTCTTAATATCCTTGATAGAAACAGGTTCACGACCCATTTCTGAGAGTAACCGGAATATCCGGGCTCCAAGCTTCGTATGTAACTTCCCACTAACCATCAACGCTTCACGAGCGAAGTCCCTGAAAGAAATCACCTTAATCTCGTGCAAGACTTCACGATGCACTGCTTCAAGTTCCTCTACCAAGCCCTTCAAGGCAAAATGCACAAACGGTGTAATATCCCCATCAGTCTCGAAGCGCGAATGGTCCAACTGCCAGACATATTCCTCCCTATTGCGATAGTAATAATTTGACAGCGAATAGAAACCGCGGGCGTTTATCCCAGCTTGGTAAAGCAAAAAACTCTCGACCCCGCGCGAGGCGCGTCCGTTGCCATCGCCGAAAGGATGTATACTGACTATATAAAAATGTGCGACTATCGCCCTGATTACCGGATCCCATCCCTTAGGTTCCCCGTGGTTAAACCAACGAACAAACTCTTTCATGAGCGCGCGCACTTCTTCGCCGCTTTTCGGCGGGAAATAGCTTCCCGCTGATACCGCGTGAGTACGGTACTCGCCGGGAACATTATGCTTATATTCGATGTTTTGAGTGAGTATCTTGTGTATATCGAGAACAAGGCTTTCAGTTAACGGGAGCCCTGGATTTTTTTGCAACGTTTCCACTACGTAGCGCATCAATGCTTGAGCGTTTCGCGCTTCCTGCTCATCGCGTTTCCTCGCCGGTGGAAGAACAGGTTTCTTAGGATCAGCCTGCATGATTTGTTCTACCTCTTGCTCAGAAAGCTCCGCCCCTTCTATACCGGTCGTCCCCCTAACAGCGCGCATGATATTTAACGCATCTATCTTTATTTTCAGCGCTGGCGGTAATGGAATCTCGCGGATGACAGATGCAAGGGCATTAGCCTTAGCAAGATAGTTTATGATTTCAAGATGCTGTGTGTTTAGTCTAACGGCAAAATGAACATTCCAAGTAGGCATTTTGCACCCCCATTTTCTGGACATTGTCCTGGACAATGTCCAACAATTTATTACAAATTAATAATACAACACAAAGCTGAACTTGTCCAGACATTCTTATGGACATGTCCAATGTTTTGTCCTACTACCTTTTACTTATAACAATTTATCCACGTCCTACTACGTAATTAAGCTGCATACAACGTATTTTAACATTTCTAAGCTTTATAGACTTGACAAACCATTAAATAGGGTGTAGAATATTTTTTAGCGTGAATAGGTTAATATAACGTCAGGAGGATTACTATATGGGAGAACTAAAAATATACACTCTAAAGGATGTGACAGATCTTCTGAAAGCTAGCTCTCAGACTGTACTCGAAGAAATAGAAAAGGGTGCTATTGAAGCATTCCAAATAGGTGGAGAATGGAGAGTGACCGAGCAAAGTATCTTAAACTTTATTGCGAGCGGTGGCTCTAAGGCAGAAGGTTCTCCCACAGTAGGCAAACGGGCGTCAAATCTAAAAATAAGCGAGAGCGAACCCTTTCAGTACACGTGGCCCAATGGCTACACAGAAGAATACCCACTAGCATACGAAGGTACTATTGATAAAGACGATATGCATTTTGAGATAAAAATTGGAGTTGGTGACCGTGAAGCTGCAGGAAAAGAGCGGAAACGAGTAACTGTATTTTTAAATGGTAGGCCTACTGTGGAGTTTGCTGGTGCTAATGATTTTGATCAAAGCAAGTTGATCGCAAGCGTTATCACACTGCCCAATAAAAAACGGCTAAGACCATATCAGCCAGTACCTAAGGAATACCAGTCGTTTGATGTTAGAAGATACGATTCTGTGATAAAAGGTCCTCGTGCTGCTACAACAATGGCTGTAGTATCCAAGATTGACGATCTGGAAACAATTGTAGCACACGCTGTAAATAGAGCTATATATAGGGACTCTATATAACTCGGCAGCTATAGGAGGTGTAACGGTGACAAATGAAGAAATAAAGAAGATGTGTATATCCATACTCCGAGCAGACACAGAGGAAAACGTTATAAAAATACTAGAAGACAGTGGCCTTTGGAATAATCCTAAGGTGTGGAGGTGTTATGGGGATAATGAAATGAATTATTCAACTATAGGCAACCAACAAAGTAGGGCTGACGCAGCACTAGTGGAAAAGGTTGTAAACTCAGTTGACGCTGTGTTAATGAATGAATGTTGGATACACGGAATGTCTCCTGAAGATAGCAGCGCACCAAAGAACATTCATGAAGCTGTTGCTTCATATTTCAAAGGTGATGGATCAAAGCAGGAATCGCTTGGTCATATAGGGAATTGGTCAGTGAAAGAAAGAACTGAAGTTTCACGACGTATTACTATTGCTTCTACAGGAGCTAAAGACAACCCCTGCTTTACGATTTCAGATGATGGTGAAGGCCAAACACCATCATCAATGCCTATTACTATACTTTCACTAGATAAGAAGAACAAACAAAGAGTAGGCTTTGTGCAAGGTAAATATAATATGGGTGGAACTGGAGTCCTTCGTTTTTGTGGAAGACGAAAGTTGCACTTCGTATTAAGTCGCCGCAATCCAAATATAAAAAATGATCCAGCCGACAATACAACCACTATGTGGGGTTTCACAGTTATTCGACGTGAGGACCCCATGGAGGGAGAAAAGAGCTCAGTTTATAAGTATCTAGCTCCGATAGATGCTGATAAACGACCCCTCAAGGGAGAAATTCTGCGTTTCAATGCAGAAACAATGCCGATTTTCCCAGATGGGCGTAATGCATATGGGCGTTCATCTAGCTGGGGTACAACTATAAAGCTATATGAGTATGAAGCTATGGGTTTCCGAACCGATATGATGCGGAAAGGCGGGTTACTTTCAAGATTCGACATTTTACTTCCTGATATAGCCTTACCTATCCGCTTACATGAATGCAGAGATTACGGAGGTCATGCTGGCAGCTATGAGACAACATCGAGTGGTTTAAATGTGCGACTTAAAGATGACCGTAAAGGAAATCTAGAGGAAGGTTTCCCAACAACGAGTCCATTAGTAGCACTAGGGCAGAGAATGACGGCCAAAATATACGCATTTAAGAAAGGGAAAGCAGAAACATATAGAGGGAGCGAAGGGATAATATTCACAGTTAATGGCCAAACCCAAGGTCATTTGACACTGACTTTCTTTGATAGAACAGTCGTAGGCATGAACAGGCTGCGTGATTCAATCCTTGTAATAGTTGATTGCAGCAATATTAGTAGAAGATCTTGTGAAGACCTCTTCATGAACAGCCGGGATAGGTTAACGAATTGTGAGTTGCGTTACGCAATTGAGGATGAGCTCGAAGATATAGTAAAGAATCACCAGGGGCTTAAAGACCTTCGTGAGCGACGTAGGAGGGAAGATGTAAGCTCCAAACTCACTGATTTAAAACCTCTTGAAGAAATCCTAAAATCCATTCTTAAATCATCTCCTTCCTTATCATCAATTTTCATGACTGGCACAAGACTCCCAGACCCCTTTAGAACAGCAGAAGTAGTAGAAATTCAAGAACCTTTTTCAGGAAAGCCTTATCCCACGTATTTCAAATTTCAAAGACTAGAATACGGCAGAGAGCTTGAGCGCAAAGCAGCAATAAATATGCGATACAGAATCAAGTTTGAAACAGATGTTGTTAATGATTATTTTGACCGCTTAGAGAATAAGGGCCACTTCAATCTGAGTATCATAAGTGATGCTGAAACGAAACAAGTCTCTACCTACAGTCTAAATTTACAAAACGGCATTGCTACACTAAGCGTTAAATTACCAGAGGATTGCGTTGTAGGTGACAAAATAAAATATGAAGCTAGGGCCGAAGATGATACTTCAGTAGATGCATTTGTAAATTTATTTATTATTGAGGTAGGCCCTGCTCAAGAGGTCAGCAGTGGCGGAGGTGGCAGAAGCGGAACTCCTGGTAAGGTATCTGGCAATAAACGAGAGATACCTATGGGTTTAGCGATGCCCAATATCAATCAGATATACGAAAATGATTGGCCCAAGCATAGTTTTGATAGATATTCAGCCCTCAAAGTAGTCCAAGAAGAGGCTATCGGCAATGAAGGAGCAAACACAGAGGGTATAGGATTATACAGCTTCTTTGTTAATATGGACAATGTTTACTTGAATACGGAGATAAAATCTAGCAAAGAAGATCCGGAAATTCTAAAGGCACGGTTTATGTACGGGATGGTATTATTTGGAATGTCATTAATAAAACAACATGTGGACTATGGGAAAGAAAACACTACTCCTGATAATGAAGACCCCAATATTCAAAATACGAATACTTCTTTGCAAGATACTATCAGTAAGATTTCTGTCGCAGTTGCACCGGTGATATTGCCTATGATTAAATCCCTAGGCGCATTAACTACTGATCAAATTGCAGCAGGTAGCCATGTTGGTGATAATGAATAAGAAATACGCTGCTAACCAAAATCCTTGTTTACAACAGCTTATGTACTAGAAGAATTTCGTTACTTGCAGGTTGCTTTCCCTGAGAGTTTGCATACCATTTTCTGTTAGGGACTTTTCGTAAAGGACGCTCCGAGGCGGTATTCCCCAGAGGCGTAATCTCCTCATATCCGGCACTTGTCATAGCATTGAGAAAAGCAGGGAGTTGAGTTTCTGGTTCGGAGAATGCTACTAACTGTACAACAATAGCTTCAGGGTCAATCAGAACACGCATATTTCTAAATATATTTTCAATGTTTTCAAAATAGTCCCTTAAACCCTTCTCCGAACGGCTACCCAATGTAAAGTAAGATTCACCATGACCATCTCTTAAATCAGCTATCCAGTATGGTGCTGGAGTCTCGCGTCTTCCACGTATCTGCCAACGATGGTATACAACATGCACGCCCGGATATGGCGGCGACGTCAATATCAATTTGGGTTTAGGGTAATGAACAGGAAACTCCTTACTTTGTAAAATATTATGCACGTTGCCGAGGTAAAGAGCTCTTCTGCTAGTTATTTTATTCTTTGGGATGCCATTGCTCTTAGCAGTTACAACAAATTCATTAAGCCCTTCTAACATCTCAATCACTTGCTTCATGAACTGTATTTTCAAAGCAGCGGAGTCCGTCACATTTTTTCTATAATCTATTGCCCACTGCCCAAGTCTTAAAAGCACACATTTTGCAAAACGTTTTTGCCTTGGATATTCAAGCTCATTGATAGAAGCTATAGCATACGCAAATATGCGTTTAATTTCGTCGGGCAAGTTCTTTGTACGATAATCATCAATGTCGTCTATTGAAGATTCAAAATCTATTGATTCAGCCCAGAACAAAATCCTATCTTGATCATGCAAGCTCAACGGAGTTGTCTTTGATGCAGTGATAAAGCAGGCTAAAGGATTAATATCCATTCCTATTGCATAACGCCCACTTGAAACTGCTTCTACTATCGCCGTACCTCCACCCATGAAGGCGTCGCAAATACAATCCCCCTCTTTTGAGAACTGACAAATAAATTCCTTCGCGAATTCCGGGGCAAACCGCGCTGGATATTTATAAAAAGTATGCGTTAATCCACTAACAGGCGCAGACGATTGAAAAGAATCGATTAGCTTCAATTCATCATTAATAATCATAATGTCCACATATACTATAAAAAACTACATTTACGGAATGATATTCTAATACCTCAAAGCTGTCAAGCTACCTGGATACAAGAGTAATGTAATTAGAGCATGCCCACCACACCCCACATGCGTTCTAATCATATTTATCTATTGTTTTACGCAGGTTGCGAATTTCCGTTTTCAAATCCTTGGATAATAGCTTCTTAAATAAATTGTAGGCGTCTGTGCGATTTTTGATTTCCACCACACGATTCCAACTGTATCCCCAATCATCAGTAGAAGGAATTACTACTTTGTACGTACTTGCCGTCGGACTTTGCCAAATATCTACAAGAACATTATCTCTTGATACATCTCTCTCAATAAGAGTATACGCTCTCTTATCTTTTTTACCCTTTTTTATCGTTAATCCGAGCTTTGCTTCAAGATCACTGACCATCATATAAAATACTCCTGTTTATAGATAATCTTCACATCTTCTCCGGCGCGGTCATCTCCATGAGGTGCAGCACCCGCGCCAGCACGATGCGCGACGCATCTACCAGCTTCAAGCGCGCCTTGGTCAGCTCCTTTTCGTCGGTCACAACGCGGCACTGCTCGTAGAAATTGTGGAAGACGGTGGCAAGGTCCATGGAATAGTACGGCAGATGGTGCGGCTCCAGCGTCTTGGCCGTCTGCTCGATGACCTCCGGCAGCTCCAGCACCTTCCTGATGAGGGCGATCTCAGGCTCAGAGGTCAGCAGGGAAACATCCCCCTTGCCGAATTTTATCCTCTCCTCCTTGGCGCGGCGCAGGATGCTGCAGATGCGGGCATGGGCGTACTGCACGTAGTACACAGGGTTGTCCGCGGACTGCTTCACGGCCAGCTCCATATCGAAGTCCATCTGGCTGTCGGCGGAGCGCGAGAGGAAGAAGAAGCGGCAGGCATCGATGCCGACCTCGTCCATGAGCTCGCGCAGCGTTATCATCTCGCCGGTACGCTTGGAGGCGCGGACGACCGTGTCCCCGCGCTTCAGCGTCACCATCTGTGAGATGATTATCTCGAGCCTGCTGGGATCGATCTCGAGGGCGCCCACGACGGCCTTCATGCGTGAAACATGGCCCTGGTGGTCGGCGCCCCATATATTGATAACCTTATCGAAACCCCTCTCGAAGAATTTGTTATAGTGATAGGCGACATCGGAGGCGAAATAGGTCGGTGAGCCGTCGCTGCGCACCAGCACGTTATCCTTATCCTCCCCCAGGTTCGTCGAGGCGAACCACAGCGCCCCCTCTTTTTCAACGGTAAAGCCGTTCTCCCTGAGCCGCTTCATGGCTGTTTTGTACTGCCCGCCATCGTAGAGGCTCTTCTCGCTGAACCAGACATCGAAAGTGACCCCCAGGCGCGCGCAATCCGACTTTATGGACTCGATGACCATGGCCATGCCGAGCCGACCTAGCTCCTCAGGCTTGTCGAGGTAACGATTCCCCTTTTCTGCGACGATATCTTTTGCGATGTCGATCATGTAGTCGCCCACGTAGCCGCCCTCCGGCATGGGCTCGTCGCGACCCAGCTGCTGGCAGTAACGGGCGTACAGCGAGCGGTGGAAGAGATCGATCTGGGTGCCGGCATCGTTCACGTAGTACTCCCTCTCGACGGTGTATCCGGCGGCGGCCAGGACGTTGGCCAGCGCGCTGCCCAGCACGGCGCCGCGGCCGTGGCCCACATGCAGCGGCCCGGTGGGGTTGACGCTGACGAACTCCACCTGTATCTTCTTGCCTCTTCCGGCAGCGATATTTCCGTATTCATCGCCGGCGCTCAGGATCGCGCCCACCTGTTCGGTGAGCCAGCCCTCGGTAAGCGAGAAATTAATGAACCCGGGCGGCACCAGCTCCACCTTCTCACAGCCAGGCGGGCACTGAATCAGGCCCACGATCTGCTGGCCGATGGCCATCGGGCTCATCTGTGCTATGCGGGCCAGCTTCAGCGGCAGGGCGCAGGCGTAATCCCCGTGCTCCGGGTTCTGCGGCCGTTCGATGACAACCTCAGGCATGGCCATCGAAGGTATCAGCTTCTGGCTCTGCGCCTCGGCGGCCGCCTTTTCTATCAGTTGCGCAAGTTCGTCTTTTATCATGCTTCTCCCATAGTCACGCCGTCCCCCCAGACACGGACCATCTGCTCCTTGAGCAGCTTGTGCTCCGGGCTGGAGAGCGACGAATCTACCTTGAATATCTTGATCGCCTCTTTACGGGCGAGCTCCAGCAGTTTCATATCGGAAAGCCGGGCCATCTTAAGGTCGGGAAGGCCGCTCTGCCTGATGCCGAAGAAATCGCCGGGCCCCCTGAGCCTCAGATCCTCCTCGGCCAGGACAAAGCCGTCATGGACGCTCTCCAGCAGCGAGAGGCGCTCCCTGCTCTCCGGCGATGGGCTCTCCGCAAGCAGTATACAATAGCTCTGGTGTTCCCCGCGACCCACACGGCCGCGGAACTGGTGCAGCTGCGCCAGACCGAAGCGGTCGGCGCCCTCGATGAGCATCACGGTGGCGTTGGGTATATCGATGCCGACCTCCACCACCGGCGTGGCCACGAGGATATGGAACTCGCCGCTGCGGAAATTCCGCATCGCATTTTCCTTATCGGACGGCTTGAGCCTGCCATGCACGAGACCCAGTTTTAAATCGGGAAACACTTCACGCGACAGGCGCTCGTGCTCGCTGACCGCAGCCTTGGCCTCGATGGCCTCCGAATCCGATATCAACGGGCAGATGATAAAGGCCTGGCGTCCCTCCTGCACCTGCTTCCTTATGAAGCGATAGGCCATCTCGCGCTGATTCGAGGCCAGCCACTTGGTCTTGATGACCTGCCGGCCTGCTGGCAGTTCATCGATCACCGACAAATCCAGGTCGCCGTACAGCGTCAGCGCCAGGCTGCGCGGTATCGGGGTCGCGGTCATGGCCAGAAGGTGCGGGTTGGGCCCCTTCTGCCGCAACGCAGCCCGCTGCATCACGCCGAAGCGGTGCTGCTCGTCCACGATAGCAAGGCCCAGCTTCTTGAACTCGACCTCCTCCTGAATCAGGGCGTGCGTGCCCACCGCTATATCCACATCGCCCGACGCGATCCTCTCGTAAGCCGCATTCTTCTCGCTCTTCTTCATGCTCCCCTTTAAGAGCGCCAGCGTAACCGGCCTGTCGAGCAGCGCCGAGAACGTCCGCAGGCTGCCTTCATCCTTATCCAGACGGCCGCAGCTGCTTAAAATATGCGATATCGTCGAGAAGTGCTGCTCCGCCAGTATCTCCGTGGGCGCCATGAAGGCCCCCTGATACCCGCTGGCCGCGGCGGCCAGCAGCGCGGCCACGGCCACCACGGTCTTGCCGCTGCCCACCTCGCCCTGCAGCAGGCGGCTCATGGGCTTCACCTTTGCCAGATCGGACATTATATCATTAAGAGAGCGCGCCTGGGCGCCGGTCATTGTATACGGGAGCGAGGCCAGGAAGGGTTCCAGCACATTATCTTTTGCTGCGATGCGATTGGCTTTGCCGCTTTCCCTCCAGTCCTTCCTTCTGGAGAGCACCCCCAGCTGTATAATGAACAGCTCGTCGAAGGCCAGCCTCCTGCGGGCCTGATCCTTGGCCTGATCATCATCCGGATAGTGAGCCTGCATTATCGCTTCCTGCAATCCGATTAGCCCGGCCTCCGCCATCACCTCCTGCGGCATGAAATCCACTAGCTGCGGCGAGCAGGTTTCCACCACCTCTTTGATAATCCTGCGCACCATGCGCGGGCTCAGGCCTTCGGTGAGCGGGTAAACCGGTATCAGCCTGCCCGTATGCGTCAGATCGTCGCCGGAGAGTATCTCATATTCCGGCGCGATAAAGACCTTGATGCCCTTGTAAAGGCTCACCTTTCCGCTGAAAACATACTGCGAGTTGGTGTGCAGCTGCCGGGCCATGTAAGGCTGATTGAACCAGACCACCTTCATATTGCCGCTCTCGTCGCCGATGACGGCCTCGGCCGAGCGCCTACCCCCCGGTCTGACCTCCTGCGCCTGCCAGATGTTGGCCACCACCGTCTGCTCCTGCCCCACCTCAAGCGTGGCCACGCTCTGCCGTTTGCTGTAATCGATATGCCTCCTAGGAAAGAAGTACAGCATATCACGCACCGTATTCACTCCGAGCCTGCGGAACCGCGGCTCCAGCTTGTCGCTGATGCCCCTGACAGCGGTTATCGGCGAATCGAGTTTAACGATTCCACTCGACTGAGGTCGAACCGTGATCTTCTTTTGCTTTTCCGCGACGGGAGCCGTTACCTTCTTACCTTTTACTTCGACTTTCGTTTCGACATTACCTCTAGCCGTATCCAGCCACTTCAGCATATCGCCGACCCACCCCTCGCGCTGTGAGACCCCCATCCCCGCGTAGCTGACGCCGCCCAGATGAGCAGGAAGCTGGACGGCTCCCCGCTCCAGGTAGCGGTCCAGCCCCCCGAAAACAGCGATATCGCTGTATCCCTTCTGCTGCTCGAGAATAAGAATTTTACGTAGCGTGGCCGCGTCCACAGATGTTACTCCACGGAAATTATGTAGCTATAATGAGGCTGTCCGCCGTAGATGGACTCCACTTCCAGATGCGGATATTTATCGCGGATAGACTTGAAGATGGCGGCAGGCTCGCTGCCCTCCACGCCAGCCCCGTAGTAGATGGTAACTACCTCTCTATCCGACAGATCAACCTTGAGAAAGATAGCCTCCATGAGCGATATCATATCATCCCCGGCGGCGATTAAATCATTATCCAGGAGGGCGATGTTCTGCCCTTCCTTCACGGACAGATCGCCATAAGCAGTGTCGCGCACCGCTTTAGTTACCTCAATGGTACGGACGTTGGATGCGGCCTCCTTCATAGAAATGAAGTTGGTGCCGAAATCGACCCCATTATTCAGCGCCAGAAGCGCGGCGATCCCCTGCGGCACGGTCTCCGTGGGGACGATGGCCAGCATCTTCCTGGTGAGGGGGGCCACCTGCTCCGCCGTCAGGATTATATTATGGTTGTTCGGCAGGAGGACGACCTTATCGGACGGCACCGCCTGCACGGCGTCCAGCAACTCCTGCGTCGAAGGGTTCATCGTCTGGCCTCCGGGAACGATGGCGGTAACGCCGAGGCTGCGGAACACCTCCTGCATGCCGTCCCCCTGAACCACGGCCACCGTAGCGATATCCACCGCCGGCCTGCTGCTCAGCTCCGTGAGGTCCCTGTGCTGCTTATCCATGTCCTGCACTTTGACCTGCCGCAGCGCGCCGAGCGATACGGCATATCCTAATGCAGCGCCGGGATCGAACGTGTGGACATGAGCCCTGATGATGTCGTCATGCTTGACCACCATCACCGATTCGCCTATATTCTCCAGGTGCTTCCTGATCGGGACGGGGTCCAGATCGGAGCCTTCAATGACAAACTCGGTACAATAGCCATAGGATATCTCTTCCCCGTGCGCGCCGGCGGCGGCACCGGTCGGCAGCGGCACGCTGGCGTCAGCCTTTATCTTTTCGCCCTTGAGATATTTCTGGAACCCCTCGAAGATTACGTACAGCCCCAGCCCCCCCGCATCCACGACCCCCGCCTCCCGCAGCGTATCCAGAAGCTGCGGCGTCCTGGCTACCGAGTCCCTGGCCGTGCTGACGATTGTTTCAATGACTTTCTTAAGATCACTCTTGTCGGCAACCTGCTTGGCCGCCTCCGCCGACTCCCTGATCACCGTGAGTATCGTTCCCTCCACCGGGTGGCTCACCGCCTTGTACGCCAGCGACGAGCCCATCTCCAGCCCGATCACAAAATCGCAGGCTTCCAGTCGCGCTTTTCCGTTGAGCGGAACGGTGAGGCCGCGCAGTATCTGTGAGAGTATTACGCCGCTGTTGCCGCGCGCCCCCATCAGCGCCCCGTGCGATATGGCCCGTATCACCTCCGACGCGGTCCCGCTGCTTACCTGAGAGGCTTCCGCCATCGCCGAACGCATGGTCAGGGACATATTAATACCCGTATCGCCGTCAGGGACCGGGAACACATTGAGGGAGTTGATATGGGGCACGTTTGTATCCAGCCAAACAGCCGCACAGTTGAACATATCCACTAGGTCTTGGCCGCTGCAGGAAGTAATGGCCCTCATCATTTTCCTTACTTGTAATCGGGAATTACTTATGGTATCCTATGTGCTGCATTCTACCGCAAAACTCCAATTTGGTCAAAGGGGATACGATGCCAGGCAAATGTGATATCTGCGAAAAATCGATACAGTTCGGGCACAACGTCAGCCATTCCAAGCGGCGCACCAACCGCCAGTGGAAGGCTAACACTCATAAGCAAGAGATCCTCCTCAACGGGAAGAAGGTGCGAACCAACATTTGCACCAGATGCCTCCGCACGCTCTACAAGCCGGTTGCCTAATCCGCACAGCTCGCTCTCAGTTCTCTCATTGTCTCGCTGATGTTTTGTCTTTTCTAAATATAACCGCACCCGATTCACCCTCGCCTAATAACCTAGGGAACCTTTGAAAAAGAAGTGTCCTTCCGCGGAAGGATCGGGGGATTGGGGGGTGTCCCCCATCCCAAATAAAAATCCCCCAAGAGTGGGGGATAACAGGGGGTTGACGATAGCTTCCTCAGCTAATCCGAATAGCTAGCTCTCAGCTCCGCCATCGTCTCGCTGACACTTTTATCTTTTTTAAATATAGCTGCGCCCGCCACCAGAATGCAACTCCAGATCAGGTTTGTCCGTGAAAATACACTTTGGTGCCCCCAAGTGACGAGGGTTCGAACGAAGATATCGACATCACTGATATAAATCGCTACATCCGTGATTGGATTTCACCCATTCTTGACAAGGGCCAAACCCTAATCTATGATTCGTAATGTTGTTATTGTAAGGTTATATTTATATTAAGTGAAAGACATGAAAGAAGGTTATCTTATTTACCTCTCAATCAATATCATTCTCTTATAGTCTTCGTTTTCTCTTCATTTTCCGATGGTTTGATCGAAAACCATACGTACCCTGATAACTGAGGATGTTATAAATGGCAAGAATCACACACACTCGGAACAGGTGAAAAAAATAGGGAGGGAATCTAAGCAATGAAACAATGGATGAAAATTGTCTCCGCACTCATAGTTATTTTAAGCATTGCAATCCCATTGGGCGTATGTTCTTGCAGTAGTTCCTCAGGTACTGAGAATTCCCAGACAGTAGAGGTAACTCAAGGAAACCTGCAAACAACCGTTAGTGCCTTCGGAAGTATCTCCATGCCGCATCAGGCGCAGCTGACATTCGCTATCGGCAGCAGCACGAGCAACATCAGTTGGATAAATGTCAAATTCGGCGATTCGGTGCCAAAGGGATTTATGCTGGCGAAGCTTGATACCACTTCCTTTGACAGAGCCATCGAGTTGGCGGAGAATGATGTAGAATTGGCTCAATTGGCACTTTATGCGGCCAATAGCTCTGAGGAAAAACAGATTCTGCTAGATAAGGCTCAGATTGCCCTCGAAGAGGCTGAGGCGCAGCGCAACGGTGCAACCATGAGAGCGCCTTTTGACGGTGTAATCACGGAGGTCGGCGCGTTGGTCGGCGATTACGTGACGGCTGGTACGACGATTTTCTGTCTTGTGGATACCGGCCAGACGGAAGCTATAGCGATGATAGACGAGGTCGATGTGAACAAGGTTGCGGCTGGACAGATGGCGTCGGTCACCCTCGATGCCATACCTGGAGTAGTGATCAACGGCTATGTGGAAGCCATCTCTCCCCAAGCGACGATCGAGGCTGGCGTAGTTACCTACAAGGCCTCTATCGAGATCGAACCTGATTCTAGTATCGTGCTCAGGGATGGGATGACCGCTGTAATCGATATCGTAGTTCAGAACAAGGAAAATGTGCTTATAGTGCCCAGTTCAGCGATTAAGGGACAGGGTTCGAATCATGTTGTCGAAGTGGTAACCGGCGAAGGTACGACGGAAGATCGTGTGGTCGGGATCGGTGTAAGTGATGCAATAAATACCGAGATATTAACGGGGTTGCAGGAAGGCGAGCATGTCGTGATACAAGGTAGATAGCTGCTACCTTGCATCAGCTATATCGGGCAAGTGATCAAGATTTGGGGACCAACATGATAAAGATGAAAGATATAAAGAAAATATACAGAATCGGCCATATTGAGGTGAATGCTCTTAAAGGGGTTGATCTCGAGGTGAAGCGCGGCGAGTTTGTGGCCGTCATGGGGCCCTCCGGCTCGGGTAAATCAACACTTATGAACATCATCGGCTGTCTTGACCAACAAGGCTCCGGGACCTACGAACTCGACGGCGTGAAAATCGATGGACTAAGCGACAACCAGCTTGCTGAGATCAGGAACAAAAAGATCGGATTCGTTTTCCAATCCTACAATCTGCTACCTTTGATGTCGGCCCTAGGCAATGTAGAATTGCCGTTGATCTATAGCGGAGTGGCCAATCGCAGCAAGTATGCTTTGGAAGTGCTTGATCGTGTGGGCCTTAGTGATAGGATCAATCATAAACCGAACGAGCTTTCCGGCGGACAGCAGCAGCGGGTATCCATCGCCCGGGCTTTGATCAACAAGCCATCGATAATCCTAGCTGACGAGCCGACTGGGAATCTGGATAGCCGCATGGGCCAAGAGATCATGGCTATCTTCGCCGATCTCAATCGTCATGAGGGGATCACCATCGTAATGGTAACCCACGAACACGATATCGGGAAATACGCTCAACGTATCATCTATCTTCGCGATGGCATAGTAGAGCAGGAGATATCGTAATGATGACGAGTGCTGTAGTCAACTTGTCATTGGCGATCCGCAGTATCCTGTCAAACAAGGTGCGTGCGTCTCTGACCATGTTAGGTATCATCGTTGGCGTTGCAGCAGTGATCTGTCTGGTATCTCTTGGCAAAGGACTCACCGCAACGATTACCAATCAGATTGAGGGATTGGGATCCAACCTGATCTTCGTAGAGCCAGGAGTCCCTGCTGAGCACGGTGCTTCAGGGAGCGCGGGAGAGCTTACCTATGAGGATGCTGAAGCGATAGCCGAGGCAAATTTACCCTCGGTGGAACAGGTAGCACCTGTAACTTCATCCAGAGCTCAGGTGATTGCCAGAGATAAGAATGTAAACGTCACAATTCTAGGAACAATTCCGGAGGCTATACAGGTTAGCAGTGACAAAATAGATGAAGGGCAATACATCACTGAGCGAGACGTTGAAACCCGCGCAATGGTCTGTGTTTTGGGCAGTAAAGTAGCTAACGACCTATTCAATAATATCGACCCCGTTGGCCAGACGATGAGGGTAAACAGCCGCACATTCACGGTAATTGGGGTCATGCAGAGCAATGGCGGACTGATGAGTTCGGATAATTCGGTGTTTGTCCCTATTACTACAGCCATATATCGGTTTGGTATGGAGAGCACCAGTACCGGAGATCATAAAGTTGCCTACATCGTTATAAAGGCAACCAATGAAGACGATGTTGACGCTGCGTCAGAACAGATCACTACACTTCTTCGAGAGCGTCATCGCATTCCGACGGGGAAGGAAGATGACTTTACTGTCACCAGTCAAAAGAAGATATTGAGTTCATTGACGATGATAACTGGTGAGCTCACACTGTTCCTAGGTGCCATAGCCGGGATTGCACTTCTAGTTGGCGGCATCGGAATAATGAATATCATGCTGGTATCGGTGACCGAACGTACCCGTGAGATCGGCATCCGCAAGGCTGTGGGGGCGAAGCGTCGTGATATCCTGATGCAGTTCCTGATCGAGGCGATCACGCTTAGTCTAATCGGTGCAATGATCGGTGTACTATGCGGATGGGGGCTGGCGAAATTGGTTTCCAGCGTTGGTCTATCTCTACAGGGACTAACACTGACTGCCGTGATCACCCCAGATGTCGTTCTACTTACAGTAGGGGTTGCAGCAGCAATAGGGATATTTTTCGGGTCCTGGCCAGCGATGCGTGCTGCACGTTTAAACCCCATTGAGGCGTTACGGCATATATAGGGCGGACTCTTACATTGCTTTAGCAAAAGGGTGATTTTAAGAGCTAACTAGGCGATGAAATAGCTATAGAAAGTAATACTCCCAGGGGGAATTGGAAGACCAAGGCTACTTTGTTCTCCCAGCCGAACAAGCTAGCATAAATTCGCGTAGCTAGCCCTCAGCTCTCTCATTGTCTCGCTGACGCTTTTGTCTTTCTTGAATATGGCCGCCCCCGCCACCAGCACCCTGGCCCCCGCCTCCACCACGCGGCGCGCCGTCTTTGGCGAGATGCCCCCATCGACTTCAACTTCGGCCTTGAGCCCGCGCTCGTCCAGCATCTTGCGGAGTCGGGATATCTTGCCTACCATCTCCTCGACGAAGGGCTGGCCCGCATAGCCCGGATTCACCGTCATCACCAGCACAAGATCGACATACGATAGCACATCTTCGATTGCATCGAGCGAGGTCGGCGGGCTAACAGATACGCCGGCCTTTACCCCGAGCTTTTTTATCTGCTCGATGACTTCCTTAAGATTGGGGCAGACCTCGGCATGAACTGTGATGACATTGGCCCCAGCTTTGGCAAACTGCTCGATCTGGCTCGGAGCCTTGCCCAGCAACGGGTGCACGATATGGACATCCGGCTTCTCGATCATCAGGTGCACATCGAGCGGCACTTTGGTATACGGGCGTATCGCCTGCACCACCAGCGACCCGATGGTCATGGGCGGGACGAAGTGTCCATCCATTATGTCAACATGTATGTAGTCCGCCCCGGCCTTGCTGACCTCCTCCACCTGCGCGCGCAGGCAGGAGAAGTCCGCCGAGAGTATCGACGGGGCGATCTTTATTTTTTTGTCCGGCGCCTTAGCCATTGACCAGCTTCCTCGCCCGCGCCAGCTGCTTCTTGACCTGAGTCGGCGCCGTGCCACCCACTGTGTTTCTGGCGGCCACGCTGGTCTGTGCAGTTATCTCGTAAACATCCTTGCCAAACTTCGGCGAGAACTTCTTGTACTCGGCCAGCGGCAGCTTATCAAGCGTCTTACCCAAGTCGATGGCATACTGCACCAGCCCGGCGACCACGCCGTGCGCCTCGCGGAAAGGCAGCCCCTTGGCCACAAGATAGTCCGCAATGTCGGTGGCCAGTATGTACCCCTCCCCCGCAGATTTTGCGGCCCTCTCCGCCTTAAATTTGAGCGTCCCCACCATGCCGGCGAAGACATCGAGGGTGCCGATAAGCGTATCTACTGTATCGAACAGCCCCTCCTTGTCCTCCTGCATGTCGCGGTTATAGGTCAGGGGCAGCCCCTTCATCACGGTCAGTATGGCCATGAGGTGGCCGTAAACGCGGCCGGTCTTGCCGCGAGCTAACTCAGCGACGTCCGGGTTTTTCTTCTGTGGCATCATGCTCGAGCTCGTGGCATAGGCATCGTCGATCTCGATAAAGCCGAACTCCGGCGTGGACCACAGCACCAGCTCCTCGGCCATACGCGAGAGGTGCATCATCGTTATGGATGCCGCCACCTCGTACTCGATGACGAAGTCGCGGTCGGCCACCGCGTCCATGCTGTTCTGACTGATGCGCGCAAAGCCAAGCTCCTTGGCTACGAACTCGCGGTCCAGCGGGTACGGCGTGCCCGCCAGCGCGCCGCTGCCCAGCGGCATCACGTTGGTGCGCACCAAGCAATCGTTGAAGCGGTCCACATCGCGCTCCAGCATCTCGAAGTAGGCCAGCAGGTGATGGGCCAGCAGGACAGGTTGCGCGCGCTGCACATGCGTGTAGCCCGGCATCACCGCGCCCTTATTGGCCTCGGCAACATCGAGCAGTGCGCCCTGGAGCCCTCTTATCTTTTCGATCGTCTCCTCGATCGCCTCTTTAACATACATGCGCACGTCCAGCGCCACCTGGTCATTGCGTGAGCGCGCCGTGTGCAGCTTGCGGCCCACGTCACCAACCTTCTCAATGAGGCGCGCCTCGATGTTCATGTGGATATCTTCATGTTCTTCCTTGAACACGAATTTTCCGCTCTCGATTTCAGTGCGAATCGAGGTGAGCCCCTTGCAGATGAGCTGGGCGTCTTTAGCGGTGATGATGCCCTGTTTCGCCAGCATTTTGGCATGGGCTATTGAGCCGGCTATGTCATATTTGCACAGCCGCCTGTCGTAGCTTATAGACTCCGTATATTTTTGAACCGACTCTGCCATGTCCTTCTTAAAACGCTTGCGCATGGGGTTCACCTCCTCTCTATTTAATCCGACGTAACCTCGATTTCGAACCTATTTCTTCTTGCTGCTCTTCTTCGCCTGTTTCTCCACCATCGCCTCCACGCGCAGCCGGAGGGCGTTGAGCTTGATGAAGCCGGTGGCGTCGCTCTGGTCGTAGATGCTCTCGCCGCTCTCCATCGTCACGATGTCGGGACGGTAAAGCGACAGCGCGCTCTTGCGGCCAACGGTCATGATGCTGCCTTTGTAGAGCTTCAGGCGAACCGTGCCGGTGACATTACGCTGGCTCTCAGCGACGAGCGCCTGCAACGCCTGCCGCTCCGGCGAGAACCAGAAGCCGTAATAGACAAGCTCGCTGTAGCGCGGGATGAGCGAGTCGCGCAGGTGCATGACCTCGCGATCCATCGTCAGCGTCTCCATCTGACGGTGCGCCCAGTGCAGGATGGCTCCGCCGGGCGTTTCATAGACGCCGCGCGATTTCATGCCGACGACGCGGTTCTCGACGAGGTCCACGCGGCCTACGCCGTGTTTGCCGCCGAGCTTGTTCAGCGTCCGCAGCACGTTGGCGGGCGAAAGCTGCTTGCCGTTGACGGCGACGCAGATGCCGCCCTCGAAATCGAGCGTGACATACTCCGGCTTGTCCGGCGCGTCCTCGGGCGCGACGCTCAGCTTGAACATGTCTTTCGATGGCTCCAGCCACGGGTCTTCCAGGATGCCGCTCTCGAAACTGATGTGCAGAAGGTTGCGGTCCATCGAGTATGGCTTCTTCGCCGTCGCCTGGACAGGAATACCCTTCGCCTTGCAGTAAGCGATCATCTCGGCCCGGCCGGGGAATTGTTTGCGGAACCGTTCCTCGCGCCACGGAACGATGACCTTGATGTTCGGGTCCATCGAGTAGACGGTCAGCTCGAAGCGAACCTGGTCGTTGCCCTTGCCGGTGGCGCCGTGGGAGATGGCGTCGGCCTTCTCCTTGCGCACGACCTCCATCATGCCCTTGGCAATGAGCGGACGCGCGATGCTGGTGCCGAGGAAATACTGGTTCTCGTAGATGGCGCCGGCCTGGATCATCGGGAAGATGAAATCGCGCGCGAATTCCTCGGTAAGATCTTCTATGTACACCTTCGACGCGCCGGTTTTCTTCGCCTTTTTGTCGAGGCCGGAGAGCTCCTCGCCCTGGCCGATGTCGGCACAGAAGGCGATCAGTTCAGCATCATAGGTTTCCTTCAACCACGCGAGGATGACCGAGGTGTCAAGTCCGCCGCTGTATGCCAGCACTATCTTTTTATATGCCTTACCCGCCATTTAAATCTGCTTTTCTTTCAGTTCGATTAAGTAGTGTGAGGGCGACTTACTTCTTTTCGATCCTAGATAATACCTTCTTCACGATAGCTATCGCCTCATCCACGTCCTCCTCCGTAACGATGAGAGGAGGCATGAAGCGCACCGCCGAAGGAGTCACCGCGTTCAGCAGCAATCCTTCGTCCAGACATTTCAGTATGAACTCCGCCGCGATCTCGCGTGAAAGCTCCATAGCAAGGAGAAGGCCGCGGCCTCTGACCCCCACCACGAGATCCGACTTCTTTTTCAACCCGTCGATGGACTTCGCCAGATGTTCACCCACGCGGCGGCAGTTATCAACCACGCCGTTCTTCAACATATAGTTCAAAGTGGCATACCCCGCGGCGCAGGCCAGCGGATTGCCGCCGAAGGTGGAGCCATGCTCGCCATGTTCGAAAACGGAAACCTTTTCTTTCGCCATAAAAGCGCCGATGGCCACCCCGCCGCCGAGCCCTTTGGCCAGCGTCATGATGTCGGGCTCCACCCCGTACTGCTCGTAAGCGAACAGGGTGCCCGTTCTGCCGACACCTGTTTGTATCTCATCGAGGATTAAGAGTATCCCCTTCTTATCGCACCACGAGCGCACCTTTTTCAAGTAATCGTCGGAGGGCACGTTAACGCCGCCCTCTCCCTGGATAGGCTCCATCATCACCGCGCAGGTCTTGTCGCCGGTAGCCGCCTTCACCGCCGCGATATCGTCGTAAGCAACGTTCATAAAGCCATCCGGCAGCGGTATATAAGGCTCCTGGAACTTCGACTGTCCGGTAGCCGCGGTCATGGCCAGCGTGCGGCCATGGAACGACTTCGTCGCCGTGATGACCTCCCAGGCCCCGTTGCGATAGAGCTTGCCGTAGCGTCGCGCCAGCTTCACCGCCCCCTCGCAGGCCTCGGCGCCGCTGTTGCAGAAGAACACCTTGTTCATGCAGCTGTTCTCAATCATGAGTTTGGCCAACTTCACCTGCGGCACGGAATAAACCAGGTTCGAGGTCTGTATTATCGTGCGCGCCTGCTTCGCAACAGCCTTAACGACAACCGGATGCGAGTGACCTAAAACATTGACCGCCAGCCCTCCGATGAAATCGAGGTACTCGTTGCCGTTTTCGTCCCAGGCACGGACCCCCTGGCCCTTAACAATTGTTACGGGCAGGCGTTGGAAGGTGTCCATCAAGTACTTTTGTTCGAGTTTTTGCCAGTTAGCCATCCTATATTCCTAAACGATCAGCGTTCCTATCTTCTTCCCTTTTACCGCATCGATAACGGAGTGCGGCGCGCGCCCGTCGATTATCTGCGCCACCGATGTTCCCTCCAATGCATGCAGACAAGCCTTAACCTTGGGAATCATGCCGCCCGCGATCACGCCCGATGCGATAAGAGCCTGTATTTTATCACGGTCGAGGCGTTCCAGCAACTGCCCATTTTTATCGAGCACGCCGGCGACGTCGGTGAGCATGATGAGCTTCTCGGCCCCAAGCGCCGCCGCCAGCGCAGCCGAGGCCGTATCTCCGTTGACGTTCAAAATTTTGTCGCTGCCGATCCCGTACGACGGAGGCGCCACGACGGGCATGTAGTCCTGTTTTAATATGATTTGCAGTGGTTCGACGTTTACCTTCACTACCTCGCCGATGAGGCCATGGGTCTTCGTCTGCACCTCAGCCTCAAGCATACAACCGTCAACGCCGCTCATGCCGATGGCGCGCCCGCCCTTGGCCTGAATCTGCGCTACGAGCTCTTTGTTCACAGCGCCGGCCAGCACCGCCAGCACCACACGCAGGCTTTCCTTATCGGTGACACGCAGGCCATCGACGATCTTTGTCTCGATGCCCATGCGCTTGAGCCAGGTGGTGATCTCGTTGGCACCGCCGTGGAAGACGACCAGGTTGAAGCCTTCCTTCTGCAAAGCGACCAGGTCTTCAATGACCGTCTCGCCCTTGCCGAAGGTGCTGCCCCCGATTTTGATTACGATTGGCTTTAACATTTACTTTCTCTATCCATCAATTATGTACAAGCCATTTTATCACCCTGCCAGATACAAGGCAAACGAGCCCTCACCCTGACCCTCTCCCCTGCTGAGGGAGAGGGAATTAGGTAAATCTGTAGTGTGGGCTATGCCCGCCTATTAGTTTGGTGGGCATAGCCCACACTACATCTGTCTGCCGATTATTCAAGAGGTGTCCTTCCGCGGAATCCTTCCCGTTCAGGGAAGGACCAAAGAATGGGGGACAAACAGGGGGTTGATTTATCTTCATAACAATATCCCGACCCCATATCCATGCGCTATAATATCCCCATCATGCAATCGAGCAAGACGTCCGTACTGATAGCCACAACCGTCGGCGCGTTCCTGACTCCCTTCATGGGCTCAGCGGTAAACGTAGCAGTCCCTGCTATCAGTCAGGAATTCGCAATGACTGCCACCACCCAGCCGTGGATCAGCAACTCCTTCCTCATCGCATCATTAACCTTCCTACTCCCCTTCGGCAGGCTGGCCGACATCTACGGCAGGAAAAAGGTATTCACCTGGGGCATCATAGCATTTACCGTCTTCTCATTTCTCACCGCGCTATCCAATTCGACGGAGATGTTCTTTGCATTCCGCGCGCTACAGGGAGCCAGCGGCGCCATGATCTTCGGCACCAGCGTGGCGCTGCTCACATCAGCCTATCCACCGCAGGAGCGCGGCCGCGTGCTGGGCATCAACGTAGCATCAATATACTTTGCCCTCTCCGTCGGGCCTGTCCTTGGAGGCGTGCTGGTAGACCATTTCGGATGGAAGAGCATATTCATAGCGACCGTGCCGTTATGCCTCATTGTCATGGCTTTAATAATATGGAAACTCAGAGGCGAATGGGCCACCGCCAAAGGCGAGAGATTCGATCCTGTAGGTGCTGCTATCTATGGCGTCACTATAATAGCCATCATGTGCGGCCTCTCCCTGCTGCCACAGTTGCCCGGCATAGTGCTGATTGTAATAGGTGCCTTAGCGCTGGCCGGATTTGTATGGTATGAAATCAGGGCGCGCAGCCCACTGCTGGACATCAACCTTTTTCGACGCAACGTCCCTTTCGCCTTCTCCAGCCTAGCCGCGCTGATAAACTATGCGGCTACCTTTGCCATATCATTCCTTCTGACCTTTTATCTGATATACATTAAAGGTTACACTCCAGAAGTCACCGGCTACATACTGGTGACGCAGCCGATATTTCAAGCCGTCTTCGCCCCGATTGCCGGCCGCCTCTCGGATAGAATAGAGCCCAGAATAATCGCGTCGGTGGGAATGGCAGTCACCGTCATCGGACTGGCGCTGTTCACATTAATAACTAAAACGAGTTCACTGGCATTAATTATCGGCGGGCAGGCGCTCCTCGGATTCGGCTTCGGGCTGTTCTCCTCGCCCAATACCAACGCGATTATGAGTTCAGTTGAAAACAGGTTGTATGGGGTGGCCGCGTCCACGGTGGCCACCATGCGCCAGACCGGCATGACCCTGAGCATGAGCATTGTTAATGTACTTTTCGCCGTCTACATCGGGAGTAAACAGATAACACCCCAGAACCATGACGCATTTATGCAAAGCTTCAAAGTCGCCTTTATCATCTTCGCCTGCCTGTGTTTTGTCGGCATCTTCGCCTCTCTGGCCCGCGGCAAAATGCGTAGCAGAATGTAGGGGCGAACCCCTGTGTTCGCCCTCCTCGCCATTGCGAGCGAAGCGAAGCAATCTCTTATGTCCTGCTATAAAAACGACGAGATTGCCACGTCGTCCTTCCATAGGATATTATCATGGAAGGACTCCTCGCAATGACAGCCTTAGAAGAGGTGCAGGGGGTTTCATTTTTACCCATTCTTGACATACGACAGACCCTCGTTTAGGATTAGCAAATAATATGGGTACAGATAAGAAGAAAACTGCTGGCAAAACTCAGTTCTGGATTGGGATTGTATTCCTCATTATTGGCATCATTCTATGTGCTATGACGCTTGGTTCTGGGGATGAGGATTTTGAACAATTAGTGGCGATGATAACAGGCTATGCTGCAGTTATTGCTTGGGGAATTAGTTGTCTCTTCTTGCTAATAGGAGCAATCCTGTTCTTTAAGGGCAGAAGCCAAGAAAAGAAACAGTAGAATCAAAACATCTCCCTAGCTTAAGGATAGATAATGGCGAACGAACACGAGAGATCGGAACAGCGCACAAGTAGAATGGCGGTAGCCAGCCTGATAACAGGCATAACCGGCATTCTCTCAATTCCATTGGCGTTTTTTGCAATTCCAGAGATATTAAGTGTCCTTGCTATCATATTTGGTGCAGTGGGCATGAAACGATCTCGTCGAACAGGTGTTAAGGACCATAGGATGGCAGTAGCTGGATTAGTACTTGGAATAATCGGTTTGATACTCTTAGTAGTCCTTGCGATGTACTTAACGGTCGCATTTATGAACTGGGATTAAAATTGGCACTAAATCCAAGTCAAACAAGAAACTAGCCAATAATTTTAAATACTGCACGAATTGAGGTAATAACGGTGGAAAATCTAAGTCGTATACTCGCTATTGATAGCCACGTATTCCGCCGACAGATCGCAGCCCCACGCCGTAGCTGAGTGCTTCCCCCCATTGAGCGCTACGCGAACCTTCACCTCATCCTTGCCCATAGCCGCGCTCGCTGTCTTTTTGTTGAACGGCACGGGCTCGCCTGCCGACATGAGCTGCATATTTGCCAGATAGAGGTCGACCTTCTTCGGGTTGAATTCGGCCCCGCTCCTCCCCAGCGCCGCGATGATGCGCCCCCAGTTCGGGTCGCGCCCGTGGACAGCGGACTTGACCAGCGGTGAGCCGACGATGGTGCGTGCGGCTATGCGCGCATCGGCCAGCGATTTCGCTCCCTCGACCGTGACCTCGATGAGCCGAGTAGCGCCCTCGCCGTCTGCGGCGATGCTGCGCGCCAAGTAAGTACAAACTTTCGACAGGGCCGATGCGAACGCCTCCGCCGCCTTCGTCCCCTCCTTCACCACGCCTCCTGCACCGTTCGCCAAGATCAATACCGTATCGTTTGGGCTAGTATCGCCATCCACGGTGATCATATTCAAGGACGCGTCCACCGCCCCACCCAGCGCCTTGTCAAGCAATCGCGCATCTATTTTCGCATCGGTCGTTAAAAACGCTAGCATGGTAGCCATATCGGGATGTATCATCCCCGCGCCCTTGGCTATACCGGCGACGGTGAATCCATGCTCCTCGACAGCGACGGCGATCTCCTTGGGATGCGTATCGGTGGTCATGATGGCGCGCGCCAGCTCGTGGCCGCCGGTCGCCGACAGCTTCATCTTCATAGCACCCACCTCGATCCGGTCGATGGGGAGCTTCTGCCCGATGACGCCGGTGCTGGCCACCAGTACGGAGTCGTCAGAGACATCGAGCTTTCTCGCCGCAATCTGCGCCATAGCCCTAGCGTCCTTCATCCCCTGCGCTCCGGTGCAGGCGTTGGCGCATCCGGCGTTGATGATGACCGCCCGCGCCTTGCCTGAAGCTACACGATCCTGACACCACTGCACAGAAGCCGCCTTGATACGATTAGTAGTAAAGCGACCGGCGACGGTGCAGGGCTTCTCGGAATACAAAATGCCGAGGTCCGGACCGCCCTTTGTCTTGATACCGGCGGCGGCCGCCCCGGCGAGGAATCCCTTTGGAGAGGTTATCGTTCCGTTACGTATATTTTTCACAAGCGCAATATATCATAGGAATGATAGCAACGCAATAAGAGGAGACATCCCTCGCCCTCATCCTAGCCTTCTCCTCTGTGGAGGTAACACTAACCCTCACCCCAGTCCTTCCCTGATTGGGAAGGATAGCTTTTAAAGAGGTGTCCTTCCATGGAATTTTCTCTTGGAAGGACCGGGGGATTCGGGGGTGTCCCCCGATTTATTTAAGTCCCCCAAAGTATGGGGGACTATCAGGGGGTTTGGATGTTATTTCCCCCTTTCAAGGGGGATAGCAGGGGGTTGGATAATAAATTGACGCACTCCTCTATCGTGTCAGGGCTTGCAAGGCGTGGTATAATATCGCAATATCCTTTTGTCAGGGTGGTAACCCGGAGAGGGTATATATACTATGGAAGGTGAATCATGAAGAGTGGAAAGTATATCTTGGTATTATTACTGAGCATCTTACTGACTACTGCTATCGCATGCGGAGGCGGTGAAGCGGAGCCTACTCCTACACCAACGCCTACGGAAATTCCCACCCCTACCCCCGTACCAACATTGCCGAACCTGATGATCACCAGTATTACATTTAATCCGGCTGTAGGATGCGAGGGTGCACCGGTCCAGGTAGCAGTTACAATCCAGAACCAGGGCACCCTGCTGTCTCCCGCCTGCTACTGGTCATGGCAGCTATACAGCGGAAGCGACCCTTTAATAACCTCTCTGCCCAGCCTGCCGCCTGGCGGAACAATCGTAGTACACACCGAAATGACACTGGCCAATGATATCACCGGCACGTTCAACACCACAGCTATAGTCGATTCGATGTCGGGGGTTGCCGAGATCAACGAAAGCGACAACCAGTTTGTTCAACCGCTGACAGTAAGCATGTGCGACTTCCAGGCCAGCTACAACTCAGATAAAAGCAAGATACAGACAGCCCTCACTGCATATATGGCCAGCCATAACGGCTCCATACCTTTCACTAATAATTCAATAACACTAAATATTCCCTCTGGCACATATAATATCATCGATATATGCGCTCTTATCGGAGCCGGTGATCTGCTAGATGAGGTCCCTGCAAGCTGCGTCGACAGCTCATTTGACAACTGCGGTGCCGCGACATGCAGTTGCAAACAGAACGCGCACTACATCTGGCTTGCGTACGGCGCAGGTAATGTGATATCCACCTGTACAGGCGCCGACTGCTGGGCTAACTTCGCCGCAGACTACCAGGGCATCTGGCCATAACTAAAGTTGATTAATGAAACGGCTTAAAAGCTGGCGTTCGGTCGCACTGGTTATAGTTCTGATCGGCCTGGTATTCGGCGGCTGGTATTATGCCAGCCAATCGATAAGGATCGCTTACCCGCAAGCGTGGGCTGACTGGAAGGACAAGATACAGGACGCAGTCGCAGAATATCGTAACGCTAACAACGGCTCCCTGCCGATAGTGGGCAGCGGAGCCGTTATCGTTGATGACGAGCAGCAGTATATAATAGATATGTGCCGGCTGGTGGAATCGGACCTTATCCCCTACCCGCCGGATAACTGCATCGCGATACAGGATATCAACAACGATAACTGCAACGGTGGTAACTGCTCATGTCATGAAAAAGCCCACTATATCTGGACGATCGACTCGGACGGGATTGTCCACTCCGCATGCATCGGCGAGCAGTGCGAGCAAGCCGATGCCGACGGCTATCAGGGCGTCTGGCCGTGATATAATCGATGTATTAACCGGAGATCTAAGAGATACTATGCATTGGCTCAAGAGATGGAAATTTAATCTGACGGCAGTTGTAATCATTGCCCTGATAGCAACTGTATACTGGTTCACCATGTGGAATACGCCTTCAAACAAAGAATACAAAGCAGTCGTAGATATATTGAACAGCAAAGTAACGGAATACAAAGACGACCTCCAGGACAGCTTGCCTATCTCCGGGATGAACATCTCGCTTAAGGACCCCGCCGGCACTTACTTTATAATCGACATCTGCAAACTGATGTACTCCGTACCGGATGGATTTGCCGCAGTAGACGGAGATAACAACGATAACTGCGATGCAGGGGACTGTCAATGCGACGCCAACGCTAACTACATTTGGTTACTCGATTCATATGGAAAAGTATTTTCCAAATGCGTCGGCGATGCATGCCTCTCCAACGAATCCGATGGCTACCAGGGTATCTGGCCGTAGCGTTAATAGTACGATAACAAAAAGGCTCGATTATAAATCGAGCCTTTTCTTTTTCCGTGGGAGAACATGAGTAAGATTACAGTCGTGTATCATTTTAGAACTAGGGAATATTCAGAACCTGCCCCCATGCAGAAGATTATTAAGAAGAGGTGCAGGATTCTTCCTACCGAGGTTTTAGGGGTGTCCCCTGATTCTTCATTTTAATATCCCCCAAGTCTGGGGGATTACAGGGGGTTGGACGACGAAATTAACAACACAACTAAGATGACAGCACTGCACTACACAAAATGGCTTCTCAGCTCCTCGGGAGAATGCGGGCTATATAGTGCCGGCGGGATATCCAGCATGGTGTACGCCCCGGCCTGCCCCTGCTTCTTCAACCTGTAAGCAGCCCGGGCGCATGCGACCAGGACACTGCCGGTGAATCCGGGGTTACTCTCCAGTTTGCAACTGTACTCAAGTATCTGCCTGCTGCCCTTGCCAACCGTTCCCGATGTCAGCACAAACCCGCCGTGCGGATACGCCGAATGCTCGGCAGCCATCTCCTTTTCGCTGATGAATACGACATCGGTATCATAGTCGGCGTAGTAGTTGGGCATACTGACGATCTCCCGTCTGATCTTTTCCTTGTCCGCCCCTTTTTTAGCGACCACATACACCAATCTTTTGTGCATCTGGCGTTTTGTAAAATCCGGCGTCTTGCCGCTCCTCACCTTCTCCAGGGCTGTCTCGATGGGCAGTGTATACTGGCGGGCATCCATGACCCCGTCCACTTTCCTTGCCGCATCGGAATGCCCCTGGCTCACCCCCGGCCCCCAGAAGGTGAACCCCTTCCCCCCGGGCAAGAAAGCGTGGCCCAGAACCCGCTCCATCGAGAAAATGCCAGGGTCCCACCCTGCAGAGATTATTGATACGCTCCCGTTTTTCTTTGAAATAGAGTCCATTTTCTTGAAGTAGCGCGGGATATCGGCATGCGTATCGAAGCTGTCAACGGTGCTGAACCTCTTTGCAAACATCGGCCCCTGAACAGGCACATCCTCCTTGGAGCCTCCGCACAGGATCGCCACATCCACGCGCAGCCCCTTGGGCCGGGAGAATTTCTCGGTATTTAACACCTCAACGCCTTTGAATTGCTTGGCCACCTGCTCCGGCCTCCTGGAGAACACCGCTACCAACTTCATATCGGCACTATTTCCCAGCGCTGCAACGACCCCCCGCCCAACATTGCCGTATCCAACAATCGCTACGTTTATCACATTCATCCTCCTGAGATTTAACCGGTAACAGGTAAACGATACACCGATGAGCATTATACCAGAAATCACTCATTCAAATAGGTGCAAGAGAAGCTTACTGCCGCGTGTCTGTAGACAACCATCCTCTTCATTTTGAAGCTCGCCGATTTTGAGAGAACACAATTCGCTCCGTAATGCGGCGGTATTAGAAGAGCCATTCTAGATCTGTAAGGATGGCTGAGAGCCTTCAATTAAAACATCCTTGGCAGCACATATGAACTCACGGAATAAAGGGTGCGGGCGATCGGGGCGGGAGAGGAATTCCGGATGAAACTGGCATGCGACCATAAATGGATGGTTTTTGAGCTCGCTTATCTCTACCAGGTGACCATTGGGTGAAAGGCCGCTGAAACACATCCCTGCATCTTCAAACATCTTGCGGAATTCATTATTAAACTCATAGCGGTGGCGATGACGTTCATAGACAACGGCCTGCTGATATGCCGAAGCAGCTTTAGAACCTGCCACCAGATGGCACGCATACTCGCCCAGCCGCATGGTGCCGCCTATGTATTCAATACTCCGCTGTTCCGGGAGCAAGTCTATTACCGGATATGCAGTTTTAGGATTGCATTCAGTAGTATTGGGTTCGTTCGATCCCAGAAGATGACGTGCAAACTCGATCACCATAACCTGCATCCCCAGGCACAAACCAAGATAAGGTATCCCGTGTGTGCGTGCATATTTTGCCGCGATCACCATTCCTTCAATACCTCGAATGCCGAATCCGCCCGGTACAACGATTCCCTGAGCTGAGTGAAGTACGGCGTCTCCGTTCTTTTCCAGGTCTTCAGAGTGTACCCACTGTAACTCCACGTCCCGGCCATAGTGAACCGCAGCGTGGCATAATGACTCCTTAACGGAAATATATGAATCCCGCAGTTTCACATATTTCCCCACAATAGCTATATTTACGCATTCTTTTGGCCTCTTCATGCTCTCAACGATATTCCGCCATTCGTCAAAGTCCGGCATATTTCTGGGTAAGTCCAGTTTTTCGACTATTAGAGCTCCTAATCCGGCTTCTTCGAGCACGAGTGGTATCTCATAAATTATCGGCAGAGTAGGCAACGCTATAACAGCTCTTCTTTCGACGTCACAGAAGAGGGAAATTTTATCTTTAACATCATTATTGATGGGGAAGTCACTGCGTAATATTATTACATCCGGCTGAATACCTATGCGTCTGAGCTCGTTAACACTGTGCTGTGTCGGCTTTGTCTTCAACTCCAAAGTGGACTGAAGGTAAGGAAGAAGTGTAAGATGGATGAACATGACATTATCACGGCCGACTTCTGTCCTCAGCTGCCTTATGGCTTCAAGAAACGGCTGGCCTTCAATATCGCCTACTGTGCCACCAACCTCGACGATGAGAACGCTTGCTCCGCTTTCCTCAGCCACGGCGCGAATATGCCGTTTAATCTCATTTGTAACATGCGGCACTACCTGTATCGTACCTCCAAGGAACCCGCCCTGCCGCTCCTGGGAGATTATCGAATTATAAATCTGTCCTGAAGTCACGCTGGAAGATTTAGTAAGCCTTACATCGATAAATCGCTCGTAATGTCCCAGATCCAAATCTGTTTCAGCGCCGTCTCGAGTAACAAAAACCTCACCGTGCTGGTAAGGGGACATGGTGCCGGGATCCACGTTCAGATAAGGGTCCAGCTTCTGCACGGATACGGAGATGTTTCGGCTTCTTAATATCCTTCCGATGGACGCAACAGCGATACCTTTTCCAACCGAGCTGACCACACCACCAGTTACAAAGATATACTTCGTCATCGGCAAGCACCCTTTTCCCATAATATTTTCTTCCAGATTATACACCGCAATTGTTACGAAAGTATTTCGGATACAATAATATATTCTGCCATTTTCAGTTTTTCATAAAAAGGCTAAATGGTATTGACTTTTTCTTTCTGGCATATGCTACAATTGCCTCCCTTTAGTAAGAAAGTGTGGGAAATACCACTAAAAGCTTTGTATAAACCCTGCAAGAAGTTAAAAGGGAGGCCTATATTATATGACAGCAAATGATCGTTTTGACATTGTTATTATTGGAGGAGGACCCAACGGCACGGCGATGGCGGCCTACCTGTCGAAGTGCGGACTTAAGGTCTGCGTACTTGAGGAAAGGTATGAGGCGGGCGGCTCATGCGAAACCGCTGAGCCCAAAGCAGGATTGCGTATATTCCCTCATGCTATTCTTATGTATGCATCACCAGCACCGGGTTTCGAACAACTCGAGCTTTGGAAGTACGGCTTCCGCGTGACATGGAACCCCCAGGAGCTTATGATACACGCTACAACCGGCTTGACCCTCACTACTGGATTGACTGGACTTAGCAACAAGGACATGTATGGCTACATGAAGGTCAGCGGACTCGTCGGCAACCCGCCCTTCGCCCGCGAGCTGATGAGAGCCACCAACTGGTGTCCACCGCACCCCGACTACATTGAGCTCAACGAGAACACGATACCGTATATGCAGGTTTATAAGAAACACGCACCGGAGGTCTGGTCAAAAGAGATACTCGATATGACCCTCTTCGACTTCATGGACGAGTGGTTTGACACCGAACCATGGAAGTGCACCGTGGCCGCAGCGGCATGGTGGTCCGGCGCCGCAGCTCACTGGGAAGGTGTGGCAATACCAGCCTTTATGAACGTAATGCAGCTCTTTATAACATCGCTCGCCATACCCCGCGGCGGCATGCACGGATACTACCATTCCATCTTCCGTTGTGCGATAGCCCACGGAACAACCTTCAAGTCAGCCTGCCCGGTCGATGAGATCATTATCCAGAACGGCAGGGCGGTCGGCGTGCGCCTGCGCGATGATGCCGCAACCCGCGAGAAGACCATCTGGGCCGATAAGGCGGTCATCTCCGCATGCGATATCAAACAGACCTTCAACAAGCTCATCGGGCCAAGGCACCTGGATAAAGGCATCCTGCAAAAGGTCAACGATATCAGCATCAAAGGCGGCACCCTCTGGGTTTCGAGTTTCCTGCTGAAGAAACAGCTGAAGTGGAAACCGAAGTGGGAGAAAATGGAAGGCGAGGAGGCCCCATACGGCTGCGCATTCCCGGCAGATTCCCGCGAAATCTATTTCGAAAATGTATCAGACGTCGACGCCTTCAAGGGCAACCCCAGTGTACCGGCAGAACACTACATGTGGTTCCTCTCACCAAGCCAGTTCTTCGATCCTACCGATAATCAGCACCCCGGTGTCTACAGCAAAGGGGGTGTGCTGACCTGTTCATTCGAGGCAGGGGCGACACCGCCGGAATATAACGTTGAAGCTCCGGATGCCGCGGATAAAGTAAAGGCCGAGATGGAGAAATATTTCCGCAAGGCTTTCAGCATTCCGCTGGATGGCTTGCAAGATGATAATGTAATCGCCCATTGGTCTACGGCGCCGTTTGAGATGATACACCGCAACCGCAGCCTCATCGGAGGCACCTGGTGCGGCAGACGTCACTGCGACGACCAGCTATTTACAAACAGCCCGATCATCGGCTCAGGCATGTCCAGGTATCGCACCCCAATCGACGGTCTATATCTCTGTCACCAGACTTCCGGCCACCCCGGAGGCTTGTGTCTGATGGCTATTCCATACAACTTGATGCATATACTAATCGAGGACGGCATCGCTGAACCCGGTAAATGGTGGTATCCATCACCATACTACATTCCTGAGAAAGGCAAGATATCAGCCGTGCTAGGCCAGGGCAGGATACCCAAGTAACTATAAACAAACTATTAACTAGAAAATTGGCCGCTTGCTGACCTTTGCGTAATGAAAATATTCGTATGGCAAACGGGGCATTTACCTGAAAACGGCTAAGGAGGTTTAAATGGCTGCAAAGTATGATGCCATAGTTGTAGGAGCAGGCCCTGGTGGTTCTGCCTGTGCTGCTCTACTACAAAAATCTGGACTAAAAACGCTCCTAGTTGAGAAAAATGATCGCGTCGGTGGAAAATCCCTAAACTACAGCAAAGACGGCTTTACTTATGAGCTTTGGCCTGTTATGGGACTGCCCCGTTACAATACTGTATTTGAAAAAGTGCTTAACGAGGTAGGAGCAAAGGCTCCGATGTCAGACGTCTTCCCTACAACAGGCAGCCTTGCCAATATTATGTCTGGCAAAGGGACTCTTTTAGACGGCGGGTTCCTGTACAAGCCCCAAGGATCAGACAAGTATGTGGGTTATGTCCTTGTTCCTCCGGTACAGATTCCTGATATGCTAATGAAAGACCCTGAGGGACTCGCCAATGTTAATAGACTGTTTGAAGACATAGCCAAATTTACCCCCGAGCAATTAAGCTCTTTGGATGATGTTACCTTCCATGATTTCATCACTCCATACAACATTCCTCAGGGAGCATATAGTTATTTAGCGGTACTATGTAACATACTGTTCGTTGTCCAAATCGACTTGTGCTCCGCCTCTGAAATGATTAAGACCCTGCGCCAGTTCACGACAGGCCTCGGTTCTACTTACTTCCTGGGCGGCTACGCAAAATTAAGTGAGGCGCTGGTCGGAGCCTTCAAGGCACACGGTGGAGATTTAAAACTCAAGACACGTGTGGAAAGAATTGGCATCGAAAACGGTCAAGTCACAGGTGTCATTACCGACAAGGGTACGTTCAAAGCACCTATTGTAGTGAGCAACGCCGGTATCCAGCCTACCGTACTTAAACTAGTAGGTGAGGAATATTTCGACAAAGGTTATGCTAATCGCATCAGAAGCTTGGTCCCATCACTGGCTCTGATTGGACACCGCTACTTCTTAGACAAAATAGTATTTGAAGATTGCGCATATATCATCTACTCCGATAAGAGCTGGTGGAACATGGAGCGCTACATGAAAGCCAGGGCAGGAGAGATACCGGATGATATGCTCGTGATCATTTTCAGCCCGCAGGGCTTCGATCCCGCCGTAGCCCCGGAGGGGAAGCAGCTGATATTGACCGGAACGCTGGCCCCAGCCGATCCCAAGCTAAAGAACCAGAAGGCCTGGCTGGATGCTTTCGAAGAAAAGATAGAGAAACTCCACCCCGGATTCCGCGAACATATTATCAGGAGAGAGGACTATACTACTACGGATGTCAGTCGTGTCACACGCGATAGTGTGGTCCCCGGTTGCGGCGGCGAGTGCATTGGACTAGGTCAGATTGTAGGGCAATGCGGTAAAAATAAACCATCACCAATTGCTCCGATTCAAGGCCTGTTCTATGTTGGACTTGACGCAGGTGGAGATGGCGTAGGGACACACCATGCAGTGACCTCTGCATACAATGTAGCACCGCTGGTTTTAAAGTACTACCAGACGCATTAATAATTAAAACGTTCGTCGTTCACGTAGGCTTCATCGTTACCAATCTGTCCACTAAGCCAGAGCTGCGGTCTTGTCTTTAACGAAGTCAACTATTTGCTGAAGGGGTGTCCCCGGGACGAAGACGCCTGTAGCGCCCATCTTTTTGAGCTGAGCGAAGTCCTCTTCCCAGATGATTCCGCCTACAAGCAGCATAACGTCGCCCTTGCCGGCCTTTTTAAGCGCCGACTACATCGACGTCCTCCTGGACCGCGGTGTTGGCGATCTCATCTGGGGTCATGTTCGATCCGTAGATAACCTCGAAGCCGCCATCCCGAAGCGCATTGCTTACTGCAACGAGGCCGCGCCAGTGTCCCTCAATGCCCGGTTTTGCCATTAATATTTTTATCTTTTTAGTCTTCT
>Ga0315282_10000080_pt1 | contig 187197 bp, 172 predicted proteins | sample YL17G07_20_MG_FD_203693 | JGI IMG/M metagenome (GOLD analysis project Ga0315282, IMG submission 203693) | Sediment microbial communities from Yellowstone Lake, YNP, Wyoming, USA - YL17G07_20 | ecosystem: Environmental > Aquatic > Freshwater > Lake > Sediment | place: USA: Wyoming | collected... | reverse complement strand
CCTCGGGGTGCTAACGGAGGCTCTGCTGCCAGTAGGTTGTGTTGGTCTTCTGATTGATGAGCAGAATCTGCTGCGGGACGATAGAGAATTTAGCTCCCTTCCTTCCTTCTCCTTGTCCCATCTGGACCTTGAAGCGGATCTTGAAGGAGACGTTTTCTTCATCTGCCTTAGCAGATTTCGCGACATCGCGCCCAACCTGCCATCTAAAATATGGAGTGAACTTCAGATAGATGGAAGAGGTACGGTATCCCATCTTGATTGAGTCAGCCAGGGCAAGGTACGGGTTACTCGGCACCTCCGTCAGGATTGACGGGATGTTGTACGGTGCATCGATGACGATGGGGCAACTCACGGCGTACAGCTGATTGTCGGCGTCATACTGAACCAGCGATGCTTTCAGCAGAACCCCCAGGACGCGCTGATCGAACTTTTTATCCTTCATGTACTTCATGATCTTGGCGAGATACTGCTGTCGCGCCTCGACAATTCGCTTCTCAAACTCAGCTGTCGTCTCAAATTCTGACTTCTCGCCGATCGCCTTTTGGTAGTTGTCTGTTTCTTCCTTCAAATACGTCCAGGCCTCTTTGACGATGTCGGTGAACTCAGCGGGGGTCAGATTGTCCTCAGAGAGGGGACTTGCCGCTTTCTCCTGTGAACGCGACGGGGAGGGAAGTAGCATCAATCCAGCGCAGATTGATGCCAACCAGAGATATCCTTTGCGTGTCGTTCTCATGTCGTCTCCCTAGTTGATGTGGACGCTCGACTCTTTCAGTGATTGCAAAACTCTATCGGTTGTCTCGCGGGCGCTCTTCACACAATCCCCAACCGAAATCCCTCCCTTGAAATTGCTGCAGAAGAACAAACCTGGATACTCCCCCTCGAGGCGGCTGAGGGCCCCGATCTTGTCCAAATGGCCCAGTTCGTATTGTGGAATGGCATTTCGCCAACGCGTCAACCTCAAATATACATGTTTTCCCTCAATTTGCATAATGTTTTTTACCTCGCTGAGAGCAAGATCACACAGCGCATCCTCGCCCAAATCGACGAGCTCCGGCTGACGACCCCCCCCAACGAACGTCGTCAACGCTGCCGCTCCATCCGGCGCGCGGTTCAGAAAGAGGCTGGAGGACCACAGGCAGCCCAGGATTTTCCGTCGCTCGCGCGAAGGCACGAGAAAACCGAAACCCGCCAGAGAACGGTGAACATCCTCGGCTCGAAAGCCGAGGAAAATGGATGCGACGGGAGAGTAGCGGATGGAATCCAAGATCGTGCTCGCGTTGACTGAGAGAGGTCTGACGATCGGCGAAGCGGCATGGGCCGGGATTGACACCACGACACAATCCGCACCGATGGCCGCCGGGCGGCCGGCGCACGTGTATTCTACGATGAATCTCCCGGTGTCCCCGTTTTCGGTGCGTCCTCCCCGTCGGTTCTCGGGACGGATGTCCTTGACTTCAGCATCAGTGAGGACGCGGGAGCGGAGGTCCCGCGCCAGCGCCAGGGGCAGTGTCTGCATACCATTGAGGAAGGAGAAGGACTCAGCCCGATCCTTCGCCTTCTCAGCACGCTGCTTGCGTTCGCGCCTTCCGCCGATCATTCCTTTGACCAAACCACCATATTTCTCCTCGAGGGCGTACAAGCGAGGAAAGGCCGCACGGACACTGAGCGCTTCCGGCTGACCCGCGAAGATCCCTGCAACGAAAGGGTCGACGGCGTAATCCAGGAATTCTCGGCCCAGGCGCCGAACCACGAATTCCGCGACGCTCTCCTCCCTCTCCGCGCGCCCGATGAAGGGCTCCTTCAACAGACGCAATTTCGCAGAGGCAGAGAAGAGTCGAGAGGTGATGAAGGCAGGCGCATTGAGTGGCAACGCGATGAGCCTTCCGTCACGGAGGATGTAACGATTCTCCCCTGCGGGACTCGTGTAGGTGAATTCCTCTTGCAGCGCGCAATCGGTCATAAGCTCTCTGAAGAGCGGAGTCGTCTCGAGGGCATTGTTGGGTCCTGTCTCAACAAGAAAACCGTTCTCCCGAATGGTTTTCATGGTACCGCCCACTTCTGGCTCCTTCTCGAGTACCACCACGTCCACTTGCTGCTTGTTGAGCCAGTGTGCAACTGACAGCCCGGACACCCCTCCGCCGATGATTGCGACGGTGACTCTTCTCGTCTCCATAGGTCTATTCTTCTTGAGCCAGGTTCAAGACCTCGTCCGCGAGCGCTTCTATGAGCTTGGGGTGATCATTCAGTCCGTTCATCATCTCAAATTGTGTGATGCCGAGGCTCTCTGCTTTGTGGCGAGCCTCGATGTTAATCTCATGAAGAGTCTCGATGTGGTCGGTCACGAACGCTATAGGAATGACGAGGAGATGCCGGACCCCCTTCGATGCGAGCCGTTCAACGGTCTCGTTCAGCGACGGTTGGAGCCACTTCGCAGGTCCGACCTTACTCTGATAGCAGAGGATGTGGGGATGCCACCATTTTCCTCGTGCCATAACCGACTGGACGGTTTCTTCCATCTGTCGTTGGTACGGGTCACCTCTCTCTAAAATCGAAAGAGGTACCCCGTGTGCACTGAACACCAAATGGATCTCTTCCGGCTCGACACCGGAGAACTTCGTCAGCTCTTTGCTGATCTTGTCGACGACCGCATCCACATAGTTCGGATTGCCGTAGAAGTGATCGACGATCTTCTGCCGGACGCCCCTCAACCCGACACGAGCACACTGCCTGTTCCATTCATTGATGCTCGAGCCGGAGGTCGTGATGGAGTATTGAGGGTACAAAGGGAGGAGGACGATCTCGTCAAAACCGCCCGCCTTGACTTTCTCAACCACGAGGCTGGTCAGGGGATCCCAGTAGCGCATCGCCACGAAGACCGTTGAGTCCGTTCTCGATCTTAGACTCGTCTGCAGGGCTGCGGCCTGCGCGTTCGTGAGCTCGAGGATGGGCGATTTGCCCCCGATCTGTGCGTAGTTCCTGGCTACTTCTTTGGATCGACGGGAAGAGATGAAGCGCGCGAGCGGCTTGCGAATGAGCCTGGCAAGTGGAAAATCGATGATATCGGGATCCATGAAGAGGTTGAAGAGGAAGGGCTGGACGGCCTCCAGCGAATCGGGACCGCCCAATTGGAACAGGACCACGGCAATTCTTCTTGAGCTCATTGGTTCGTTTCTCCGCCCTCCTCAAGAGTTTTGGATGCCGAGTCGTTCGAAACGGTCGGCGTGGAAAGAAACTCGAATGCTTTATCAATGCTGGCGTGGGTTCCGACAAGCACCAGCGTGTCCGCTGTCTCAAGACGTAAGTCGGCCGAGGGCGAGATGATCGGTTTGTCACCCCGCACGACGGCGATCAGGTTTGCCCCGGTTTTCACCCGCAAGTCAAGCTCCAGCAACGTCTTGCCGGCGGCTTTGGACTCCTGCGTAACGAGGAATATATCGGACGTCCCTGCCGCGAGAAGTTGCGTCACACGTTCCAAGCCTCGTGAGGTCTGCGGTAGTCCTCGCAACATGCCGTAGTTTTCATCGCGGATCACTTTGATTTGGGCGTTGATCACGTTCCGAGGAATGCGGTATTGATCGAGAACGCGCGTGAAGATCTCGATGGAGGTCTCAAATTCTTCAGGGATCACTTCGTTGGCCCCGAGCTTCTCCAGCTCTTCCACCTCTGAGACCAATCTCGTCCGAACCAGGATATAGAGCCTTGGGTTCATCGAGCGCGCGACGCGCACACCTGTACGAGTCCCTCGGGGATCAGAAATTGCGAAGACGATCAGGCGGGCTTGCTGAATGCGACACTGGCGGAGGATCTCTTTCCGCGTCACGTCGCCAAACACGATCGGATGCCCTCCTCGTCGAAGTTCTTTCACAAGATCGGCGTTGGACTCGATGATAACATACGGGATGCCTGTTTCCTGCAATACCCGTGCGACGTTCTGACCATTGACCCCATACCCGACCACGATCACGTGATCGACCAGGTGCTCACCGGACTCACCCGGCGGCTCAAATCCAAATTTGAGGAACGGGAGGAAGTTCTGTGTCCGTTCAGCGAATGAGGGTGCGAACGCAATCAGCGGGGGGGAAAGCAGCATCGTGAAGATCGATGCGCTGAGGAAGTGCTGGTAGAGCACCTCATCTAGCAACCCCACGGTCTGGCCGACCTTCGCGAGGACGAAGGAAAACTCACCGATTTGCGCAAGACTCACAGCCGCAATGATTGACGATCGTAAGGAAGATCTCAACATCCAAGCCACCAGAAGAACAACACAGGCTTTCAGCAGAAAAATTCCCGAACCGATGGCAAGGATCACAAGCGGTTCCTGGATGGCGAGCTTCAAGTCTAACAACATGCCGATGGAGATGAAGAACAGACTGGCAAAGAGATCGCGAAACGACGCAATCTCTGCGACGACTTCGTGGCTGTACTCGGACTCAGAGACGATGAGCCCCGCGATAAACGCCCCCAGAGCATAAGAGAATCCCAGGGAGGCAGTCGTCGCAGCCGCGAGCAGACAGACGAGCAGTGAACCCATCAGGAATGCCTCGCGGACACCCGTGCGGGCAATCTGATGGAGGGCTCGGGGCATCAGGAAACGAGCAAGGAAGAAGATGATCACGATGGCGAGGGTGCTGAGAAGGAATCGGACGACGATGTCGGAGAACGAGACCCCATGGTAGCCGGCAAGCAACGGAGTCAGGACGATCATGGGAACGATGCAGAAATCCTGAAAGAGGAGGATGCCGACCGACAACCGGCCGTGAGGTGTGCCCAACTCGGATCTGTCGGCAAGCGTCTTGAGGACAATCGCGGTGCTGCTGAGGGCGATCAGGCAACCCAGGAAGACCGCGGTGTTGACACTGAACCCCGAGGCGGCAAACAGCGTGACGGTAACGAGGATCGTGAGCGTCACCTGAAGGCTTCCGCCCCCGAGGAACTGGCGCGAGATGGCGCGCAGGTGGGAGAGAGAAAACTCAAGCCCCACGAAGAAGAGGAGCATCACGACGCCCAGCTCGGCGAAGACTTCAATCTGCTGGCGATCGTGGATGAAGTCCAGGCCCGTCGGGCCGATCAAGAGGCCCGTCAGGAGAAATCCGACGACGCTCGGGAGCCGCAGCGGCCGGCTGACGAAGATGACGAACACGGCCGCGGCAAGAATGATGAGGAAATCTCTGAGAAACGGGAGCGGATACATGACAAATCAAAGCAAAATGAAACAATCAAAATGGAGAAGTCAAGAATCCAAGATCAAGAATGTGAGCACTGTTGAATGATCCAACGTTAGGCAGTCCAACTCTGAGGACTTCAAAGCACGTGGAGCAATCGGTCTTCGGCAGAGCCGGGCTCCGGTTTGAGGTTGTATTCCCACCGGGCATGCAGGGGAAGTGACAGCAGGACCGATTCCGTCCGTCCCTGCGTCTCCAGTCCAAAGAGGGTCCCGCGATCGTACAGGAGGTTGAACTCAACGTAGCGGCCGCGACGGAAGAGCTGCCATCGCTTCTCCCGTTCTCCCCACGGCTGGTGCTTTCGGCGCTGCACGATGGGAACGTAGGACTCGAGGACCGAGTGCCCGCATGCTTGGACGAACGAGAAGAGCGCCTCAAAGTCCCCTCGAAGATAGTCGAAGAATATCCCGCCGACGCCGCGCGTCTCCCCTCTGCGCTTGATGAAAAAGTATTCGTCGCACCATTTCTTGAACTTCGGGTAGTACTCCGGATCGTGCCGGTCGCAAGCGAGCTTCCAGACCGAATGGAAATGTCGAGCGTCCTCCTCGGAGAGGTAGAAGGGGGTTAAGTCCGCGCCGCCTAACCAGGCATCAGAACTCCCGACCTCGAGATAGCGAAAGTTGGCGTGGATCGTCGGGACCATCGGACTGAAGGGATGGACGACAAGGGAGATGCCAGTCGCGTAGAAACGTTGGGGAGGAACGTTCATCCGCCGTGCCAGCGCTTCAGTCAACTCTCCGGCAACGGCGGATGTGTTCACGCCTGCCTTCTCGAAGAGCGCTCCGTTCTGCAGAATCCTGGTCTTGCCACCCCCACCATCGGAGCGGGACCAGGTGCCTTCTCTGAAGTGCTCTTTGGCATCCAGCTCCTCGAGCTTCGCGCAGATGATATCCTGGAGTTCTTCGAAGAACTCCTTTGCGCGCAGCTTCTTCGGTCGGGATGTCTGAGTCTGCATCGTGTTCATGAGAGTCCCCCTCTTCTCGCCCGGAAATCTCTCACCGCCGCGACCGAGAGGAGATGAAGAATCCATCCTCCTCCTGTGCGGGGGCTTCCGTTTTCTCTTCTTTCTTCTCCTCTTTGCTCTCCTTGAGCGTCGAGAGCAGCTCTTCCCAGCTGAACCATTCCTTCCGTCCTGTGATCCACTTCTCCATCCAGTTGAACTCGGATACCATTTTGACCAACTGGTTTCTTGGTGCCGTAATGCCGTGGGTCGTGCCGGGATACACGAAAAACTCCGTCGGCACGCCGAGCTTGACGAGCGCCATATAAAGTTCTTCGCTCTGCGGCCGTGGCACGCGCGGGTCACCATCCACGACGTGGATGAGTGTCGGGGTCTTCGCGTTCTTGATGTACTTCAGCGGCGATTCGTCCCAATAATGCTCGAAATTGTCGTAAGGCTTTCCCCTGTAATAGAACTCGCGATTACGCTGAATATCGCTCTCCGCATACATCGAGGTCCAGTTCACGGCTCCAGCCCCGGAGGAGATTGCCTTGAACCGATTTGTGTGGGTGAGGATCCAGTTCGACCAGTGGCCGCCTGCGCTCCAGCCCATAGCCCCCATCTTGTCCTTGTCGACCAGACCGATGCTGATGAGATGGTCGACCCCGGTCATGATATCCTCATACCCTTGTTTGAAGTAGCTGCCCGAGATCTGCATCTTGAACCGCTCGCCGTAGTTGGTGGATCCCCGGTAGTTTGGCAGGAGACACACGAACCCCGCTCCGGCATAGACGTGAGAATAATATCCCCAGCCTGCATTGAAGTTGAGCGTGACCGCGCCCGCAGGCCCTCCGTGAATTTGCACAATGAGCGGATAGCGCTTCCCTTGTTCATAGCCGACCGGCTTCACCAGCACACCGCCGACGATCTTGCCGTCGCTCGATTTCCATTCGACCTCCTCGGTCTCACCCAGGGCGATGCCATCGATCTGCGGATTGGAGTTCGTCAGCTCTGTCCAGTTGGAGCGATCCGTCAGCTTCTCGATCGATGCTGCCGTGTAAATGTTGAACGGCGAACGAGGGCTCGAATAGTTGATGAGGAGTTTCTTCGTCTCATAGTCCTGGGAGACGAATAAGCTCGCCCGCTCGTCTGTCACCTGGGTCACCTTGCCGGTCGCGACCGAAAGGGCAAACAACTGGCTGGTCACTTTCAATCCATCGTTGAAGTAGATGGTTTTGCTGTCGCCGGACCAGAAACCGACGCTGACATCTCCGTCGAAGCCAGAGCCGAGCTTCGTCCATTTGCCGCCGCGATCCGTGGTGAGGCGAATGTAAACGCGATTATTGCGGAAGTAGACGAAATCGTCGTCTGCCGAAAATGCAATCATCGAGCCGTCCGGGGAGAAGCTCAGCGCGCTCTCTCCGATCTCCTTATTGTCGGTCAGCCGCTCGATCTTTCCCGTGCTTACCTCGAGCAGATACAGGTCGCTGTAGGTCTGCGATTCCGTTACGGTTCTCAGATATCGGCTGTTGCGGGTCCCCCGAAATCCTATCCACTGAGAGTTGTCGGAGATCCTCACGTCGTTGACGCTGTAATCGGTTCCGCCGGTGAGGCGGGTCTCTTGTTTCGTTGCGAGGTCGATTGACCAGAGATGAACGGGCGGCGAATCCTCATTCCGGACGCCTACGTCAAACTTCTTCTCCTTTCGCTGTTTGTTCGCTTTGTCCACGCTGTCCGGCGAAAGGAAGTAAATCCGTTTTCCCTCGGGTGAAAATTGCCACTCCGTGACGGATGCCTTGTGCTTGGTGAGTTGTTCCGGTTTCTCCTTACCAATCCCTGCTACAGCGATGATCCACAGCTGTCGCTCATCTTCTTTGCCCGAAGAGAATGCCAACCATGTTCCGTCCTTGCTGAAGGCATACGTGCCCACGCCGTCTTTTGCGTCGGAGATCTTTGAGGCCTCGCCCCCATCGGTACGCATGACGTAAAGTTGGTTCAACGTGGATTTCGACTCGGATGCCTCGCGGTTCGACAGGAAGGCGAAGAACTGACCGTTGGGAGCCCACCGCGGCGAGCCCTCGTTCTTGTCCTTGGTAAACGTCATTTGGCGCGTCGAGGGTAGGCCTTGCTCGCTGGAAACCAGGTAGACATCGGAGAAGGACTTCGCTGCCTTCCACTCAGGCGTAGAGAGTGTATACAGAATCCACTTCCCGTCCGGACTGACGGATGGGCTTCCGACAGAACGCATCTCCAGTATATCCATAAACGTCATCGGTCGCTTGGCAATTGTCTGCGCGGCGGCGAACCAGTAGATGAAGATCGAAAGAAGTGAGATTGCAGCTAGGCGCGAGGTACGCATGGAGTCACCTCCTGGGTTGGGAGAGAATGCTTGATAGGGAATTTAAGAACGGATGAGAACTAAAGCCACAGAAAAGGGAGGGAACGGGCGGAAGTCGAGGTCCCCTCGCGCTCGCGCGCTATTAACGGTGGTAGCGCGGACTTTCTTCTTTCACTGCTTGGACGAGTGCTTTCACATGGTCGACCGGAACGTCTGGTGCGATCCCGTGGCCGAGATTGAAGATATGGCCGGATCCCTTCCCGAACTTCTCAAGAATCCTCTTCACGGCGGCTCTGATCCGCTCGGGCGGCGCATAGAGGAAACTGGGGTCGAGATTGCCTTGAAGGGCGACGTAGCTGCCGACCATCTCGCGAGCTTTTCCGATGTCGACGGTCCAATCCAGCCCGACGACGTCCGGCCCGGAATCGGCGATGGCTTCCAGAGAATGGCCGCAGTCTTTGCAGAACACGAGGACCGGGGCGCCGCTTCGACGGAGGAGCTGAAGAGCCTGCTGGATATATCGAAGAGAGAATTCACGGAACTCCTCCTGCGGGAGGATTCCACCCCACGTGTCGAAGATCTGGACGGCCTGAGCGCCAGACTCGATCTGTGCGCTCAAATATGCCGCCACCGCGCGAGCCAGCTTGTCGAGCAAAGCGTGTGCATCCCTCGGGCTGGTATAGATGAGTTCCTTGATGTGGCGGAAGTTCCTCGTCCCCGTTCCCTCCACCATATACGTCGCCAGTGTCCAGGGCGAGCCGGAGAAGCCGATTAACGGGACGCGACCGCTGAGCCGTTTCCGGACGAGCTGTAGGGCGTCCAGGACAAATCGGAGGTGCGTGGCTGGATCAGGCATCTTCAGCTTATCGATCTCGGCACGTGATCGGAGAGGGTGAGGGAAACGCGGTCCGCCTTTTCCTTCTTCGATGATGAGCTCCATCCTCATCGCCTCTGGAAGGACAAGGATGTCGGAGAAGATGATACAGGCATCCACACCGAGAATGTCGACCGGTTGAATCGACACCTCGGCCGCAAGCTCCGGGGTCTTACAGAGTGTGAGAAAGTCGGTCTTTTGCCGAATGGCCCGATACTCGGGAAGATAGCGGCCGGCCTGGCGCATGATCCAGACCGGAGTCCGATCCACAGGTTCACGACGGCAGGCACGCAGGAAGAGAGCGTTGGGCACGGGTAATGTTCGATTGTCAATTGACGATTCTCGACCGAAGGCGGTCGATTGGCTACGGGGTGGCGAAGTAGTCGGCAACGGACTCAACGAGCGACTCAGCAGTCGATTGCTTCGCTGTGATCTGTACCGGCAGTCCGCAGTCTTTTGCAGCTTTTGCGGTCGTCGCTCCGATCGCCGCCACCAGCGTGTTTTCCGCGCACTCGTTCCCGACCATCTGGACGAAGTTCTGGACGCTCGACGGACTGAAAAATGTCACGACATCGATCTCTTGAGTGGCAAGCGCACGGCGCACGACATCAAGGTTCTTGGGCTGTGGGCCTACGGTCTTGTAGACGATGACCTCCTCGACGACCGCGTCCTTGGACCGGAGAGCGTTCGGAAGGACGTCACTTGCGATGTCGCTTCGGGGGAGGAGGAAACGTTTTCCCGCGACATCGATATCTCCAAGAGCAGCAGCCAGGCCGTCTGCAGATTGACTCTCGGGCACGAACTCGACGGGAACCTGAGCTTTGTGCAGTGTGGCGCGCGTCCTTTCGCCGACAGCATAGATGTGCTGGTTCAGGAGAGCCACTCTTGCCTGCGGGTTTACCTTCTCAATCCTCTTCAGAAATCTCTCGACTGCATTCGAGCTTGTGAAGATCACCCCGAAGTACCCCCTCAGATTCACGATGGCTCGATCGCACTCATCCCACGAGTCCGGGTCGGCGATTGCGATTGTCGGGAGGACCAGAGGATACGCACCTCGATCTTCGAGGAGCTCGACGAGAGGTTGGCTTTGATCAGCCGTTCGGGTGAGCAAAAACACTTTTCCCTCCAGCGGCCTCGCGCTGGGGACAGGACGAGCAAGGCTCGGCAGATAAGGTACGGCCTCCTCCTTCACCCGGAATGGAGAGTCCGATGCATCGATATCCAGCTCAGTGGCTTTTCCAATCAACCCGGAGAGATGCCGGTAGGATGAGACGAGATACTCGAGATGCTCTCGGATCGAGAGGACCGAGCTTCCTTCCTTCGTCGTCAGGAGGCTCATTGTCTCCCGGCATGCACCTGATGCGCGCTCCAGGCAGCGGAGGAACTCTTCCCTGAACCCACGACGGAGATATGCATTCACGATCTCCTGGGCTACCGTCTTTGAAGAGCGACGGATTGCGGCTCCGAGCTCAGGCTGCAAGCTTTCTGTCTCGAACAACATCAGAGTGTTGATCTGCGCTGCGAGCGATCGCGCGAGCTGGTAGATTTCAAGTTTGGTGTATCCTTCGTCGATCATGGCGCGGTGATGGATTAGACGTGAGATGATTTCGCGACCGGTTGGTTGGCTCGGATCTCGGCCAGGATCTCCCGGCCTCCTCTTTCGAACAGTTGTCTGGCGAGCTGAATTCCCAGGCCCTCCGATTCGGTTGGGCTCCCCTCGATGTGTCCCTTCACTATCCGCTTCCCATCCAGACTCCCGATCAATGCGTCGAGTCGAAACGTGCCCTCTTCAATTTTGCCGTACGTCCCGATGGGAACCTGACAGCCCCCTTCGAGGAACCGGAGAAAAGCTCGTTCACCGCGCACTGCAATCGCCGTCCCTTCGTGGTGAACCTTCTGCACGACCTCATGCACGCGATCATCCTTCTCCCGAAGCACAACCGCCAGGGCGCCCTGTCCTACGGCCGGCAACATCACTTCCACTGGAAGAACCTCAGTTATCCTCTCCTCCCCTCCGAGCCGTCTCACGCCGGCTCGTGCCAGGATCATACCGTCCCAATCGGATCTCTCGAGCTTCTTGAGCCGAGTGTTCAGATTCCCCCTGACATCAACGACCTCGAGGTCAGGCCGGTTCTGGAGGAGCTGGCACCTTCGTCTCAGACTGCCAGTGGCAATCTTCGCGTGATGAGGAAGATCGCTGAGGTATCGATAGCGTTTCTCCGGATGAACGATGAATACATCGCGAACATCCTCACGCTCGGTCAGAGCGCCGATCGCGAGACCGGCGGGGAGGCTGGTCGGCACATCCTTCGCGCTGTGGACGGCGATGTCGATGGTTCGACCGAGCAGGGCCTGATCGATTTCTTTGGTGAAGAGTCCCTTGTCACCGATCCTCGAGAGGGGAGAGTCCAGAACCTGATCCCCGACGGTTTTGATGATCCGAAGCTCGATGTCAAGGGTCGGAAAGAACTCGCTCAGTCTTGCTTTGATCAGATTGCTCTGCCAGAGCGCAAGCTCACTCCCCCTTGTCCCAATGACAAGGCTTCTAGCTGTCATTCGAGCGATCCTTCTGGCCAGCGTCGATACCGAAGAGTCTCCTCACAATATTGATCTTCTGAAGACGGTCAGATAATGATTCGTCCTGACCGCTCCTGAGGTTTACGATCGGCGTGTGGAGGATTTTGTTGACGATGCGCTTGGTAACGAGCTCGACGAGTTCGCGGTCCTTCTGCTCAAAGCGGTTGATGTTCTTTGCCACCTCGTCGCTCCGGATGTGCTCGAGAAGCCCTGTCAGAGCGGCGATCGTGGGGTTCGCGTGCAGCGATGTGTGCCATTTGTAGAGCTCGGCCAGCTCTTCCGCGATGATCTGCTTGATCCGTGGAATTTCAGCCTGTCGCTTCTGCATGGTCTCGTTCACCATGACATTGAGGCTATCCATGTCGTACAGAAAGACGTTCTCGAGATCCTTCGCCGCAGGATCGATATTGCGGGGCACACCGATGTCGATCAGGAAGAGCGCACCGGAGTGGCGCCCCTTGTTGATCTTGGCGATATCGTCGGTGGTCAGGACATATTGGTCTGTCTGAACTGAAGAGACGATAATGTCGAGGTCACCGAGTTTCTCACGAAAGCTCTCGAACGGCAGCGTCGTTCCGCCCACCATTTTTGCCAGCTGCTCGGCGCGTTCGGCCGTCCTGTTTGTGATAGAGAGCGTGCCAATGCCCCTCCCCGCCAGATGCTTCGCGGTCAGTTGGGCGGTATCGCCTGCTCCAATCACGAGGGCCTTCTTGCGGTGCAGGTCGTCAAAGATGCGTTCGGCGAGCTCGACGGCGGCGTAGCTGACGGAGATCGCGCCCTCCGAAATCTGGGTCTCGCTCCGCGCCCGTTTCCCCACGTGGAAGGCTGACTGGAAGAGCTTGTTCATGAAAAACCCGGCCGTTCCGCTTTCGTGGGCGAGATTGTAGCCGTCCTTCACCTGCGCCAGAATCTGAACGTCTCCGGCGATCATGGAGTCGATGCCGGAGGCGACATGAAACAAGTGCTCCGCGGCACCGCTGGCGAAGTAGGAGAAGAAACGCGACGCAGGAACGTGCAGTTGGGCCGACTTCTGATCCCGAAGGAAGTCCTTGAGGAATTCGACCCGAAGGCCATTCTGCGCGCTGAATGTGTAAAGCTCCGTCCTGTTGCAGGTTGAGAACAGAACACATTCGTGGAACCCGGCCGACTTGAGCTGGGGGAGGGCAGCGCGTATTTCATCGTTGGAGAACCAGAGCCGCTCGCGCGTGTCAAGCGGAGCCGTGTGGTGCGATATGCCGACGCAAACGAGATTCACGTTGAGCTTTCCGTCACTGCCCTTCTAGTGGAAACGATGAAACCCGCTGAAGAACATATTGATAATCGTCATAGAGAAAATTGCGAACGCGAAGCCGAAGATCGAGAGAATCATTACCTTCCGCCCCCTCAGTTCGCCGGTTTTTTTTGCGAAAATGCCGACGCCATAAAGGGCCCAGATGAAAACGGTCCCGATCAACTTCGGATCGGAATACGAGAAATCCGTGAACGCTCTCGGAAGCCAGAAGAATCCGACGATGATGGCAAGGGTCAGGAACCCGAACGCAAGCGTAATCGCAATGAAGCTCATCTTCTCGAGCGTCTCCAGGTTTGGCAGTTTCTTATAGATCACGCCGAACCTGTTCGCCTTGATTTCGTGGTACAGCATGAGGTATAGGAACCCATAGACCGCAGAGATCGTGATGGCCGAATATCCGATCAACGCACTCGCCACATGCAGGCCGAACCAGTTGCTGCGCAGAACTTGCGGAACCTCCGTGAGGTCTCGAATGAACACCGACGAGCCAAGCTGGAAGAAGAAGGCGATGACCAGAATAAAATATCCCGTCTCCTTTGCCCTTGAACGCCGCTCGATGACCGCATACGCGGTGGCCACGGAGAGGGCGAGCACACTCATGATTTCGAAAATCGTCGTGACAGGGGGGTGGTTCAAGACGATGGTCCTTGCCAGGAGATACACCAGATGGACGATGATCAACGTCAGTAGCAAGGCGCTCTTGATCCTCCTGGCCCACTGCAGGTCAGAGAAAAAGGCCTTCCCGTAGATCCAGACAATGGCGAAGTAGAAAAAAGGAAGCGCGATATTCAAGATGTGGATAAGAATGGTTGCCCTCGAAACGTCCGCTCAAATTGTGATTTTTCTCATTATTTAGACAATTGCTGTGCCACTATCAGGAAAGCCAAATCGGGCCACTGGCATCCCATTCTTGGGAAAAGCACAGAAGCGAGAGTTGGGAATTTCTTGCCTTTCGGAACGTCGATAGATATATTGGCTGGGCCTCCCGAGCGCTCCGCGTTTGAGCGCGGGAGGTCACCCCACTTGCAGGACTTTAACAAAAAAGGATTCCCTTCATGGAACAAATTCTCTCGTACGTAGATTCCAATAAGGATCGCTACTTGATTGAGTTGAGAGAGTTTCTCGCGATCCAGAGCGTCAGCTCTCAGACTGAACACAATGCAGATATGCGGCGCGGCGCTGATTGGGTCGCCGGTCAGATGCGGACGATTGGCATGCAGAATGTCCAGATCATGGATACACCCGGCCATCCGGTCGTTTACGGTGAATGGCTCGGGGCGCCTGGCAAACCGACCGTATTGCTGTATGGTCACTATGATGTTCAACCGGTTGATCCCATCGATCTCTGGACGTCACCGCCTTTTGAGGCAACCATCCGCGATGGAAACCTTTACGCGCGTGGTTCATCGGACGACAAGGGTCAGGTGTTTGTACACCTCAAGAGCATCGAAGCCTACATGAAGAACAACGGCAATCTGCCGATCAACTTCAAGATGATCGTGGAAGGAGAAGAAGAGATAGGAAGTGAGCATCTCGACGACTTCGTGAAGGAGCACAAAGATCTGCTGAAAGCCGACCTCGTGCTTATCTCCGACTCGTCAATGTTTGGCAAGGGCATACCCTCGGTCTGCTACGGACTCCGGGGGCTCGCATACATGGAGGTCGAGGTTACGGGCCCGAACTCGGACCTTCACTCAGGATCGTTTGGCGGCTCGGTGCACAATCCTGTCCAGGCGCTCGCGGAACTGATCGCCTCGCTGCACGACAAGAACGGGAGGATCAGCATTCCGGGCTTCTATGATGATGTACGGCCTCTCTCGAAGACCGAGCGGGCGGCGTACAAGAAGCTGCCATGGAACGACGCGAAGTACGCCAAGCAGTTGGGTTTGAAAAAGCTGTACGGGGAAAAAGGGTTTACGACCCTGGAGCGCCTCTGGGCCCGACCGACGCTGGAGTGCAACGGGATCTGGGGAGGCTACACGGGAGAAGGGGCGAAGACCGTGCTTCCGGCGAAAGCGTTCGCGAAGATATCGATGCGCATCGTTCCGGATCAGACGTCGGCCAAAGTCGCAAAGATGTTCGAAAGGCACTTGAAGAAGATTGCCCCGAAAACGATCCAGATCAAAATCCGAACGCTCCACGGTGGGGAGCCCGCCATCACACCGATCGACAGTCCGGGTGTGCAGGCTGCGGTCGCTGCACTTCAGAAGGGGTTTGGCAAGAAGCCGCTGTACCAGCGCGAGGGCGGATCGATCCCGATCGTGGTGCAATTCAAGAAGCTGCTGGGGCTGGACACGGTTTTGTTGGGATTTGGACTTCCGGATGAAAATGCTCACGCTCCGAACGAGTTCATCAACCTCGACAATTTTTTCGGCGGGATCAGGACGTCCATTCATTTCTACAATGAACTCCCGAACTTTTGGGAAAAAGAAGGAAAGAAGAAGTAACAGCCTGAGTCCTTTCGACGAGAGGAAGCCCTGTTGAGCGTGCAGGGCTTTCTTCTTCTGGCTCCCCTTCGCATCCTGGCTCAATCTTGCGACAAGAGAACTTACGATGAAAATCTATACGAAGACCGGTGACCACGGTGAAACCTCGCTCTTCGGCGGTCAGCGAGTGCCGAAGGATGCGCTTCGCATCGACGCCTACGGAACCGTCGATGAGTTGAACTCGATCCTGGGCGTCGTCCGATCCCTGAAGCCTCATCACGAGATCGATGCCATTCTCCAGCATCTGCAGGAGGATCTCTTCGCGCTGGGTGCCGATCTTGCCACGCCAGCGGAAAAGAGTTCCGCCAAAACTCCCCGCATCGGACCCGGTCATTCAGAGAACCTTGAGAAGATCATCGATTCTCTCGAGTCGCACCTTCAACCGTTGACGAAGTTCATTCTTCCTGGCGGATCCCCCGTCGGCGCTCAGCTTCAGGCTGCGCGAACTGTCTGTAGAAGAGCCGAGCGCCTCGTCGTGAGGCTCTCACGAGAAGAGAAAATCGGCTCCCCGCCTCTCGTCTATCTCAACCGCTTGTCTGATCTTCTCTTCGTCCTGGCACGGTACGCGAACCATCTGGATGGGCTGAGAGAATCGCCGTGGGCTTCTCCTCAGTAGGCACGCTCAGAAAACATCCTCGCTTCAGTCGGCAGCACACGCAACTTCGAAGAACCATGAACGCTGTGGAGGTTTTGAGACGCCTCAGATCGCTCTCCGATCCACACCGACCATCAGGGCCCTCGGGAAAGAAATCGGGCGAGACCAGAAGCTCTCGCTGAAGCTGTGGGAATCAGGCTTTCTTGAGGCGCGCGCAATAGCATTTCTGATCGGTGATCCCGCGGAGGTGACGAACGCGCAAATGGAGCGGTGGGTGAGGAATTTTGACTCGTGGGCGGTGTGCGATGGGTGCTGCAGCAAATCGGGAAGCGGAACAAGAGCCTGAACCGTCTCGCGATTCAAACGGCCGAAGAGATCCGGAGGCTTGAGTCGAAATCGGCGCGCTGGATAGCTGCTGACGCCTTGAGGGAGCTGAAGAGCACTGCTGTTCAGCGAAGACTAAAGGCCCGGCGGAAGAAGATGGGGTAGTTGTAGTGGTTGACAAGGAAGAACGAGCAGGAATCTTGACAGGGGGTGACTTGTTGGTACGGATGAAAGTGTGTCCGGTCGATTGCGTCTAGTGTATCAACTGTGCCGCGTGCGAGCCTGAATGTCCATGGGGAGCCATCTTCGAAGATGTGGCCGTTCCGGAGATCTTCAAGGGGGACATCGAGATCAACGCGAAGGTCTTCGACGATCATCCGAAGGATGACTTCACGACGACACCCGAACCGCTCAGGCAGCATCCTACGCCGGATGAGATTGAGGCAAACTACGCTAAGTGGCGGTATAAGAAATAGCCGCGAGGGAAGTCAGCTTATCGTACAAGAAGACGCCACGTCGGTACGAGCGGCGTTCAGTTTTTTTTCGCGATGCAAGTTGTGAGGCAGTATCATTTTCGAGAATGCATATCATTTTCATTGACAAACATTGAAATCATCGGTATATTAGCACGGTTTTTTGCCGTTTTTCCCTCACCCTTTTTCACCGTCGAGAGCGGCTATGCTCACTGATTTTGGCAAGATACTGATCTTCTTCATCATCGGAGCGTTGTTCGTTGCTGCGGGCATGTTCACAGCGTGGATCCTTCGACCTCGTCGTCCCTATCCTGGGAAACTCGCGCCCTATGAATGTGGGGAGGAACCGATCGGTGATGCCTGGGTGAGATTCAACGTGCGCTTCTATGTGGTGGCACTCATCTTCCTCGTCTTCGACGTGGAGGTCGTGTTCCTTTTTCCTTGGGCCCTGGTTTATCGTGGACTCGGGCTTTTTGGTTTCATTGAGATGGCGGTCTTCTTGCTCATCTTGCTCGTAGGGTTTGCCTACGTGTGGGCAAAGGGTGACCTTGACTGGGACAAGCCTCGTCCTCAGGTTCCGCACATCGAGCGGCCAACCCCGACGAAACCTGAGGTGCAGAAAGAGGCTGAGCAGACGCCCGTTGCGTCAACGAGTACCACGCACTGAGAGAACAACTACATGGGATTGCTTGATCAACGATTTGAGAACGGGAACGTTTTCGTCACCTCGCTGGACAACCTTCTGAACTGGGCCAGACTCTCCTCCTTGTGGCAGATGCAATTCGGTCTCGCCTGCTGTGCTATCGAAATGATGGCCGCGTCCGCATCGAATTTCGACATTATGCGGTTCGGCATCATTCCGCGGGCCACGCCGCGCCAGGTGGATGTCTTGTTCGTCGCCGGGACGGTTACGATCAAGATGGCCTCACGCATCAAGCGACTGTATGACCAGATGGCGGAGCCGCGTTACGTGCTCTCGATGGGAAGCTGTGCCAATTGTGGCGGACCTTACTGGCAGCACGGATACCACGTCTTGAAAGGAGTCGATCGGGTCATCCCGGTTGATGTCTACGTGCCCGGCTGCCCTCCCCGACCGGAGGCGTTGCTGGAAGGGATCATCAAGCTCCAGGAGAAGGTCCGAAGAGAGAGCCTTGTAAAGAAATCCGCGTAGAGGTGGAAGGAAGTATGACAGCAGCTGAGATCCTAGAGAATCTGAAAGCCAAGTTTGGGGACGCTGTCCTCGAGTCGAAGCTGGAGGTGCTGCAGCCGTGGGTTCTCATTGCGCCTAGCAGGACGAAGGAGATCGCGTTCTTCCTGCGGGACGACCCGGCGATGCAGTTTGATTACCTGATGTGTTTGAGCGGCGTAGACTACAATAATGGAAAACTCGGCGTCGTGTACCATCTGTTCTCGACGGTTCATCGACACAAGATCGTGCTCAAGGCGCAGTGCACAAAAGAAGACGCGCACGTCCAGTCCGTGAGCGCCGTGTGGGGCACGGCGAACTGGCACGAGCGGGAGGCCTTCGATCTGATCGGGATCGTGTTTGACGAGCATCCCGATCTTCGACGTATCCTCCTTCCTGACGAATGGGAGGGACATCCGCTTCGGAAGGATTACAAGGTGCCCGAGTTCTATAATGGAATGAAAGTTCCGTACTAACGGTTTGATGAAGTTCCTGCATGATTGAGACCAAGACACTCCCAACTCGGTACGTTACACATCCCGGCGAAATCAAGACCTCAAGCGGTAAGACTCTCCGAACCGACGAGATGATCATCAATATGGGTCCGCAGCACCCGTCGACGCATGGCGTGCTGCGACTCGAAATCGTCGTCGACGGGGAGATCGTTGTCGACATCATCCCGCACATCGGTTACCTGCACCGTTGTTTTGAGAAACATGCGGAGAATATGACCAACTACCAGCAGGTAATCCCGTATGTCGACCGAATGGACTACGTTGCCGCCATGAATATGGAGCACGGGTACGCCGTGGCGGTCGAGCGCCTTCTGAAGATCGAGGTGCCGGAACGGGTAGAGTACATTCGCGTCATCATGGCTGAGCTGCAGAGGATAGCAAGCCACTTGGTCGCCGTCGGAACCTTCGGCATTGATGCGGGGGCATTCACTCCCTTCCTGTACGCCTTCCGCGACCGGGAGCTGATCCTGGATCTCTTCGAGATGACCTGCGGCGCTCGCCTTCTGTACAACTACATCTGGGTGGGCGGCCTCTCCCACGACCTGCCACCGCAATTTATCGACAAGTGCAAGGAGTTTTGCACCTACTACAAGCCGAGGATCAAACAGTTCAACGACCTTCTTACCTTCAACGAGATCTTCGTCAAAAGGACGGCGAACGTCGGGGTCCTGCCGAAGGATGTGGCCCTGAATTATGCGTGCAGCGGGCCGATGTTGAGAGGCTCGGGCATCAACTGGGATCTTCGGCGGGATGACCCGTATTCGGTCTACAATCGGTTCGAATGGGAGCCGCAGCTTGGAAAGGGTGAGGTGGGGACTGTCGGTGATACGTGGGACAGGCATATTGTCCGTATGCGTGAGATGGAGGAGAGTGTGAGGATTATCGAGCAAGCCGTGGCGGGCATTCCTGCCGGCAACGTGCAGGCGGCGATTCCAAAGCGGATTCGACCTGAGGCCGCCGAGATTTACGCACGGACGGAGACGCCCCGCGGTGAGCTCGGATATTACATCGTCAGCGACGGATCGGGGAGCCCGTTTCGGGTGAAGGCCCGATCGCCCGCCTTCGTCAATCTGAGTGTCCTGCCGGAGATTTCGCGTGGTGGCATGATTGCCGATCTCGTGCTGATCGCCGGAAGCGTGGACATCGTGCTGGGGGAGGTCGACCGCTGAGCCCGATGCCACGTTCGTTGTCAGCTACTCTGTGACTGTTCTTCTACTCCTGGTACTATGGATGCACTTCAAAACCTGGGCCTGTGGGGATCAATTCTGATCGCTGTCGTCTTGAGCGCGCTGCCGATCATCTTCATCCTCCTCTATGCGTTGGTGACCCTTTATCTGGAGATGAAGGTCGCCGCTCACATGCAGGACCGGCTTGCGTACATGCGGACCGGCTGGCACGGCACGCTTCAGCCGTTCGCTGACATCTTGAAGCTGTTGCAGAAAGAAGACACGATCAGCTCGGAGGCGGACAAGAAGCTTTTCATCCTTGCTCCCTACATCGTCTTCATGGGAACCTACGCGGGCTTCGCGGCGATCCCGTTCAGCAGTATGTACATCGGGAGCAACATCGACCTCGGTGCATTCTTCATCGTCGCCGTTTCGTCGCTGGTCGTGATCGGCATCCTGATGGGAGGGTGGGCCTCGAACAACAAGTGGTCGATCTTTGGCGCGATGCGCTCGGCGGCACAAATGGTAAGCTACGAGATTCCGACGGCCCTGGCGATTCTCATCGCTGTGATGATTACGGGATCGTTGAACCTGCAGGATGTAACGAAGTTTCAAGAAGGAGGTATTCAGAACTGGGTTGTCTTCGGAGGGACGCTGCCTCTTACGCAGAAGCTCCTGCTTATTCCGTTCACGGTGGTCACGTTTCTCATCCTCTTTACCGCTTCGCTTGCCGAGGTGAACAGGACGCCCTTCGATTTGCCGGAAGCCGAATCGGAGCTCGTGCAGGGATTCAACACCGAGTACAGCGGCATGCGGTTCGCGATGTTCTACCTCGCAGAGTACGCGAACATGTTTCTGGTCTCCGCCGTCGCCGTGTCCTTGTTCCTCGGCGGGTGGTCAAGTCCCTTTGGATCAGTGATGTCCGGGCCGATCTGGGGATTGTTCTGGTTCGTCGTGAAGGGGATGGTCCTCGTCTTCCTGCAGATCTGGATCCGCTGGACGCTGCCCCGGCTGAGAGTTGACCAGTTGATGTACACCTCCTGGAAAGTGCTGACACCGTTCCTCTTTGTCTGTATCTTCGGCGTCGGCCTGATCCTGGTTCTGTGAAAAAGAAAATCAGCAACTGAACTTCGTATGAGTGCGGTAAGAGGATACTTTCATACCATCTGGCTCGCGGTCTGGACCGTCGCGATCGGCATGAAAATCACCTTCGTGCATCTTTTCGTGCCGGCGGTGACGCTTCAGTATCCGGATGCCAAACTCAAGCTGCCTGAGCGCGCACGCAATCGCCTCTATGTCAACATCGACGACTGCATCGGGTGCGACCAGTGTTCGATGGCCTGTCCGGTCGATTGCATCATTATTGAGACGATCAAATCGACCCCCGACCAGGACCTCGGGACGACCTCGACCGGCCACAAGAAGCGGCTCCATCTTCCCCGGTTCGACATCGACATCGCGAAGTGCTGCTACTGTGGGCTTTGCGTGCCTCCGTGCCCGACAGAATGCATCGTCATGACCGACGTCTTCGAGTTCTCGGAATTTGACCGGCACAATCTAATCTACAACTTCAGCATCATGACGCCGGAGGATATCGAGGCTGCCAAGGAAAAGTTGAAGAAAGCTGAAGAAGGGGCGGCGGCCAAGAAAGCAGCCGCGGCCGCTGCAGCAGCGGCTGCTAAAGCGAGCGCAGCCGCGCAACCGGCTTCACCTGCAGCGACGAACCCTCCCCCCCCAAAGCCGGAGACGAGCACGCCGGGCCAGAACCCTCAATCGACTGCGGGCACCTCGGACACCGGCGAACAACCCGAGAAATCATAGTCGTTATGGATCTCTACACGATCATTTTTTACCTCTTCGCTCTCATTACACTCATTTCGGCCTCGGTTGTCGTGTTCTCGAAGAACATCGTCTACTCGGCCTTCGCGCTGCTCTTCACGTTCTTCGGTGTCGCCGGCTTATACGTGTTGATGATGGCCGACTTCATTGCCATCACGCAACTCTTGATCTACGTCGGAGGCATCCTGGTGCTCGTGATCTTCGGCGTCATGCTGACGACACGCGTGATCAGCGTCGAGATGAGGACCGGGACCCTGCAAACGCTTCCCGCAGTCCTGATTGTTGCCGCCCTGGCGGGCACGCTCATCGGCGTGTTCTGGACGACTGACTGGAGGGTTGTTTCCACAACCGCGGGCTTCGAGAAAACGGCGCCGAAAATCGGTGAGATGCTGCTAACCGGCTATCTGCTTCCGTTTGAAATTGCCTCGGTTGTTCTGCTGGTGGCGCTGATCGGCGCTGCGATGATCGCGCGGCGGGAGCGGAAAGCACCATAATGAAATTCCCGGAATCTGAGAGATTTCGGGGATACACAGAGGGATCTGATTATGCACGATTTTATTCAATGGCTGCAGACACCCGGCCTGAATCATTTTCTCATCATCAGCGGTATCCTGTTCTCACTCGGAATCTTCGCGATCCTGACACGGCGTAATGCGATCATGGTGCTGATGGGAATTGAATTGGTGCTGAACGCCGCTAACATCAATTTTCTGGCTTTCTCCCGGTACACAACGGGAACGCTCGACGGTCAGGTGTTCGCAATCTTCGTCATTATCCTTGCAGCCGCAGAGGCAGCCGTCGCGTTAGCGATCGTTTTGAACATCTACCAGAACTTCAACACCGTCAATGTCGACGAGATCAATCAGCTGAAAGACTGATCTGAAAGAATCGACAATTGCTAACTGTAAACTGAAGATTTAGAAGAATGTCTCCCGAAACGATTCTCCACCTGAGCGCGGTCGTCCTTCTCCTGCCGTTTCTCGGGTTTACGATCCTCATCTTCTTCAGCAAGCGACTTCCTCGCCAAGGCGATTGGCTCGAGACCGGCATCCTCTTCGTCGGGTTGATCCTCTCGGTCCTGATCTTCGCGGTCAAGCTGGGATCGTATCACGACGAGACGCTGCAGACGAGTTTCACGTGGGTGAATTTCGGCATCGTGCCCGGCTTCGGCCCCATGACGATGACGCTCGGGTTGATGCTGGACAATCTTGCGGCCATCATGCTCGTGGCGGTCTACGTCGTCAGTTCGTTCGTGCACCTGTTCTCGATCGGTTACATGCACGGCGACGTCCGGTACGGGAGGTACTTCGCTTATCTCGGCTTGTTCACCTTCTCGATGCTGGGGATTGTCGTGACGAACAACTTCTTCATGATGTACGTGTTCTGGGAGTTGGTCGGCCTCAGTTCCTATCTTCTCATCGGTCACTGGTTCGAGAAGAAATCTGCAAGCGACGCAGGGAAGAAAGCCTTCATCGTCAACCGCGTGGGCGACATCGGGATGTTTACCGGCATCCTGCTTCTCTTTGCGACGTTCCACACGTTCACGTTTGAGACGATTTTTTCTGCGATCAAGGCAGGCAACATTCCTTTCGGAAGTGAGGCATGGCTGACCGCTGCTGGCTTGCTCATCTTCTGCGGCGCGGTCGGCAAGTCGGCGCAATTCCCACTGCACGTCTGGCTGCCGGATGCCATGGAAGGTCCTACGCCGGTCAGCGCCCTGATCCACGCCGCGACGATGGTTGCGGCAGGTGTGTATCTCATCGCGCGCACGTTCCCGATGATGACGGCAGATGCGCTGAACTGGATCGCGATCATCGGAGCGATCACAGCGTTCATCCCGGCGACGATCGCGATCGCGCAGAACGACATCAAGAAAGTCCTGGCGTATTCGACGATCAGCCAGCTCGGCTATATGGTGATGGGACTCGGGGTCGGCGCGTTCACGGCGGGGTTCTTCCATCTGACGACGCACGCGATGTTCAAGGCCGGACTGTTTCTCGGCTCCGGCTCGGTGATCCACGCGATGCATCACGCGCTGCACCATGCCGGCGACCATCATACCGATGCGCAGGATATCCGCAACATGGGCGGGCTGAGATCGAAAATGCCCATCACGTTCTGGACGTTCGTCGCGTACACGCTTGCCATCTCGGGTGTCCCGTTCACGTCAGGGTTCCTGAGCAAAGACGAGATCCTTGCGGGGACGCTCGCCTATGGAGACCTGACGGGCCGCTGGTACATCGCGGCCATCGCATTTCTTTCTGCAGCACTGACGGCATTCTATATGTTCCGGTTGGTCATTCTCACCTTCCTCGGCGAGCATAGAGACCATCATCGGTTCGAAGCTATTCGAGAATCACCCTGGACGATGACGGTTCCGCTGGTGGTGTTCGCCGTGCTCTGCTTCTTCGCCTTCTACAGCTTCAATCCGTTCGGGGCGTCAAGCGGTTGGTTCTATGCCGCGATGCCGCGACCCGAAACCGTCGTGCCTGCGTCGGTAGCTGCCGCGGGCGCTGAATCGTTCGAGACGGCGCTGCATCACTCTCACACGACCGCGATGGGCCTCTCACTCACAGTGGCCGCGCTCGGCATCCTGATCGCATTTCTGACATACTACTGGAAGAAGATCAGCGCGGATGCTTTGGCGGAGCGGCTGCGACCGATTCACCTCTTCCTTGTGAACAAGTGGTACTTCGACGAGCTGTACTACGCTACCTTCGTGAAAGGGACGATCGGACTGGCGAAAGTGTCGCGTTGGTTCGATAACGTTATCATCGACGGGATCGTGAACGGATCCGCAAGCTGGGTTAAGGGGCTCACGCTCGGCACGAAGCGAAACTGGGGAGAAGGTAATTTGGCGGCGATCTTCTATATGGTTGTGATGGGGGCGATATCGCTCTATGTGGGGTGGACGGTCGGAGTCGGTCTCATGCCGGTTGAAGCTTCCTTGGGTGCTATGATCGGCTATGCGCTCTTGGGATTGGCGGTCGCCGCATTGACGTTCTTCCTCTTCTATGTCGGTGTCGGCGGATTCGACAACAGCATCGTCGATGGGCTCGTGAACGCGACGGCATATCTCGCAGGCTTCTTCGGGTTGCTGACGAGGCGGCTGCAGACGGGCAAGGTGCAGACCTACCTTGCCTTTGCGATTCTCGGCGTGATGATTTTCTTTCTCTGGTTTCGCTGAGCCTGGAAGTTGATCGGGCTCCTTGAGTTTTGAATCCAATGAGGAGTAGAACAGAATGGAATTTTTAGGAATCGGAGTTCTTACCTGGATCACATTCATCCCGATCGTCGGTCTGGTCGCTGTCCTGCTGATCCCGAAGAAGAACGAGAACGCGATGAAGTGGACCGCGGCGGTTGCCACATTCCTACAGGTGGTGCTCGCCGTGATGATCTACTTCAACTTCAACCGGAGCCTCCTGGGCATCAACACAGAACAGGGAATGCAGTTTGTGGAGAAGGCGACGTGGATCGACATCAAGAGCGTCCCATGGTTCGGCAGGATCCACGTGGACTACCTTCTCGGTGTCGACGGCCTGAGCGTGCCGATGGTCTTGCTGACGGCGCTGATCAGCTTCGTCGCCGTGTTCGCGTCGTGGAAGATCGACAAGGCCCTGAAGGGCTATATGGCGATGCTTCTTCTGCTCGATACCGGCATGATGGGGGTGTTCGTGGCGCTCGACTTCTTCCTGTTCTACGTCTTCTGGGAATTGATGCTGCTGCCGATGTACTTCCTCATTGGCGTGTGGGGAGGCCCGCGGCGCGAATATGCGGCGATCAAGTTCTTCCTGTACACACTCCTGGGCAGCGTTTTGATCCTACTGGCGATGATCGCCCTGTACTTCAGCGTCACGATCCCGGATCCTGTAACGGGCGAGCGGATCTACACATTCAACATGCTCGCGATGATGGATCCCTCGAACTTCCAGGCGGGATCGCTTCTCGCCGGTGTCGCGACCTATGGGCGCCATCTGGCGTACATTGCCCTGTTCATCGGTTTTGCGATCAAGGTTCCGATCTTCCCGTTCCACACGTGGCTGCCAGACGCGCACGTTGAAGCTCCGACGGCGATCAGCGTGATCCTTGCAGGCGTTCTTCTGAAGATGGGGACCTATGGATTGCTGAGAGTCAGCTATCCGATTTTCCCGGACCTTGCGACTTACTACGCCTGGCCCCTCGCGCTCGTGGCTCTCATCAACATCGTCTACGGTGCCCTCTGCGCGATGGCGCAGCAGGATTTCAAGAAGCTGATCGCTTATTCCAGCATCAGCCATATGGGCATTGTCCTCCTCGGTATGTCTGCCATGAATACGCAGGGGATGCTCGGCGCGGTGTTCCAGATGTTCAACCACGGGACGATCACAGCCATGCTCTTCTTGATCGTCGGCGTCATCTACGATCGGGCGCACACGCGCGACCTGGATTCGTTCGGTGGGCTGGCGATTACGATGCCGAAATACACCGGGATCATGACCGTCGCGTTCTTTGCGGCGCTGGGATTGCCGGGGTTGAGCGGATTTGTCTCTGAGGCGTTTTCCTTCCTCGGAGCGTTTCAGACCTTCCGGGTCATCACCATCCTGTCGACGCTGGGCATTGTCCTGACGGCGGGCTACATGCTCTGGACCCTGCAGCGCGTCTTCCTGGGCCAACCCAACGAGCGATGGGCATCGCTGCCGGACATCAATGGACGGGAGCTGTTCACCCTCGTCCCTCTTGCCGTGATTGTGCTCGCGCTCGGGATCTACCCCTCGTTGATGCTCGACTTGATGACATCGTCGCTCAACCATCTTGTCGATTTCGTCAAGCAAGGAGGCGCGGGCGTCGCGATGTTGCCCTAGGCACACACAGGCGTTCAGGTGCATCCATCTGAGCATTCATAGTATTTTCTCTTGATCATGGTCGAACAAGCTCTTCACAGTCTCTCGCAATTCTTACCCGAAACGGCGCTGGTCGTTACATTCTGCCTCGCGATCCTCGTCGGTCTGATCTTCCGCAGCAAGCCCCGGGTTGTCCTGGCGATCTCGTTGCTGGGGATACTTGCCGCGGTGGGGTTTGCGATCCAGCAGATGGGTTCCTCTCAGTCAGTATTCTCCGGAATGATCGTTGTCGATCCCTTTGCAGTCTTCTTCAAGCTGTTGGTAGGAGCCTCCGCGGTCGTTATCATTCTCTTCTCAATCTACTCCTCTGAAGTCCAAACGACAATCAAGAGGATGGTGGAGTACGCGTCGTTGCTCGTCGCGATGACCCTCGGGATGTTCCTGATGGTGGGCTCGGTGAACCTCTTGATGATGGTGCTTTCGATCGAGCTGACCAGCCTGAGCTCGTACATTCTCGCCGGATATACGAAGGAAGCCCCGGATTCCAGCGAGGCCTCGTTGAAGTACATCATCTACGGAGCACTGTCGACAGGCTTGATGTTGTATGGCATCTCGATCATCTTCGGTCTCACGGGGGGTGCGACCGATTTCTACGGCATTAACAAGGCTCTCTCTGCGGGGTCCGTCAGTCCCATCGCCTTGCTCGTCGCGAGCCTGTTGATCATCGCGGGACTCGGCTACAAGATCTCCGCCGTGCCGTTCCACTTCTGGACGCCCGATGTGTACGAAGGGGCGCCGATCACGATCACGGCGTTTCTCTCCGTTGCCTCGAAGGCCGCCGGCTTTGCCATGTTGATCCGGTTCTTCAAGGTTTGCTTTATCGATACGAGCGCGATCGGCTTGCCGGTCGGCTTCTGGGCTTCCCTGCAGGGTTTCGAGTGGAATAAGATCATCGCGATTCTCTCCGTCTTGACGATGACGCTCGGCAACCTGGTGGCCGTGTGGCAAAACAACTTGAAGCGTCTGCTGGCGTACTCCAGTATCGCGCACGCAGGCTATATGCTGATGGGTGTTGTGGTCCTGAGCGACAAAGGGTTGGCGGCTGTGCTCATCTACTTCGTCGTCTATTTGTTCATGAACCTTGGTGCGTTCTACGTGGTGATGTTGGTTGCAAACAAGACCGGAAGCGAGGATATCGATTCGTACAGGGGGCTCGGCTACCGATCTCCCCTGATCAGTGTTTCGTTGGCGATCTTCTTCATCTCTTTGGCCGGAATACCTCCAACGGCCGGGTTCATTGGGAAGCTCTTTCTCTTCGCGGCCTTGCTCGACGCGAGGTGGATCTGGCTGGCGGTTGTCGGCGTCATCAACAGCGTTATTTCACTTTATTATTATATGCGGGTCGTACGCAACATGTTTCTCCGAGACCCCGAGGGAGCCTCGGGGCCGGTGGCGTTCTCGGCACCCCAACTCGCTATCCTGATGATCCTGCTCGTCCCGACACTGGTGTTCGGTTTGTTTTATTCGCCAATTATTGAACTTGCAAATGCCTCTGTGACGATGTTCGGATTGCACTGACCCTTTCCTCATTCAAGAGGCACGGGATTGGTTGCAGCCTCCCCTGGCAAGCGAGTGAGGGGGAGGCTGTTGTGTTTTCATTCGATGTTTTGTTACCTTCTCCAGTAGGTTCTGTTGTCAAAATCTTCTCGTGAATGGAGTGAGCTTATGATGGACCAAGGGCCGATCAGAGTTCTCCTCGTCGATGATGAAGAATCGTTCGTACGGGTGGTGGCGCTCGGTCTGAGGGAGGAGTTCGGCTACGACGTGACGACTGCCTCCAACGGGAAAGAGGCGATCGATCTTCTTCGATCAAGCAGGCAGGGATTTGATGTGATGGTCTTGGATTACATGATGCCAGGGGTGAACGGACTCGATGTGCTCCGGTGGATGCACGAGGATAAGAACGAAACGCCTACATTCATGTTGACCGCTGCCGGTTCTGAGACGGTTGCCGTCGAGGCCATGAAGCTGGGGGCTTACGACTACTGCCGCAAAGAGCAGGTCGATATTCAGCATCTGGCGAACCTCATTAAGGCAACGCACGAGCGGCATGTCCTGCGCGTTACCAGAGCGATTGAGGAAGAGCGGGCGAGAGAGATCCTGCTGAACAACGAAGCGACGGACAAAGTGCGCGACGTGATCAATGCGATCACGCCGACGCTGAATTCGGCGTTGGCGACCATCTCCGCGGATTTTGAGACACGAGGGGAAGGGATTCTCGCGAAGTTGTCTCCAGAGGAGCGGCGGGAACTGCGAGCGATGATCCAGGGTGTTCAGGGCCAGGTCGGAAAACTGGAAGCCGGCATCCGAGGTCTTCTGGCGATCTATCAGCTCGTGTATGTTCGCTACTCCGAGGCGAAAGAACTGGAGCGCATCAAGATGGAATTTGAGGCAAGCACAAATCAGGCGTCCCAGAACTAGCACGCGCGGAGCTTGAACTCTACTTGCGTCCGGAGGTTCCGCGGAGTCGCTCGTAGATCAAGCGGACACCATCCAACACCAGTGAAGGAACGCATTCAGCGATCAGGTTCGACTTTTCAGCGATCAGCGGAGCGAACCCTCCCGTCGCAATAACCTTTGCTTTCTTCCCCTCTCGTTTGACAATCTCGCCCTGCAGTCGTCCCACCATCCCTTCCATGGCGTCCACGGCACCGAAGAGGATGCCGGACTGCATGCTCGACGCCGTGTCCTGGCCAATGATGGATCGGGGGAAATGAAGCTCAACCTTTGGGAGTTTTGCTGCGCGGCGGTGGAGGTCGACCGCCGACGTCTCGATTCCTGGAGCGATCACGCCGCCGAGATAGTCCCCGCCGCCCGCGATCACGTCGTACGTCGTCGCTGTGCCAAAATCGATGACAATCAGCGGACCTCCGAACTTCGTGAACCCCGCCACGGCGTCGCATAAACGATCTGCTCCAACGGAGTTTGGATCGTCGTAACGGATCTTGATACCGAGGTCCAGTGCCGAGGAGATGAGGAGCGGCTTGACGTCGAAGTACTTCCGAGCCATCATCGAGAAGGTGTCGGTCAGGTTGGGGACGACGGACGAGATGCCTACGCCACGGATCTCCTTCGGGGAGACGCCTGCGTCGTTCAGGAACAACTTGACCTGGGTGCCGACTTCATCCTCGGTTCGCTGCAGCATGCTTGTTACGCGCCAGTCAGCCACCAGTTTTGATCCCCGATAGATGCCGAAGACGGTATGCGTATTACCGATGTCGATGGCGAGTAACATAGCTGTGTACCGTTGTGATCGATGAGCGTTCGCTAGGCGACGACGCTGACGTCGCCAGCGTAAACAGTCTCCGTCCCTCGCGGGGTTTCAACGACCAATCCGCCGTCACGGTTCAGTCGCAGGGCTATTCCCGAGATCGTTCGATCGTGCTGCTCGACGGTGATCGATCGACCGAACATCGTGCACCGTCTTGCCCATTCTTTGGTCACGAGATCAAAATCGCCCTTCTGCACATCCTGGTACAACAAGTCCATTTCTCGCAGGATCGCCTGGAGGAGGTTCTTGCGGTCGCAGGCGGTCGTGCGCTCGCGCGCAAGCGAGGTTGCCCGGTCGCCCAGCTCGCTCGGGAATTCGCGTTGGTTCACGTTTATTCCCGCCCCGATGACTGAGTAGCTGAGGGCTTCTTGCTGAAACGAGTTCTCAAGCAGGATCCCGGAGATCTTTTTCCCGTTCAGGAGCAAGTCGTTCGGCCACTTGCATTCGATGCGTTGGCCGGTGGCGTCTTCGATTGCCCGGGCGATGGCGGCGGAGGCGTAGAGCGTGAGCAAGCCGGCTGACTCTGTTGAAAGAGCCGGTCGGAGGAGGAGGGAGAACAACAGGTTCTCCCCCGGGTTGGCGATCCACGCGTGGCCGTGCCGACCGCGCCCGCTCGTCTGAAAGTCAGACGTCACGACGCAGCCTTCCTCGGTGCCGGCCTCGCCCAAGAGCTTTGCACAAGCGTTCGTTGAATCAATGGTGTCGAAGACGAAAATCTTCTTACCGATGATCCGTGTGCTCAGGCCGTGCTGAAGTTCTTCCTTTGAATACATTGCGCCTACTTGCTGTACTCTGTGGACTCCACGTTCTTGGCAAGCTTGGTCTTGAAGTTTGCCACGTTCCAGCCAGTATAGTAGATCAGCCGGACGATCTTCGTCATCCTGTCGAAGAGGATCTTGTCGACCGTGTCCGTCGGGCGATGGTAATCCTTGTGGACCCCCGTGAAGAAGAAAACGATAGGAATCCCGTTCCGTGCGAAGTTGTAGTGATCGCTGCGTCGATAGAATTGCTCCGGGTCCTTGTCGCTGTCGTACTTGTAGTCTAGTGTCAAGTTCTCTGTTGCCTTATTGGAGACCCTCAATTGAGATCCCCAGAGTCCTTTCTCCTCGCCGGTGACCGTTAGGAACACCAGACTGCGTTTCGGCTTGATCGGATTGGTCACAAACGCCTCGGCGAGCTCGAGCACCGTCACGGTGCCGGATCCATCGTCGTCTGCGCCCGGAAAGACGGTGCCATCACTGTTGACCCCGAGGTGGTCGTAGTGGGCGGAGAACACCACCACCTGATCTCTCAGCTTCGGATCGCTCCCTTCCAACAAGCCCACGACATTCTCAGTTTCTTTCATCTCCTTCGAGACCTGGGATTTCACCCTGACAGATGTCTGGCCCAAGAGCATCGGCTGGAATGCCGTGTCCTGTGCAGCCACTCTCCGCATCTCGCTCACGCTTCGACCGGTCTCCGCAAGGATCTCCTCTGCCACGCCAGGGCTGATCAGAATCGGGCTCTGGAACATCAAGCGCCCCCGCGCCTCGATGCCGATGGGTCGCATCAATCCCTTCTCCACCATGCTGCCGAATCGAGAAAGCAGCATCTCGACTGATCCGGATCCCGTATCGTCGGCGACGATGAGCGTGGCGATACTGCCCGAAAATTGCCGGAGGAGCAGGATCCGCCTCATCGCCGGAATGTTCGGGTCCTCTGAGTCTTGCTTCCTGCCCGCCAGCGCCAGAACGACCTTGCCCTTGATGAGCATCGAATCAGGTCTGGCATCCATATAGCCGATAAAAACGACCGGACCGCTCAGCACTGTGTCCTGTGCCGAGAGGGTGACGTAGTCCTTACGGAAAAAGAAGTTCTTCTCACCCTGCTTGTTTGAGACGGTGATCTTCGACTCGTCGCTTGGTCGGGTCACCTCCACAGAAAAACGCTGGAAGTACGAGCCGCCGTCGCCGATGGGTTTCAGGCCCAGCCTCTGAAACTCCGATCCGATATACCGGGCTGCAACCTTCTGGCCGCGGAAGGTTGCCTCCCTGCCTTCCAGCTCCGGTGAGGCAATGAAATGGAGGCGGGCGCTGAGATCGTTCTCGGTGATCGATTGATAGCCAACCTGCGCTTCCTTCGGAATGCGCGGGCTTTGGGCTATCAGTACGGCAAGAGGGAGCAAGAGGAAAAGGAAGCCTGAAATGCGTAACCTCATTTTTGTTCTCCTGATCGTGGGCTGGTTTTCGCCAAAGACATTCAACCATAACCAAAATAGCCTAGAGAATCAAGAATTTCTCTTGGCCCCGCAACCTGAAATATTTTCAGACAGTCTGACATCGAGTGCCTCCTTTTCTGACAATCGTTTCGAATCCGATCTGACATCTTGTCCGATCGAAATGAGCACTACCTCTGTGGGTCCCTCAAAATCCTTTGATTTTAGACCTTTTTGTTGCTTGTGCGAAGCTGGCACGATGCTTGAAACTCAGAAGGCTAGAGTTTCAGGAAAACAACATACAATATCAGATAAGGAGGCTTACCAATGCTCGTCCGGTTTGATTTTCCCAGAATGTTCGATGACCTGCTCGAGGACGTGTCCTTGAGCGATTTCATGCCTGTGACCGGGAGATTTCCGGCAATCGATGTTGCAGAGCGCCAGAATGAATTCGTGGCGATTGCGGAGATGCCTGGCGTCAAGAAAGAAGATCTGAAGATCACGTTCGAGAACGACGTGCTGACGCTCAAGGGTGAGCGAAAGCCGTATGAGATCCCTCAGGACGCGAGAGTGTTACAGAACGAGATGCGGGTTCGTACGTTCAGCCGGTCGATTCAATTGCCGTCGGATGTCGATGCGATGAATATCTCCGCCGAGCTGAAAGACGGAGTGCTGCGCATCGTGATGCCGAAAGCCGAGCGTGCACGAGCTCGTCAGATCGAAATTCGCTAGTGCACAGGAGGCGGCTATGGGAACGAATGGATACAATGCACCTGAGCGGAGAAAAAGCGATGCCCTTGCGAGGCGGCCGGAGTTGGTTGAGACGCCTGTGGTTCCTGTGGCTGACATCTATGAGACATCGGATGCTTATGTAGTGAAACTGGACATGCCCGGAGCGAGGAAAGAGTCCATCAAGCTGTGTGTTGAACCGCGATACATCTCGGTAAGAGCAGCCGTGGGCGGATATCACGCTGAACAGACAAACATCCTGATGAACGAGATCGGGAGAAAAGCCTACGTTCGTGAATTCAACCTCGGCCGGGGCATCAACCATAACGACGTTCAAGCGCAGTTTGAAGATGGGGTGTTGACGATCACCCTACCCAAGACTGAAGAGTCGAAGCCAAGAGAGATACAGATCAATCGGCTATTTGATGGCTTCTTCCATGGAGGCACACAGGCGGACGGAGATCTTGGGCTCTCGCACTGGACGCCGGCCGTCGATATCGCGGAGCGCGATGATGAATATCTGGTGAAGGTGGAGCTCCCGGGTGTTGAGAAAGAGGATGTGAAGATTACGCTTGAGTCCAACATTCTCACCATCCGTGGTGAGAAGAAGGCGGAGAAAGAAGAGACGGGGAAGGAGTATCATCGCATGGAGCGTGCGTGCGGTTCGTTCCAGCGCTCCTTCACGCTCCCAACCACGGTGAAGGGCAACAGGATTGATGCCCTCTATAAGGATGGCATCCTGACGATTCGTCTGCCGAAGGCTGAGGAGGCCAAGTCGAAACAGATCGAAGTGAAGGTGAAGTAACGCCTCGCCGAAGTCGTTCCCACTCGTAGAGGCTCGAGAGATCCGGTCGGGTTCGCAGGTGGGGCGGACCCGACTTCTGCTATTTTCAAGTGTGGGTTACATATTCCGGTATGACAGAGATCGTAAATCATAAAGCAGCGGCTGCACGGGCAGTCCTAACAACAAAGGAGTGATGAAGAATGGCAAACAAATCGAGTAAGATCATCGGCATCGACCTGGGGACGACGAACTCCGTCGTCGCGGTCATGGAAGGAAACGATCCTGTCGTGATCGCCAACGCTGAAGGGTCCAGGACCACACCGTCCGTGGTCGGCTTCACAAAGTCGGGCGAACGGCTTGTAGGAGCGGCTGCCAAGCGTCAAGCGGTTACAAACTCACAGAACACGGTCTTTTCCATCAAGCGTTTCATGGGGCGTTTCTACGACGAAGTGACGGAGGAAATGAAGCTTGTTCCATACAAAGTCGTTCACGGCGACAACAACACGGCGCGGGTGGAGGCGGGTGATCGTGTCTATTCGCCTCCCGAGATTTCCGCCATGATCCTTCAGAAGATGAAACAGACGGCAGACGACTATCTTGGGACGAAGATTACGGAAGCGGTCGTCACGGTGCCGGCATATTTCAACGACGCGCAGCGGCAGGCCACCAAGGAGGCCGGCGAGATCGCCGGACTCAACGTCCGCCGGATCATCAACGAGCCGACCGCGGCTGCGCTGGCGTACGGGCTCGACAAGAAACACAAGGACCTCAAAGTGGCCGTGTTTGATCTCGGCGGCGGAACGTTCGACATCTCTGTTCTCGAGTTGGGCGACGGCGTGTTCGAGGTGAAGTCCACAAACGGCGATACGCACCTCGGCGGCGATAATTTCGACCAGCGGGTGCTGGACTACATTGCCGACGAGTTCAAGAAGCAGGAAGGCATCGATCTCCGCAAGGATCCGATGGCGCTCCAGCGTCTGCGGGAGGCGGCTGAGAAAGCCAAGATGGAGCTGTCCCAGCTGATGCAGACGGAGATCAATTTGCCCTTCATAACGGCGACAGCAGAAGGCCCGAAGCACCTGAATATGTCCCTCACACGGGCAAAGTTCGAACAGCTCGTTGAGGATCTTATCCAGCGGTGTGTTCCCCCGGTCGAGAAGGCGATGCGGGATGCAGGCCTCAACCCGAGTCAGGTCGATGAGGTTATCCTGGTCGGCGGCATGACGCGTCTCCCTCGTGTTCAACAGCTCGTGAAGGACATCTTCGGGAAGGAAGGACACAAAGGGGTCAATCCGGATGAGGTCGTCGCGGTCGGTGCGGCGATCCAGGGCGGCGTGCTCTCAGGCGACGTCACAGACGTTTTGCTTCTTGACGTCACGCCGCTGACGCTTGGCATCGAGACGCTGGGCGGGGTGATGACGCAGATGATTCAGGCCAACACGACCATCCCGACCAAGAAGAGCGAAATCTTCTCTACCGCGTCCGACAGTCAGCCCTCGGTCGAGATTCACGTGCTTCAGGGCGAGCGTCCGATGGCGATGGACAACCGGACCCTGGGTAGATTCCATCTCGATGGAATTCCGCCTGCGCCGCGCGGCGTGCCGCAGATCGAGGTTACATTCGACATCGACGCGAACGGTATCCTCCACGTGTCCGCGAAGGACAAGGCGACGAACAAAGAGCAGAGCATCCGTATCACCTCGTCCAGCGGCTTGACGAAGGAGGAGATCGAGAAGATGAAGACGGATGCCCAGTCGCACGCGACGGAGGACAAGAAGCGGAAGGAGGAGATCGAGACGAAGAACCAGGCGGACAACCTCGTGTTCCAGACGCGCAAGCAGCTCAAGGAGTTCGGCGACAAGATCCCCTCCGACGTAAAAGGACGGGTTGAGGGCGGTGCGAACGCGCTTGAGGAGGCGATCAAGAGAGGAAGCCATAGCGAGATCAAGGCGAAGATGGAAAGCCTCAACAACGCTTGGAATGAGGCCTCAACCCGGATGTACGAATCCGCGAAGGGCGCACAAGCTAGTGCTGGTGCGCAGGGCCCGTCTGCAGGCCAACCTGGCGGCGAACAACAGCAGGGCGGGGACAAAGGGAAGAAGGTTGAAGATGCGGATTACGAGGTGGTGGATGATAAGTAGTTGGAGATTGCAGATGACAGGAGGCAGACGGCAGTATGCAGTAAGCAAAAAGCAGTAGGCAGAATCGAAAGGCGAGGCGAACCCTCGCCTTTCGTGTGACGGAGAGTAGACAATGAACTTCAACAAATTTACAATCAAGTCGCAGGAGGCGGTCCAGAACGCGCAGGAGATCGCCTCGAGCTACAGCAACCAGGCGATCGAGCCGGACCAACTGCTCTCGTCAAACGAGACCCCGTTCCAGGAAAGGGATAGGACAAAAAAAGCTCTGAGGGTCCTCGGAGCTTTCTGTGGGTGATGACGCCAAAGCGCTCTATGTTCTCAACAAGCCATCAATGGAGAGGTCCTCATCCACGAGAGTCCAATGAATGCCGTAGCCGTAAGGGTCGATTCTATAAACCCGACGTTGTTTCATCGTCGCGCGCGCGAGCCGCGGCGAAATGCGCTTCAGTGCAAACCTATGTTCCTTGCCGTCAACAACGAGCATCATGTGTTCCTGTGTGAAGCGGAGATTCGTCACTGCATGAAAAGTCCTCTCTCTTCTCATCGTCTTTTCCTCCGTTCGAACTTCTTCCATTCTCGCTCGATGAATTCGAAATGGTCGATAATGATTCGGATGACTTGCCGCTTATCGCGCGGTGATAAACCCAAGGCGAATGCTTCGTGTACTCCGAAGTTCTTCACATCCAGCCAATATTTGCACTTTCTCTCACCCTTTTCCGCATGGATATGAATTGGCTCATTCCGCTCATTCGAGTAAAAGAAGAATCGCCAGCCAAGCACTAAGAGTATCGTTGGCATCGCGTCATCCCCGGTTTGAATTTCACCCTTAACATACAAAAACGGAAGATGTGATTCAACTTATGGGCAAGAAGATTACAGTTTGATTTGACAGGGGCAAACATGAACTTCAACAAATTCACAATCAAGTCGCAGGAAGCGGTTCAAAACGCGCAGGAGATCGCCTCGAGCTACAGCAACCAGGCGATCGAGCCGGAGCATCTGCTCGCGGCTTTGGTTCAGGACAGCGAAGGGATCGTCCCTCCACTCCTCCAGAAGGTCGGCGCGAATCTGAATTACATAAAGATCAAAATCAACGATGCGGTCGAGAAACTCCCGAAGGTGCAGGGCGCAGGTCTGGGAAATCAACATCTCTCCCCTGCGTTGGCAGAGTTGTTCGAGAGAGCGCAGAAGGAGGCTCAGCAGCTCAAGGACGAATACATCAGCACGGAGCACCTGCTGCTCGGGCTGCTGGAAGAGCCAGCTCGCGGCGCAACGCTTTCCACCGCGTCGAAACTCCTGCGCGACCAGGGGGTTACGAAAGACGCGATCTATAAAGCGCTGAAAGACGTCCGCGGGACGCAGCGTGTAACCGACCAAAACCCCGAGGACAAATATCAGGCGCTCGAACGGTTTGGCCGCGATCTGAACGATCTGGCGCGGAGAGGCAAACTCGATCCTGTTATCGGACGAGAGGATGAGATCCGACGTGTGCTTCAGGTGCTCTCGCGGCGGACGAAGAACAACCCCGTGCTCATTGGCGATCCAGGCGTCGGCAAGACTGCGATCGCCGAGGGGATCGCGCACCGGATCGTCCATGGGGACGTGCCGGAGAGTCTGAAGACGAAACGGATCGTCGCGCTCGATATGGGCTCGCTCGTCGCCGGAACGAGCTTCCGGGGGCAGTTCGAAGAACGGCTGAAGGCGGTCCTGAAGGAAGTCACCGAGTCGAACGGCGAGATCATTCTGTTTATCGATGAGCTGCATACGCTCGTCGGCGCTGGTGCAGCCCAGGGCGCCGTCGATGCCGCAAACATGCTCAAGCCTGCGCTGGCACGCGGGGACCTCCGTGCCATCGGCGCTACAACCATCGATGAGTATCGTAAGCACATCGAGAAAGATCCGGCGTTGGAGCGACGTTTCCAGCCGGTCCTGGTGGACGAGCCGAGCGTTGAGGACACGATCTCGATCCTGCGCGGCCTGAAGGAGCGGTACGAGATCCATCACGGGGTGCGGATCACCGACGGCGCGATCGTCGCGGCTGCGCAGTTGAGCCACCGATACATCACGGATCGGTTCTTGCCCGACAAAGCGATCGATCTTGTCGACGAGGCAGCTTCAAAGTTGCGGATCGAGATCGACTCCATGCCGGAGGAGCTCGACAGCGTCGAGCGCCGCATCAAGCAGTTGGAGATCGAGCGGGAGGCGGTGAAGCGCGAGCGCGACGAGGAATCGAGAAATCGGCTGGAGAGCATCAAGCAGGAGCTTGCCGAGCTCAACCAGCAGCGGAACGAGCTCCGCGCTCACTGGCAGCTCGAAAAAGAGCTGATACAGTCCATCCGCAAGATGAAGGGGGAGATCGAGCAGGCGAAAGTGGAGGCGGAGCAAAGGGAACGGCAGGGGGATTTGGCTCGGGTGGCGGAATTGCGTTACGGCGTGATCGCCGGGCTCGAGAAGAAATTGAAGGGGGCCTCAGCGAAGCTGGCCGAAGTTCAGAAGAACCGCAAGATGCTCAAAGAAGAGGTCGATGCGGAGGATATTGCAGAGATTGTCGCGAAATGGACACGGATCCCTGTTCAGCGGATGCTGGAAAGTGAGCGCTCGAAGCTGCTCCATCTTGAGGATCGGATTCACGAACGACTGATCGATCAGGATGATGCGGTGAAGGCTGTTGCCGATGCCATTCGGAGAAGCCGTGCGGGCCTGCAGGATGAGAAGCGGCCGATCGGCTCGTTCATCTTCCTGGGCAGCACCGGCGTTGGGAAAACCGAGCTGGCACGAGCGCTCGCCGAGTTTCTCTTCAATGACGAGACCGCGATGGTGCGGATCGATATGAGCGAGTATATGGAGAAGTTCTCCGTCTCCCGGCTCATCGGCGCGCCGCCGGGCTACGTCGGCTACGAGGAGGGCGGGCAATTGACGGAGGCGGCTCGCCGGAAGCCGTACTCTGTTGTGCTGCTCGATGAGATCGAGAAGGCCCATCCCGAAGTCTTCAACGTGCTGCTCCAGCTCCTTGACGAGGGTCGCTTGACCGACAGCAAGGGGAGAACGGTGAATTTCAAGAACACCATCGTTATCATGACGTCGAACCTCGGTTCTCATCTCATTCAGGAGAAGGTGCAGTCTCTCGACGAAAGTAACCGTGACGAGATCATGGACGAGCTGCGCGTGAGGCTGCTGGAGATGCTCAAGCAGACGATCCGTCCTGAATTTCTCAATCGCATTGATGACATCATTCTGTTCAAACCGCTGACGATGGCAGAGATTCAGCAGATCGTCGAGCTGCAGCTCAAGAACGTGCAAAAGCTCCTGGCGGCGAAGAACATGACGCTGGAGTTCACGGACGATTTGAAGGAATGGCTGGCCAAAGCGGGCTTCGACCCGTCGTACGGCGCCCGTCCGCTGAAGCGGACGATCCAGAAGCACGTCGTCAATAAACTCTCCGAAAAAATCCTCTCGGGTGCGATCGCCGAAGGCGATACGATCGAAGTCAGTGCAGATGAACGAGGAGGTGTGGACTTCGTGGTGAAAGCCAAGGCTGAAGTTGCGAACTGACGTCATCTCTCTACAAGGCCGCAGAAGAGAGCTGGACGCGTCATCCTGAGGGAGCCCCGCTCTTCCGGGCGACCGAGGGATCTGCCCATGGCAGTCAGATTCTTCATCTTATCCATCATCATGAAACTTTCCTCCCTCCTCGGACATGCGCAGGAGCTCCTGCAACTCATCCGTACTTCGGATAAACCTGCGGACAGTCTCATCGATTCGTTCTTTCGCTCGCACAAATACCTCGGCTCCCACGACCGTCGCTTCATCGCGGAGACCGTTTATGGCACGCTGAGACACCTGCGACGATGCGACGCGGTGCTTCAACGAGTGATGAAGAGTGAAGAAATGGATCTGCTGCCCCAGGATGGGCTGCTGATGATCCTGGTGGTCTACCTGCTCATCATCGAACGTCGGCTCGCTCTCTCGAGCGCCGATCTTGCTCCTCTCGTCAAATCGTCTCGAATGAAGTCAAGACTCGATGAGCTTCTCGTGCGGATCGCTGAGGTTTCAGAAATTGACGCGAGGGAGCCGGCGGAGAAAATAGGCATTCAATATTCTTTTCCGTCGTGGATGGTGGAGCGATTCCTCTCCGAATACGGCGAGGAGGAGACGGAGAGGATCTGCGGCGGCCTGAATCAACAGGCTCCCCTGACGCTCCGCGTAAACACCTTGAAGACAAGTGTTCAAGAATGTCAGCTGGTTCTCGAGAGGGAAGGTGTTGCGACCGTCCGAACGAAACTCTCACCCGTTGGGCTTGAAGTGGGGAAACGCATCAACGTTTTTCGCCTTCAGTCGTTCCAGGCTGGTCTGTTCGAGGTCCAGGATGAGGGAAGTCAGCTCCTCCCGCTGATCGTGGATCCGAAGCCCACGGCGAAGCTCCTCGACGCGTGTGCGGGTGCCGGAGGCAAGACGCTGCAGTTTTCTGCGCTGATGAAGAATAGGGGGGAGATTGTTGCCGCGGATGTGAACAGGGTGCGTCTGGATCAACTGCGCAAGCGGGCCCGGCGGGCAGGGGTCTCCAATGTTCGGGTCAGCGAGATTCAGAACCTAGCGGATCTGGATAAGCAGTACCGTGCATATTTTGACATCGTGTTCATCGATGCCCCATGCAGCGGTTTGGGCACCATCCGTCGAAATCCCGGAATGAAATGGATGGTCACAGAGGAGACCATCTCAGAACTGTCGGGGAAGCAGTTACAGATCGTGAGTGCGAGCAGCTCGTTAGTGAAGCACGGCGGAATTCTGGTGTATGCAACCTGCACGCTGTTGCGCGAGGAGAACGAGGGGGTGGTGGAGAAGTTCTTGCGACAGCATGCTGAGTTCGATCTCGTTGATCCGGGAGAGTACAGCGCCGACCGACAAGCTCAACAGTTTGCATCAAGCGGTTACATCAGACTTATGCCTCACCGCCACGGAACAGATGGGTTCTTCTGCGCTGTTCTGAAGAGGTCAAGCTCGTGATTGGCGTTGCTTCTACCGACTTGTTTTCATAGAATAAAGATGTGGGCCTACTCATCCCAACTCGAGTCAAGACAGCATGGCCAGCCGCGCAAATAGTCCTCTTGTGATCCTGCTTCTCGCGGCCCTCGCCGCACTTCTCGTTAGCTGTACGAAGGAACCGAAGGAGGGCGAAGTCCTGAACGAGGCGATCGAGGCCCAAAGGACAGACAGGTTTGATGACGCGATTGCTTCATTCAAGACGTTCATCGAGAGTTTCCCCAAGAGCCCGAAAGTCCCCGAGGCCCTTTATGCGTTGGGGATTGTCTACCAGAAGAAGAAGGACTTCCGAAACGCTGTGGCGACCTTCAAGCGCGTCGTCGATGACTATCCCGACGATCCGACGGCCTCGGGCGCCGCGTACCTCCGAGCGATGCTGCTGAACGAGGAGCTGAAAGACACGACCTCGGCTCGGGATGCCTATGAGGGATTCCTGAAGCGATATCCGAACGCAGCGATGTCCGGCTCAGTTCGCATCGAGCTCGCGAACCTGATGAAAGCAACCAAGAAGAACAAATGAAACGCCCATGGCGGAGGCGCTGAAATATCTCCAACCTGACGTCGTGGCCCAGCTTGCCAACATGGAGCTCCGGGCGCGGCTGGTGGTGGAAGGTTTCATCACGGGCCTTCACAAGAGCCCCTATCACGGTTTCAGCGTGGAATTTACAGAACACCGCCAGTACATGCCAGGCGACGAGATCAAACACATCGACTGGAAGGCATACGGCAAGACCGACCGGTACTACATCAAGGAATTCGAGGAGGAGACGAACCTCAAGTCGTATCTTGTCCTCGACGCAAGCAAGTCGATGGATTACTGCTCGGAAGGGCACCTGCGGAAGATCGAGTACGCGTCGTACATCGCCGCGGCGCTGGCGTATCTGATGGTTGAACAGCGGGACGCTGTTGGTCTGACGATCTACGACGAACGCATTCGTTCGCTCTCGCCGCCGCGAGCCACGCGGCTTTACCTGAAGGAGCTGCTCCGTGAGCTGGAGAACCTGAAGCCGGGGAACAAAACAGGTACCGCCCAGTCGCTCCACGAGGTGGCGGAGCGAATCAAGAGACGAGGTTTGGTGGTGGTTCTCAGCGACCTCTTTGACGATCCGAGACAGGTCACGACGGCCCTGAAGCATTTCCGTCACAAGCGGAATGAGGTCATCGTGATGCAGGTGCTCGATCCAATGGAGCGGTCGTTCGCGTTCGGGACGGACGCACAGTTCCGCGACATGGAGACAAAGGAAGAACTGACCACCCAGCCGTGGCACATCCAGAAGGCCTACCGGCAATCGTTTCAGCAGTTCCTGGACTACTACAAGCGCGAGTGCCGGGAAAACGCCATCGACTACGTGCTCCTCGATACGGGCACGCCGTTTGACAAGGCGTTGTTTGAGTATTTGAACAAGAGGAAGAGGATTCACTAGAGAATCGGATCATCGATTCACCAGTTTCATTCCTGGGTTATGTCTGAAGAGAAGCTCATCGTCAAGGGCGCGCGGGTCCACAATCTCAAGAACATCGACGTCGAGATGCCGCGCGATAACCTTATCGTCATCACGGGCCTCTCGGGTTCGGGGAAGTCGAGCCTCGCGTTCGACACGATCTACGCCGAGGGACAGCGTCGGTATGTCGAGAGCCTGTCGGCCTACGCCCGTCAGTTCCTCGGAATGATGGAGCGTCCCGATGTCGACTATATCGAAGGTCTGAGCCCCTCTATTTCGATCGAGCAGAAGACGGTTAGCACGAACCCGCGCTCGACGGTCGGGACGGTGACGGAGATCTACGATTTTCTCCGGCTCCTCTTCGCGCGCGTGGGCATCCAATTTTGCTACAACTGTGGCTGCAAGGTCCAGCGGCAGACGGTCGATCAGATCATCGACTCCATCCTCCAATATCCATCCGGCGCAAAGCTCGAAATCCTTGCTCCTGTCATCAAGGGCCGCAAGGGGCACTATCGCGAGCTTTTCGAGCAGATCCTGAAAGACGGTTTCGTACGGGCGCGCGTGGACGGGCAGGTGAAAGAAATCAAGGAGGGGATGAAGGTTGACCGGTACAAGATCCACAATATCGAGATCGTCGTCGATCGCATCGCGGTCAAGAAGAACGCTCGCTCACGGATTGCGGAGTCGGTCGAGGTCGCGCTCCGCTACGGCAACGGCGCCATCACTGTCAACGATGGCGAGAAGGATCAACTCTTCAGCAGTCACTATGCATGCCACGTGTGTGGAATCAGCTACGAGGAGCCCGCTCCCAGCTCGTTTTCCTTCAATTCTCCGGCCGGCTCGTGCCCGGAGTGCGAGGGACTTGGCGAGAAGAAGGCTTTTGATCTACGGTTGATCATCCCGGACGAGGGCCTCAGCATCAACCAGGAGGGGCTCGCTCCGCTTGGCAAGCCTCGGCCTACGTGGATGTTCAGCCAATTGAGGGCTGTTGCGAAGCGGTATGGATTCGACTTCGATACGCCCTTGAACAACTTGTCCTCTGGTGCGAAGCAGATGCTTCTCCACGGTGGGGGGGATGAGAAATTCGAAATCGAGTATCTCCAGAGCAGCGGCAGGACCGTAGTTTACAAGCACCGCTTCGGCGGCGTGATGGACATGTTGAAGCGTTTCTACGATGAGACAAGCTCGAACAACATCCGCGAGTGGGTCGAATCGTTCATGAGCACCTCCCGCTGCGACGCATGCAAGGGGGGGAGGCTGCGAAAAGAGAGTCTGGCCATCAAGCTCGAGGATCTCGCCTCAGGCAAACTCTACAATATCCACGATGTCGTCTCACTCTCGATCCGTGCTGCCCGGCAATTGTTCGCGGCGTTGTCTCTCACACCTCGTCAGATGGAGATCGCGCGCCAGATTTTGAAGGAGATTGTTCAGCGATTGGACTTCATGCTCAACGTCGGACTGGCTTATCTGACGCTTGACCGCTCGGCGCGGACGCTCTCCGGGGGAGAGGGGCAGCGCATCCGTCTGGCGACGCAGATTGGCACTCAACTCGTCGGCGTGCTCTACATTCTGGACGAGCCCAGCATCGGACTGCATCAGAGGGACAATATCAGGCTGATCAGCTCGCTCAAGTCGCTCAGAGATCTCGGCAACACCATCATCGTCGTTGAGCACGACAAGGAGACGATCCAGAGCGCTGACTATGTGATCGATCTCGGCCCCGGAGCCGGGGAGCACGGCGGGTACGTGGTAACGTACGGAAAACCGAATGAGTTGAAAATTCAAAATGAAAAGTTAAAAGTTAAGGGGAACGGATTTGACGGGCAGTCGCACACGGCACTGTACCTGAAAGGTAAGAAGAAGATTGAAGTCCCTTCCGAACGAAGGAAAGGAAATGGGAAGTGGCTCGTTCTCTCGGGAGCGACCGGCAACAATCTCAAGAGCATGACCGTCGAGATCCCGCTCGGTCGGTTCGTCTGCGTTACCGGCGTGAGCGGATCAGGAAAGTCGACACTGATTAATGAGACCCTGTATCCAATTCTCTCAAACAAGTTTTATCGCTCCCGAATGGTCCCGCTTCCGCACAAATCCATCAGAGGCATTGAGCACATCGACAAGGTCATTGACATTGATCAGTCTCCCATCGGGCGCACGCCACGGTCCAACCCATCGACATACACCGGCGTCTTCACGCTCATCCGTGATCTCTTCACGCAACTTCCGGAGGCGAAGATTCGCGGCTATAAAGCTGGGCGATTCAGCTTCAATGTGAAAGGTGGCGGGTGCGAGGAGTGCGAGGGGGACGGAGTCCGGAAGATCGAGATGAATTTCCTGCCCGATGTCTATGTCCTCTGCGACGTCTGCAAGGGGAAGCGGTACAATCGTGAAACGCTCGAGGTTCACTTCAAGGGGAAGTCCATCGCCGACGTGCTCGATATGACTGTCGAGGACGCGATCGAGCTCTTCAGCGAGCAGCCGCGCATTCAACGGTATCTGCAGACGCTGCACGACGTTGGCCTGGGCTACATCCGCTTGGGACAGCAGGCCACGACCCTTTCTGGCGGTGAGGCGCAGCGCGTCAAGCTCTCAACGGAGCTGTCGAAGGTTGGGACCGGAAAGACGCTGTACATTCTCGATGAGCCTACAACCGGCTTGCACTTTGAGGACATCCGCATGCTCCTCTCCGTGCTCAACAAGCTCGTTGACAAAGGCAACACCGTCATCGTCATCGAGCACAATCTGGACGTCGTCAAGACGGCAGACTATATCATCGATCTGGGTCCGGAAGGTGGGGATGAGGGGGGGGAGATCGTCGCGGAGGGGACTCCGGAGGACGTGGCAAAGAATCCGGCATCGTACACGGGGATGTTCTTGAAGAGGGAATTGCCGAAAATGTAAGAAGACTTGGCAATTCCGTTTGTTGATTTTCACGGTTCGAAAGAGGTGCCCGCAGGGACTTGTTACGCCATTCTGAAAGCCGCAGGCATCAAGAAAGGACAGAAGCATGATCAATCTTGACTACTCGTTGGTGATCGAAGCAACGCACGAACCTGATTACTTTGGTTTCTATTCTCCGGAACTCGAGGGGTTTTCAGGAATAGGTCATTCAGTTGAGGATTGCCTCTACAAAGCAAGATGGGGCATGATTGAGCACGTGGATCTTCTTAAGGCGCGAGGGCTGCCAGTCCCTCCCAGAAATCCGTCGCCAACGGTCACTATCCAGAATGAACAGCCTCTCGAAAGAGTTGCCTAGATTGATACGTCGTAGGTCGAGTGGATCATCGACCTGGGCCCTGAAGGCGGGGATAACGGGGGAGAGATCGTTGCGGAAGGGACGCTGGAGGAGGTGGGGAAGCATGCCGCATCATACACAGGAATGTTCTTGAAGAAAGAGCTCGGTTTTTAGAAATTCACTCTTGATTGAGATTCACTCCGGATGTCGGGTGAGGAGGCGAGGGCGCTCTGCCTCCAAGTCCCGACCGTGGCAAGACCCTGTGGCCACATGGCGAGGAGCTGGTGCAGGGTTGGAAACGACCCTGTGCTAAGCGGCTCGACAATGTAATCTGAAAGGATGCTACGCAAACGGCTAGGTCGTTACATACTGTGAACGCACAGGTAGCCTCGTAGAGAGTATCGAGGTGGACGAGCCCCTATTTTATGGGCGAAGTCAGCAATGGTGACTCGATAGGTAGGGAAATGAGATCCACCATTCTCTCCGGGGTATCAGAGACGACACGCTCCGATAGACATCAGTGCAACTTGGGAGACCCTCCCCTTGCGCGGGAAACTAGGAGAAGACGGTGCCTATAAGGAAACGAAATGGCACTGACAAGAGAGGGAGTCGGACACGATCATACTACCTGTGATGAAGATGCATGAGAACATCTTCGGAGGGAAGGGTCGTGACGTGAACAGCGTTATCAAAGGGTTGAAGGACGAGGCGATTTCCCGGAAGGGATAGCAACGCACGATACGACGTTCAGAAGACCTAGCGGTAACTATGCTGGTAAGCGAACGGAAGCTTACCAGAGGAATGTTCTCGGAAAGCCGTATGAGGGAAAACCTCACGTACGGTTTGACGAGGGGACGGTGGAAACCTCATGGAGGAGCTATAGACACTGTTTCGTCCCGTTGCAAAGGATGACTCAAGGAGATGGCCACCGATGTAAAGGCGGCATTGTCCTACTCTACAGGTTCGCCCTGCAAGGCGAGAGACACAACGCAGAGGTCCGATTTCTTGACAGAAGTCGGACCCCGTTTATTTGTTCGAGGCCCACGCATTCCCCTTCACGAAGAACCTCCACTTTTTCTCCCTTCCGTTCTTGATGCCGATACGTGTCGATCGCCCGACTTTTGATTCCGGGATTCGCTCTCCATTCAGGATGTAGATCTGGTCTCCCAGCAGATCGGCGCCGTTCTGCTCGCGTCGGATAGCAAACGCCTGGCAGAACTTCGCCGGCCCGTTCGTGAGATTCACCCACTCTCCTCCTCTCCCCCTCATTTTCCTGTTTTTCCTCATGACCTCAATCCCCTCGATCGGCTCGACTGCGCGGATGAGCACCGCTTCGCCGATCCCCTCTTTCCTCGTGACGACGTTTGCGCAGAAATGCATCCCGTAGGTAAAGTACACATAGAGGTGGCCGCCCCTCCAGTACATGACTTCATTTCGCTTCGTCTTTCCCCGGTACGTGTGCGATGCTGGGTCACCTTCGCCGTAGGCTTCGGCTTCGACGATTTTGCCAACAAGCCTTCGACCCTGATGTCGGCAGACGATGAGTTTCCCTAGTAGGTCCCGCGCAACTTGAAGAGTCGGGCGAAGGTAGAACGAGCGGGAAAGCTTTCGCATTATCAATTTCCAATTGCCAATTGAGAAACCAGAAGAGCCCGTGCAGGTTGCGGATAAGGCCCGATGTTGCCTTTCCGGCGGCTCTGATGGCGGCGCATTGTCTTCGGAGAATTGCGTCGCGTTCCGAATGTAGAAGTAATTGGAGTGAGTTTCAATCAAGAACGTCGACGCTGGCACAGCCCTGCCCATTGACCTTGTTTCTTTCGCTTTCGTCGTCTATTTTCCAGGAGCATGAAGCGGAAACTCAAATGGCGTATCGAGTCGACGGGGACCGAGATCGTCTACGAAGATGATGATCTCGTGGCACTCAACAAGCCGGCGGGCTTCCTCGCCCTGCCCGACAGATACAACGCGAAGCTCCCAAGCCTCTATGGAATTCTCGCAGAGGAACTTGGTAAGATTTTCGTCGTCCATCGTATCGACAAAGAGACAAGCGGCATCATCGTCTTCGCGAAGACGGCAGAGGCACACGCAGCACTCAATGAACAATTTGAGGGAAGGAGGGTCGAGAAGGTCTATCAAGCCCTCGTGACCGGCACTCCTGCGACGTCTGACGGAACGATCGATCTGCCGCTCGGCGAAAGCTCGCGCGATCGGGGAGTGGTCAAGGTGGACCGCAAGACGGGTAAGGAATCAGTGACGCAGTACAAGGTCCTCGAGCAGTTCAACGGCTTCGCGCTCCTCGAGGCACGACCGAGGACCGGCAGAATGCACCAGATCCGCGTTCATCTCCAGGCGATCGGCTTGCCGATCCTGGCAGACAGGGTGTACGGAAATGGAAAGGGATTCTATCTGTCGCACATCAAAGCGGGATACAAGATGGAAGGGGAGGAGAAGCCGTTACTGGACCGGACAGCTCTGCACGCAGCTTTGATCGCTTTTGATCATCCAGCTGCCGGAGGACGAATGACGTTCTCAGCCCCGCTGCCGAAAGACATGAGCTCAGTTCTGAAGTACCTCAGGAAGTTCAAAGCATTGGAGCTTAGAAGAATGTCTCCTGGTCCGAAGCCTTCCGTGTGATTCCGAAATGCTTATAGGCGATCGCCGTCGCCTCACGTCCGCGTGACGTGCGTTTCAGGAATCCTTCCTGAATAAGATACGGCTCGTACACTTCCTCTATCGTCCCAGGCTCTTCACCGACAGCCACAGCGAGCGTGTTCAGTCCGACAGGTCCGCCGCTGTACTTGTCGATGATCGCTCGGAGGATCCGTTTGTCCATCTCATCCAGCCCGTGGTCGTCGACTTCGAGCGCTCGAAGGGAGTACTGCGCTACCTCCTTTGTTACGACACCACGATGGTCCGCGAGCTTGTGGTCTGCTTGAGCAAAATCCCGGCAGCGTTTCAAGAGCCGGTTTGCGATCCGGGGGGTCCCTCGGGCGCGTCTCGCAATTTCCGTGGCGGCGTCTTCGGTCGTCCCGATTTCCAGGATCTTCGCGGACCGGCGCACGATGGCCTGCAGTTGGTCCACATTGTAGTAGTCGAGTCGATTCGAGATGCCGAAACGTGAGCGGAGCGGCGCGCTGAGGAGGCCGGCCCGGGTCGTCGCTCCCACAAGCGTGAAAGGCTCGAGGTTGAGCGAGATCGTCTTCGCACCGGGCCCGCTATCGATGATAATGTCGACGCGAAATTCCTCCATCGCCGAGTAAAGGTACTCTTCGATCTTCACCGGGACGCGGTGGATCTCGTCGATGAACAATACCTCCCCCTTTTCAAGCGAAGTCAGGATGCCCGCGAGGTCTCCGGGTTTCTCCAGCGCAGGTCCGGAAGTGACTTTGATCCTGACCCCCATCTCGTTCGCGATGATGAACGCCAGCGTCGTTTTGCCGAGCCCGGGCGGGCCGGTAAGAAGAACGTGATCGAGGGGTTCGCTCCGGCCCTTTGCCGCGGAGACGAAGATCCGGAGGTTATCGACAATCTTCCCCTGCCCGACGAACTCCTCAAGTCGAGCCGGACGGAGCGTTCGGTCGAGCTCCAATTCATTCTCGAGCCGCTCGGGCGATGTGAACCCTCGTTCTCGCGCGCCAGGGTCGCTTTTCTTCATACACCCTCAAAATACCAAGAAGGGGACTGACTTTCAACTACGGTCGAGCGGGTAGTGAAGGGTTTCGGGCGGCCCCCGGAGGATCTCAAGCTCATTTCGTGCCCGTGTGGCGAAGCGCTCTCTTGATCAGATCCTGGAGCGAGATCCCGGTTCCGGCGGACTCATTCAAAACCTGGCGAATGGCTTTCTCCGCGACCGGGCGGTTATACCCGAGCGAGGTGAGTGCAAGGAGTGCTTCCTGCCGCATCTCCGCCTCACGGTCCGCCGGAGTCATCGCAGCAGACGGAACATGCTCTGCCAGCTTCCCGACCTTGTCGCGCAGCTCGATGATGAGCCGCTCTGCAGTTTTCCTGCCGACGCCCGGAATGGCGGTGATGGCGGCGACATCTTCCTTCGCGATATGCGATTTCAGGTCGGTGACCGAGATGCCCGAAAGAATCCCTTGAGCAATCTTCGGTCCGATTCCGCTTACGGAAATGAGCAGCTTGAAGAGGAATCGCTCTTCCCGCGTTGCAAAGCCGTACAGCTGGAGCGCGTCCTCGCGCACGTGCAGATGGGTGAAGAGCGTGACGTGGGAGTCGAGATCGCCGAGCTTCTCAAACGTCGAGAGGGGAATAATGACACCGTACCCGACCCCGTTGACATCGACGAGGATTTCCGTTGGTGTTTTTACCTTCAGTAAGCCGCTTAATGAGGCGATCATCGGGACTTCACGATTCGTTCGGGATGTGATTCGACAAATGAGTTCCAGCTCGCTGTAATCTTCCTGGGACCAGGTTTCCCCTTGCCCGACGTCCGATCCCCCTGGCTCCGGTGGTAGTGACAGATGGCGACGGCCAGCGCATCTGTTGCATCATAGTACTTTGGAGGGGCTTTGAGCTTCAGGATAGATTGCACCATATAACTGACCTGCTCTTTTGATGCAGCCCCATTGCCAACGACGGCGCGTTTGACCTCTCGGGGTGAGTACTCCGTCGTCGGGATTTCGTGGTTCACTGCTGCGAGGATCGAGACCCCACGGGCGTGACCGAGCTTCATTGCGGACTGTGCGTTCTTGCCGTAGAACGCGGTCTCGATGGCAAATTCGTCGGGGTGATACCGTTCGATAACCCTGCACAGCGTCAAGTAAATAGCTCGCAGGCGGATCGGCATCCGCTGCTCCCCCCGGTTCTTGACGACGTCAAAGTCAAGTACCTTGAACCTTCCCTTCTTCCCCTCAACGACTCCATATCCGGTTGTGAGGGTCCCGGGATCGACGCCGAGAATAATCATCTGGTTAATTGGTGAATGGTAATTTGGTGAATGGTCGATTCGTGATCGGTTCATTGGTTATGAGTCGCGCCAGAGCTCAGGCCCAGTGAGCAATTAGCTCATTCACCAATCGACCAGTCAACTGATCAGTCTCTCATCCCGCGCCGAAACTGGCCATCACGCGTTCGTCGATGTCAAAGTTGCTGAACACATGCTGGACATCGTCGTGCTCTTCCAGAGCTTCCATCAGCTTCAGAAGGAGCTCTGCATCTTTCCCTTCTACCTTGACCGTATTTTCGGCGATCATCTGGAGCTCGGCGTGCTCCGTCGGAATCCCTCGCTGCTCGATCGCCTTCTTGACGGCTTCGAACGATTCCGGCGACGTCGTGATCGCATAGTGCTCCTCCTCCGATGTCAGATCGTCGGCGCCAGCTTCCAGAATGATCGTGAGGAGGTCGTCCTCGCCGACCTTGCTCTTCGGGACCGTGATCTGTCCCTTCTTATGAAACTGGTACGCCACCGCGCCGGTCGCGGCGAGCTTTCCGTGGTTGCGATCCAGCACGTGGCGAAGTTCCGAAACCGTTCGCGTCTTGTTGTCTGTTACAGTCTCGATCAGGATCGCGGCGCCGCCAGGACCGTAGATCTCGTATGTCACTTCTTCGTATGCCATCCCCGGCAGCTCGCCTGTTCCTTTCATGATCGCTCGCTTGATGTTGTCCGCCGGCATGTTGTTCGCCTTGGCTTTGTCGATCGCCAGGCGAAGCCGGGGGTTTCCGCCCGGATCGCCACCACCGATCCGAGCAGCAATGGTGATCTCTTTGATGATCTGCGTGAACATCTTGCCGCGCCGCGCGTCCGTCACGGCTTTCTTGCGGCGGATCTGATGCCATTTCGAGTGACCAGACATGGGCGTTGCCTTTACTTCAAATCGCGAATTTTCAGTTGAGGAACAGGTTCCCCCGCATATTCGCCCTCGTCGAGCGAGAAGGCGAGGTCGACGGTCTTTTTCTCCATGCCGAGCCTTTCGATGAGGCCGCCGAGGCCAAAGCCGATTGCGTCGAAGACCTTGCCGTTAGTCTTGACCTTGAACTTCAGGTGGTTCTTGCCGACGATCCTCGGTGTGCCATAGAGCTCGACGCCGCGAACGACGAACACGGGTCGCATGTTGCCGGGACCGAAGGGTGCAAACTGACTGAGCACGCGCACGAACTTCGGCGTCAGCTCTCCCAGTGAGATTTCGGCGTCAATGCGAATCTCGGGGGTGAGCAGCTCTTCGGTTAACAGTTCCTTGGCAACCACGTTGAAGGCCTCTTTGAACTCAGCGAGCCGGTCAATTTCCACCGAGAGTCCCGCTGCATACTTGTGTCCGCCGAACTGCACGAGCTTGTCCTCACATCGCTTGAGCGCCTGGTAGATGTCAAATCCGGCGACGCTGCGTGCCGACCCTTTCGCCACGCCGTCGACGGTCGTCATCATGATTGTTGGGCGATAGTATCGCTCCACAAGCCTCGATGCGACGATTCCAATCACCCCGGGGTGCCACGTCTCCTGATGGAGAACGATCGCGCTTTCGTTCTCGACGTCCAGATACTTTTCGACGATCTCCTGTGCCTCGAGAAAGGTGTCTTCGTCGATCTTCCGGCGGTTGCGGTTCTCTTCCTCAAAGACCTGTGCAAGCTCAAGCGCGCGCACAAAGGAATCGCAGGTAAGGAGTTCGACCGCACGCATGGCATCACCAAGTCTGCCGACGGCATTGATGCGCGGTGCGAGGACGAACACGATCTTGCCCGTCGTGATCGATCCCACCTTCAGGCCCGACGACTCGATCAGCGCATGGACGCCGGGGCGCGGATTCGAGTTGAGGAGCTCAAGTCCCAGTTTGACAAGGGCGCGATTCTCTCCGGTCAGCCTGACGATGTCTGCCGTCGTCGCGAGAGTGACAAAGTCCAGGTACCCCGAGAGGAAGCTCTCCTCATCTGCATCCGTCGAGGACCGGATGGATTCATGCCGGGAAAGCGCTTGGACGAGCTTGAACGCAACGCTGCATCCGCACAGATCCTTGAACGGATACTTGCAGGCAGGGAGCAGTGGATCGAGCACAGCCAGAGCTTCGGGGACCGCATCCCCCGGCTCGTGATGGTCACAGATGATCACCTCGATGCCAAATTCGCGAGCTCGTTCGACTTGTTTCAGCGCAGTAATGCCACAATCGACCGTGACCATCAATTGGATGCCCAGCTGTCTTGCTCGCTCGATGCCGGCCTCCGACACGCCGTATCCCTCTTTGACACGATCGGGGATATGATAATAAACCTCGGCGCCGAGACCTTTCAAGAATGTCCACAACAATGCCGTCCCATTCGTGCCGTCGACATCGTAGTCGCCATACACGAGAATCTTCTCCTTCCCTGAGATGGCGCCGACGATTCTGTCCACGGCTTGCTCCATGCCGTGCATGAGAAAAGGATCGTGGAGGTCTTTGAGGGTTGGGCGAAAGAATGCTCGTGCCGATTCAAACGTGTCGATTCGCCGACGGATAAGTATCTCGGTAAGAACGGGAGAGATACCCAACTCGTCGCTCAGCTTCTTTACAGTCTCAGGGGGCGCCTGAGGGAGTCCTGCAGGGCTCTCAGGATCTGCAAACGTCCATCGATATTCTCGGATTGGGGTCATAAGGCTCGCGGCTTACCCGTCCCCACCCTGGCTCTGACTCGCAGCTCACTCATCGACGCAATGCTGCTGATGCGAGCAAGCGATGGGAATTATCGGAATGATAGAAGATGCAGGCGTGATCGGTCGATAAGCCGAATTCTGTCTGATCCCGTCTTGACCGAAGTCGAGACGGGACGAGGCAGCCATTTCTCTTTGCGACCTACCCATCCCGCTGCTCGCGAGAGGGTTGAGCGGGCAGCTCTTCCCCGCCAGAGGCGGGAGCGGGATTTATTTGGTCTTGCACCGGGCGGGGTTTGTCTTGTCCCGCGTCGACCTTCGCCGAAGCGGGATCCCATTCGGGACCTCCGGCATTACTGTCGGAGCGGTGGTCTCTTGCACCACCATTTCACCTTTCTCCCCTCGCCTTCACCGAAGGCGACGGGATGTGTGTTTTCTGTGACACTATCCGTTCCAGCGGGATCTGGCCCGCTGGACCCTTGGTTGACCCAAGGCGCCTTGCCCTATGGTGTTCGGACTTTCCTCCTCCCGTCCGCCAGAGGCGGACGGGAAGCGGCTGCCTGACCGACCATACCTGCGTTGATTAAAAAACTCCCGATGCAACAACGGATCAGACTCGGATTCGTTTCCTGGAGTCGATCCCAAGATTCGCTAATTGATCTGCTTCTCTGTTCTGTTCCCGTCTAATATACCTGATCTCCATCTCAAATGGCGCTTTGGCCAGGAGACGATGGATCTTTACGAAATACGCTTTCAACGTCTGGTCCTTGACCCTGTATTCCCCCTTTAGCTGGCGCACCAAAAGTTCGCTATCAGAATGGACGACCAATCGGGTGCATTTCGTGTCCGGAGCGGCTTTCAGGCATGCGAGCAGAGCCTTATATTCCGCAATGTTGTTCGTGCCCTCGCCGATGTACCCGTAGGCTCGGCTGACCGTCTTTCCGTGTTCATCTTTGAACAGGAACCCGATTCCGCTTTCTCCGGGGTTGCCCCTGGCAGCGCCATCAGTGAACGCATGGACTGTCATAGCGCCGACGAATAGCTTTCCACGATTTCGTCAGAAACAAGCAGGCGGCCGCAGTTCTCGCAGATCATGAGCCTGGAGTTCTTGCGCAATTCGACGGACACTTGTGGAGGCACCCGCTTGAAGCATCCGCCGCAGGCGTTGCGGCGAACAGCCACGACGGCTTTGCCCCCCATTGCGTTCCTGATCCGCTCGTACAATCGAAAATCATTTTTCCCGATCCTGACGATGAGCTTCTCCCGCTCATGCTGCAATCTCAGTTCTTCGTCCTCGTGCTCCTTGTTGACGTAGTCAAGCTCAGCTTCGCGCTCTTTGAGTTCCTTCTCGAGCTCCTCGAGTTCAGGCGCGAGCTTTTCCAGGTCAGACTTTGCGAGCGAGGATCTTCCCTCGACCGCCTCCATCTCTTTCTCCAGTTCGTTGATGTGCCCCTGAGCCGCGTCGATCTCCCTCGTGAGCGCATCATACTGTCGGTTCGTCTTGATCTGGAATTGCTGTTCTTTGTACTTTTCTATGTTCTGCCTTGTAGAGACAATCTCGAGGTCGATCTGTTCCCGCCGCATCAGGGATTGCTTTGCAAGCTCCTCTAGTTCCTTGCTTTCCGCGCTCTTCTTCTCAAGCCGCTCCTGCAATTCTTTCACGAGGCGTGGAAGATCCCCTTTCAGCTCATGGAGCTCGTCCAAACTGGAATCAGCTCTCTGAAGAGCGTACAGCAATCGTAATCGGTTTTCCAAATAACCCTCCTTACTATAAGCAGTGAGTCGGATTCGTTGAATGTTCAGAAATAAAAACTCGGATTGTCTCACCCGAGCTGCGAATGACATCGCGCAGTCGTCCTTCGATCGAAGGGAGGACGACGTGTTCGGTTTCCCAGTGGCCAGCATCAACGAGGGCGATGCGACCTTTCGCAGCGTGAAATGTGTGATACCGAACGTCGGCCGTAACGAAGACATCGGCTCCCGCGGCCATCGCTTCGTCGAGCAGGTCTGAGCCGCTTCCCCCACAGACAGCGACCCTCCGGACGTTCCGACGAGGGTTTCCCGCATATCGTACTGACTCCGCGTTCAACGCCTTCTTCACCTTCGAGAGAAACGATTTCAATGACATTGGATGTGACAGCTCGCCAAGCGCTCCCATGCCGAAATTGGGATTGGGATTCTCAAGCGTATAGACGTCGTACGCCACTTCTTCGTACGGGTGAGCGGCTTTCATCGCAGCCGTGACAGCCTGCACTCTCGCGCGAGGAAGGATCATCTCAAGGCGGACCTCGTCGACGCTCTCGAGCCTCTGGGCTCTCCCGACAAATGGTTTCGCCGCATCCGTCCCGCGAAATGTCCCTCTCCCCTTGATCCGAAACGAACAGGAGGTGTAGTTCCCGATGATGCCGCCTCCGGCCTTCGCCATCGCGTCCGCGACTTGTTCAACATGTTCCTCGGGTACAAAGACAGCCAGTTTGACCAGCGAATCCTTCAGCGGAGAGAGGAAGCGTATGTTGATGAGTCCCAGCACCCTGGCGAGCGCAAAGCTCACTCCATCACGTGCGAAGTCGAGGTTCGTGTGTGCGGAAAAGAGGGCGATCCTCTTCTCAGCCAGCGACAAGACTTTTTTCCCCACCGCATCGGAAGTGGTGATGGACGACGGCGGCCGGAAAAGCAGGGGGTGGTGAGAGACGATGAGGTCGACCCTCTTGGTGAGAGCCTCGGCGATAACCTCCTCCGTGACATCGAGTGCGACCAGGATCTTTCTGACGGCCTTTGACCGATCCCCAACCTGGAGGCCGACGTTGTCACGCTCCCACGCGGTCCACCTCGGTGACCATTCTTCAAAGAATCGTTCGATGTCCGCGACGGTCATTAGTTCAGGCCTAGTGAAAAAAAAAGTGTCCCGCTTGTTGGGCGGGACACTTTTCGGTGGTCTGCTGTGTCGGAAACTTGTAGTCGAGTTGTCTGATCCTTGTCCTGATAGACATCGTTGAGAAGCCGAACCCTACATCAGACTGATTCCCTAAAGCGTTCTGTTTACGGACCCTACGTCCACGGACAATATAGAAAAATTCGACTATAATAGCAAGCGACGCCTCTGAAGGTTGAAGCTCTCCAGACGTGGCACGAAGAGAAGCCCTGCCCTCGGCCGGTGGCACGAGTACAGGACGGATTCATCCATCCGTCTCATCCGCGGCTCAATCTCATTTCTTTTTTTCCGTCCCCACCTCGTGGAATTCAACCCTTTCGAAGCTGATGTCCCGGAGACGTTTGACCTCCGCTTCGATCCTTTCGAAATTCTCCTCGAAGGTCCCGAGCAGACTCTTATCCTCTTCTGCGAGCTCCTGTCTGCGAATCAGATCGGCGCTGATCTTTATCGCTGCGAGTGGGTTGTTGAATTCGTGGCAAACCGTGACCACGAGTTCGCGAATTGCTTCGGCCCGCTTCTCGGCGATGAGCATCCGCTTTTCCACCGCTTTGATCTGCTTGTGCATCCGCACCCGATCGAGGACGTTGATGATCGTTCGTGGAAGCAGCGATTCTGCCAAGTCCTCTTTGATCAGGAAATCTTCCACCCCCAGTTTCATTGCCTCGATCGCCAACTTGAAATCCCGCGTCGCAGTCACGAAGACGATGGGGATCTCCGAGTTCGTCTGACTTAATTGCAGGCAGAACTCAAGCCCATTCGAGCCCGGGAATACGTAGTCTGTCAATATGAGGTCAAGGGTCGCGTTCTGTTTGACCTCCTCGAGTGCTTTCTCGACGTCCTCTTTCCAGATGAGCTTAAATTCACGATTCTGGAATTGTTGAAGTTGCCGCTGGACGATCTTGGCAAAGCCAATGTCGTCATCGACCAGCATGACGGTAATCGGTTTGGGACTCTTGGAAAGTGCGGGGGCGCTCATTTCATCCTCAAGGTAAGAGAAGTTTGAATTATTTGCAATTCTATAAGACTGCGCTGGAGCAGCGGAGGTGGATCGCGAGACGAGGCGGGTGCGGAGAAGCGGTTGCTTTTCTAGGAGAAATTCTCTATACTCCATCGATTCGTATCGATGGGAAGCGGAGCGCAGATTGCTCACCAGTCAGCAGGCCGTCGAAGGAGAACTGTCATGCCAGAAAAGAACAAAATTCTTGTGGTGGACGATGAGGATGCCTTGAGAACCGTCCTGAGCGCAGAGCTGGAAGGAGAGGGATACATGGTCTCTTCTGCGGGGGATGGATCCGAAGCCATCAATGTGCTGAAATCTCAAACCTTCGATCTGATCCTCCTGGATATCAAGATGCCAAATGTTGACGGCTTCGAGGTTCTGAAGTATGTGAAGGAGAATCAGCCCTCCACCAAGGTGATCATGCTGACCGGTTTCGCTGATCTCAAGAACGCCATCGAATCAAAAAAGCTTGGAGCCGAAGACTTCGTTAGCAAACCCTACGATCTCGTTGACCTGCTCACCACCGTAGAACGCGTCCTCAGCGGCGTGTAGTCCTGCCCGTCAGGGGGAGACCGCATGGCGAAAAAGTATCGGATTTTGGTCGTCGACGATGAGGAGTCGATTACCTTTCTCCTCAGGACGGAACTTGAAGAACTCCCCGATTTCGATGTCGATGTCGCCCTCAACGGCACCGAAGCCATCAACCTGATCCAATCCAGGATCTACGACATCATCCTGCTCGACATCAAAATGCCACGCGTCAGCGGCATCGATGTGCTGAAGTTCATCACGGAACACTCTCCCGCTACGCAGGTCATCATGTTGACCAACGTGGTCGACTACAAGACCGCCATCGAGACCATCAAGCTCGGGGCGTACGACTTCATCAGCAAACCGTACGATCCGGCACAGCTGCTCGTCACGATCCGCCGAGCCGTCGAGCGCCGCCAGCTGGTGATCGATAAAGAGGTGATGAAGCGCGAATTGAACCGGATCAGCGGTCCGAGCGGGCTGATCGGTGAGAGCCCGTTGTTCCGGCATGTGGTCGAAAACGCACGGAAAGTCGCTGCCAGTGAGACCTTCGTCTTGATTCAGGGAGCGAGCGGAACCGGCAAAGAACTGATTGCCCACATGATCCACAACGAAAGCCCCCGCAGGGAGCAGCCCTTCGTCGCCGTGAATTGCGCCTCCATCCCGGACCAGCTCCTTGAGAGCGAGCTCTTCGGCCACGAAAAAGGGGCGTTCACGAACGCGTACTCGGCCAAACAAGGACTTGTGGAGGTCGCAAACAGCGGTACGCTCTTTCTGGATGAGGTCGGCGATATCAGCCAGCCCACGCAGGCGAAACTGCTTCGGTTCTTGGAGACCGGAGAGTTCCGCCGGGTTGGGGGGACCACCTCCATGAAGGTTGACGTGCGCGTTCTCTCCGCCACGAACAAGAATCTTCAGCAGGAGGTGCAGTCGGCTCGGTTTCGGGAGGATCTGCTCTATCGCCTGAACGTTGTCAGCATCAACTTGCCGACTCTCCGTGAACGGAAGGAGGACATCCCGATCCTGATCGACTATTTTCTCAAGCGCAAATCAAAGGCGAAGGCAAAAGAGGTGAGTCGCGAGGCTCTAGCGGTCATGATGCGCTATGACTGGCCGGGCAACGTTCGAGAGCTCGAGCACGTCATCGAGGGAGGAATCGTGTTGTGCCAGGGCGACGTCATCGAGGCTGGGGATCTCTGGATGAATCCTGCTCTCGCAGGCCAGGCGACTGTTCCGGTGCAGCAGGGCCCAACGGACGGCCATGACGATCTGCTCTCTCTCGAGGATCTTGAAAAAATTCACATCGAGAAGGTCCTCAGGCACAACAACTGGAACCGTGTCAAAAGTGCTCATATGCTCGGAATCACTCCGAAGACTCTCTACCTGAAGATTAAGAGGTATCGTATCAAAGTGGGGAGCCCTTCCGAGTAATACTGACGAACATCCTTTCTCGCGCATCTCGCTTCGAAATCCAGCCGAAATCCGCTCACGGACCGACGAGTCGTCGTTCAAGCAGCCCTGGGCTGTCTCGTCCGCAGCCTCTCGAAGGGCACCCGCTCCTCACCGTTGACGATGCAATACGAAAAAAAGTGTTCCCGGAGTGCAACCTTTTCTGACCGTTCACGTCTAATTTAGTGGGAGCAGAAAAAGCTACCTCCTTCTTGATGAGCCAGTCATCGGTCGCCAATGGTGGGACGTCCGAGAAACTGGCTCTTCCTTTTTTGCATCTCCTCCACTGCCGATGAGACCTTTCTTGACTTTGGGGGGTTTAATGAGTATTTTTTTTGAGCAAGGACATTTCGTCCTCCGTCTGTTGCTAAAAGTAGACACTCCTTCTCCCCTCCAGAGGGACTTCCGATGTCGATCTTCCGAGGTGTCGATTACTACAATCTAGGGGACATGCTTTCAGAAGATGAGTCCCTTGTACGCGATACCGTCCGCGATTTTGTCGATGAGAACGTCCTGCCAATCATCGAGAAACACTACGAAGAGGGGACCTTTCCGATCCACCTTGTACCGAAGATGGCCGAGCTCGGTCTCTTGGGGCCAACCCTCCCTGCGAAGTACGGCTGTGCTGAGCTGAACAACGTCGCGTACGGACTCATGATGCAGGAGTTGGAACGCGGCGATAGCGCGCTGCGCAGTTTTGCCTCCGTTCAGGGCGGCCTCGTGATGTATCCGATCTACACGTTCGGTTCGGAGGAACAGAAGGACTACTGGCTTCCAAAGCTCGCATCGGGCAAGGCCATCGGTTGCTTCGGCCTGACCGAGCCCGATTATGGATCAAACCCGGCCGGAATGATCACGCGTGCCGAGAGGGGAAGAGGCGGGTACATCATCAACGGCTCGAAGATGTGGATCACAAACGGCACGATCGCCGATGTCGCTGTGGTGTGGGCCAAACTTGAGGGTGAAATCAGGGGATTCCTGGTCGAGAAGGGCGCGAAAGGATTCACTGCCCCGGAGATGAGGGGAAAGCACTCCTTACGCGCTTCCGTTACTTCGGAGCTCGTCCTTCAAGATTGTCTCATCCCCGAGCCCAATCTCTTGCCCAAGTCTGACGGGCTGAAGTCGCCTCTCATGTGCTTGAGCCAGGCGCGCTACAGTATTGCCTGGGGAGCGATCGGAGCAGCCATGGCGTGCTACGACACGGCGCTCAACTACGCAAAATCGAGAATTCAATTTGACAGGCCCATTGCAGCGTTTCAGATGACGCAAGAAAAGCTCGTCCATATGGTTACGGAGATCACGAAGAGTCAGCTCCTCTGTTTACAGCTGGGACGACTGAAAGACCAGGGGAAGGCGAAATTCACCCAGGTCTCGCTTGCGAAACGAAACAACGTGCAGCACGCGCTGGAAATTGCGCGAACGTCTCGGGAAATCCTCGGGGCGAACGGGATTCTGAATGAGTATCCCGTGATGCGCCACGCGGCGAACCTTGAATCGGTCAAGACGTACGAAGGGACACACGAAATGCATACGCTGATCGTCGGTGAAGATCTCACCGGCATTCCGGCGTTTGTGTAATCAACCACAATCTCAGAAGACGTTTTCCCTATGGCGGTGAAAAAGATTCTCGGCGAAGCAATAACGTATGACGATGTTCTCCTCGTGCCGGCAAAGTCATCTGTTCTTCCCCGCGAGTCGGACGTCCGGACGAGGTTGACACGAGGCATCGAGCTGAACATCCCCCTGATCAGCGCGGCGATGGACACGGTAACGGAATCCGCCATGGCGATTGCTCTGGCGCGCGAAGGTGGGATCGGGATCTTGCACAAGAACATGTCGATCCCGAGGCAGGCTGAAGAGGTTGACAAGGTGAAGCGGTCGGAAAGCGGTATGATCCGTGATCCGATTACGCTCTCGCCGCAGCGGAGCGTGCGGGAGGCGCTCGAGGTCATGAAGAAGTACAGCATCTCCGGGATTCCGATTGTTCAGGATGAGAATCTCGTCGGGATCCTGACTAACCGCGATCTTCGGTTCGAGCCGAATATGGATCTGGAGGTCGCAAAGGTGATGACCAACGGCAACCTGGTGACGGTGCCGGTCGGGACGACCCTGGAAGAGGCAGAGGTGATCCTTCAGAAGCACCGGATCGAGAAGCTCCCCGTCGTCGACAAGAACGGCAAGCTGAAAGGTCTCATCACCTTCAAGGACATTCAGAAGAAGAAGCGTCATCCGAACGCGTGTAAGGACAAGCACGGCCGGCTCCGCGTCGGTGCAGCTGTCGGGGTGACGAGCGACACGCTCGACCGCGTGGCCGCCCTGATCGAAGCCGGAGTCGACGCGATCGTCGTTGACACGGCGCACGGACATTCCAGAGGCGTCCTTGAGATGGTCAAGCAGGTGAGGTCGAGATTCAATGTTGAACTCATCGCAGGGAACGTGGGGACGAGCGAAGCCACGAAAGACCTCGTCAGAGCCGGTGTGGATGCTGTCAAGGTGGGGGTTGGACCGGGGTCGATTTGCACGACGAGGGTCGTTGCAGGTGTCGGGGTTCCCCAGGTGACGGCGATCATGGAGTGTGCCAAAATCGCCCAGCGCTCTGGGGTCCCTGTGATCGCCGATGGCGGCATCAAGGAAACCGGCGACATCGCAAAAGCGATCGCCGCCGGGTCTGACTCCGTCATGATCGGCGGGCTCTTCGCGGGGCTCGAGGAGAGCCCGGGTGAAAAAGTGCTCTATGAGGGTCGGAGTTACAAGGTCTATCGCGGGATGGGTTCTCTGGAAGCGATGAGGCAGGGGAGCAAGGACCGATACTTCCAGGATGTGGAGGATGATATTCAGAAGCTTGTGCCCGAAGGAATCGAGGGGAGAGTTCCTTACAAAGGAACGCTGAGTGAAACCGTTCACCAGATGGTCGGCGGGCTCCGGTCTGCGATGGGGTACTGTGGTTGCCGCACGATTGCGGAAATGAAAAAGAAAGCTCAGTTTGTACGGATGACGGATGCCGGGTTGCGTGAAAGCCATCCGCATGATATCGCGATCACCAAAGAAGCTCCCAACTACCACCTCTGAGATTCCCGCCGAATGTACGAGCAAAGGCTTGCAGCGATCCGACGCAGTCTGGAGCCCTCCAAGCTTGATGCGTTGCTCGTCACGTACCTTCCCAATGTCCGGTATCTCACGGGTTTCTCGGGCTCCAGCGGCTTCTGCATCATCAGCCCCCGATCCCAGTATTTTCTTACCGATGACCGGTATCGTGACCAAGCAGGAGAAGAGGTGACGGCCTACCGCGTTATCGTGTCGAAGGAGAGCCTGTTCGCGGCGGTCTTGAAGGCGCGTCTGTTGGCTGGCCGGACGAGGGTCGGATTTGAAGGCCAGTACCTGTCCGTCGAGTCGCTGCAGTCCTTGAGGAGGATGTTCGGACGCGTGACGTTCGTCCCCACCCGGTCTCTCGTCGAGCGGTTCGCATCGGTAAAGGATGATTCGGAGATCGCCCGCATCCGGAGGGCTGCCGAGATCACCGACAAGGTATTTCGGAAGATCGTCGTGTTGCTGCGGGCGGGGATGAGCGAGCAGGACGTCGCTGCGGAGATCGGATACTATCACAGGAAATATGGCGCTGAGGGAGATGCGTTCGAGCCCATCGTGGCAAGCGGCTGGCGCGGGGCCTTTCCCCATGCGAGAGCGTCGACGAAGAGGATACGAAAGGGTGAGCTGGTCACCCTTGATTTCGGGTGTCGATTCGAGGGGTATCATAGCGACCTCACGCGGACCGTGGCGGTCGGCAAGCCAACCCAGCGGGCAAAGAGGATCTATCGGGTGGTGTTGGACGCTCAAGTGAAGGCAGTCGAGGCAGCCCGGAGCGGTGTGACGGCAAGAGCGCTGGACAGCGTCGCGCGGATGCACATCCAGAAGCGCGGGTTCGGCAGGTTCTTCAGGCATTCGCTCGGCCACGGTCTCGGACTGCAGGTCCACGAAGCCCCTCGCATCTCATCGATGAGCAGAGAGATCCTTCGAAGCGGGAATGTCGTGACGATCGAACCGGGCGTCTACGTTCCAGGCTTTGGCGTCGTCATTCGTGATGGGGGGTGTGAAGTGTTGAACAAATCGCCGAAGGAACTTCTCGTCGTATGAACAGCGATTTTCGAAAAGTCCTGATCATTGCATACTACTTTCCGCCTCTGGGCCTCAGCGGAGTCCAGCGGACGGCCAAATTCGCCAAGTACCTCCCGAAGTACGGCTGGAAGCCAACCGTCCTGACCGTTGCCCCGACCGGGTACTACGCGTTGGATCCTTCACTGCTGGCGGAAGTCGAGCAGGCAGGCACGGAGGTCGTACGAGCGAGCTCCATCGATCCCAATCGACTGTTCAGAAACCGGGAAATCGTCCGGATGCCGTCTGAAGGAGTCCGGAGGGTTCTTCAATTTGCAGGCGACACGTTTTTCTTCCCTGACACCAAGATCGGATGGAAATCGAAGGCTCTTCGGGCGGCGAATGAGTTGATGCAGCGCGAGAATTTTGACCTCGTCTTTGCGACCGCTCCTCCGCAAACTGACTTTCTGATCGGCGAGGTGTTGAAGAAGAAGTTCAAGGTTCCACTCGTTCTTGACTATCGAGATGCCTGGCTGGACTATCCCTTCAAATACTACCCCACGCCGGTCCATCGATATATACACTATCGGATGGAGAAACGAGTGGTGAAGGCTGCTGATAAGATTATCGTGACGATACGAAGGGTGAAGGAAAGTCTGCTGAAACACTACCTTGGACTCGATTACCATGATGTCATCATCATCCCGCAAGGATATGATCCGGATGATTTCCAGTTTGAGAGCCCCCCGAAGACGTCGCCGCGCAGGAAGATGCGTATCACGCATGCCGGCACCTTCTACGCGGGGCGCAACCCGTCGGTCCTTCTCCACGCTCTCCACAACATCTTCAAGGAGGTGCCACAGCTCCGGGGACGCATCGAGTTGAACTTCATCGGCAATATTCGAGACGAGGACAGGCTGACGGTGAACAAACTGGGACTGCAGAACGATGTGGTCTTTCTCGGATATCTCGAGCACAAGGATTGCACGAAGCGCCTGATCGATTCCGATGTCCTCTGGCTTGTCCTCGACAATGAGTTCCAGTCTCCGGGCAAACTGTACGAGTATATCGGAGCACGCAAGACTATCCTTGGATCGCTATCGGACGGTTCTCTCAGACAGCTCATTCTTGAGACCAAAGCCGGTCTCTGCATACCGCTGACGGATGTGAACACGCATGAACAGGCGCTGAAGGATCTGTTCGCTCAATACGAGCGGAACCAGCTGAGGCAGATATCCGCTGAGTTTGCAGAAAAGTACAACCGCCACGTCCTCGCGGGGGAGCTTGCGAGGCAATTCGAGTCGCTGATGGATATCGACAAGAACGCACTGATGAAGATGGAGGAGCGCGCCGCGTGAATGTCCTGGTCATCGGCTCCGGGGGCCGGGAGCACGCGCTCGTCTGGAAGCTGCGGCAGAGTCCGAGTGTTCAGGCGCTGTACTGTGCCCCAGGAAACGCCGGAATCGCGCAGCATGCTGAGCTGGTCCCTCTCAAAGCAACCGACCTTGAGGGGCTCTTGCGGTTCGCGGGAGAGAACCACATCGATCTGACGGTCGTTGGACCGGAGCAGCCTCTTGTCCTCGGCATCGTGGATGAGTTCGAGAAGCACGGATTCAAGATCTTTGGGCCAAGCAAAGCCGCCGCAAAGCTGGAGGGGAGCAAGGCGTTCGCAAAGGAGTTCATGGCCGCGAACGCGATCCCGACCGCTCGGTTTCGGACCTTCTCTGCGGCACAGCAAAATGAAGCTGAGCGATTCATCAACGAAGTGGCTACGCCTGTCGTGGTCAAGGCTGATGGGCTTGCCGCCGGTAAGGGTGTCGTTGTTTGCGAGACTCGGGAGGTGGCTCTCCTCGCTCTTCAGGAAATGATGGTGAAGAAATCCTTCGGAGCCGCCGGGGAGAAGATCGTGGTCGAGGAGTGCCTCGTGGGCGAGGAGGCATCCGTTTTTGCGATAACGGACGGCGAGAAGTTCATAACCCTGGCACCTGCTCAGGACCACAAGCGGATCCTGGATGGAGACCGGGGGAAGAATACGGGAGGAATGGGTGCCTATGCTCCGGCGCCGTTGGTGACGAAGCAAACACAGAAGCGGATTGTCGATGAGATCATCGGCCCGACGCTCAGAGGCATGCGAAGCGCGGGCGCACCGTACCAGGGGTGCCTGTATTGTGGGCTGATGATCACGGAGAAGGGCCCCACGGTCATTGAATACAACTGCAGGTTCGGCGACCCTGAAACGCAAGTGGTGATTCCTCTCATCGATGGGGATTTCGCGCAGCTCTTGATGTCGGCAGCCGAGGGTGGACTTGACGTGCGGGCCGTAGAACAGCATCCCGCGTCTGCCGTGTGTGTCGTGATGGCTTCCCTGGGATATCCTGATGAATATGAAACCGGCAAAGATATTCGGGGCCTTGAGTCCTTCAAGCCGGAGGAGGGGATCGTGGTGTTCCACGCCGGGACGCGTCTCGACGGCGAGAAAATTCTGACATCCGGAGGACGGGTGCTGGGGGTGACGGCTGTCGGCTATGACTACGATCTGAAGGGGACGATCGACGCCGCGTACAGGGCGGTGGGGAAGATTACCTTTGATGGCGCGTACTACCGCAGCGACATCGGACAGAAAGCGCTGCGAAGACGTACAGAGAGCGAACATTGAGGGGCTCGTGCTGTGAACATTCTTGTCACTGGCGGAGCAGGATTTATCGGTTCTCATGTTGTTGACTCCTATCTCCACGGGGGCCACAACGTGGTCGTCGTCGACGATCTCTCGACGGGCTCCATGAGGAATGTCAATCCGAAAGCGCAGTTCTACCAGCTCGACATCAGGAGCGAAAACGTCGAGGAGGTTTTCAAGCGGCACAGGTTCGACGTGGTAAACCATCACGCGGCGCAGATGGACGTCCGGAGGTCCGTCGCCGATCCGATCTTTGACGCAAGTGTCAACGTGCTTGGGAGTCTCAATACCTTCGAGCTCGCGCGGAAATATGGCGCGAGGAAGATCATCTTCGCGTCGACAGGAGGAGCGATCTACGGCGAGCAAGATTGCTTTCCGGCAGATGAGGAACATCCGCTCAGGCCTCTTTCCCCCTACGGCATCACGAAACTCACGACGGAGAAATATCTGTTCTACTACGGGCAGGTTCACGGAATGGAATCTGTCATCCTGAGGTATGCGAACATCTATGGTCCGCGCCAGAATCCGTTTGGTGAGGCGGGCGTCGTCGCGATCTTCGCGAACAGAATGCTGAGAGGTGGAGAACCAATCATCAACGGGGACGGCATGCAAACCCGCGACTACACGTACGTCGGAGATGTCGTGAAAGCGAACGTGATGGCGCTGGTTTACCCTCGGTCGAACATTTTTAATGTCGGCACAGGGATTGAGACGAACGTGAACGACGTGTTCCACGCGTTACGCCGGTATTTGAATCCCTCTTGTCCTGAGCGCCATGGCCCGGCGAAGGAAGGGGAGCAGCGACGGAGTGTCATCGGTTTTGGAAAAATCAAGTCGGAGCTTGGATGGGTGCCCAGTGTGACGCTGGACGAGGGCCTGCGTCTGACAGCAGAGTATTTCAAGAACGTAGCTGAGTGACTGTGGAGTCTGAAACGATAGGCCAGGTTGTCGAGAAGCTTGCCACGGGTGACCGCCGTGCGATTGCCCGGGCGATCTCGTTGGTGGAGAACGAGGCTGCGGCCTCAAGCGATCTTCTCAAGAAAGTGTACGGCCGAACAGGGAAGGGGTATCGGATCGGCGTCACGGGCCCACCCGGGGCGGGAAAGAGCACATTGACAAACAAGCTTGCGAAGCACTTTCGGGGACAGAAGCTCAGGGTCGGCATCATCGCGGTTGATCCGACGAGCCCGTTTACCGGCGGCGCGTTGCTGGGCGACCGGGTGAGGATGTCAGAGGTGGAGTTGGACGAAGGCGTTTTCATTCGGAGCATGGCGTCGCGTGGAAGTCTGGGCGGTTTGAGCAAGAAGGCCAAGGAGGCCGCGGACATCCTTGATGCGGCCGGCCACGATGTCATCATCATGGAAACGGTGGGTGTGGGCCAGTCGGAGCTCGACGTGGCGGGGGCAGCCGATACGACCATCGTCGTGCTGGTGCCTGAGTCTGGGGACGGCATTCAGGCGATGAAGGCAGGCCTCATGGAGATCGCAGACTTCTTCGTCTTGAACAAGGCGGACCGTCCGGGTGCAGAGCAGGCCGTGATGTCACTCAAGATGATTCTGGGGTTTCGTCCGCATCACGAGGGAAGCTGGATGCCGGATGTGGTCAAGACACAGGCGAGCGAGGGGAAGGGTGTGCAGGAGGTCGCGATCCATATCAAGACCCACCAGGAATTCCTGCGGACAACCGGCGGCCTCGAGCAGAAGCGAAGGGCTCGCTTGGAGGGAAGGATCCGTGAGATCATTGACGACCGGCTTCACCTCGATTTCTGGAACAGCGAACGTTCCCTTGAGCTGAGGAGGAAGATCGAGTTGATTCTCCAGCGGCAGTCAAATCCTTACGATGCTGCAACAGCGTTGATAGAAGATTTCAATTCCGAACGAGTGCTGCACTAGACGCGTACTGTTCACCACTCAATAGACCACCGAGGGAATCATGGAAAACAACACTTCACTCGAGCCCGGAATCGATTTCGAGCTGACAGAAGAAATGAGGATGTTGAAGCAGACTGTGCGGGCCTTTGCCGAGACAGAGATAAAGCCGTTTGTGATGAAGTACGACGAAGCTCAGGAATTCCCGATGGACATCATCAAGAAGATGGGGGAGCTTGGCTTCCTCGGAGCGACGATCTCGCCCGAGCTCGGAGGAGCGGGGCTCTCGCCCGTGGAGTTCGTCATCATCATGGAGGAGATTTCACGTGTCGACCCGTCCGTCGGTCTGATTCTTGCTGCCCATAGCGGATTGTGCCTTCACCACATTGCCACGTTTGGGAACGAGCAGCAAAAAAAGCGATATGTCCCGGATCTGGCCACAGGGGCGAAAATTGGTTCGTGGTGCCTGACGGAGCCCGGTTCCGGCAGCGACTCATCAGGCTTGAAATCGACAGCTCGCCTGGAGGGTGATTTCTATGTCCTGAACGGCACCAAGAGCTTCATCACAAACGGCACGGTTGCATCGACGTATGTTGTGATGGCGAAGACCGATCCTTCCAAGGGGAACAAAGGAATCTCAGCGTTCATCGTCGAGCGGGAAATGAAGGGTGTCAGCGCAGGGAAGAAGGAGAACAAGCTCGGCATGCGGGCGAGCGACACGGCGGTCATGATCTTCGAGGACGTGAAGGTGCCGAAATCGAACTTGATCGGAAACGAAGGTGGAGGTTTCAAGCAGGCACTCGAAGTGCTTGACAGCGGACGGGCCGGGATCGCAGCCCTTTCCGTTGGGCTCGGTCAGGGAGCTCTTGATGCCGCGCTGAAATACGCGAAAGAACGTCAGGCGTTCGGCAAGCCGATCGTGGACTTTCAGGGGATTCAGTTCAAGCTCGCGGATATGGCGGCCGAAATCCAGGCCGGCAGACTGCTGATGTACCGGGCCGCGATGGCGGAAGCGAAGGGTCAGGATCTCAACATGCTTGGGGCGTATGCGAAGCTCTACGCGAGTGAGGCCGCCGTGCGGGCCGCAACCGAAGCCGTCCAGATTCACGGAGGGTACGGGTACATCAAGGATTTTCCAGTTGAGAAGTTCTACCGCGATGCGAAACTTCTGACGATCGGTGAAGGAACCACCGAAGTTCAGAAGATCGTCATTGCCAAGAATCTTCTACGGACATGATCGCATTCTCTCGCTCCAGACCACGATGAGCAAGAACACCCTTTACGGGATCATCGCAGTTCTCTTCATTGTCTCCGGCGCTGCCGGATTAGTCTATCAGATCGTCTGGTTCAAATATCTCTCCCTCTTTCTCGGCAATACGACCTATGCCCAGACGATTGTCCTTGCGACGTTTATGGGTGGGCTGGCGATCGGAGCATCGTTGTGGGGGCGTCGGGCAGATCGTGCAGAGCGACCGCTCGCATTGTACGCGATCTTGGAGCTGTCCATCGGCGTCTACTGCCTTCTCTACCCGTTTCTGCTCAATCTGTTCAAGGAAGGTTTCGTCTCTGTTGTCCAATCCTCCAACCTTCCGAGCGACAGCACCGCCGTGCTCCTGTTGAAGCTTCTGGTAAGCATTCTGACGCTCCTCCTTCCGACCATTCTGATGGGGGGGACGCTTCCTGTCCTTGTGCGATTTATCTCTCACAGCGTTGAGGAATCGGGAAAGAATGTCGCGACGCTCTACTTCCTCAACAGTTTTGGCGCCGTTGTCGGGTCGTTGCTCGGCGGCTTTTTTCTTGTGCCAATAGAGGGGCTGCACGCCACAATCACTGCAACCGGCGTCGCCAACGTGGCGATCGGCGGCATAGCGCTCGCGCTTGCTTCGCTGCGCTTCCGGGTTGAACCTGAACCGGCTGTTTCCGAGGCGATGCCCGCGGGAGCCTTTTCCGATCTCCAGGTCTCATTTGCAGTGGCTGTTGCCGGGGTTTCCGGGCTCGCGTCGATGATCTACGAAGTGTCCTGGGTCAGAATGCTGATTCCCGTCCTTGGATCCTCAACGTATTCGTACACCCTGATGCTTGTGGCGTTCATCTCGGGCATTACCATCGGCAGTTGGCTCGTCTCTGTCTCAATTCATCGGATCAGAAATCTCGTTGGCGCGCTTGCTTTCTGCCAGCTTGGAGTTGGTCTTTCCATGGCGGCGATGCTGCCGTTGTATGGTCTCGTTCCGTACTACTTCTGGCATGCAGCTGCCATCCTGACGAGGACGGAATTCACTTATCCGATCTATCTCGCGATTCAATTTGTGGTCGGCTTTGCGATCATGATCGTGCCGACAATTTTTCTCGGTATGTCGCTCCCTCTCGCGAGCCGTATCGCCACGCGAAGTGTCATGGTGCTGGGCCGGTCGGTCGGCAATGTCTTCTCGGTCAATACGGTCGGAACCGTGATCGGTGCGCTCTCCGGAGGTCTTCTGTTGATTCCGCTCGTCGGCGTGCGCCACGCGATCGAGGTCGGGCTGATCCTCAACCTCCTCGCTGGCATGATGCTCCTGTTCTTCCATTCCGAGTTTGGCAGATGGAAACGGGTCGCCACCCTCCTCGGCGCGGCCATCGCTACCGGTGCGTATTTTTCATTCACGACAAACTGGAATCAAACGGTGCTGCTGTCCGGCATTTTCCGGCAGTTTGGCAAAGACCACGCACCCCCGTCCAGCTATAAGGAGTTCCTACAGGCGACCAGGGCGAACAAGGCCATCTTCTACAAAGAGGGGGCGTCGGCAACCGTCGGCGTCATCCAAACGCCGACCAGAGATGGCACTCAGAAGGTCCTGCTCATCAACGGCAAGGGCGATGCGTCTTCCGTAGGGGACCTGCCGACCCAAGTGCTGCTGGGCCAAGTTCCGATGCTCTTCCATCCCCATTCCGACAGCGTTCTTGTCATTGGATACGGGAGCGGCGTCACAGCCGGCAGCGTGCTGACGCATCCGGTGAGCTTTGTTCAGAGCGTTGAGATCTCACCCGAGGTCATCGAGGCATCGACGTACTTCGAGGATGTCAATAATCATCCGCTTCAAGATCCTCGAATGAAACTTACGATTGATGACGCTCTTGCGTTTCTGAAACTGACGCGAGCGAACTACGATGTTATCATCAGCGAGCCGTCGAACCCATGGATCGCTGGCATCGGCAATCTTTACACCGTGGAATTCTTCACGCAGTGCGACAGGAGACTGAAGAATGACGGGGTGATGGTTCAGTGGTTCCATCTGTATGAGATTGACGATGAGACCTTCAGGCTTGTGGTCCGGACCTTCCACTCTGTGTTTCCGCATGTCACAATCTGGCAATCGGAGGTTGCCGACGTGCTGCTCATTGGTTCGAAGGAGCCGTTGGTCTTCAATGAGGAGGCGCTCGGGGGAGAATTTGATCTTCCATCGGTGCGCGCTGATCTGAAACGAATCGAAATTCCCGACGTGGCAACGTTGCTTTCGCTTCAGATGCTCTCGGATGAGCGAGTGGCGGATTATGCGGGATCAGGCGCATTCAACACGGAGGATCGGCCTCTGCTCGAGTATTGGGCCCCGAGGGCGTTCTTCGTGGACCGTGGCGCGAACGAAATCAACCGCTTTGATGAACGACGAACGTTTGCCGGATCGACCATCTTTCTGAAGCAGCGGACAACGGTAAGGCCGCTGACGGACGAGGAGCGGCTGCATATCGGGCTGCTGCACGCAGATGAGAACAGAGGCAATCCGCTGCTCGGCTACTCGATGCTCGTGGACTACCTCCGAAGACATCCAAGGGACGTTCCGGCTCTCGAGGCCATGGCGGAGCTCACGGAGAGATTGGGAAGAGGAGAAGAATACCTGGCGTACCTCGAGCGGCTCGTCGAGCTTCATCCGAACGATCCGGTCATCTTGGAGAAGTATGCGTGGCTCAAATATTCGCTGGACCGTCCGGTCGCGAGCTCATTTGCTCCTTATTCTGCGGAGGTTTCAGAACGACTCCTCAAGCGGTGCGTCGAGCTCACAGCTGATACAGTGGATTATTATCGAGCGAAGCTGGGCGACCTTTACTTTGGCATACAACAATTTCGCCCCGCGCTGGAGAACTACCGCCGGGCCCTCCAGATTCGAGAGAACTACGATCCGGACAAACGGCTTCGACAGGATGGTCTGCTTCTGCAACTTGCCAAGTGCTACCGACACCTTGCTGAAAACGGCCGCGCGATCAGCTACGCGCTTCAAGCGGTAGCCCTCAATCCGAAAAATGAAGAAGCAAAAAACCTTTTCTATCTAATCTGGACGCAGGGAAATTCGAGAAATCGCGATTCATCGAGAAGCAAACAGTGACCCGTTCAAAAGGGAGATCCATGGCGCTGATTGGAACTGAAATTAAAAGGGACGAGGCCTTTCGCAAGAATGAGGAGCGTCTCCTCGGCTTGCTCAAGAACCTCAAGGCAAAGGGGGATATCATCAAGCAAGGAGGCGGCAGGGAGGCGCTCGAAAAGCACAAGAAACGCGGGAAGATGTTCGTGCGGGAGCGCATTCAAAACCTGATTGATCCCGGCTCGCGATTCCTGGAGATCGGCCTGTTTGCCGCCTATGGGATGTACGAAGAATATGGCGGCGCGCCTTCGTCGGGCACCGTCTTCGGCGTCGGCAAGATTCATCATCGTGACGTCGTGATCGTGGCCAACGACGCCACGGTCAAGGCGGGGGCGTGGTTCCCCATCACGTGCAAGAAGAATCTCCGCGCTCAGGAGATTGCGATGGAAAACCGTTTGCCTATCGTCTACCTCGTCGATTCCGCAGGAGTATTTCTCCCCCTCCAGTCGGAGATCTTTCCCGACAAGGAGCACTTCGGACGGATCTTTCGCAACAACGCTGTGATGTCATCGATGGGCATTACGCAGGTGGCAGCGATCATGGGTCCGTGCGTTGCAGGCGGCGCGTACCTGCCGATCATGAGCGATGAGGCGATGATCGTCGACAAAACGGGGAGCGTGTTCCTGGCCGGTTCGCATCTCGTCAAGGCGGCGATCGGCGAAGAGATCGACAACGAGGCGCTCGGGGGCGCGACCGTCCACAGCGAGATCAGCGGCGTGACGGATCATAAGATGAAGGACGACGAGGAATGCCTCAAGAAGATCCGCAGCATCATCGGCAAGCTGGGGGAGCGACCTCGCTCGGGATTCAGCCGTGAAACGCCCAAATTACCCACGTTCCCTGCACACGAGATCTACGGGATTCTTCCCGTCGATCGGGCCAAGCCGTTCGATATGTACCAGGTTCTCGCGCGCATGGTGGACGAGAGCGAACTAGAGGAGTACAAGGCTGGCTTCGGGAAGACAATCATCACCGGGTACGCGAGGATCGACGGATGGGCTGTGGGCATCGTCGCCAATCAGCGTGCCGTCGTGAAGACGAACAAGGGCGAGATGCAGGTCGGGGGTGTGATCTACAGCGATAGCGCCGACAAAGGCGCCCGGTTCATCATGAACTGCAACCAAAAGCTCATTCCACTCGTCTTCATGCAGGATGTGACAGGGTTCATGGTGGGCAGTCGCGCGGAGCAGGGCGGCATTCTGAGGGACGGGGCGAAGATGGTCAATGCTGTCGCCAACAGCGTGGTTCCCAAGTTCACCTTCATCGTCGGGAACAGCTATGGAGCCGGCAACTATGCAATGTGCGGAAAGTCCTATGACCCCAGGCTGATTTTCGCCTGGCCGACCGCCCAAATCGCTGTCATGGGGGGAAAACAGGCAAGTGAGACCCTTCTCAGCATTAAGATCCAGGCGATGGAAAGGGGGGGTGAGCGGATCTCCAAAGAGAAACAGGCGAAATTGTTGAAGGAAGTCCAGGATCGCTACGAGACGGAACTCGACCCCCTTTTCGCCGCGGCGAGGCTCTGGGTGGATGGGATCATCGACCCGCTTGAAACTCGCGAGCACATTTCACGTGGAATAGAGGTGGCGGCCTGTAATCCCGACATCCCGAGGTTCAATCCCGGGGTAATTCAGACATAGCTGTCTTGAGAGGTCCCGGAAGGGTTGCCTCCTGACGTACCACTCTGCGCTCGTTATGCGATCTGTCACGATCATTGTCGTCCTGTTGCTCTTGGCGAGGACGCTCGCCAATGGACAGTGTGACGGGAAGCCCGGCCCTGATGGACTATCGTGGAACTTCGACGAGAGCGGCAATGCCGGATTTTCGATCGCTCGATTCTTTGGCGATATCTTCACGCCGGCGCTGATCAAGGACACTCGAGAGATCCGGGCGTACGTTCGGGACGAGCGATTCGCTCTCTTGCTCAAGCGGTGCGGCGATGTGCGGGCTGCGGATTGGATCTACCTCAAGGCACTGAGGATCGCGGACCACGACATCGGCCGAGCGCTCTTTCTCTCAATGATGGCGACGCTTGAACATCGCAACATGGATCTGAAGGTCCCGGTGGTCGGAGCGATCCGGCTTCCTCTCACATTTGAGGAGGACAGCCTGTTCGACAGCCGATACAGGAATCTTCCGTCCAGGCTTTATCCTGACACTCCGCCCGGCGCAGCCGGCGACAAGGATAAGCTCCAGCACTTCTTCGCTTCTGCGTACCTCTCGTATCTTTCGGGGTCTCCGAGCGTTGCCCGAACCTCGGGTGATCTTGTGGAACGAGGAGAAGCGGAGTTTGTCGTCGGCGGTGTCGACGATCCGCGTGACCGACGTGCGAACGGTCAGGGGGAGCGCTTCGGACGTGATCTGGTCGTTGTCAAGACACTCCTTCCATCCGATTACTTCAACTTGTCTGTAGGCGAGTGAGAGAATGACATGAACACGATACTTGTGGTCGACGATGAAAAGAGTGTTCGTGACTCGTTGAAAATGATACTTGAGTACGAACACTACGACGTGCTCTTTGCTGACAATGGCGAGCAGGCACTGCGACAACTCTCCTCGACATCAGTCCAGTTGATGTTGCTCGACGTCAAGATGGCCGGCATGGACGGACTCGAGGTGCTGCAGAAGGTGAGAGAACGGGACATCGAGCTGCCAGTGATCATGATCTCGGGCCACGGGACCATCGAGACAGCGGTGGAAGCAACGAAGCTCGGCGCCTTCGACTTCCTCTCCAAACCTCTCGACCGTGACAAGCTGCTTGTGACGATTCGCAACGCGCTGAATCAAGCTAATCTGTCCGTGGAGTATCGCAAGCTGCGCGAGTCCGTTGAGGCCAAGTGGCAGATCCTGGGCGAGAGCCCGAAGATCAAAGAGAACCTCAGTGTCATCGAGCGCGTAGCGCCCACGGACGCGCGCGTGTTGATCATGGGGGAAAACGGCACGGGAAAAGAGCTTGTGGCGAGAGCGATTCATCGGCAGAGCAAACGTGCCGCGAAACCGTTCGTCGAAGTCAACTGCGCGGCCATCCCGTCCGAGCTCATTGAATCGGAGCTGTTTGGCCACGAGAAAGGTGCGTTCACCGGTGCCACCTCTCAGCGGATCGGAAAATTTGAGCAAGCCGACAGTGGGACACTCTTCCTCGACGAGGTTGGGGATATGAGCCTGCGCGCGCAGGCGAAGGTGCTGCGGGCACTGGAAGAAGGCACGATCGAGCGCGTCGGCGGCAACAAGCTCATCTCGGTCGGCGTGCGCGTGATCGCTGCGACCAACAAGAATCTTGATGAGGAGATCAAGAGGGGGAACTTCCGCGACGATCTCTTTCATCGGTTGAAGGTCATTCCGATCAACGTTCCCCCTCTGCGTGAGCGGAGGGACGATATCCCGTTGCTGGTTCGTGCGTTCATTGAAGATGTCTGTGCGCGCAACGGGATTGCGCGCAAGAGCATCTCCGAGGATTCGCTCAACCGGCTGGCGAACCTGGAATGGCGGGGCAATGTCCGAGAGCTGCGCAATACCGTTGAACGGCTGGTGATCCTCTCGCCCGGAAACACGGTGGATATGTCACTTCTTGAATTCGGGGGCGCCAGGGCGGGAGGCGAATTTGACGAGATTCTGAACGCTGGCGGAACATTCCAGCAGTTCAAGGAGCGGGCGGAAGCCGCGTTCATCAGGAAGCAGCTTGAGCTACACAAGTGGAACATCTCGAAGACGGCTGAGGCGCTCGACATCCAGCGAAGCCACTTGTACACCAAGATGAAGCGCTACGGGTTGATGAAAGAAGATGATGGGGATGAAGGGAATTAACAACCGTCAGAAAACGATCGTCAGGCCTCGAGAGAGTATTCAGAAGCATCTGATGCTGACAGGCAAGCTTCAAAAGGGGCTGACTGCCCGAAAGGAGCAGTTCATGCACAAAAGGGCCGGAATCAAGAGAAAGAGCTCGATGTAGGTAGCAAGCCGCGCAAGGCTCAGCGGAATGCCGGGGCTCACTCTGCTCTACACCTTGTGCCTCATTCTCGCCACTTCGTACAGGATCAGTGCTCCCGCTACGGACGCGTTCAGCGATTCGATCCTCCCATACAACGGGATCCTTACAAGAAAATCGCACTTCTCTTTCACCAGCCGCCGGATCCCTTTTCCCTCACTTCCAATGACGACTGCCACCGGTTCTCTATAGTCGACATCAGAGTACAGTCGACGACCGTGCATGTCCGCGCCAACAATCCAGAGCCCTTCAGCTTTGAGCTCATCGAGCGTCTGCGCGATGTTCGTGACCTTGGTGACCGGAAGGTGGAGGGAGGCGCCGGCCGACGTTTTCGCCACGGTCGAGCCGATAGCGGCGGAATGATGCTTAGGGATGACGACGCCCTGCACGCCGGCGCATTCCGCCGTTCGGATCAGTGCTCCGAGATTATGCGGATCTTCAATTTCGTCAAGGACCAGAAGGAAGGGGGCTTCTCCCTTTTCTTCCGCAGATCGTAGGATCCCCTCTACGTCGATGTACTCCTTCGTCGCGGCGACTGCGAGCGCGCCCTGAGCGTTCGGGTCCGGACACAACGCGTGAAACCGGGCTTTGTCAACCTCGACGAGGGGTACACCCCGTTGCCTGCAGAGATGGCGAATCCGCTGGATGGAGTTTCCCTTCGCCGCGAAGAGAAGAACGATCTTCTCCAGGGACTTGCCGGACCTGAGAGCCTCGAGAACCGGTTGTCTTCCGATGATGAGCTCGCTCATTTCTCTGCACTCTCTACGTCTTGTCTGTTGGTCCAGCTGTGGGGAGGTTCTTCCGGTGTCTGCGTTCGATTTGCCAAGCCACGACGAAGGCGGCGATCCCGCAGACAAAGAGGTACCCTTCCGTACTTTTATTTCACTTCACGCAGCTCGAACGGTACCCTAGCCTGCAGCTCCTTCAGAGATGTTCGTGCTTTCTCGCAGAGGCCGCAGTTTTCCGTCGAATAAAGCTCAACGAGATGCATCACGCGGCCTTCTCGACCCCTTGTCGAGAGAGATAGATCCAACCGGCAAAGCCAACCAAGATGAGGACGATAGCGATGAGCTGCGCTTCAGTCAAGCCGAACATTATTCGAGGATTCAAGCGGATGAACTCGATTGTGAATCGCTCGAGTCCTGCAGTGATGAGATAGAGCATGAACACTTTGCCCTCCGGTCGGAGGTATCTCTGAGCGCGCCACAGGATCACGAAGAGAATCGCGCACAGGATGAACTCGTAGACCGGCGTCGGCTGACAGAGCGTGTTGTCCGGTACGACGCCGCCGGGGTATTTGCTGGTGATCTCGGGGAAGTTTCGAAAAGCCAGCGAGGGAGGATACGTGCCTCTTGAGTAATCCGTTCCCCACGGCAGGGTTGTCGGAAAACCGTAATCACCATCCCCAGCAAGTTGGCACCCGAGCCGGCCGATTCCGTAAGCGAGCATCAAGGCCGGAGCTATGGCGTCCGCCATCGTGAGAAACCGAATCTTCTTTTTTTTCCCATAGACATAGATGGCGTACGTTGCCAGCAGGAAGCCTCCATAGAACGTCAGGCCGCCAGGTGAAAAAGCCGCCGCGATCGGGTCGGCGAGAAACTGGCTCCAGTCTTCTATGAGATAAAGGATCTTCGAGCCGACGATCCCCGCGACCAGGGCGATGAGTGTAATGGTGCTGCCGACGTTTGGGTCAATCCCTCTTCTCTTCAACTCGCGCGTCAACACGTAGCTTGCAGTAATGAACGCGAGCGCGAGCATCAATCCATAGCCGTAGATGGTAAAGGGTCCGATCTGGAAGAGTCGTGGGCACATAGAAGGGAAAGGTCTGGGATTAGGACAATTTCATGGACACGATCTTAGCATGTCAGGATTCCTGAAGTTGAACCGGTTCGTGTGAGACGAGCACGAACGGTTGAGGTGGAGCCGCTTCAACGGAGATCCTGGTCGGTGTGAAGTGCAGCCGAAACTGATTGGTTTCACCATCGAGCTTCACAACGTTGAGAATGTATGACCCGTGGAGGTCAACAAAATCCGCCCGGCCGCGCGCGGCCCCCACACCCGGCATCGTCAGAGGCGTCGTTTGCAGTCCGAGGACCTTCAAGAGAATCATGCTCGAGTCGAGGGTGGCATCCAGAAGGATCTGGTAGTTGAAGTTCGTGAACTCCTTCGCCGTCTCAAGCACGAAGGCGATGCTCTTCTGCTGCGTTCGTTCATCGTGGTGATGAAAAACGTGGAGGACGTACTCAGGATCGTGATGCTTTCTGCGAGTCATCTAGCGCTTCAACGCCCTCTGAATGTCACTCAATGTTACTGATGTCTCAGTGCCTGTCTCCATGTCTTTGAGTTTGGCCAACCCCGACTTGAGCTCATCTTCTCCGACGACAAGCAGATAGCGTGACCGCTGGCGGTTCGCCTCGCGCATCTGGGACTTCAAGCTTCGACCGAGATAATCGAGCTCTACGGAGAGGCCCTGTGATCGGAGTTCGTGCGCCTTCACAAATGCCCACCGGCGGGCCGGCTCTTCGATCGTGGCGATGAACAGGACAGGTGATTGGTTGCCCGAGGCCGTCGTCCCCGCCTTCTCCAGCGCGACGATCAGGCGTTCCATACCCGCTGCAAACCCGACGGCGGGGGTCGGCTTCCCGCCGAGCTCTTGCGTCAGAAGGTCGTATCTCCCGCCACCGGCGAGGGCATCCTGCGATCCGAGCGCCGGACTAATGATCTCATACGCCGTCTTCGTGTAGTAGTCAAGCCCTCGGACGAGTCGTCCATCGATCTCGTAGGGCGTCCCCGTCGCGTCGAGAAGAGCCAGTACGGCGGCAAAGTGATCGCTGCACTCCTGACACAGGTAGTCTTTCATCAACGGTGCATGCTTCGTCAACTGCCTGTCGTTCTCATCCTTCGAATCGAGGACACGCAGCGGGTTCTGCTTCACACGCGCCCGGCTTTCAGGGGAGAGGTTGTCATAGCTCATCATCAACTCCCGTACGAGTTTCTCTTTGTACGCCGGCCGGCAGCGTTCGCAACCCACGGAGTTGATTTTGAGCCTCGACTGGGCGATCCCAAGCGCCTGATAGATGTCCAGCGGGATCAGCATCATCTCAGCATCCAACTGGGCCGACTGGCTTCCGAGCGCCTCAGCTCCAAACTGATGGAACTGCCGCAGGCGGCCGGCTTGCGGTCGTTCCTGGCGGAACATCGGTCCGATGTAGTACACTTTGATCAAGGGTGCCTGTTCACCCAGGTTGTGCTGAATGTACGCGCGCAGGACGGAAGCTGTCCCCTCAGGTTTCAATGTCAGACTCTCGTCACTGCGATCGCGAAAGGTGTACATCTCCTTGCTCACAATATCCGTGAGTTCGCCGATGCTCCGCGCGAACAACGCAGTCAGCTCAAAGACAGGGGTACGGATCTCCCGGTAGTTGAAGCTGTGCATCACGCGGCGGACCGTAGCTTCGATGTGCTGCCACGCTTCTACTTCGCCCGGAAGGATGTCCTTCGTACCTTTGATGGATTTGAATTTCAACCGTCGACCCTGTCTCTTGGTTGCAAGATGGTGGTTATCTTAGGTATACACCTGGCTGCTAGATCGGCTGCAGGAAGCGCCCGTCTTCGCGCGGGGTACGGAGGAGGTAGGGAGACGAAAGATTTCACACCTCAAAATGCGTCGCCTCTTCTTCCTTGAAGATTTCAAGGATCTCATTCGGCGAAGCTGCCTCAAGGAGGCGCTTGCGAAACTCTTCTTTGTTCATGAGACGGGAGATGCGACTGAGAAGCTTGATGTGGGGGCCTACCATGTTGTCCCGGCCGACGAGCAGAAACACGAGCCGAACAGGCTGGTCGTCCAATGACTGATAGTCGATGGGTTGGGCGGTGACCGCGAACGCTGCGACGATGTCGGTTACGGCGTCGGTCTTGCCGTGAGGGATGGCAAATCCGGAACCCACGCCGGTCGACATGATGTTTTCTCGCTCGAAAATCGCCTCTCGCAGTTTCTCCTTATCGACGACACGATCCTGGGTTGCCGCGAGATCCACCATGGCGTTGATGACGTCGCTCTTGGTCGTCCCCGGCAGATTTGTTTGCACAACCTGTTCGTTCAGAATATCGATAATCTTCATCTGTGGCTCCGGAAAGCACGTGCCGCCGCATCATCATTCATTGTTGATCCACCGGTTGAGCTTTGCCTCGTACTCGACAGCCAGCCTCTGCGCAATGGAAGGATCCCGCGATTCAGCGTTGATGTGAAACAGCGGACGCGTTCGGTCGGGATGCAGCAACACCGAGGTGAGCCGGTCTTTGTCGCGCGGAAAAAGCTTGACGCCGTCGATCAACTCGCGGGGGAGGCGCTCGGAGTCTTTCATCACGTGCCGCATCACCTGCCCCTTCAAATTCCACGAACACGGGATGTCCTTCTTTATCAGGTGGAGACGCGGGGTCTCCTTTTCGAGTTCGCCCAGACGCCCTTTCGTCAGAGCGAGACATTCCAGGAGCTTCGCAACGGAGTACATCCCGTCCGAAGCAAACAGAAAGTCATTGAAAATGAATCCACCCTTCGTGCCCCCGATGAATTTGATCTGCTTGTTAGAAGCGGCTTCCATCAGCGAGAGGTGACTGTCGCGAGTCCTCACGACGGTGAGGCCCAGCTCCTCGGCGAGCATGTCGATCTCGCTCGAGGCCGAAATCGGGACCGCGATTTTCTTGATCTCGGGGTGGGCCAGTACCACCAGTTTCGTCATTAACGTCAGAAGCCGGTCGTTGTCGATCGCGTGGCCGCGCTCGTCTACCACGAGCATCTTTTCCGCGCCCGGATCAAGCATGCAGCCGAGGTCGTACTCGAGCGACGTCACAACGTGGGCGAGCTCCTGCAACGATTGGACAATCTGTTCGTTCGACCGCGTCAGCTTCTGGCTATCGAGGTACGCGTTCAACGACACGGCCTGGACGTTCAGATTGCCGAGGATGTTCGGGAAAATGGTCGACGCGATGCCGTTGGAGTAATCAATCACAAGCTTGAGGTGTGCGGACCGAATGGCCTGGACATTCAGCGTCGCATACCCACGCTCAATGTAGCTTTCCATCGATCGCTCGGGAAAGCGGATGGAGCCGACGGCATCGTAGCTTGAGCGCGTGAAGTCTTCGCCGAAGAACAACCGCTCGACCGATTTTGCCTTGCCGGCGGGTAAATCCTTGCCGTCTGAGTCAAAAAAGATGATATCGGTGATGTTCCTGTCGTGGGGCGACTTGCGCACGTGGATGCCCCCGCGCTCCTTGCCGCTCCTCAGTTCATGGCGCACGATCGGGATCGAGGTCGCACGGAGATCGGCGCAGTGAACGCCCGCTGACATAAGTCCGCACATGAACGCTCGGTTGATCATCCGAGACACGTTGTCCGAATCGCGACTGCACACCACCGTGGAGCCGGAGCCAGCGAGGGCTCCGAATGCAGCGCCGAGTTTGGCAGCAAATTCCGGGTTCATCTCGATGTTCGAGACACCCCTCACCTTTGATTCCCGGAAGAGTTCTCGAAGCCAGCGATCCTCCCAAACCAGACTCCGGGTGACAACCGAGCCTTCCTCGACGACCTTCTCCGGCCAGAGCTTGATGTTCGCCGAGAGCCTGCTTCTCCTCCCGATGACGCACTGGTCGCTCATGAAGACGTTCTCCGAGATGACAACATCATCACCGATAATGCATTTGGCGCCGATGACGGCGGTCGACATCTCGACGTTTGCCCCTATCTGCGTACCGCTCCAGATAATGCAATTTCTGATGATGCTCCCCGGCAGTACCTCACAGTTATCACCAATCACGGAGTTCGCGATCGTCACATCGTGATGGATGTGCGAATTCGCCCCGATCACGACGTTTCCGAGGATGTTCCTCGGATCCGTGTCGATGAGACTGTTGGGGCCGACGAACACCTTGTCGCGTTTTTCGCCTGGAATCGCGGCCGCAACAGCCCCGCGCAGGACATCGAAATGAGCATCCTGATATTCGTTCAAGTTTCCAATGTCGCGCCAGTATCCCTCGGCCACATAGCCGTACAATCCCATGTCGTGCTCGAGCATCAGGGGGAACAGGTTCTTGCTGAAATCAAAATCCTCCTTCGGAGGCACCAGATTGAGGACCTCCGGCTCGAGGATATAGATACCGGTGTTGATGGTATCGCTGAAGACCTCCCCCCACGTCGGTTTCTCGAGAAACCGGCTGATCCTGCCATCGTCCTGCATAAGGACGACACCGTATTGCAGCGGGTTTGACACGTGGGTGAGAACCATCGTCGCCTTCGCGTGCTTCTCCTCGTGGTATCTGATGGCAGCCGAGAGGTCGAAGTCGGTAAAGACATCGCCGCTGACAACGAGAAATCTCTGATCCAGGAACTCTTTGGCGTTGCGCACACTCCCGGCAGTCCCATAATCCGCATCCGATTTCAAGTAGTGGAGCTTGATCCCGAAGAGGCTTCCGTCGTCAAAGTGATTCATAATGACGTCCGGCTGGTAGTACAGAGTTGCCACCACGTCGCTGATCCCGAGCCGTTTCAAGAGTTCGACGATGTGCTCCATCAGCGGCCGGTTCAGCATCGGGACCATCGGTTTGGGGATGTTGCACGTAAGAGGTCTCAGGCGGGTACCGAACCCCCCCGCCATAATGACTGCCTTCATCGAAGTATCGCGCCTGTTAGATCCAAATGCAGAGTTTTTCAAACCAAAGTAGGGAAAAAAACGAATTCACGCAAGCAAGTCGCTGATCCGGACGCCTTCACCTGCGGTTTGCTTTCGAGGGTTGTGCGCCTGGATTCAGTTTTCACCTTGACTTTCTTGGGTTAAATGCATAAATTTTAGATAATTTGAGTTTCGAGCTCAAATCTACTACTTGCAAGGACTGACGCCCGGATGTCAGAGACAATTCGTTCCTGGGTTAATCGGTTACCGTTAAGGCAGGAACTGGTTGCAGCGGCGGGCGTCATTCTGTTTTTTGTCGGGTGGTTGGTCTCAGGCTCGGTGATCATGATCATGGCGTTCGTTCTGAGCGGCTCCGCGCTGGCATATCTCATCGTCGCTGCAAGACGTCGATCCCCTGATGAAGGAGCGGAAGCGGGGCGCCGGCGATCTTCGATCACAGAAGAGGAGCAAGAAGTTGAGATGAAAAAACTCGTCTTCGACGATTTTCAACCAAGCGAGAAGCAGTATCGGGTGGGTGTTGTAGCGGAGGTGGGGGCGCGTCGTTCTTCCCCTACCGTTACGAAATCGAAATCCGGCACCGCTGCGAGCGAGTACGAGTTTCAACTCTCTGACTTTTTTGACGTCAATGAAGACCTGCTCGTGCGCGAGGGTGGACCCAAGTCCGAGTTTGGACTCTTGATGAAGAAGGTGCTGGCGGTCATCAAGGAGGTGAATTTTGCCCACACCGTGGCGTTTTTTTGGGTCAACCGTGAAAAGAACCAGATGGTGCTCGAAAGTTTCGTTTCCGATAGCGACAAGTTCATGACGCACCGCCGTCGGGAGATCGGGAATGATCTCATCAGCCAGGTTGCCCTGGCGGGTCAGCCCAGAATCCTCAACCAGGTGAACGCGGCCGGTCAGCTTGAAATGCTGGGCTACTACGAGTCGTCAGAGCCGGTGAAGACGTTCGTGGCAGTCCCGATTTTCTATTCGAAGACCCAGGTGGCGCCGCGGGAGCCTGTCGCGGTCCTCACGGTCGACTGTGTTGAAGAGGACGCCTACGGGCCGGAGACGCTCAGTTCGCTCGGTCAGTTCACGAAGTTGATCTCCGCACTCATCAAGAGCTACACGGATAAGTATGATCTCCTGCTGGATTCGGAGGTCCTGCGCTCGATCGCGCGCATGCGGGAGCAGTTGAGAATAGAATTCAGCCTCCACCACGTGGTCCGTACGCTTGCGGAGGAGACGTCACGCTTGGTCGCGTGGGACTATGTCTCTGTTGTCCTCTATGATGAGAACAGAAAGGCCTGGATCATTCAATTCGTCATGAACCGGATGAACGATGCATACATTGCCCCGGCGCAGGAGATCGATCCGCAGCAGAGTCTGGTCGGCGGTGTCATCCAGACAGCGATCCCGAAGATCGTCGATAGTCTGGCAGGGCTCGAATTGCCCCGGTTTTACAAGGCGGAACGCGTCCAGAGCGCGGGAGCCCTGATGTTGCTTCCGATCGTGTCGGTCAGCCGATGCTATGGAGTGCTCGCGGTCGAAAGCAAGGACCTGAAGACATATTCGGAACCCGATGTCAAGCTCCTTCAAAAGCTCGTGGAGACGACGGCGTGGGCCCTCGAGATCTTGAACCTCACAGATCTTGTGAACAACTACGTCCTGATGGACGAGACAACCAGCGTCGCCACGCGCAAATACTTCATGAGCCGGGTTCAGGAGGAGGTGCAGCGAGCGAACGATTTCGCCACGGATTTGACACTGGTGATGGTTTCCATTGACTCGATGAACGACCATCTGCATCGGTACGGCAAGGAGGGCTTCGATTTTGTACTCCAAAACGTCGGACGCATGATCAAATCGTCCATCCGTCCGTATGATCTCGTGGGGCGGTACGATTTCAATCGGTTCGCAGTCCTTTTGGTGAGCACCTCAGCGAACGAGGCAAACCTCTGGGCCGAAAAGATGAGGAAGAACATCGCGAGCAACATCATCAATGTGGATCAGAAGAGTTTTTCGGTGACGGTCAGCATCGGCGTCTGCGGTGCGATCAGTCAAACGAGCGATATTGAGTTGTTAGAGAACGCCAGCCAGACCTTGAAAAAGGCAATCGAAGCCGGCGGGAATGTCGTGCGGGTGTTTTGATGTCCCGTAACTGAAGATGATTGGAGGATTGAATGGCAAAAAAAACAGACTTTGCCGAAAAGGCGAAGAAAGCTTCGCAGGAGAAAGGCGTCAAGTGCCCGAAGTGTGGGTCTGTGAAGGTCCCGACTCTCTACGTGCAGTCGGTCCGTTCCGCTCACGGTTCTTATCGGTTCAACCGGCAGCGCATCCAAATCTGCAAGTGCAACGAGAAGCAAGTGTTCGCGTAACATCCGTCTTCATCCACCGTAACCCTCTCGAGCAGCCCGCCTCTTGATGCCAGGAAAAGCCGTCATGGTGATCCTCGATGGGCTCGGAGTTGGAGCACTCCCCGATGCCGGTGACTATGGCGATGCAGGCACAAACACGGTGGGGAATCTCGCTCGCGTCGTCAAGGACCTGAACATCCCGAACCTGGCTCGACTCGGCCTCGGCAACGTTGCCCCAATCGGCGCCGGTTCTCGGGTGACGGTCAGCGACGGATGCTACGGGAAAATGGCGGAACGCTCGGCAGGAAAGGACAGCACGACCGGACACTGGGAACTCGCGGGCGTGATCACCGAACGACCGTTTCCACTCTATCCGAATGGTTTTCCGAAGGACGTCCTCGAGAGCTTCATAAAGGTAACCGGCTGCAAAGGCTATCTCGGGAATAAGCCTGCGTCCGGGACAGAGATCATCAAAGAGTTGGGGGATGAGCACGTCAGAACGGGCTATCCAATCGTTTACACTTCGGGAGATTCTGTTTTTCAAATCGCCGCTCACGAGGAAGTGATACCTCTGGATCAGTTGTATGCGATTTGTGCGAAGACGCGGAAGGAGGTGGCGATCGGCAGGCACGCCGTCGGCAGGGTGATCGCCAGACCCTTTCTCGGAAGGAGCGGCAGCTATACCCGCACGGCAAGTCGAAGGGACTATGCGACGGAGCCGCCGGCCTCTACGCTTCTGGACTTGCTCCAGGGTGAAGGAGTCGAGACGATCGGGATCGGAAAGATTGACGATCTGTTCTGCGGGCGTGGGCTGCGCCGGAAGGTCCACACGAAATCGAATACCGAAGGAATCAGGCTGACGCTTGAGATGTCGGAGAGCATCGCGACCGGGTTTGTGATGACGAACCTCGTCGATTTTGATATGTTGTACGGTCATCGCCAGGACCCGAACGGGATGGCTCGAGCGCTCGAGGAGTTTGATCGAGCCCTGCCAGATCTCCTTAGAATCCTTCAAGCGGATGATCTGCTCCTGATCACAGCGGACCACGGGAATGACCCGACTGATTCCAGCACGGACCACTCACGCGAGTATGTTCCGGTGTTGTGTCACAGCAAGTCTGGCAGAAGGGATGTGAACCTTGGCATCCGTTCCTCCTTTGCGGATGCCGGCAAGACGGTGGCCCAGTATTTCGGCTTGAAAGCGATTGGGCAGATCTCGGGGAACGGTTTCTTAGATTTGATAGTCTAAGGAGAGAGGGGGGCAGGGCTTGAAGACCAGAAGCGAGGGCCACTTTGCGCTCTGGGAGCGCGATGACGAAATTTTCTCGGTCGGAAATTTGTTAGTATGAAGAGCTTTGGATCTTGTGCCTTTCACGCCCGGATCGTTAGGAATTGAATACAAGGTGACAGCCGAATGGTAAAGATCAGTAAGCAGTACACGAACCGCGAAAGTCAGTCGCTCGATAAATACCTGCAGGAGATCGGCAAGGTCGATTTGCTGACCCCGCAGGAGGAGATCGAGCTCGCACGCAGGATCAAGAAAGGTGATCAGAAGTCCCTTGAGAAACTGACGAAGGCAAACCTGCGTTTCGTGGTCAGTGTTGCAAAGCAGTACCAGAATCAAGGTCTGTCCCTTGGCGACCTGATTAACGAGGGGAACCTCGGCCTGATTAAGGCTGCCAAGCGATTCGACGAGACCCGCGGGTTCAAGTTCATCTCGTACGCCGTCTGGTGGATTCGGCAATCGATCCTGCAGGCGTTGGCGGAGCAGTCGCGCATCGTCCGCCTGCCGCTGAACCGCGTTGGGGCTCTCAACAAGATTGGGAAAGCGTTCAGCACGTTGGAGCAGGAGTTCGAGCGTGAGCCGAGCGCAAGCGAGCTCGCCGAAGAGCTCGACATGTCGCTCTTCGAAGTCTCGGATACGCTGAAGATCTCAGGGCGGCACCTGTCGATGGATGCCCCGTTTGCTCAGGGGGAAGACAACCGCTTGCTCGATGTCATTCAAGACCAGCGACAGCCTGCTCCGGACCATCAGCTGATGGAGGAATCGCTGAAAGTGGAGGTTCGCCGAGCGCTCAACACGCTGAGCGAGCGGGAAGCCCAGGTGATCAGACTCTATTTCGGTCTTGATCAGGAGCATTCGTTGACGCTTGAGGAGATCGGGGAGAAGTTCAATCTGACGCGCGAGCGCGTCCGCCAGATCAAGGAGAAGGCGATCCGCCGATTGCGGCACGCATCTCGCAGCAAAGCCTTGCGCGCATATTTGGGATGATTGCACGGAAACATCCGGTGCTGCTCGCAGAGCCTCGGCGCAAGCCGGGGCTTTTTCGTACGGTCCTTCCGTGGGGAGTGAGCACACTCTCCCTGTGGTTGCTGGGCCTGTCGCTTTCGGGCTGTTTGCCAACGGCCCCACGATTTCGCGCACCCGAGCACAAGACACCGGCTTCGGGAGCCGACAAGAGTGGTTCAGCGACAAAGGCCCCGTCGCGCGAAACGGGCGGTGAAGAGAAGGAGACAAAGGCTGAGGGTGCTGACAAAGTGCTCTCGGGCGAGCGTAGCTTCAGAACAGAGAAGAACTCCGCCATCTCGAACCTGGACCAGGCGAAGATGATGCGGGAGATGTCAAAAATGATGGGGGTTTCGTATAAACTCGGAGGGGAGGATCAAGACGGAATTGACTGCTCCGCGTACACGATGCTCGTCTACAGAAACGCCCTCCGGGAGCAGTTGCCGCGCACAAGTGCCGAGCAGTTCAAGATCGGGGCACCGGTGACCTCTGAGGACCTCAAGTTTGGGGACCTGGTGTTCTTCAATACGACGGGCGAGCCCGGCTCGCACGTAGGCATCTACCTGGGGGATGACCTGTTCGCTCACGCGAGCGTCACGCTTGGCGTGACGATTTCCTCGCTGGAGAGCGCTTACTACAAGAAACGGTACGAGGGAGCGAGACGGGTCGTCCGGTAGGTTGCATTCGACAACCCCGCTCAGTATATTCGCGTACGGATCGTGTCCCGGACTCAACGTGTACCTGCTCAAACGTACGTACGACAAGAGACGGCGCAAATGCGATCGCAGGGCCGCTGGAGATTGAGCGGCAGTCGAGCGTCCGCAAGGCGCATTGTTCAGCCAGAGTGATTTCATATGTCCCTTCTCCCAATCTATCTCTACGGAAGCGATATCCTTCGAAAAAAGGCGAAGCCCGTGCACAACCTTGACGATTCGCTCATCAAGCTGGTGTATGATATGTCTGAAACGATGCACAAGGCGAACGGGATTGGCCTGGCCGCGACCCAAGTGGGGGACCTCAGGAGAGTCATTGTTGTGGACGTCTCGGCCATCGAGGAATCCCAGCGGGAGGAAAAAAAGGAGGACGAGGCCCCAGAGGAAAGGGAGAGACAAATGCTGGTTCTTCTTAATCCTCAGGTACTGGACGAATCCGGTTCCCTCAGTATGGAGGAGGGATGTCTGAGCATTCCGGAGGTTCGGGCGGAGGTGTCTCGTGCTGAAGCAATTCGGGTGAAATTCCTAGATCCAAACCTTCGCGAGGTGGAGATCGCGGTAGACGGTTTGTTGGCGAGAGTGATTCTCCACGAGATCGATCATCTGGATGGTGTACTCTTCATCGATCGAGTCAGCGCCACGAAGAGGGCTCTTCTGAAGAACGAGCTGCGTAAGATCAAAAAGGGGGAAGTAGATACCTCCTACCCTGTCGTCAGCGCCGTAGAGGTGTAAGCCTTCGCCATGCGAATCATCTTCATGGGCACACCGGAGTTCGCGCTCCCGAGCCTGAAGATTCTCCTCGCGCATCAATACAACATTGTCGCTGTCGTCACGTCCCCGGACAGGCCTCAAGGACGTGGACAGAAGCTGGCCCCGAGCCCTGTCAAGGAGCTCGCGCTCGAGCACAATCTTCGGGTCCTGCAACCGGAGGACTTGAAGGCCCCCGATTTTGTTTCCACCATCGCCCAGCTCCAACCCGATCTCATCTCGGTCGTCGCCTTTCGGATTCTGCCGCGTGATATCTTTACGGTCCCGAGGCTGGGTTCCTTCAATCTTCACGCTTCCCTTCTGCCGAGATATCGCGGTGCCGCTCCCATCCAGTGGGCTCTTATCAACGGCGAGGAGGAAACCGGCGTCACGACCTTCTTTCTGCAGGAGAAGGTGGACACGGGGTCTGTTCTGCTTCAGGCCCGAGTGAGAATAGGTCCGGATGAGACCGCGGGAGAATTGCACGACCGGCTCGCTGATCTCGGCGGTCAGGTCGTTCTTCAGACGGTTCGTCTGATCGAGCTCGGCAGCGCGCAGCCTCGCATGCAAGATGATTTGCTCGTGTCACTCGCGCCGAAGATTTTCAAGGAGGACTGCAAGATCGACTGGAGGAAGAGCGCACGAGAGATTCACAACTTCGTGCGTGGGCTCTCACCGGCACCATGTGCCTGGACAACGCACAGCGGGAAGACGCTCCGTATCTATCGTACGAAACTACCCGAACCGGGTGGGTTGGCTGACACGGAGGATGTGCCGGGAAAGGTGGTGAGGGTTGAGAAGGATCTTATTCTTGTTGAGACCGGGAGAGGATTGATCTCCGTCACCGAACTCCAGCAGGAGGGGAGGCGCCGCATGGGGATCGCGGAATTCCTCCGAGGGTATCAGCTCTCGGTTGCTGACCGGCTCCGTTAGACTGCTCGATCGGCGCGTACACGGCTCGTCGCCTGACCAGACCTACGTTGCATACGGTAGAAAAAAGGAGTATATTCGGCGAAGAAATTTCGGCTGGTTCATGTTCGATTCCCCGAAGAAGGAATGTCGAAGGTCATCGTCATAGCGAATCAGAAAGGCGGAGTGGGCAAGACCACGACGGCCGTGAACCTGGCCGCTTCGCTTGCTGTCGCCGAAAAGCGCACGCTCCTCGTTGACGTCGATCCCCAATCGAATGCAACGAGCGGTATCGGCATTTCTCCTCTGGAGGGGCGCACGATCTATGAAGTGCTCATCGACGGGCTGAACGTCGGGTCCACAGTCGTTGAGACACAGATGCCGTTCCTTTCCTGCGTCCCGTCCCACATCAACCTCGTTGGGGCTGAGATCGAACTGGTGGAGCTGGAGAACCGCGAGCGGCGTCTTACTGAGGCGCTTCAGACGATTCGAGATAAATACGACTTCGTCGTCGTCGATTGCCCCCCCTCCCTGGGCCTGCTGACGCTCAATGCGCTGACAGCCGCCGATTCCGTCCTCATTCCGGTCCAATGCGAGTATTTTGCCCTCGAGGGACTTGGGCAGCTCTTCAGCACCATCAATCTCGTGAAGAAGACGTTGAATCCGAACCTGGACATCGAGGGTGTTCTCCTTACCATGTTCGATTCGCGACTTCGGCTCTCGAATCAGATCGTCGATGAGGTGAAACGTTACTTCGGCAGCAAAGTGTTCAAGACGATCATCTCCCGCAACATCCGCCTGAGCGAGGCTCCGAGTTTCGGAAAACCCATCATCTTGTATGACGCCATTTGTTCCGGCACTCGCAATCATATGGAGCTGGCGAAGGAAGTCTTGGCAAACAACGATGTGCTGACGCTTGAATCCGTGCCGCAGGCTCAATCCGTCTCGAACACGTGACTATGCCCACCCAGAAGAAATCGGTGCTTGGCAGGGGCCTGAATGCTCTCATTCCGAAATCCCCGCTCAAGGAGGTCAGTGTCCGCCACGATGAGGTTGGAATGGACACGGGCGGCGTCGGGATCATCGCCCGTATCGACGTTGAGAACATTCGTCCGAACCCGTTTCAGCCGCGAGGGGAGTTCGATCCGGAAACGCTGGCAGAGCTGGCCCGATCGATCGTTGAAAAGGGAGTCATTCAGCCGATCACGGTTCGCCGGGTTGACGGCGGCTATCAGTTGGTGACCGGCGAGCGCCGGCTGCGCGCTGCGCAGAGTGCCGGGCTGACGCAAATTCCGGCCTACATCATCTCGGTCGAGTCCGACGAGGAGATGCTCGAGCTGGCCTTGATCGAGAACATCCAGCGGGACACGCTCAATCCGATCGAGATCGCCCACGGCTACAAGCGCCTCCTCGACGAGTGCCATTTGACGCAGGAGGATGTCGCGGAGAAAGTCGGGAAGGATCGCACAACCGTCGCGAATTTCATCAGGCTGCTCAAGCTCCCTCAGGAGATTCAAGCAGGCCTCCGCAGGAATCTAATCACGATGGGGCACGCGAGGGCGTTGATCAACGTCGCGAACGAGACGATGCAGCTACGCATTTACAAGAAGGCCGTTGATGCCGGCCTGTCCGTCCGGAAGGTCGAACAACTGGCCAAGGCGGCAGAGAAATCCGGCGACGGGTCCGCCAGAAAGCGAGGCGCCGCGGCTCCTTCTTCGAATGTCTTGAGCGTGGAGGAAAAATTGCGGCAGGCGCTTGGCACGAAGGTCAGCGTGCGAGAGAAGGGAAGCGGGAGGGGGGAGATCGTCATTGAGTTCTATTCGCTGGACGATCTCGATCGCCTGCTCGACCTCTTCGCGGCCGTCGAGAAACTCCAGTGACTACTCCGGGACGAACAATCGTCAATTGAACACCAGCCATGTCTCTCAAGAAAATCTATACCGACAAAGCTCCGAAACCCATCGGCGCGTACAGCCAGGCGATCGTGGTCGACGGAAAATCTATCTACACCGCAGGTCAAGTGGCCATCGACCCGGCGACAAATCAGCTTGTCGAAGGCGACATCAAGACGCAAACCCGCCAGGTCCTGAAAAATGTCGAGCAGGTGCTGAAGGCCGCCGGATCGTCGATGAGCTCTGTCTTCAAGACGACGGTGTTTCTGAAAGACCTCGGTGATTTTGCCGCGATGAACGAGGTGTACGCTGAATTCTTTTCCGGCTCGGCTCCGGCTCGCAGTACCGTGGAGGTTGCACGGCTGCCTCGCGACATGAAAGTCGAGATCGAGGTTGTTGCTCTGGTTGAAGAGTGAAGAACGGAACCTGCTGGAATGGATTGTCGCCATCGCCACAAGACCCTCGCGTGCTCCTTTCCTTTTCTTTGCTTCATGTTCGTCTTTTCTCAGCCCTCCGCTGCCCAGGACACGACAACCAGCTGGCTGTTCAAGCAAGCCCCTCCCACTTTGAACTTCGCAGCCTTGCCTGGGGCTGACTCGGCCAGAACGTCGTCGGCCCCAGCAGATACTGCCAGGCCCCGCGGAAAATCGCCCACGACGGCGATCCTCCTGTCCGCCGTGCTTCCCGGCGCTGGCCAGATCTACACGGGAGGGTACTGGAAGGTTCCGATCATCCTCGGGTTCAGCGCATACTTCGCTCGAGAATGGGTCCTCCAGAACGATCGCTATAAGTCAGCGCGATCGAACTATGCGCAATCGGTTCAACGAGGCGACAACCAGGGGCAGGGGAGCCCGCAGTTCCTTTACGAACGAGACTTCTATCGAGATCAGCGCGACAGATTCGCCTTCTACTTCGCTCTCACATACCTCTTGAATATCATCGACGCCTACGTGGGGGCGAGCCTCTACAGCTTCGAGGTCAATGACAACCTTGGCCCGAACGCTATGCTCAAGGTGAGCATCCCGATCAACTAGAGGAGAAGAGGGAGGAACGTCTGTTTCACCTGGGATGGCTGCTGACCGGTGACCGGCACTTCCTCATCCCACCGACCGCCATTCAACTCCGACCCTTCAAGACATCAGGCAGCGCTTCATCCAGCCTCGGGAACTTGAACCTGTATCCCGCGTCCAGGAGGCGTCGGGGGATCGCTCGCTGACCTTTGAGGACCATATCGGACATTTCATGCAGAATAATCTTGAGGAGGAAAGCGGGGACGGGAGCCCATGAGGGGCGTTTCAGCGCCCTCCCGAGAGCGCTGCAGAATTCACGCATGGTGACTGGCTCTGGAGAGGTCAGGTTGATGGGCCCGGTGATGGCGGGGTTCTCGATCGCAAACAGCATTGCACCGGCTTCGTCTTCGAGATGAATCCATGGGAACCATTGGCTGCCTGATCCGAGAGGTCCGCCGACGAAGAGCCTGAAGGGAATCAGAAGCCTCTTCAACGCACCGGCATCTGCGGCCAGAACGATACCGGAGCGAGCGAGAACGACTCGTACGCCGAACCCTTCGGCAGCGAGCGCCGCTGATTCCCATTGACGACAAACGTCGGCAAGAAAATCGTTTCCGCTCGAGTGCGACTCGAGTACGTCCCCATCTCTCACACCCCCGTAGTACCCGACAGCCGAGGCATTGACGAGAACCTGCGGTTTCCTCCCTGATGCTTTGATTGCGTCCACGATCGCGTTCGTTGCGTCGAGCCGGCTGGAGAGTATCCGACTCTTCTGGGCTGATGTCCACCGCTTCCCGCCGATTGACTCGCCGGAAAGATTGATCACACCATCTGCCTGATCAAGCTGGATACACCAATCTCCGGGAGTTCTTGCATCCCACTGAACAAAGCGAACGGAGGGGGAGTTGAGTCCGGCGCGCTTTGACGGGTTTCGTGTCAAAACGACGACGTCGTTCTGAGCTTCAACAAGCTTCTGAACGATTCTCTGACCGATCAAGCCCGTCGCGCCGGCTACTACAATTCTCATCGAACGACCTCTCGTACGATGCCATTATCTAATCATTTTCAATACCATTTACAAGCGTAGCGGTGCGCTTTGAAGAAACTGGGAGGTCACGGACCATTCCGTGACCACGTTTCAGATTGCTGTCACGGTGTGGACCGTGACAGCCAGCAAAATAGCTGAGTACGCGGTGAAAAATGCGGTTGATTTTGAACTGCTAATCTCGTATCGTTACGAGCAGATGGAACTCCTGTACCATCCCAAATTGCGGTTTCCCTTTTCGCTTGAGAAGGGAATTGCAGTACTAGAGTACTTGCTGCGTGCTGTGGGCGGCGAGTACAACTATATGGCCCTCCTGAAACTCGCCTTCTTTGCAGATCGCTACCACGTCCGAAAACATGCTCGCCCCGTGTCGATGGACGATTATTACGCTTTCTCTTACGGTCCGGCAGGCACGGGACTCAAGGACATCCTTGTTGAGCCTGGGGTGATTTTCTATGAAAAGCCCTGCCCATTTGTCAAACCAAGTGAATACTACATTGCGCTGACCGTACAGGACGTTCAAGATAATCTGTTTTCGAAATCCGATATTCAAGCCCTGGACTTCTCGCTTTATCATTTCGCTGAAATTGGAAAGCGCTATAAAGGCGAATTCGTTCTCTCTGACATCAGTCACGCTTATCCAGAATGGGATAAATACGCTCGCCTTTTCAATTCGGGAAAGACGAAACGAGAAGAAATCTACTATGAGGATTTCCTTAAGAACGCAGATAGAAAGCATCCGATGTTCACAAAACATGGCTTTGATGATCCGTTTGAAGAACTTTCGAAAGAGGATGCGGAGGATTTGCTGGAGGAGATGCAAGAGTACAGCTCTAACGTAAATACCTGATGTTAGAACCGGGCGATGTATTCCTGATAAGAGATTTTTGTAACACTGGATACAATCCTCACTACCAAATAGTAGCACACAAAACCGCTTCAAACGACCTCGTCATAGTATATCCAACCACTCAGATTCAGAAAGTAAAACGGCGTTGTATCCGAGACAGCCGCAACCCGACCGCGAACGAGCCCCCACATACATACGTCGAGATTCCGGAGGGCGTATGTGCCTCGTTGCCGCGCCTATGTGCTGTTAATTGCGACAAAGCATTTCTAAGCACGGAACTTGGCCGTGAATCTGGATTGGACTTCAGAAAGGCGGAACAGAAGCTGGACAATGTGTTCTTGGAGCAAATCAGGGCCGGAATCAGAGACAGCCTTGTTGTGCCACAATTGGTCATTGATGCACTGGTGCGGTAAAATTACATATACCTTGTTGTGACAATACGTTCTAGGCCCCGTGCGTGAGCAGGTATCGCATGGCCACTGTCCACCGTCTCCCACCGGTGCGGATAACGCACCACAACTTACCTCTACCTTTTGGCAATGTGCCGGGCCTTCGGGGTCTCCGAAATCTTCACAAGGTAGTACTTGTCCATCCGCCCAATCACCAGCCAAAACTAATTGCTTCCGGCTTAGACAGAGAAACACTAATGGCCCACATTAATTCTTTCTTTTTCATATCATTTGTGAAAACGATTGGCTTTGTATGAGCTGATCGAATAATCCTGCCCCCCCATTTCTCTCTTGTATTCGTTCAAACTAAGGTCGAAGAACAAATGGCTAACGTAAAAAAACCAGGCTCCCGCAAGCAAAAGAATCAAAACCAACAACTTCCACTTGTTCACCGGTCGGAAATAAGGGAAGCTGAAGAACCCAATAACAAAACAGGCGATCCCCAGATACAGAGTTCCCCAGCACAAGAACAGAAAGAGAAAATGTCTGCTACTTGGACGAGCAAAGATATGATTCAAACGGCTGTCAACATTCTGACTGGGTTGGGAACAATCGCGGCCGTGTTCGTTGTGTATTTTATGACCAGCAAACAGAACGAACTCTCTCAAAGCGGTATTGATCTGGCCGAAAGGAGTTATACCATTCAATAGTTCAATGCGGGAAAAACGCCCGCGTATGGATTTGGCGGAAAAATCCAGTTTGAACGCGGGGACAGCATCAGCCAAGATCCTAGACGATTCACGTTCGCGCCCACCAAGTACACCTACATCCTGGCCCCCGACGATTTCTCTAACGAATTGATTAAGCCAGATCCCCTGCACTGGAAAAAGGGAGGGCCGTATTACCTATATGGGAAAATATGGTACTATGATTTTCGTGACTCATTGCACTCTATTACTTTCGCGTATGTATGGGAAGGTCTCCGACGAGAATTCACAAGGTTTCCAAGCTATTGGGCAGTGACTAGTACCACTAAGATCAAGAGCGCGCACTTGGGTTCCCTGTTCATTCCCCTCCTCCTTTTCAAAATAGCCCACTACTGTTATTAGCGGTTCCTTGCTCTTCTCGCCAAATTCCGGTATATTTTTGCCCGCAAGGGAGTAAAGGGTGACCCGGCTGCACTTTCACTCTTTACTCTCTGTCGTTTTTGGGAGCTTTTGCGGTTCCCCGGGGCAGGATGCATTGCAGCGAAGTCCGCAGTTTCTATGAAGCACATTCGAAACTTCTGTATCGTCGCCCATATTGACCACGGGAAATCTACGCTCGCGGACCGGATCCTCGAGCGAACCGGCGCAGTCTCCACACGAAACATGACCAAGCAGGTTCTCGACGATATGGAGCTGGAGCAGGAGCGTGGCATTACGATCAAGCTTCACGCGATCCAGATGAAGTATGAGGCCCGCGACGGCCAGGAGTACACGCTGAATCTCATCGATACCCCGGGTCACGTCGATTTCACCTACGAAGTGTCGCGCTCGCTGGCTGCATGTGAAGGTGCGATCCTCGTCGTCGACGCGACGCAGGGCGTCGAAGCGCAAACGATCTCCAACCTCTATCTGGCCATCGATGCCGGCCTGGAGATCATTCCGTTCATCAACAAGATCGACCTCCCCAGCGCCAAAACGATGACCGACATGGTCAGGCGTCAGGTCATGGATCTGGTCGGCTGCGGTGCGGATGAGATCCTGATGGGAAGCGCCAAGGCGGGTTGGGGAACGGAGGAGGTGCTGGAAGCGATCGTGAAGCGGGTCCCTTCGCCGAAGGGCGATCCGAGCGCTCCCCTGCGTGCGCTGATCTTCGACTCCGTGTTCGACGAATACCGCGGGGCGGTCGCATACGTACGAGTATTCGAGGGAACGGTGCAGGAGAAAGATCACATCAAGTTCTTCTCGAACGGCAGGGAGTTCCAGGCCGAAGACGTCGGAATCCTCGAAATGCAGCGGAAGCGCGTCGGCAAACTTCTCGCGGGCGATGTCGGCTATATCATTGCGAACGTGAAGGACGTGCACGACACGAAGGTGGGCGACACGATCACGCATGCGGATCGACCCGCCGCCGGACCTCTGCCGGGCTACAAGGAAGTCAAGCCGATGGTCTTCAGCGGGATGTATCCGTCGAACAGCGACAAGTTCGGAGAGCTCCGGGATGCGCTCGAGAAGCTCAAGCTGAACGACGCCTCGCTCATTTTCGAGCCTGAAACGTCGCTGGCACTGGGGTTTGGCTTCCGGTGCGGGTTTCTCGGATTGCTCCATATGGAGATCATCCGGGAACGGCTCGAGCGGGAATACAATCAATCCCTGATCAATACGGTCCCCAACGTCGAGTACCGGGTGACAAAGGTTGGTGGGGAGGTGCTGTACGTCGATAACCCTGCATTTATGCCGCCGCCGGGTGACATTGAGAAAGTAGAAGAGCCCTTCATCAAAGGAGAGATCATCACGCCTTCCGAGTACATCGGGGCCATCATGAAGCTCTGTATGGACCGGCGGGGCGTTCACAAGGACACGACGTATCTGAGTCCCGAGCGGGCAGATATCCACTACGAGCTGCCGTTGGCCGAGATCATTTTCGACTTCTACGACAAGCTAAAATCCATCTCCCGCGGGTATGCGTCGTTTGACTATGACTTCCTGGAGCACCGGGAGTCCGATCTGGTGAAGCTGGACATCCTCTTGAACAGCGAGCCCGTGGACGCTCTGTCAACCATCGTTCATCGCTCCAAGGCCTATGATTGGGGGAGGAAGCTGTGCGCGAAACTTAGAGAGCTTATCCCTCGTCAAATGTTCGAGGTCGCAATTCAAGCCGCCATCGGCAGCAAGGTCATTGCGCGGGAAACGCTCAGTGCGATGAGGAAAAACGTTTTGGCGAAGTGCTACGGCGGCGACATCACGCGCAAACGCAAGCTGCTTGAAAAGCAGAAAGAGGGAAAAAAGCGCATGAAGCAAGTGGGTCGCGTGGAGGTCCCTCAAGAAGCGTTCTTGGCCGTTCTCTCCATGGAGGATTAGATGAAAGACACCGAAAAGAGGAAAGCGGAAGAGCCGAAACGAAAGCAATCGTACAAAGAAAAAACGCTCGCCTTCTTGAAGGAGTTCGGCATCGTCTTCGGGGCGTTTCTGATCTTGAACAACTTCGTCATCGCTTCGTTCCTCGTGCCCACGGGATCGATGGAGAACGAAGTGATGGCTGGCGATCTGCTGTTTGTGAACAAGTTCATCTACGGGGGCACATCGCCCCGGAACATCCCCTTTACGGACGTCCGGCTTCCCTGGTTCCGGGTCCCCGGCTTCCGGGATGTCAAGCGTGGTGACGTGATCGTTTTTGTCTTCCCGGGCTATCGCGATGAGGTCACTCCTGAGGAGTTCACATTCTATCTCAAGCGGTGCGTCGCGTTGCCCGGTGATACCCTGCAGGTCGTCAACCGGGTACTGTACATCAACGGGAAGCCTGCCCCGCTGCCACGCAGCCTCCTGTTCACCTACCAGCGGATGGTGCCGCCCGGTCAGATTGATGATCGTATTTCCCCCAAGGGGGCACCGTGGAACGAGGACAATTACGGGCCGATCATCATTCCGAAGAAAGGCATGGTGATCCCATTGACGCCGAACATCGTCCAGACGTGGGATACATTCATCACGCGTGAGGGTCATACGATCCTCGTTCGCGACGGTCACGTCGAGATCGACAGCAAACCGGCGTCGGAATACACGGTGGAACGGGACTACCTGTTCGGCATGGGCGATCACCGCGACAACAGTCTGGACAGTCGGTATTGGGGTTTCATCCCGAAGGAGAACCTGGTCGGTACACCCCTTATTGTGTACTGGTCATGGGACACGGACATCCCGATCTACGACATCTTTGCGAAGCTCGGATCCGTTCGCTGGGGAAGAATTGGGACTTTGATTAGATAGCCGTATGGACGAGGCATCAGCCGACAACCGGGAAAGCCTGAACTCATCCGAGCCTCAACCGCAGGAGCAAGGCGGAAGGCTCACCCGCGGGCGGGTGATGAGCTTCGTGAAGACGCTCCTCTTCACGATCCTCGTCGCGCTCTTCCTGAAGACGTTCATCGTCGAGGCATACCGCATCCCCTCAGGGTCGATGGAGAACACGTTGCTGGTGGGCGATTTCCTGTTTGTCAACAAATTCGTGTACGGTCTCAGGACACCGAGGTACGTGCCGATGACGAACCTTGCGATCCCGTCGATCTCGTTCCCAGCCTTGAACCGAGTCGAGCGTGGTGATGTGATCGTCTTCGATTTCCCCGGGGATCGGGAGAAGCTCAGCGATCCCGAATCGACCAACTACGTCAAACGATGCATCGGCCTCCCCGGGGACACCGTCCGGATCCTCTCCGGAAGAGTGTTCGTTAACGGTCGCGAGCTCCTTCTGCCGCCGCACGCAAAGAGGTCTGAAGAAAGGTACGGTGGCGGCTGGCGAGAAGAGGATCAACTATTCCCGCCGGGCTCGAAGTTCACCCTTGACGACTACGGACCTCTCGTTGTCCCGAAGCGCGGCGATGTGATTGAGCTCAGCCCGGCCTCGTTTGAGCGCTGGAAGGAATTCATTCATCAGGAGGGCCATACGGCCGACATCACGCAGGAGGGAACGGTGCTGATTGATCGAGCGGCGAGCTCGCGCTACACGGTGCAGCGTGATTACTATTTTGTTCTGGGAGACAACAGCGGCAACAGCCTGGACAGCCGTTACTGGGGCTTCGTACCGGACGAGAACCTCATCGGCGAGGCGTTGATCATCTATTGGTCCTGGGATGCGGAGCTTCCGGCCAGCAGTCTGCTGGGCAAGCTCAACAGCATACGATGGGAGAGGATCGGAAGTCTCATACGGTAGAGCAATGGCCGACAGAGACCAGACCGCTTCAATTGGATTTTTAATTGGCAATCGACAATGTTCTAATGGCAAGTCTCTACATCCATATCCCGTTCTGCGAGCATAAGTGCATCTACTGCGATTTCTACTCGATCGCTCCGCAGGACGCCTCGATCTCCGCGGATGAGCTGACAGGTCGATTCGTCTCTGCACTGAAAAAGGAAATCGCTCTTCGCGCGCAGGATGATCGCTTCCAGGTCCCCTATGGGACGATCTTTTTTGGGGGAGGAACCCCATCGCTCCTCTCGCCATCGAGCATTGAGGAAGTGCTCAGTCTTCTCGCCGGATCGTTCACCATCGAGCGAGGTGCCGAAATCACGCTCGAGACAAATCCTGGCACGGTCGACCTCGCGAAGCTGAGAGCGTTTCGCTCGGCCGGGGTGAACCGGCTGAGCGTGGGTGTTCAATCCTTCCACGACGATGAGCTCCGATTCCTCAGTCGCATCCATACTTCACGGGAAGCAAGAGAGTGTGTGCAGGATGCCTTCAAGGCGGGATTTGAGAACCTGAGCCTCGATCTGATCTTTGCGCTGCCTTCACAGACGAAGGAGCGGTGGGAGTCGAATCTCAGGCAGGCTGTCGAGCTGGAGCCGAAACATCTCTCCTGCTACAGTCTCATCGTGGAGCCAAATACTCCTCTCTCGAGAATGGTTGAGAGCCATCAGGTCTCGCTGCTTGATGTTGAGGAGGACGCAAGGTTGTACGAGCAGACGATGGAGTGCCTCGGGGCTTTCGGTTATGAGCAGTACGAAGTGTCGAACTTTGCCAGGCCCGGCTACGAATCCCGCCACAACAGCAACTACTGGAATCACGCCAACTACCTCGGCTTCGGCCCGTCTGCGCACTCCTTCTGGTCGGCCGCGAGCCTCGGGTCAGGTGCCAGACGGTGGTGGAACGTCTCGAACGTCGTCGGCTACTCCGAACGACTGGAGCGCGGCTCGATGCCGGTGGCAGGCGAGGAGCGGCTGACGATCGAACAGCTCATCCGTGAGGAGATCCTGCTTGGATTGAGGAGTGGAGGGATCGATGTCGCCGGCTTCCGGAGGAGGTTCAACGGCGATCTTCTGAGCATGCGCAGATCGGAAATTGAGGCTCTCATCAGCAAGGACATGGCAACGTTGCAGGACGGGAAGCTTCGTCTGACGACGAAGGGCTACCTGGTCTGCGACGAAATCTGTGCGGCGCTGAGTGACTAGAGGGATCCCATCTTGCACTTCCGGCCTTTTCCTGATAGATTGGCAGAGTTTTGCAGTCGCCCAGTTTCAAGGAGACGTACGCTACTGATCATGAGGAACGGATGGACCACAAGAAAATAAATCGCATCGTCGCTCTGGCTGTTTTTCTGATCTCCCTGGTGACGTACATCCTAACGCTCTCACCAAGCGTTGTGTTCTGGGATGTAGGTGAGTTCTGCGCCGCGGCGTTCTCGCTGCAAGTGCCTCACCCTCCCGGGGCGCCATTATTCCTTCTCGTCGCCCGGCTGGCTGCGATGCTCCCGTATTCACCCGATATCGCGGTTCGGATGCACTTCATCTCGGCCCTCGGGAGCGCACTCTCCATTATGTTTCTTTATCTCATCTCCGTGCGTCTCATGGTCATCTGGAGAGGAACGCCTGAGACGACCTACGATCGGATGGTTGTGTACGGTTCGTCGGTCATCGGGTCGCTCTCTCTCACCTTCAGTCCGACGTTCTGGTTCAACGCCGTTGAAGCGGAGGTATATGGGTTGAGCATGTTGTTCGTGAGCGCAATTCTGTGGCTCGGTCTTCGTTGGTACGAGCGCGCGGATAATCGGCGGGGGGACATGTACATTCTGTTCGTCGCCTATATCATCGGTCTAGCCGTCGGGGTGCATCTCCTCGCGATCCTGGCCATCTTCCCGGTTTTGCTGCTGTACTACTTCCGGAACTACGAATTCTCGATGCGCTCGTTCGCGAAGTTCGGCATCGTCGGGCTGGTCATCTTCGCCGTCGTCTATCCGGGCGTCGTCAAGGAGCTCCCATCGCTTCTCGACGGTGAATTTGGCGGGAAACAGAGCCAGATCTTCACCTACATTCCTTTCATGCTCATCGCCGGCGCGCTCTACGGAGTGTATTATTCGATCAAGAACAACCTCCGCACGCTGAATGTCGCGCTGCTGGCGTTCCTCTTTATTGTCCTCGGTTACTCGACCTACACGGCGGTCTACATTCGAGCGAACGCGCATCCGCCGATGAACGAGAACGATCCCAGTACGGTGGACCGACTCGTTTCGTACCTGAACCGTGAACAATATGGCGAGGCCCCGTTGATCGACCGGCGCTGGAACGACGAGCCCGAACAGCGGGCCGCGTCTCAGAAGTACTCGAGCGATCTGGATTTTTTCTGGCGCTTTCAACTTAATCACATGTACCTCCGGTACTTCGGATGGAACTACATCGGGTCGGAAGGGGATTGGAAGGATGCCGGGGTCGGCTGGAAACAACTCTTCGGCATTCCGCTGATCATCGGACTCTTCGGAGCATGGTATCATTGGCGGAAGGACAAGAAGATGGCCTTCGTCGCCACCACGATGTTCGTTGTGATGGGCCTGGCCCTCGTCATCTATTTCAATATGCAGGAGCCGCAACCTCGTGAGCGTGACTACTTCTATGTCGGGTCGTTCTTCGTCTTCTCGATGTGGATCGGCATGGGGGTGCTGGGGATCATCGATTGGCTGAAGGAGAAAGTCAAGGCAGGGGGCGGTTACGCGCTCTCGAGTTACGGGGTGCTCGTGCTGGCTTTCCTGCTCGTGCCGTTCAACATGCTGCGCACCAATTTCCACCAGGCGGACCGCAAGGGAAACTATGTCGCCTGGGACTACTCGTACAACCTCCTCCAAAGCTGCGATCAGGACGCGATCCTGTTCACCAACGGTGACAATGATACGTTTCCGCTTTGGTATCTTCAGGACGTTGAAGGCGTCCGTCGGGACATCCGGATCGTGAACTTGAGCTTGCTCAACACAAACTGGTACATTCTGGAGCTGAAGCACGAACAGCCGTACGGGGCCAAGAGAGTGCCCATTCGGCTGGCTGATGATCAAATCAGGAGCATTCGGCCGATAGAGTTCCAGCCGCAGATCGTGAAGCTCTCAGTTCCGGGCCAGGTGATGCGAGAGTACAGCGTGGAAGGGACCGCGCGGACATTCAAGAGCGACAGCACAAATCAGACTCCGGACACGATCTCCTTCTACATGCCGAATACGCTGGAGTTCGGAAACATCAAGGCGATCCGGGCTCAGGATATCATGGTTTATGACATCGTCTCGACATCGAAGTGGCAGCGACCGGTTTACTTCGCGATGACGGTCGCTCCCGACGGCATGATCGGTTTGAAGGACTACCTGCAGCTGCAGGGGCTTGCGTTCCGGTTGACGCCGGTGAAGGGGCAGAGTTACGCCAGCAACATCAACGAATTTCGAATGAGGGCGAATCTCTTTACGGATGTCAAGACGCCCTCGAAGACACCACAGCTCGGTTTTCTCTGGCGCGGGCTTCGAGATAGCACCACCTACTTTGATGAGGATGTCCGTCGATTGATGGCGAACTACCGTCAGGCGTTCATTCTGCTCGGTCAGCATTATGCATTCAACCCCGGCGAGTCGGCGAAGGTGGGGGAGACCCTGGATCGGATGGAGAAGCAAATTCCGCGGAACGCCATCCCGATGGATTACAGGACGAAGATGTACGTTGCCAGTCTTTACAGCTCGACAGGCAATGAACAGCAGTTCCGAAATCTCTCCATGGAGATCGTCGGCGAGCTCAAGCCGATTGTCGAGCGGGGTGTCGCTGAGTCTCTCTCGTACGACAATCCCTTCGTCCTTCTCCTCCAGACCTATGAGAATCTGCAGATGTACGATGAGGCACTGAAGCTCGTTGACGTCATTCACGCGACCTACTCCCGTGAGCCCGGCATCGATCAAGTCGCCAACCAGATTCGGGCACGCATCAGGAACGAGAGGGCATTGATCGCACAGAAGGATTCGCAAGCGACAGCGGCTCCCTCGCCGATCACAACGGCCGCGCCTACCAAGACGCAGCCTGCAGCAAAAGGAAAATAGGGATGCCGGCAGGCGCGTCGAGTGAAAAAGAGTCTCGCCGTGAAGATTGGGAAACGTTCTGGGCGGAGAAGCAGGAGGTTTCACAGGTCTATTCGAACGCGGACCGCATTCTGCGGAACCTTCTTCACGTGACAGACCTGAAGGGAAAGCGAGTCCTGGAGATCGGCGCAGGCACGGGCAGAGACAGCTTTCCCGTGGTCCGGCATGGTGCAATCGTCTTCCAGCTCGATTATGCAGAGGGTTCCCTCCGTATCCTGAAGAAGCTCGCAGCGGAATCGAACCTGCCGGTCCAGATTGTCGGCGGCGACACCTTTCGCCTTCCCTTCCGTGACGAGGCCTTCGATGTGGTCTTCCATCAAGGCCTCCTCGAGCATTTCCGTTCTCCCGAAGCTGAAGCGCTCCTGCGCGAGAACGTGCGCGTGCTGAAGCGCGGTGGCTACCTTCTCGTGGATGTCCCCCAGCGATATCACCTCTACACCATCGCCAAGCGCATCCTCATCGCTCTGAACAGGTGGTTCGCCGGATGGGAGCGCTCATTTTCCATCCGAGAGTTGACATCGCTCGTTCAATCCCTGGGTCTCGAGCCTGTGCACACGTACGGGGAATGGATGTACCCCAGCTTCCTCTATCGCTCCATCCGTGAGGTGCTCAAGCGTTTTGGCATCCGAACCCCGCTGAATCCGCAGCTCTTCGGACCGCTTACCCGTGCCCGGGCGGCCGTGCGCTCGCGTCTGCGGGAGACACCGCTCTCGTTATACTCAGGCATCTCGATTGGCGTCGTGGGGAAAAAATAGGGGAGAGGTTGCTCCGATGAAGATCCTCGTGCTCAATTGGCAGGATGTGAACAACCCGTTCGGCGGCGGAGCGGAGGTCCATCTTCATGAGATCTTCAAGCGGATCGCGGCGGAGGGTCATGCGGTGACCCTTTTTTGTTCCTCCTTCTCCGGTGCGCCGGCTGAAGAGCGGATCGACGGCATTCGCGTCCTTCGACAGGGAAGCCGTAACCTGTTCAACCTGATGGTACCGCGGCGCTACAGGTCGCAGTTCCGGCATGAGGGATATGACGTCGTGGTCGACGATATCAACAAGATCCCGTTCTATACGCCTTGGTACGTTCGGGAACCCCTTGTCGGCATCGTTCATCATTTGTTCGGTCGCAGCATCTTTCTCGAAGCTTCGCTGCCCGGTGCCCTCTACGTTTTACTTGCGGAGAAACTTGCAGTCGGTGTCTACCGCACAACGCCGCTTGCCGTTGTCTCGGAGAGCACTCGCCAGGAATTGGTCGAACTCGGGTTTCCTCCGCAGAGTATCTCCATCGTCCCAAACTGCGTTGATCATGTGGTCTATCGTCCCTCTGAGGGGCCGGAAGAAGAACGTCCTGTCGTCGGTCACCTCGGCAGGTTGAAGAAGTACAAGAGCGTGGATCATTTGCTCAGGGCGTTTCAGATCGTGCGGGAGGAGATACCCGAAGCGCGACTCAAGATTGTTGGGGATGGTGACTGCCGTCCCGCGCTCGAGCGAGAGGCCAGCCGCCTGGGCTTGACCGAGTCGGTCGAGTTTACAGGATATCTTGGGAAGGACGCGACGGTGTGCGCCTTGCATCAAATGAGCGTTGCGGCGAATTGCTCGGCGAAGGAGGGATGGGGGCTCACCGTGATCGAGGCGAACGCGTGCGGTGTCCCGGTCATCGCGAGCGACGTACCGGGGCTTCGCGATTCGGTAGTCGATGAGAAGACGGGCTTCCTCTATGAGTACGGGAACATCGAACAGCTTGCCCAGAAGATCCTGCTCGTGCTGCGGGACGACCATCTGAGGAGGCGACTGCGGACTGATGCAATCGAGTGGGCGCGCACGTTCGACTGGAATGAATCTGCCAGAAAAATGATCGACGTGTTGGAGCGCGCGATCGCGGCGAGGAAAGGGAACAGCTAACGGCGCGGCTGCGTTGCCGGCTGTTCGTCCTGACAACTCCTAGAGAAGTATTGACCTCAATATCTGGGCACACTGTTGAGGAGTCTCCACCTGCCGGATGAAGCGGGTGGGATCGCCGAGTCCCTCCGACACAGACTCCGCCCTGAGGATTTCAACGAGCCCCTTCCAGAACGGTCCGAGCAGGACGACCGGTTTTTCAGGGACCAGCCTCTTGTTGATGAACTCCCAGACGTAGGCGAGCTCGAGCAGGGTTCCCGTGCCTCCTCTCAGTATGACGTACCCATCCGCCGAATCGACGAGCTTCGCTATCCGCTCCGGGAGTGATTTCGTACGCACCTCGGTGTCGATCCACTTGTTCAGCGTGCGTGGAAAGACCTCGACGGTGACACCGACCGTTCGTCCGTTCCCCTCTTTCGCTCCGCGCGCGGAGGCCTCCATAATCCCCCCATATCCTCCGTTGCAGAGGATGAATCCTGCGCGAGCCAGTTCACCTCCGAGTTGACGGGCGATGAGGTACTCCGCATCTCCTTCACGGGGTCTCGAACTCCCGAAGACCGAAATCGTTTTGTTCATGGCGGTTGGAAGCGAGATTTTTGGCGGCGTCCTAGTCGGTGAAGACCCAATTAACACCCAGCTTGATGTTGCGACCGGGCATGGGGTAGATGGGAGTCTCGAAGTAGCCGAGGTCGAGCGGGTTCTCCCAGATCAGCGTCAGATAGGCATCACCGATCTTCGCGACGCCGTACACGTCTATCGACGAAAATCTACCGACTCGTACATCATTCTGACTCGCGTAGGCCGGCATCGCCGGGATGAAATACAGTCCGTCCTGCTTCGTCATAAATCGCCATCGCAAGGCGAGTTTTGCGTCAAGGTGGCCGCCGGCGAAAGTGTTGCGGTAGGAGAATTCATGAACGACCACGAATTTTGGAAGGCTGAGTCGAACGGTATCCTGTTCCTGTGAGTCGGTGTACGTGAGCGAGCTCACCAACTCAAAGTTCCAAGCCCGGGCAGTCAGGTTGGTCGCAATCCCTGCGAGCGAGACCTTCGGCGTGCTTGTGATCTGCACGCCCGGAAACGCACCGGAGCGCGAGATCGACCGGAACATGATTGCGTCGGAGACCGTCCGATCAAAGAGTGATACCGACCAGTCTAGCGCCCTGCCGGCGCGGACCCAAAGACCGAGCTCGAGGAGAGTGTGTCGTTCTCTCCCAATGTTTCCGGAGCGGATCACCGTCGAGTCCACCCAATAGAGTTCCTGAAGGCTGGGGAGCCGGTACGTTCGTGAGTAACCGAGAGAGAAGCCCATCCACGTCTCGAGCTTCCGGCTGAATTCCACACCGAGTGAGAGAGAATTCTCGTTTCGGAGCCGCTCCATGCGAGCGTTGAGATCGGTCGATATCAAATCTCCAAACTCAAGGTTCGCTCCTCCCGTCACAGCCCAGTAGTCTTCCGATCTCGCCCGGACCGTCCTACTCTCGTTCACCACTCGTCGTTCGAACTCAGAGCCCAACTGCACTTCGCCGAGAGGAACCGCCAGAATCTGCCGGAGCTTGAGGCCCCGGAACGAAGAGTTGTGCCTGTCGATGAGCGTCGGGGAACTGAGCGGATCGTCGCTCTCTCGATACTCACGTTCGATCGTCGTGTAGTAGCCGGTGAGGTGAGATGTCTCAGATGAATCAGGGAGAAGCCGGGCGACCGCTCCAAGCGTAACGTCTCGCCGCGAGACCGTCTGGCTGCTCCCCCGACTCTTGACGACGGCGGTGACTTCATCATAGATCGAGGGGCTCCGTTTCTCATCGATGCCCCCGTTGAATCCGACCGTCGACTTGTTGTAGAAATCGCTCGCCCACACATTGAATCGATCGGAGTAGTTGTAGCGTACCCGTGATCGAACATTCCACGAACCGTAGGCCGAGTTTGAAAAGCGCCCATCTGTTACCTGGCGTTGGAACCCGACCATCACATTCAGCCCGCGGGCCACGTTCTGTGTGAAGATTCCATCGGAGAGGATGTGCCCGAACGGACCCTGCAGATACCGGATCTTCGTCATCGGCTTCACGTTGTCGTATTGACGCGTGACGAAGTTGATGGTCGCCGCGGGAGCGTTCGAACCGTAGAGCAATGAGCGCGGCGAGGTCAACGCCTCGATCTGTTCGACATATTCAAGAGGTATGTCGTACAGGTTGTACGTGCCCGTCACCGGGTCGTTCAGTGGTCGGCCGTCGAGTTGGAGGGAGATGCCTCTTCCGTCGATCCCAAAAGCGTTGAGCTGTCCCGGCTGGCCAACCTGCCCGAGTTCACGAACAAAGAGGCCAGCGGCTTTCCAAAGAAGGTCACCAGGATACTTGGCATCCGTCCAAGGGAATTGCGATGAATTCAGGAGGTCGGTGGAATCCAAGCGCTGACCAAGGCTGTTGATGGCAGGAAGGAACGCGCGAACGGCTGGCTGTGCCCGGAGAGTGTCGGCGAGCATCGCACGCAAGCTATCGAGGCCTGGTTTCTCCTGCGCCTTTGAAGGCGTTGCCGCGCTTCCGATGAGGATGGTCAACGCAAGGAAGAGGGTTCGTGCCTGATTCGAAAGCGAAGGGAGATGCGCCACGTTCCGGTGCGTTGTTAGTTGGGTTCCGGCTTGAAGAGAGGCTTTGTGATCGAGGTGTGATAGCGGGATGAGAGTTCTCTCGCGATTCCTTGAGCTGAGCCTTCGTCGCTGAAGAAACCGAAGACCGACGAGCCGGTGCCGCTCATCAGTGCAACCTGTGCTCCGCCTTTGAGCAGCCGCTCCTTGATCTGCCGTACCTCCGGATGAGCAGCGAAGACCAGCGGCTCGAACTCGTTACAAAGTTTCTTGCGGAGAGTGTCGGGATGACCGATGCTCGAGCGGAGCAACTCCGGGAGATTCACCTGCCGTGTATGCCGGGCGATCGTCAGGTTGGTGTAGGCCCACGTCGTCGAAATACGTATCGGTGCTGTTACGACGAGGATCCAGTATGGCATGCCCACGTCGAGGGGCTCCAACCTCTCCCCACGGCCCGTCGCGTACGCCGTGCCTCCCGTCAAGAAAAACGGGACATCGGAGCCGAGCGAGGCGCTCACGGTCTGCAACTCTTCGTCCGTAATATCCAGCGTCCAGAGTCTCGTGAGTCCCTTCAGGACTGCCGCGGCATCGGCGCTCCCGCCGCCAAGGCCTGCTGCGATCGGGATTCGTTTCTTCAAATTGATCTCGACGCCGGTATGAACGCCTGTGAGGTCGCGCAGGACGTGGACGGCGCGAAGGCAGAGATTGCTCCTGTCGCTCGCCAGCTCCGGAGAGTCTGATGTAAAAACGTCCCCTTCATCGTTTTGAACCATCTCCAATTCATCGCTGAGATCAATCTGATGGAAGATCGTCTCGATGTCGTGATAACCGTCGGGCCGCTTGCCAACGACGTGCAACCCAACATTGATCTTCGCGAACGCTCGGAGTCTCATATTCTTCAGGCCTCGGTCTGCGTCAAAAATACGTGATTAAGGGAGCAGAAGCAAGGAGGGCGCCTGAGGGTCGTTTTGATTGTTGTTCCTTTTTTTTGTAAGTTGACTTCGCCTTTGTCGCGTGAGGACACACTGAGAGGAACCGGAGACCCCTTGAGCGTTACGGTAGGTGATATCAGGATCGGCGATGGGGCGCCGTTGGTGCTTATCGCCGGTCCGTGCGTCGTCGAGAACAAAAAGATGGTTCTCGACTCTGCCGCACGCATTCTGCGGATCACCCGTCGTTGTGGAATTCCATTCATCTTCAAGTCCTCCTACAAGAAGGCGAACCGGACCAGCGCACGGTCGTTCTCAACGATCGGGATCGAGGAGGCCTTGGCTATCCTCGCTGAGGTGAAGCAACGATACGACATTCCCATCTTGACGGACATTCACTCCGTCGACGAGGTGGCGAAAGCGGCGGAGGTGGCTGACGTGCTTCAGATTCCAGCGTTCCTCTGCCGGCAGACGGACCTGCTCCAGGCTGCGGGCCGAACGGGGAAAGTCGTGAATATCAAGAAAGGACAGTTCCTTGCTCCGGCCGATATGAAATGGGCGGCGGAGAAGGTGGTTCTTACGGGGAACAGGAAGGTGCTGCTGACCGAACGGGGTACGACGTTTGGCTATAACAATCTTGTCGTTGATATGCGCTCGTTGGGCATCATGCGGAGGACAGGGTTCCCCGTTGTCCTGGATGCGACCCATTCTGTTCAGCTGCCCGGCGGTGAGACGACTCGAAGCGGCGGTCAGCCTGAGTTTATTCTCCCGATCGCTCGCGCCGGCGTGGCGGCCGGCTGCGACGCACTCTTCGTGGAAACCCATCCGGACCCGCCGCGTGCGTTGAGCGATGCGGCGAGCCAGCTGAAGCTGGATTCGCTGGAGGAGTTGATCAAGCAGGTCATGGCGATCGACGCGGTTGTGAAGAAGACTGTCAAAAGGAGCCGGCCCTAGACAAACCCACGCTTGGCTGTGAAAGACTCAATTCGCTCAAAGCTTCGAAGAATCAAAGTCGTTCTGCTTGATGTCGACGGTGTCCTGACGGACGGAGGAGTCTATTACTCTCAATCGGGCGACGAGGCGAAGAAGTTCAACACACAGGATGGCTACGGAATCGTGAAGCTTCAGCAGGCGGGAATCAAGGTTGGCATGATCACGGGAAGGAGCTCGGAGATCGTGAAGCGAAGAGCGGAGGAGCTGGGCATCGATGAAGTCCATCAGAGCCTCGAGGACAAGATTGTCGCGTACGAGCAGATCCTGATCAAGTTCAGTCTCCATGATGCCGACGTGGCATATGTGGGGGACGATGAGCCTGATCTACCGATACTCCGGCGCGTGGGCTTTTCCGCCGCTCCCGCCGATGCAGTGGACGTGGTGAAACGCTCCGTTGACTATCTGTGCAGACGGAAAGGGGGCTCGGGGGCAGTTCGGGAGGTCATCGACCTGTTGCTCGCGGGCTCGAGGAAGCGCGGCGATGGGAAATCACGAAGAATTTCCACGTGAGTTGACGCCTCAGGAGCGAGACCTCTTGCTCTGGCTCCTGCCTGCCGATCGCTCCGGGTATCTGGAGTACAGAAGGCTGATCGGCGGATGGCAGGTCGTCGGACGAGGGAGGCGGGGCGAGGGGAACTACGTCCTGGCGGCTCCGAGTGAGCGTCCGGACACCGAGTCGCCTCTTCCACAATTGTTCGCGCTGGGGGTCGTGGAGGCTCGAGAAGGGAATGTTTCCATCATTCTCCGCGAGCCCCTGGGAAATCAGGTTGAGTTCGAGATCGTGAAGCTGCAGGGTGAAGGAGTCCCCGGAAGGCTGGAGGAGATCCGCCGATGGACCTATTCCACCTGGCTCCCGCTGCAGGCATGCCCGGCGTGTAGTGGGTTTGTCCGGGAAGTTCCGATGATCACGGAAGCCGGTCAGAAGATCCTCCTCGCGATCTGCGCGCAGGATAGACGTTTGTGGGTCTACGAAGAAGCCTCGGGCGTTAATCATCCCATTCCGGTGACAAATTTCTATAATGAACTGATGCTCCAGAAGAATGTTCGTGATCCCGGAGTTGCACTCGATTCGAAAAGGCTTTTCACGGATCTTGACTCCTTCACGGACGCGGAGCTCCTTCGTGCGTTCGTCTCGTACAACAAGCTGCGCACGAAGGTCACGCTGCAGACATCGATCCTCATCCCGCAGGAGCCGAGACCCCCATTGCTCCAACGACTGATGAGATCAATCTCACCCCGGAAAGGGTGATCCTCACAACGGGGCTCATCGTTTCTTCATCGAGAACGAACTTGGGAGGAACCATATGAGTGTATCGATCGAAAAAGGAAAAGAGGTCATCCGCATCGAGACGGAGGCAGTTGCTGCCCTTGAGTCCAGAATCAACGGGAGTTTCGAGGCAGCGGTTGACCTGATCCTGGCCTGCACGGGTCGGGTGATCGTGACGGGGATGGGCAAGTCGGGCGTGGTCGCACGAAAGATCGTCGCGACGATGAACTCGACCGGGACCGCTTCCGTTTTCCTGCATCCTTCCGATGCCGTCCATGGTGATTTGGGGATGGTGCGGCAAGAGGATGTGGTTATCTGCATATCAAAGAGCGGTGACACGGAGGAGATCCGCGAACTGCTGCCGATGTTTCGACACATCGGCGTCAAGGTGATCTCCATGGTCGGGAACAACTCTTCGCATCTTGCCGGTCAGAGCGATATCGTACTTGACATCAGTGTGAAAGAAGAGGCGTGCCCGCTCGATCTCGCGCCGACGGCCTCGACGACGGCTACCCTCGCGATGGGGGATGCGCTCGCGATCGCGCTTCTCCACAAGCGAGGATTCACCAAAGAAGACTTCGCGATGTACCACCCCGGCGGAAACCTGGGCAAGCGTCTCCTCCTCCGCGTGGAAGAGATCATGATCACGGGAACAAACGTTCCGGTCGTGCGGGAGGAAGTTCCGCTCTCCGAGGCCATCGTCGAGATGACCTCGAAACGCCTCGGCGCAACCTGTATCGTCAATGGCTCCGGAGCGCTGCGAGGGATCATCACAGACGGTGACCTCCGTCGGTTGCTCCAACGGACGAAGGACATTACAAACGTGACAGCCGCTGAAGCGATGACCAAGAATCCAAAAACGATTCGGAAGGAACTACTGGCAGCCACCGCTCTTGAGGAAATGGAATCGTACAGCATCACTCAGCTGGTGGTCGTCGATGACAAGCAGCGTCCCGTCGGTATGCTCCATCTGCACGATCTCGTGAAAGCAGGGTTGGGAGGGGACTCTCCGGGAGGAGCTTCGTGAGGTCGAGACCGCGCCTCGTTCTGCTCGTCCTGTTCTGGGCGCTCGCGTCGGGTTGTGGAGAAAAGATCAAGCCAACAGTCATCCCCGGTCTCGACAGCAAGACGCTCCCGCAGCAGGAGAGCTGGAACAGCACCGTCATGCTCTCCGACTCCGGAAAGACGAGGGCGGTGATCTATGCAGGCCGTATCCGGGAGTTCGAGAATCCACGGGAGACCTTGTTGGATCTGAACATCACGGTCCATTTTTATGGAGAGGATGGGAAGGAGACATCCGTGCTCACAGCCCGCGGGGGGAAAGTCGACGAGATGACAAACAACCTCGAGGCGTCAGGGGATGTCCTCGTAGTCTCAAACGACAGCACCCGCCTTCGGACGGAGAGGCTGTTCTGGGACAACAAGCGGCAGCGCGTGCACACTTCGGACTATGTCTTTATCACCTCGCCCAAGGAGAAGGTGGAAGGGAAAGGGTTGGAGTCGGATCAACAACTTCGCAATTATCGTATTTTCAGCGTGTCGGGGGAGTCGAGAGCAGACTGATCTCAATCGCGCGCCAACGCCATCCATGAAGAGTCTGAGCATCGCCATCATCGGTCTGCTCGGTGCGAGCGTTTTGAATGCGCAGGGAAGCAGGTTGATCGAGGTGAAATCAGCCGATGTGTTGAACGTCCGCACCATCAATGGTCAGGAGGTGCGGGAGCTGATCGGGAATGTTCATATCATTCAATCGTCGCCGGGAGAATTGGTGAAGATCTGGTGTGATTCAGCCCTCCGCTACATGGAGAGGAACAAGATCGAGCTCTTCGGGGACGTGAAGCTCGTGCGTGACAGCGTGACGTTGACATCCGATGAGGGCGTCTACTACGGAAACGAGCGGCGGGCCGAGATGTCGAAGGGGGTCCGTTTGACAAGGGGAGGGTCGGTTCTGACGTCAAAATTCGGGGAGTACTTCACCGAGGATAAACGAGCGCAATTCAGGGGCGATGTGCATGTTGTCGACTCGACATCCTCGACCTGGTCCGATGCGCTGACGTACTTCGAGGCCGATGAGAAGTCTATCGCCGTCGGCAATGTGCGCGTGTACAATTCCGAAAACAACCTCACGGTCTTTGGCGACTCGCTCATCTACTTTGAGAGACTCAAATACACGGTCCTCCCGCGCAATCCAAAGATGGTGCAGATTGACACGTCAGCCAGCGGTGCCCTTGACACCATGTTGGTGACGAGTGCCCTGATGGAAACCTATCAGGACAGCGTGCCGCGATTCATTGCCCGCGGCGAGGTGGCGATGGTGAGGACCGACCTGGCCGCCGTATGCACGGAAGCGACCTACTTTCTGAAGGGCGACCGCATCGTGCTGCTCGGTGACCCCGTGGTCTGGCACGCGGAGAACCAGCTCACCGGTGATTCCGTCATCATCACCACGGCTGGACGCAAACTTCAGAGTGTCTACGTGAGCGGCAGGGCCGTGGCAGTCTCCAGGGCGGATTCGCTCCTGCGGCAGCGGTACGATCAACTGACTGCGCGGGAGATCACGATGTCTTTCGCCGGTGGCAAGATCGCGCACATCGACGCGGAACGGAATGCAACGAGCCTGTACTACTTGTATGATGAGGGTGAGCCAAACGGCGTTAACAGGTCCAGCGGCGATCGCATCACCATGGAATTTCAAGACGGGAAGATCGACCAGATCAAGATCGTCGGGGGTGTGGAAGGGAAATACTTCCCTGAGACCGTGATCGCAGGCAGGGAACCGGAGTACAATTTGGACGGCTTTCGGTGGATCACCGACCGTCCGAAACGGCAGCATCTTGAGATCGTGAACGCACGATATGAATGACATGAGCACAAACGAACAGAGACAGCCCGAGGTGCAACTCGCGCCCGATATGCCGCCGACCAATAGTGAGGCGATCCTCCGGTCTAACGGGCTCGTGAAGCGCTATAAGAAGCGGACAGTAGTCAACCAGGTCACGATTCAGGTGCGGCAAGGCGAGATCGTCGGGCTCTTGGGTCCGAACGGTGCCGGCAAGACCACAACGTTTTATATGATTGTGGGAATGATCCAGCCGAAGGCGGGAAGGGTCTTCATCGACGATGTCGAGATCACCGCTCTGCCGATGTATCAGCGGGCCCGCATGGGGATTGGGTATCTCCCCCAGGAGGCGTCGGTATTCCGCCGCCTGACCGTCCGCGAGAACCTGCTCGCAGTTCTCGAGCTCAGCAGTCTTCCCAAGAAAGAACAGGAGGAAAAGTGCGACAGGTTGCTCGAAGACTTTGGCCTGACGCATCTCGCGAAGAACAAAGGCTATGCGCTCTCAGGTGGAGAACGGCGAAGGACGGAGATTGCCCGCTCTCTCGCTTTGGATCCGAAGTTCATGCTGCTCGACGAACCGTTCGCCGGGATCGATCCGATCGCTGTCGAAGATATCATGCGGATCGTCTCGCAGCTCAAGGAGAAGAACATCGGCGTGCTCGTGACCGATCACAATGTCCACGAGACCCTCTCCATCACCGATCGCTCGTACCTGCTCTTCGAAGGGAAGATCCTGAAATCCGGTACGGCGGAGTTCCTCGCGAACGATCCGGAAGCCAGAAAGCTCTATTTGGGCGAGAAGTTCAAGCTGGATCGCTATCAGTAAATCTTCTCACATCATACTTTTGTTATGGTCGTCGTAACAGAACCTGGTGTATCTGAAAAGCAGATCGCAGAAATCATCCGTGTCTTGCACGAGCACGGGTTCGATGTACACCGATCCACGGGTATGCAGCAGACTGTGCTGGGAGCGATCGGTGTCCAGCCCGAGTTCGATCATCGCCAGATCGAGCTGCTGCAGGGGGTGGCTGAGGTTCTCCGCATTACGGAGCCGTACAAGCTTGCCAGCAGGACGTTCAAGCGTGAGGGCTCGGTTTTTGATGTCGGCGGGATCAAGATCGGAACTGATGACGTGGTCGTTATGGCGGGACCCTGTTCGGTCGAAAGCGAGGGACAGGTCTTCGCCGTCGCGAAGAGCGTGGTGGAGTCCGGCGCGAAAATCCTGCGGGGTGGAGCGTTTAAGCCGCGGACTTCGCCCTATTCCTTCCAGGGCCTCGGCGAAGAGGGGCTGCGGCTCCTGCGGGCAGCCGCGGACGAATATAAGCTTAAGGTGATTACCGAGGTCATGGACAAGAGCCAGATTGATCTCGTCGAGAAGTACGCGGACATCCTCCAGGTCGGCGCTCGCAATATGCAGAACTTTACATTTCTCAAGGATCTTGGAAGGGCGTCAAAGCCTGTGATGCTGAAGCGCGGCCAGTCTGCCACGATCGAGGAGTGGCTGATGTCGGCTGAATACATCCTCGCCGGCGGGAATCATCAGGTGATCTTGTGCGAGCGGGGGATCCGGACGTTCGAGACCGCCACGCGTAACACGATGGACGTTGGCGCCATCCCGGTCATCAAGAAGAAGAGTCACCTGCCGATCGTCGCCGATCCGTCCCACGGAATCGGCATCCGAGACAAGGTGATCCCGATGGCACGGGCGTGCGTTGCTGCCGGCGCAGATGGGATCATGGTCGAGGTTCATAACGACCCGGACCACGCCAGGTCTGACGGTGCGCAATCGCTTTTCCCGGAGCAATTTGCGCAACTGATGAAGGAGGTCCGCATCATCGCGGAAGCCATCGGGCGCAAGATCGCGTAGTCGAACCACCCTGAACAAAAGCAAGAAAACATCAGTCAGGCTAAGCCCCGACATTCGTCGGGGTAGACTCCGTCGAAGCCTGATCTTGGCCCCCTCTGCCAGTGATCGGAATTCTGCTCAGCGGGAATTCCGCCCGCGCTGGCATTCTTGAGTGACGTATCTGCGATGGCTACGAACCCATTCAAACGCATTACCATCATCGGCGTTGGCCTTATCGGCGGATCGCTCGGACTGGCGATCAAGAAGCGCTTTCCCTCCGTGCGCATCGTCGGCGTGGATCGCAAGGGTGTGCTCAGAAGCGCTCTCGAGCGAGGGGCTATCGATGCTGCCCGGACGGACATAGCCCGCGGTGTGCGTGATGCCGACCTGGTGATCCTCGCGACCCCTCTCTCCGTCATCTTGAAGTCCCTGCCGATCCTCGCCAGGCATTGTAAGCCCGGCACGGTGGTCTCTGACGTTGGGAGCGTGAAGCTCGAAGTCGTGCATCGAGCGGCGAAGTACTTCCCCCACGGGAATTTCGTCGGCGGTCACCCTATGGCCGGCGTGGAGCTTTCGGGGATTGAAGCTGCCCATCCTCTGCTCTTCGAGAATGCAATATATGTGCTCGCGCCGACGCAGTCGAATCCTCGCGCGCTCGTAAGACGATTGGGCAATTTTCTGGGGGAGCTCGGAGCTCGGGTTGTGCTCCTTGACCCGCAGACGCATGATGCGGTCGCGTCGGCGGTCAGCCATCTCCCACAGCTCATTGCCGTGGCATTGATCCATGTCGCCGGAAGGCGCCACAGGATCGCCCGCAAGCACCTTCGGCTCGCTGCGGGAGGGTTTCGTGATCTTACGCGCGTCGCCTCGAGCCGACCGGAGATCTGGAAGGATATTTTGAGCGGCAACAGGGAGGAGATTCGCAGATCGTTGAGGTTGCTGATTCGCGAGCTGGATTTGTACTCCCGGCTTCTCAAGGTGAATTCATCGCCGCGACTGATCTCGCAATTCACTCAGGCCCGCCGGATGAGAAGCCGGATTCCAAAGACGATGAAAGGTTTCCTTCATCCTCTTGCTGAGATGTATGTTTTCGTGAAGGACAAACCGGGGATGCTGGCGAGAATGGCGGCTGCCCTGGCGAAGGAGAAGATCAACATCAAGGACATCGAGCTGATGAAGGTTCGAGAAGGAAGCGGGGGCACGTTCAGGCTGGCGTTCGAATCGACACAGATTCTCAGACACGCCGAGCGGATCCTGAAGCGCGCAGGATTTGAAATTGGCGTGTAAGGACTTGATCCCGTCGGGGGATTTTCATTTATTCGAACGTACTATTTCAAGCCGGCGTTGCGTACCCGGAACAGTTCATCGCGGAGATTGTGGAGTATTGTGAGAAGAAGGGCATCTACGTGATCACGGACAACATCTACCACAAGCTCGTGTTCGATGTGAAAACATGGCCGTCGCCGTACAAGTTCACCAAGAAGGACGTCGAATTGACGCACGTGATCGTCGTGAACGGAGTGTCGAAGCTGTACGGGATGACGGGCTTCAGGATCGGCTGGGCGATCTCGAACAGAAACCTCGTGAGCATCATGTCCAACGTGCACAGTCAAAAGAGCGCAATCGAAAGTCTCAGGCTGACATTGGAGGGCGATATGGGTGTATTCTTCGGTTGTCCGGCACCGGGAAGACAACGCTCTCCGCCGATCCGAAGCGGGGGCTGATCGGTGACGATGAACACGGATGGAGCGATGAGGGCGTTTTCAACTTCGAAGGCGGCTGTTATGCGAAGGTCATATGTCTCTCACCGACAGATGGGTCGATTACAGAAAATACGCGGGCATCTTATCCGCTGGAGTACATCGGCAACGCATTGCCCGAGAAGATGGCCGGTCGCCCGAAGAACATCATCTTCCTCACGTGCGACGCGCCCGGCGTTATGCCGCCGATCGCCAAGCTCACGCCCGAACAGGCGATGTACCAGTTCATCTCCGGTTACAGCGTGCCGAAAACCTGCGAAGGCGTTCCCACAAACACCCTTGATCCGTCAGCTTCATGGCCGAGCAAAGAAGTCTATATGCAGAAGTACAAGCAGCTTGCCGCTCGGTTTATCGAAGACTTCAAGAAGTTCGAGTCTGGGTGCCCGTCGGAGGTGATCAAAGCAGGACCGAAGATATGATGGGCTTGTGGGGCGGGTGGGAGTGGCAGTCCGACAGAATGACTGCTACTCGCCCGACTTCGTTGAGGTGGTGGAGTCCGGTTTCTTCGGGGATTTCGAGCTCGTCGACTCCGGCTTCGATCCGGGTTCTTTCGAGGCTGGCGTTCTCCTTTTGTAGTCGGTCTGATAGAAGCCGCTTCCTCTGAAAATCATCCCTGCTCCGGCTGCCATGAGGCGCTTCAACGCGGGTTGTCCGCACGAGGGGCACGTCACGAGACGTTCGGCCGTCATCGACTGAAACTCTTCAAACGTGTAGCCACATTTCTTACATTTGTAATCATACGTCGGCATATCGATCCTCACTTCCTCCTACTGCAGTTTCTTGAATCCCCGCTCCAGTCGTTCGGCGGCTTTTTCGAGCTCCCTCATCGAGCATGCGTATGAAATGCGCAAGTGGTCTCGAGAACCGAAACCGCTGCCCGGGACGACGACGACCTTTTCCTCATCGAGCAGAAACTGTGCGATGTCGTCCCCAGAATTTATCGTCTTCCCTCTGTACGTTTTTCCGAGGTAGGAGCTGACGTTCGGGAACACGTAGAACGCTCCCTGCGGGTAATTGCAGGCAATCCCCTCGATCGATGTGACGGCTCGGTAGATGAAATCACGGCGTCTGAGGAATTCGGCGGTCATGGCCCTGAGCTCGTCCTCGGGTCCTGTCAACGCCGCGAGCGCGGCGTGTTGCGAGATCGAGCAGGCGTTCGATGTAGTCTGGCTCTGGACTTTCTCTGCGGCCGCAACGACCTCTTTCCTGGCGCCGAGAAATCCGATCCGCCATCCCGTCATCGAGTACGCTTTCGAAACGCCGTTGACCGTGATGACGTGGTCTTTGACGGCCGGGATCGATCCCATACTGAAGTGCTTCGCTCCGTTGTAGATGACCTTCTCGTAAATCTCGTCCGCGATGACGTAGATGTCAGTTTCCTCGACTACACGCGCAAGTTCCGCGATTTCTTGCTGCGAGTAGACGGACCCCGTCGGATTGGCAGGTGTGCAGAACAGCAGGGCTTTAGTCTTCTTCGTGATGGCCTGCCGGAGCTGAGCGGCCGTCATTTTGAAGCCACCCTCTTCGGCCGTCTGAACGAAGACAGGCTTGGCGTCAACAAGCGTCACCATCTGAGGATAGCTCACCCAGTATGGAGCGGGGATGATGACCTCATCCCCCTTGTTGCAGATCGCTTTGAGCGTGTTGTACAGCGAATGCTTTGCGCCATTCGAAACCAGGATCTGGGAAGCGTCGAACTGGAGGCCGTTGTCTCTTCTGAACTTCTCAGCAATGGCCTGCCGGAGCTCGGGGATGCCGGCATTGTGGGTGTACGTCGTGAAATTCTGCTCGATCGCCTTCTTGGCTGCCTCCTTGATGTGGAACGGCGTCGGGAAGTCGGGTTCCCCGGCTGTCAGCGTCACGACGTCGACACCCTCGGCGCGGAGCTTCCTGGCAAGCGCTGAAAGTGCGAGCGTTTGCGACGCTTCTACTCTTGCCACCGCGCGGGAGAGTGATTTCACCAGTTCTGTTGCCCCTTCACGAGTTTCTACCGTTGATCCATTTTCACTTTGAGCTTGCGATACACGTTCGGGGGGACGAAGTCCTTCACTTCCCCCTGGTGTCTCGCGATCTCTCGGACGATACTGGAATCCAGATAGGTGTATTTCTCATGCGGCATCAGGAAGACGGTCACCATGTCGTGATTGAGCCGTCTGTTCATGAGGGCCATCTGCAACTCGTACTCGAAGTCCGAAATAGCCCTGAGACCCCGCACGATCGCAGTCGCCTGCTTCTTCTGAGCATACTCCACAAGCAGGCCGTCGAAGGAGTCAACCTCAACCTGCTTGTACGAGCGAACGGCTTCCTTGATCATCGCGAGCCGTTCCTTCTCAGTAAACAACGGCTCTTTGGCAGAGTTCCGCGCGATCGTGATAATGACCCTGTCGAACAACTTCATCGCACGCTCCAGGATGTCGAGGTGTCCGTTTGTGATCGGATCAAAGGTGCCCGGGTAGATAGCGATCTTCATTGGTATCCCTTCTTGATATCCCTATTTTGCTGAGACATCACGCTTTCGATTTCGCTTGAAGGATCAGTACGGTCGTTTGACCGAAGGGCTTCTGTAAAATGTCATACATCAAAGTGGAAAGCTCAATGCGCGATTCCTTGCTATGTTCCATGACGACAAAGGATCCACCTCTCACGGCCGAAGACTGATGGATCGCGGTCGGGAGGAGCCCGATCTGCTCGAGACGATAGGGCGGGTCGACAAAGACAAGATCGAATGTTCTTTTCGTGTTTTTCAAAAACCAGAACACGTCAGCTGGATAGATGGTGCACTGGGCGCGGCAGCTGAGGGTGACGATGTTCTTCTCCAGGACCCGGATTGATCCTTTCGCGTTGTCGACGAAGACGACGTGCCGGGCGCCGCGGCTCAGCGCTTCCAGCCCGAGACTCCCACTGCCGGCGAAGAGGTCAAGAACCTCGATGCCCTCCAGATCCAGGCGATGGGACAACATGTCAAAGATGGATTGCTTTGCTCGATCCGTCGTCGGGCGCAGGGAACGATCGTGTGCGCTCAGGAGCCTTCGACCACGGTACTGCCCGGCGATAATTCTCATTGCGTTCGCAACGCCAACCCGATAGCGGGGGCAAACCGGGAACTCTCCTTCACGTATTGTTCGTACAGCTTCTTCGACGGCGAGAGGTTCCGGACTGCATCCAATGTCTGCGTCTCGACCCCCGTTTCACGCTGGACCTGCGATGCGATCACGGAGGAAACATCGATCCCGTAGAGGAAGATCTTCGCCGGGGACTCGATGCCGTCTTTCTCTTTGAGGTATCTCAAATACGCGAGGGCGTGCTTCTTCAGATCGTCGGGAGATGCGAGAGGGTACCCACGATAGTCCACCAGCTCTCCGCGCACGATGAGACTTCCGTCCACCCGGCCGTGCCGGACTCCGAGGAGGGCAAGATTGTCTTTCGCCAGCTCGGGGTAACTGAAGCGGAGAGACTTTTCGGTGCTGAAATGGTCGATGTCGATAAGATGCAGCTGCAGCCGCAGCTCTGTCGTCGCCTTCTTCAGAAAACCGATCATCCCCCGCCGTACAGAGACGAGGAACATCTGCTTTGCCTTCCCTTTACCCCACGGGAGGGGATGAACGGTGAGGATGAAATCCTTGAGGGGAGCATCGGGATGATACTGTTCGAACTCCCACTGCATGTACGATGTGAGATCGTTTCCCTGGAGCGCCGCATCGACCGGTATGATGTTGATGAAGACGGGATCGGTCGGAAGCGCGAAGGAGATCTGTTTTCCGTGGACCCGGTTTTGTTTTATCAACTCTTCCAGTTCGTACACGAACGTGTAAAGCTGGGGGTGCTCCGCGGAGATGGCTGTCGCGTGAGTGAAATCCATGGAACTGGAGCGTTCACCGAGTGCGACGAGGGATATCTTCTTCCCATGCTCGACCTCTGCCAGCAGCATCTGTCCCTTAGAGAACGAGACTGCGACGTGATGGGATGATTTCATGGTATGGCCCCGCGTTCGAATGTGTGGCTCGAAGGTGCTCGTCGAGCGAAGGTTCGCAGCTTTTCCACCTCGGGCCATCCGTGACAGGGATGGCCTCTAATAGACCGTCAGGAACGGTTTGAGCTTTTCGAGTTTTTTCTTGCTGATCCCCTTCACCTTCCCCAATTCGTCGAGGTTCTTGAAATCCCCGACGTCCTTCCGGCAGGCGAGGATTCTCGAAGCGATCACCTCGCCGATCCCGGGCACCTTCATCAGCTGGTTCTTCGTTGCAGTGTTAACGTTGACAAGCCCTGTCGAATCTTGGTCTTCGGTCAGGGTCGTGTCGGCGACGATCGATTCACTGAGCGCCGCAAACGTGCTGTCCGCCGACCGGTAATCAAACTGCTGTGACGATGGAAAAGTCTCCCGGTACAACCGAATTCCCGCCCCGATGAGAAACGTCGCCACGAGAAACAGGATGACTCGCTGTTCCGTGACGGTGAGTGCGAGCCAGTTCTTCAAGCGCTGGAACATTCGGTCCTATGAGAACGCGTCCTTTGCCTTTTCAAAGAAACTCCTGGAATGGCCGTGCCGTTCTTGCTCGTTTGGAGTAATGTGTTCAGAGTCCCCGAGCTCCCTGAGGAGCTCTTTCTCCTTCGGGTTCAGCTTGGCCGGGACCCAAATGCTGACCCTCACGAGCTGGTCACCGCGGCCGTAACCGTTCAAGTGGTGAATCCCCCGATCCCGCATCCGGAGCATCCGGCCTGCGGGCGTACCGGCATCGATGGCCAGTTTTGCCTTGCCGGTGAGGGTCGGAATCTCAATGTCTCCGCCCAAGGCAGCCATGGGAAAGCTGATATTGAGGTCATAGATAATGTCGTCACCGCTGCGCGTGAAGTACTGATGCGGCTGTTCCTCGATCAGAACGATCAAGTCGCCCGCCGGGCCCCCTCGCTGACCCGCGTTTCCTTGTCCCTGCAATGGGATGTAATTGCCATCGGAGACACCGGCCGGGACGTTTACTTTGATCGTCGTCTCACCGGGCACGCGCCCCTCGCCGCGGCAGTTCGAGCATGGGTCCTTGATGGCGCGGCCTTCGCCCCCGCAGGTCGGACAGGTGGTGATGTTCACGAACTGTCCGAACATCGAGCGCGAAACCTGCCGCAGCTCGCCCGTCCCGTTACATTGGGGACACGTCGAGGAGCTTGTCCCCGGTTTCGCTCCCGTGCCCCTGCACACATCGCACGGCTTCTGTTTTCTGACCTTAATTTTCTTCTCGACTCCGGTCGCAATTTCTTCGAGTGTCAGCTGCAGCTTCACTTTGAGGTCAGAACCCGGGATGCCTCGCTGGGTTCTGGAGGATCGCCGGGCCCGGGTTGAGGTCCCGAACATCTCGTCGAAGATGCCTCCGCCGAAGCCGCTCCCAAAAATGTCGCTGAACGTCGAGAAGATGTCGTTGATGTCGTGGAACTCGCGGTAGTTGGTGCCACGCATGCCTTCGTGGCCGAACTGGTCGTATCGGCGGCGTTTCTCGGGATCGCCCAGGACTTCGTACGCCTCCGCCGCTTCCTTGAATTGTTCCTCAGCTCCCTTATTGCCTGGATTGCGATCGGGATGGTACTTGAGAGCCATCTGGCGATACGCTTTCTTGACCTCTTCCTGTGAAGCATTGCGGGAAACGCCCAGTATTTCGTAATAGTCGCGTTTCGTCATAGGGGGGCTAGTTCTCCGGTTTCTTTCCTATCTCGCCTTTCACGTTGACCGGGCTCTCCTTGCCGGTTTGCCCGGCGCTGCCGTCGTCGGGCGGGGACATCGAGACTATGACCTTGGCGTGACGAAGGACGCGTTCATCCAGCATGTATCCTCTCTCTACGACCTCGACAACCGTATGCGGAGGAACGTCGTCACGTGGGATTTGGAGAAGTGCGTCGTGATAGTGAACGTCGAACTCTTTGCCGAGAGAGTCTATCTGCTTGACACCCTGCGTTTCCAGGAATTTCAAGAGCTTCTGATGGATCAGATCGATCCCCTTCACGAACGCCTCCGACTCCCTGCGATCCTTGCTCAGCTTCAACGAGCGTTCGAAGTCGTCGACGATCGGCAAGAGCTCTTCGATGACGTCAGCCTTCGCATACCGTATCACCGAGGTCGATTCGCTTTCGGCCCGTTTCTTGAAGTTATCGAACTCGGCAACCTTTCGAAGCAGAAGGTCTTTGTAATACTCCACCTGCTTCTCGGCTTCTGCCAGTTTCTGAGCCGGATCCTCGCCTGACTGAGCGCCCGGAGTTTCCTCCGGCAGTTGCTCGGGCGGTCTCTGCTCAGCCTCGTTCAATCCTTGTTCCTGTTCTTCCATACGCTGAGAATTCAAGTTTTTCAGTTATCAGAATCACGCTCTCATCATCTTGGCGACCAGTTTGGCAACGTGGTCAACCAGCGGGATCAGCTTGGCATAGTCCATCCTCGTCGGTCCAATGATACCGACCCTCCCGGTGACACCCTCGAGATCGTAGATCGCCGACACAACACTATATTCCTTAGCCTTGGAGTCCTTGTTTTCCTCTCCGATCGTGATGACAAAGCCCTTGTCCAACTCCTCATGCTTTTCGAGCAGATGAACGATGATGTCGTCATTTCCGATGAGCTCGATGACGCTCCGGAAGTTCCTCGGATCGATAAATTCAGGCTGCTCAATGATGTTCTGCGTTCCCGAAATATGAACTTTGTCCCGGTCCTTCATATCATCGAAGAGCTGATCGACCGAGTCGATGAAGAGCCGGATCAGACCGGTCCGTTCATCTTGAACGTCGCGGGTCCGCTCAATGAACGTCTCACGAATTTGGCGGAGTGTCAACCCCGACAATCGCTCGTTCAGCACCCTGCTGATGTGCTCGAGGTACTCACGTTGGATCTCGACCCCCACTTCGAGCATGAGGGTCTTCACAAGTCCGGAGCGGATCGAGATGACGACCAGTAGCTTGGAGGATGCAATCGGGATAAGCTCGAGCTTCTCAAAAACCCCACTGCTGATGTGGGGTGAGGAGACTACACTCAGTTGTTTTGAAATCTTCCCCAACAACTTGGAGGTCTCACGCAGCAAGGAATCCGGGTCCGCCATCGTGGCAAGCTGCTGCTGGATCTCGACTTTCTCTTTTTCGGTGAGCTCTTGCATCTCCATCAGGAAATCGATGTAGTAGCGATACCCAAGGTCTGTCGGCATTCGACCGGCGGACGTGTGCGGGTGCGAAAGGTAGCCGAGCTCCTCCAGGTCCGCCATGACGTTGCGGATCGTGGCGGGACTGAGCTGTGACTCAAAGTGTCTGGAGATGTAGCGAGATCCCACGGGGACGGCCGTCTGGATGAAGTTGTAGACAACGTGCCGCAGGATGTCGCGCTCCCGGTCGTTCAAGCCTTCGGTTTTTCCTGGGTTGATCATCTCGAAAAACACCTGATTTTCCGCTTAAAAGTAACACTTTTTGGATAGGTTGTCAAGGAAGCAGTTCTTGTGCAATCCACGGTCGATGGACAGGCTCCTGTATCAATCACCTCACACCTTTCGAACGCTGAAACGTTAAGCGAGCCACTCCCCGAGAAAGCGCAGAACTCTCTCGAAGTGGTCGCGTGACTGCACGGACTCTGGTTGGAAAGACGCCGACATCTCTCTTCGAAGCGAAGACGGTTGGAGCGAATCCACATGCGAACCTGTTTGAGTGCTGATCCGACGATTCCTACCAGGTGCCGGGAATCGAGTTGCATCGCCGTTCATTTCTTGCTATCTTCCTTCCCGCAGAAAGCGTTTCCCCCCAGAAGGGTGAGAGGAATTCGTTGGTAGCAAAGCTTGGTCTTGAAAACGGAACCGTCTTCACTGGAGAAAGCTTCGGAGCCTCCGCTGAAGTCACCGGTGAAGTCGTTTTCAATACGAGCATGACAGGATATCAAGAGATACTCACCGATCCGTCCTACGCCGGCCAGATTGTGACGATGACATACCCGCTCATCGGCAATTATGGCATCAATCTTCAGGATCTCGAATCGACGAAGCCTCAGGTCGCCGGCTTCGTGGTGAAGGAGTATTTTGACTTCTACAGCAATTTCCGCGCAACAGGAAGTCTCGGAGATTGGCTCACGAAGCACGCCATCGTCGCGGTGCAGGGGATCGACACCCGTATGCTCACCAAAATGATCCGGACCGTCGGTGCGATGCGCGGAATCATCTCCACCCTGGACCTCGACGACGAGAGCCTGATCCAAAAGGCGAGGCAGTCCCCTGAGATGAACGGCCTGGACCTCGCGAAAGTTGTGACTACATCGACCCCGTACGAGTGGGATGAAGTCGACCGGACGCCGTTCGCCGTGAGGCCCAGCCTGAAATCAGACCTCAACGCCAAGCGATGGAAGGTTGTGGTGTACGATTATGGAGTGAAACTGAACATCTTGAAACGCCTCACCTCGTATGGCTGCAAATTGACGGTGGTGCCTGCGTCGTTTCCGGCCGAACGGGTGCTCGAGATGGACCCGGACGGTATCTTCCTTTCGAACGGTCCCGGGGATCCGGCGGCGGTCGGGTACGGGATGCAAAACATCAAGAAACTCATTGGAAAGAAGGCGATCTTCGGCATTTGTCTCGGCCATCAATTGCTGGGACGTGCGCTTGGGGGGAGGACCTTCAAGCTGAAATTTGGACACCGGGGGGCAAACCACCCGGTCAAGAACCTGCTGACGAGCGAAATCGAGATCACCTCCCAAAACCACGGGTTTGCCGTCGATCCCAAGTCGCTCGATCCCAAGGTGATTGAGATTACCCACGTCAACCTCAACGATGGCACGAATGAGGGACTGCGCCATCGGGAGCTACCGATCTTCAGCGTCCAGTATCACCCCGAGGCATCGCCCGGACCTCACGACAGCGACTATCTCTTCGCTCAGTTCATCGAGCTGATGGAACGAGAGCAGGTGGCCGTCGCCAAATAGAAAACCCTCCGGGCGGAGGGTTTTCTCACGGCCTTCTGCCTCCCGTGCAACTCCTCTTCACTTCAACTTTCCGTATTTCTTCAAGAGCTCTTTCACCCTCTCGATCGGCAGCGCCGGGATCTCGAGCCCATGATAGCCCTTAACGGTTGTCGCTTTCAAAAGCGAGTTGTAAATCGATTCCTCGGTGGCCTCGACAACGGCCTGAAACAAGGGCGACAGGTCATCCTCACTCAATCGCGGAACCTGCTGTATCTTGTCAGCGTCGGCGCGAAGACGGACCTCCTCGGCTGTCGAGAAAGCGATGACGTAGTCACCACTGCCGTTGCTCATCGACGAGCCCGTTCTGCCGAGCGCGAGCGTCGCACGTTTCGCCACTCGTTTCAACTGGTGGCTGTTCAACGGTGCGTTGGTGGCGACGACCATCATGCAGGAGCCGTCACCGGGATACCTGAGCTGATTGCGAAAGCTGTATTCTCCGAGCTCCCTGCCGACGGGGACGCCAGCCATGTCCAGCACGCCACCGTAGTTGGTCTGCACCAGCACTCCGACGGAGAATCCTCCGAGTGAGGGTGGCAGCACTCTGGAGCTCGTTCCGATCCCTCCTTTCCATCCGAAACAGATCGTGCCTGCACCTGCACCGACGCTGCCCTCCGCAAGAGGGCCGGAGGTTGCGGATCGGATCGCCTCGGCGGCGTGCTCACGTTTGACGTGTCTCCCGCGAATGTCGTTCAGTCCGCCATCATTCGTCTCGCCCACGACTGGGTTGATTGATCGGACGCGCTCATTGCCCGGCAGGGCCAGCATATAGTCGACAATTCCGTCTGCGACGTCCCACACACTGAGGGTGTTCGTGAGCAGGATCGGCGTTTCAATCTGTCCCAGCTCCTCCACTTGTGTAACGCCCAGCAGTTTGCCGAACCCGTTGCCGACGAAGATCGCCGCCGGCACTTTCTCCCGGAACAGGTTTCCCCCGTGCGGGAGTATGGCCGTGACGCCCGTGCGCACGTCCTCGCCTTGGTTGAGCGTGACCTGACCCACTTGCACGCCCGGGACGTCGGTGATTGCGTTCAGCTTGCCGCTTCGAAAGATGCCGATCTCCACGCCGAGATCGCGCAGGCGAGGGCGATCGTCTGATTGTGCATTGGTCAGGGCGGGAACGGTGAGGAGCGCAGCAAGAAAGAGCGGAACCTGTTTCATAGCGAGACTCCCTTTCGTGCGGTTGAGCCGGGAGCGAAGAGCTACGGCTCGAGCGCGATGTTGTACGTGGTGAGGAAATTCATGAAGTCCGAGATTTCAACCATATCTTTTCCGATGTACCGGATCGAATGCGAGGCCGTTCGCTGGACGATCTTCAGGTACGACAGGACCTCCGCCGGTCGGTAGCTTTTGAAGCTCACGTCGAGCGTCACCGGACCCGTGATTCGGTACGGCTTGAAGTCATGGAGCCGCTGGAGCGCTGCCTTCACCTTCTGTCCGATCAGCTCGCACGAAGCCTCCGGGGTCAGCGTGTTGGCGGAGTGAAATCCCAGGTTCTTCTTCGTCTCGGCAGACTCGATGGTGCCGATCTGCGAGCATACCTCCCGGATGGCCGCGTCGTCACCGGATATCATGACGACCGGTACGCCACATTGGCCCGCGACGGCCGCGTTCCATGCCGCCTCGGTCATCTCCTGCCCGTTGAGTGCAACACGCGTGAGCCGCGCGCTGGAAAACGTGTGGGCTCGGATGCCGATGGGGTTGTGTGTCGAGGCGTGGTAGCCGATGAACACTGCCGCATCGAACGTGCTGTCGATGCCGGCCATCATCGAGAGGTGGCGGGGCCAGGAGCGAATGACGCGCACATCGTTCGGGAACATCTCGATCAACAGGTTCTCCCCGTTTCCATGCGAGTCGCTCACGAGGATTTCGGTGGCTCCGGCTTCCTTTGCGGCGTTGACGGCAGCAAGAGCCTCGCGGGTCATGTACTCACGAAATTTCTGGTATTCAAAACCGCTCGGGCTGAGCAGAACGATGGTGAAGGGATCGTTCAGTTGGTGGCCTGCAGTTGCTTCGCTCTCTGCTCGACCTGTGACCAGACGCGCAGCAAATTGCCACCGCAGACCTTCTGGATATCCTTGTCGGAATATCCGCGTTTCAAGAGCTCCTGGATCAGATTCGGATACTGGGAGACGTCCTTTAGTCCGATGGGCAGCGTCGGTCCGACACCCTCAAAATCCGATCCGATGCCGACGTAATCCACGCCGACGAGCTTCGCGACGTGATCGATATGATCGGCGACCTGCGCGACGGTGGCAAAGGGGATGGCATGTTCAGCCTGGTATCTCTTGATGTACTCCTGTGCCTCCGGATCGCTGAATCTTAGGTTCTTGCTGCGAAAATAGGCCGAGATCTCTTTTCTCGCTTCGTCCTCCCGTTCTCGATAGTCGGAGCTGAGGAAGGATGACCCGAAGGCGATCTGGATGACCCCGCCGTTCTTGGCAAGAAGTTTGATCATGTCGTCCGACATGTTACGCTCGAAGCCCGGCGTGAAGAAACGGCAGGAGGAGTGAGAGGCGATAACGGGTGATGTGGTGACGTTCATGACTTCATAGAAAGCGTCGTCCGAGATATGCGACACATCCACCATAATGCCGACGCGATTCATCTCCGCGACGAGCCGGCGGCCGAAGAAGCTCAGCCCCTTCCAGACATGCGTCGAGTCGTAGGAGGAATCCGAGATGTGGTTATGCAACGCGTGCGCCAGCGTGATATAACGGATCCCGCGGTCAAAGAAATACTTGACGTTGTCGAGGTTATGCTCGATCGGCGAGCCGTTCTCCATGCCCATGCAGAGGGAGATTCTTCCTTTTTTGAACTGGGCGATAACATCGGCAGGGGATCGGGCGATCGCGAATTTTGACGGCCAATCCTTGACGAACTTCTCGACCATATCGATCAGCGTGTCTGCGAGTTCCTTTGAGCCTCCCCGGGCTTCGAGCTCGCTTGGAACATAGATGGACATGAAGGGTGCATTCAATCCCCCTTCCTTGGCGCGGACGTAGTCGAAGTCTCCATCCTGTGTCCGTTGGGAAATGTCCTCCCAATGCATTTTTAGGCGATACGGGATATCGATATGGGTGTCGACGATAATGAACTGCTGTGCGAGCTTCTGAGCTTTCGCTTGCAGCGCACCCTCTTGTGCTGATTGCTGAGCGAGGGCTGGAAGGGTGAACAGGAACAGGATGAGGAGGGGAAGTGGACGAATGAGTTTACGCATCACGATGCCTCACGATAATGGTGGATGTGGTGACGGGTTGATTTCTTGGAAAGGAGAATAGCCCATTTGTCGGAAAGATGCAAGACCCTTTTGACCTTCCGAAGGGTCCGCTTGCCCGTGTTGAGACCTTCGGAAGGTTCCCACACAATGAGCGGCATCCTGGAGGTCCCTGGAAAAAGAATCGGCACGTCTGTTACTGGACGTGCCGACTGGATTAACGCCAGAAAGCTCCCTATTTCTTTGGTGTGCTGTTTCCGCCTTTTTGGGGGACGCCCGAGCCACCTTGAGGAGGACGTGGTGCGCTTTGGTTGTTCACCACAGGCCTATAACCTTTCTCAAGAGGCTGGTGGCCTTCGGATATTGGTATCTTAGCTTCGTTGCGGTTGGTCTTCTCGTCATTGCTCATATTGTCCTCCTCAGTCTGTCCAATTACTAAGAGGCAAACGAGTTTTCTCCAAAGCGCCCACCAATTCTTCTACCATCGCTCAGATGAACAATGATCCAATAAGGTTGTTTTTTTGAAAAAACGAAATCCCATGGCTTCGATATTGGATGAACTGTGTATTTCTGGAGAAACTTCAATTTCAACAATACCTTACTCCGCTCGTCTTGTTTTAAACAATCGGCGTACCTGGCCGCTTGTAAGCTCGCGTGGGGGTACGCCGTGTTCACGACTTTGGTGCTCAGATGATGCCGCCATTGAGCATCCATTTCAGTTTCACTCTTACGTTACAATCACCCGCTCGTCGCTTCGACCCGCCATAGAGCGGCGGGATGTCGCTACTTCAGGAACATCCTGACGTTGCTCCACATTGCAGGCACTTGTAGCAGCTGCCGCTGCGGATCATGATGCTGCCGCATTCGTAGCATGGCGGGGCATCGGCCTGGGTCTGGAATACGACCTTCTCGCTCCGCTCAAGGGCCGAAGAGGCTCTCGATGCTGACGCTTCTGAGCGGGATTTCGGTGGCGCACCGATGTCGCCATACGCTGTTGTAGACGGCGCTGAGGAAGGAGCATCCTCCTTCGGCAAAAACTTCAGTCCGAGCCACCGGAAGATGTAGTCGCTGATGGACTTCGCAATCGGCACCTCGGGATTATTGGTGAATCCCGAAGGTTCGTACCGAGCGTGGCTGAACTTGTCCACCAGCACCTTGAGCGGAACCCCGTACTGCAGGGCGATCGATATCGAGGTCGCAAAGGAGTCCATCAGACCCGAGATCGTGGAGCCCTCTTTTGACATCGTGATGAAGACTTCGCCCGGCATCCTGTCCTCGAACATCCCGACGGTGATGTAACCCTCGTGCCCGGCGATGCTGAACTTGTGCGTGATCGACTGGCGCTCATCGGGAAGGCGCCGGCGGGCCGGATGTGTCTTTGCCTGTTTCTTGCCGTCGATCGACGTGCTCACCGGCTGGGTCCGTTTGCAGCCATCCCGGTATACCGCAATAGCTTTCAGGCCGAGTCTCCAGGCCTCCAAGTAGGCCTGCTGGATATCCTCCGCAGTCACTTCAGTCGGCATGTTGACCGTCTTCGAGATGGCACCGGAGAGAAACGGCTGAACCGCTGCCATCATCTTGATGTGACCCATATAGTGAATGGAACGCTGGCCGTTCGCGGGCTTGAAAGCGCAGTCGAAGACAGAGAGATGTTTCTCGTTCAGGTGCGGCGCGCCCTCGATCGTCTCGTTCTTATCGATGTAGGCGATGATGTGCTCGATCTGCTCGTCGTCATAGCCGAGTTTCTTCAGGGCCTCGGGGACCGTCTGATTGACGATCTTCATCAATCCGCCGCCGACGAGCTTCTTGTATTTGACCAGCGCGATATCGGGCTCAACCCCGGTCGTGTCACAATCCATCATGAATCCAATGGTGCCGGTCGGAGCAAGCACGGTGGTCTGCGAGTTGCGGATGCCGTGCTGCTTGCCCAGCCGGACGACTTCCTTCCAGGCATCATTGGAGGCCTGCCAAAGGTCTGCCGGGACGAGGTCGCGGTCGATCCGCTCCGCATGGATGCCGTGCTTCTGCATGACGTTCAGCATCGGCTCACGGTTGATCGCAAAGCCTTTGAACGGTCCCTTCTCCTTAGCGACTTGAGCCGATTGTCGGTAGGCCTCGCCGCACATCAAAGACGTAATCGCAGCCGCGTACGCACGGCCTTCTTCGGTGTCGTAAGCGAGTCCGCGCGCCATCAAGAGGGCGCCGAGATTGGCGTATCCGAGGCCAAGCGGGCGATAGTCGTAGCTGTTTTGAGCGATGGCATGTGTCGGGTAGCTCGCATTGTCAACTTCGATCTCCATCGCGGTGATCGTGACTTGAACCGCGCGTTGGAACGCCTGCGTATCGAATTCGCCATCCTCCCGCCGGAACTTCATAAGGTTGAGTGATGCGAGGTTGCACGCAGTATCATCGAGGAACATGTACTCGCTGCACGGATTTGAGGCATTGATCGGAGCCGTGTTGGGGCACGTGTGCCAACTGTTGATTGTCGAATGGTACTGCATCCCCGGGTCGCCACAGACCCAGGCTGCTTCGGAGATTTGCCGCATCATGTCGCGGGCACGGTACTTCTCAACGGGCTTGCCGGTGGTGACCGCTTTCGTTGCCCACTCCTTGTCTTCGTGGATCGCCTTCATGAACTCATCGGTGACTCGCACGGAGTGGTTCGCGTTCTGGTACGCAATGGAATCATAGGCGCCGCCGGGCATATTGAACCCGCCGTCGTACCCCGCGTCGATGAGCGCCCACGCCTTCTTCTCCTCATCCGCCTTGCAATTGATGAAGTCGATGATGTCGGGATGATCAGCATTCAGGATCACCATCTTCGCAGCCCGGCGCGTCTTGCCGCCCGACTTGATGACACCGGCGAACGCGTCATAGCCTCTCATGAACGAGACCGGACCCGATGCTGTCCCGCCACCCCGCAATGCTTCCTTGGAGGATCGGAGCGTTGAGAGGTTTGAGCCGGTGCCTGATCCCCACTTGAATAACATCCCCTCCGTCCTCGCGAGGGTCAGAATCGAGTCCATCGAATCCTGAACCGAGTTGATGAAGCACGCGGAGCACTGAGGGTGCTCCTCGTTGCCCACGTTGAACCAGACAGGGCTGTTGAACGACATATACTGGTTGACCAGGAGGTACGCAAGCTCATCGTAGAAGATGTCAGCGTCTTCCTGCGCGGCAAAGTAGCCGGATTCAAGGCCCCAGGTGTACATCGTGCGCGCGACGCGCTCGATCAACTGCCGGACGCTGTGCTCGCGGTCCGGTTTCCCGAGCGTTCCGTGGAAGTACTTGGAGACCACGACGTTCGTTGCTGTCATCGACCACGACTTGGGGATTTCCACATCCTTCTGCTCGAAAATCTTCTCCCCCGTCTCGTTTGTGATGACCGCAGTACGAAGCTCCCATTCAATCTGATCGAACGGATGGACCCCGGGTTCCGTGAAGTATCGCTCGAATTTCAGTCCGCGTGGCTCGGCGGACTCGCCCGCGCCCTCGGCTTCTACCGGAGTCGGCGTCGTAACCTTCTCAAGCATATCGCTCTCCTTAGCTGTACGCAATGGTTTAGAAATGGCTGTAGACTAAACTCTGAAGAAATACCATCCGCTGGCAGGCTGGCGCCTGCCACAGATAGACAATTGTCAAAGTGTTAAGCGGGTAGACCCCTCTCGATCGGTGTGAACGCCTGCTGGAGCTAGCGTTGCACCCCTGAAGCACAGCGAGGCGTCCTCGGGGAAAAAAAGAAAACTCAATTTCCAACGGCGCAACTGGGTGTCAATATAAGCGCTTGCAGGAGCTTTGTCAAGTTAAAATTTAGAGGATAACAACTACGGATGTAATTTAACTTGACATAACTTTCACGAAAAGCGCGTCGCCGAAAAAACCCTCGAGGATTCGGTCGGCGACGTTTTTGTCGTGTCGACTCATTGTTCCGCAGCAAACTCACCTCACTCAGCATCAAGATTCTCTTCGCAGGATGTGATCGCGCGCGACTTCCAGCGCACGAGCGTTGACAATTGAGCCGGCCTCGACTTTCTTTCTCCTTGCATCTCGTGGAAGCGTTCGTTTAATTTGTCCAGTTTTCCTGCCAGCCGGTCACCAACCCAGGAGCTCACGTATGTCAGTTGCTGTTGACTTTTCGACAATACCAGAAATGTTCGACAGAATCACGAAGAAGTACGCCAACGAGCAGCGGCCGATGCTAAGGCATAAGATCGACAAGCGCTATCGAGACATCTCTTTCACCGAGTATCGCAGAAAGGTTGAGCTCTTTACTCTTGGCCTTGCATCTCTGGGGGTGATGAAAGAGGACAAAGTTGCGATCATCTCCGAGAATCGACCTGAGTGGATCATCGCCGACATGGGAGTCGTCACGCTCGGAGCAATTGATGTTCCAATCTATCCGACACTGACTCCTAAACAGATCGAGTTCATATTCAAGGACGCCGGCGTGAAGCTCGTGGTCGTCTCCAACTCCCTTCAGCTGGGAAAGGTGTTGAAGATAAAGGGTGAAGTGAAGACGCTGCGGAATATCATTCTCATGAATGAGAAAACCGAGTCGGGGAATGGTGGAATCTTCAGCTACGCGGAAGTCTATGCGAAGGGGGAGGAGTTCGAAAAACTCCATCCGACCTACTTCCGAGAACTACTCTCGAAAGCCAGGCCGGATGACCTTTTGACGATTATCTACACGTCCGGGACAACGGGAAATCCGAAGGGGGTCATGCTCACCCACCACAACCTCGTCACCAACATCAAATCCTCCGCGGACGTCATCCCGTTCACCTATCAAGACACGCTTCTCTCGTTCCTCCCTCTTTGCCATTCCTTCGAGAGGATGGCAGGTTATTACACAGCCCTGGCGTGCGGCGCGACGGTTGCGTATGCTGAAAGCGCTGAGACGGTTCGGGACAACCTGCTCGAAGTGCATCCGACCGTCGTGACAACTGTGCCGAGGCTCTTCGAGAGGATCTACGGCCGAATCATGAAACAGATTGACAGCAGCCCGGCCCCGCGGCAGAAGATCTTTCACTGGGCAGTGAGTGTTGGGAGAGAGTATGCGAAGGCCAGGAAGACGGGGAACGTTTCACCGCTCTTGAAAATGCAACACATTCTTGCTGAGCGGCTTGTGTTCTCGAAGCTTCAACAGAGGACTGGCGGCTGCATTCGGTTCTTTGTGTCGGGCGGCGCTGCCCTTGCGAAGGAACTGGGCGAGTTTTTCGAGGCCGTGGGGATTATCATCATCGAAGGATACGGATTGACCGAGACTTCACCTGTGCTGTCGGCTAATCGTATCGATGATTACAGGTTCGGGACTGTCGGCAAGCCAATTCCGGGGGTGGAGATCAAGATCGCCGACGACGGTGAGATCCTTGCCAAAGGACCGAACATCATGAAAGGATACTACAACAACCCGCAAGCGACGGCTGAGGTGATCGACAGGGATGGCTGGTTCCATACGGGCGACGTGGGGATGTTCGATCCCCAGGGCCACCTCATGATCACCGATCGTAAGAAGCATCTCTTCGTCAGCTCGGGAGGGAAGAACATTGCGCCTCAGCCGATCGAAAACCTGTTCCTCCAGAGCAAGTACATCGACCAATTCGTGCTCATCGGTGACGGGAAGATGTTCCTGACCGCGCTGATCGTGCCTGAGTTTGAGATCCTGAAGGACTATGCAACCAGTCTTGGGATCTCCTTCTCAAAGGATAGCGATCTGACTCACCTCGAGGATATCCGTAAGCTTTATAAGAAGGAGATCCAGGCTCTGCAAAAAGACCTTCCGACATACGAGCGGGTCCGTCGGTTCGAGCTTCTTCCCGAGCAGCTTACAGTCGAGAACGGCGAGATCACCCCGACGCTGAAGGTCAAGCGGTGGGTTGTGGAAAGCAAGTATGCCGCGTTGATCGACAGGATGTACGAGAGCGTAACGTAGCGCGGAGGTGCTCGATCCGGCGTGATCGATCCGATGGCGGAGTAGGAGAGGGCAAGTAATGATACTTGCCCTTTGTCGTGTACGCGCTATTTCTCACTTTGTGGGATTTCGGATGGTCGGAAGCGGACGGATTTCCGGAGCACGATACGGTCGCTGACGACCCAAGCGTCCGGGAATCCCTTGTCCGCCAAGGAGGCGAGTTTCTGATTTGCTTCGACCCTTGTCTGAAAATCGCCCAACCGTACCTTGTAGAGCGGAGGGTCAAAGACGACGTAGATGGAATCTTCGGTCACCCTCTGTGCCGCGGCCATCTTCATGGCATTCGCCTCATCGATGTGGGCTGTTGCAAAAATCTGAATCCGAAATCCATGAGCAAATTCGGATTCGACGACGAGGCTGTCCTCTTCATTCCTTGCGGCGCCCTTCTCTTTGCTGATCTCATGTGTTCTCTGCACTTCCCTGATCTCTTGATCGTAGAGTGAGGGGTTGAACGTCTTCTCGAAGGTCGAGAGCGGAGCCTTTTGTTCTCGCTCACCTGCGCTCGGTGCCGCTTCCTCCTTTTTCAGGGACTCCTCAGATGACCGGCAGCCTCCGAGCAGGATGAGACCAGCGCAGATGATTGCAGCAACGCTTCGAGAGTTCATTTTGAAACGTAGTTAATCCAAGCGTCGGGATAGTCTTGGGGAAACTGCTTGATCATGGACTTCCTCAACGAGTCGGCTTGAAAACGGGTGTCAAATTTTCCCACGCTGATGCGGTAGAGCTTGTCGAAGGGTTCGAAGGAGTTGAAGATCGGGAGGTCGGTGAATCGTTCCTTGGCCAGCTTCTGTGCCTGCAGCGCATGTTTCGTTCGCGCGAAGGCACCAATCTGAACCGTGTACGCAGGATTGGCGGGGCGTTGGATCGGTTTGATGGCCCGCGAAGAGAACTTCGATCTCCTCACGATGGAGGCTGTGACAGTGTCTTGCTTCGAGGTGAACCTTCCGCGTTTGCTCCGAAGAGAATCTGCTCGCGCAAGTGAATCGGCCTGCGCTAGGAGGCGGGCGGAGTCCGCCCCCGCCTGGGTTGACAACGGAGCTTCGGCGCGCTTGCCAGTTCCTGTCTCCTCCGAGGAAACGCATGCGCTCAGCAGGAACATGAGCGCGAGAGAAGGTGCCGCGAACGGGAGCACTTGGTTCGTCATCTGTTTTCTCATGAGGTTGACGGCAGAGGGCCCTTTCCGCCCGTCACGATCTGGACGCTCGCACTCGTGCCGAGACGGGTCGCCCCGCTCGCGACGAGGGCACGAGCATCCTCAGAGCTCCGGATACCGCCAGACGCCTTTACGCCCATCGATGATCCGACTGCTCTTCGCATCAAAACCACATCCTCCACGGTCGCTCCCCCCTTCGCGAATCCTGTGGACGTTTTCACAAAATCCGCACCGGCCTGCTTCGCAAGCCCACACGCCCGGATCTTCTCGTCGTCCGTGAGAAGGACGGTTTCTATGATGACTTTCGTGAGGACGCCGGATTGCTTGGCGATGTTCACCACGGAGCGTATGTCATTCTCGACGTAGCTCTCCTCTCCTGATTTCAGCATGCCGATGTTGATGACCATATCAACTTCCTGCGCGCCGTCGCGGATAGCCCGCTTTGCCTCGAAGACCTTCGCTTCCGTCGATGTAGCGCCCAGAGGAAAGCCGATCACCGTGCACACCTTCGCGCTCGCCGAGCGGAGCCGCTCAGCGCACAGCTTGACGTAACACGGATTGACACAGACGCTGGCAAACCCATACCGCTTCGCTTCATCGCAGAGCCGTTCAATCTGGCTTCGCGTAGCGTCAGGTTTCAGGAGGGTGTGGTCGATCATCCGCGCCAGCGTGATATCGAATGAAGATGGAGGCGTTCCAGAGCTCGCTCGCGGAATAGCCTTTTCATCCTTCGATATCGATTCCTTGTTCATGAGTTGCCCGTGCGTCCGGAACTCGTCAAACAAATATACGAGAAAAATGAAGAGTTACAAGTGTTGACCGGACGCTCCTCCCGTCGTCGTGCTCTCAAGGTCTCAGGTGCCCCTCACGTTCCCGACGAACCGGTGAACGAGGAAGCTGACTGTATTCCGGAAGAGACCTCGGGAATGATCCCCATTCTCGCGTAGATGGGGTGCACAAGTTTTCTCAAAGCCGGCAAACGACTCGTGAAGACTGCTGACGCGATGATGCAGACCAATCCACCCAGGAACAGGGTTTCCGGCACTCCGACCCTGCTTGCGAGCGTGCCCGCAATCAAGCTTCCAAACGGCATCATCCCCTGAAAAGCCATCGTGTACATGCTCATGATCCGACCACGCTTGTCGTCCTCGACGATCGTCTGCAGGATCGTATTGCTGGATGCCATCTGAACCATCATACCGAACCCGACGAAGACAAGCACGATGAGCGACAGCCAGAACACGTGTACCAGCGAGAAGACGACCAGTCCCGCGCCGAACAGCCCCGATGCGCGCGCTATCCATTTTCCCAACCCGACAACCGTGTGGCGTGACGCCAGGAAAAGGGCCCCCGAGAGAGCACCGATCCCGACAGCTCCCATCAGGAAACCGAATGTATTCGAATCGCCGTGAAGGATGCTTCGAGCGTAGACAGGCATGAGGATCGTGTAGCCGAAACCGAGAAGGCTTACGAGCGCGAGGAGAAGGAGCACATCGCGGATGGGTTCAAATCCGAACGCGTAGCGGAATCCTTCGTTCAGACCTTGCATGACACTCCGCGGTGCCGACGCCTTTGGCCGGGGGGCTATGTGCATGGCAAGAAGGGCGACGAGCACGGCGATGAAGGTGATCGCGTTGATCAGGAAGCAGACGGCCTCACCGAATGCCGCGATCATCGCTCCCGCGATCGCCGGTCCAATCAGCCGAGCGCCATTGAAGAGGGAGGAGTTCAACGCGATCGCGTTCGCCAAATCCTCTTTCGTTTCAACCATCTCCGACAAGAACGACTGGCGGATGGGAATATCGAATGCGTTGATGAGCCCCATGCAGAAGCTCAGCACGATGATCTGCCAGATGGTGATGACGCCCGTCAGGGTCAGGACCGCGAGAATCGTCGCCTGAATCATAGCGCACGTCTGCGTCATGATGACTCCCCGATGACGGTTCCATCGGTCGGCGAAAACGCCACTGAAGGGTGCGACGATGAGCGGTGGGATCTGGCCGGCGAAGCCAACCACGCCGAGCATGAAGGCGGAGTCGGTCATCCTGTACACGAGCCAACTCAGGGCGATCGTCTGCATCCACGTTCCGATCAGGGAGACGCCCTGACCGACGAAGAACAGGCGGAAGTTTCGGTGCCTGAGAGCCCGGAGAACGAGTTTGAGTCGGCTTGATGCGGGTGGAGCGTCCGGCGCATTTGCCATGTGTCTATGCTGCTCTCATCCGTACAACGGCCCGAAGTTCTTGCACGCTCTGAAGTCGGCTCCTTCGAGATCCTGAGCGCCGAACGCCGTCCACGCGCTGGGGCGGAAAATTCTCTCCTCTGGCACGTTGTGCATGCACACCGGGATCCGCAGGATCGAGGCGAGCGTGAGCAGCTCGCTGCCGATGTGCCCGTAACTCGTCACGCAATGATTCGCTCCCCAGTTGTTCATCACGGTGTAGACGTCCCTGAAGGGCCCTTGACCGTTCACCCTCGGGGCGAACCACGTGGTGGGCCAGGCAGGATCGGTACGCTCCTCCAGGATTCGATCAACTTTCTCCGGCAATCCCACGGTAGATCCCTCGGAGATCTGCAGAACGGGCCCCAGACCCTTCACAAGATTGATTCTGAACATCGTCGCGGGCATGCCTCCGCGTGTCAGAAAACCGGAGGAAAACCCGCCCCCTCTGAAATATCCGAGGTTGGCCGGATACCATCCTGTGGCGTCCAAGCATTTCTTCACCTCCTGGGCCGTGATGTCCCAGAAGGGTTTCATCGCGGGCTTGCCGTTCAGGCTCTGCTGGCCGGACCCGTCAAGTGCCGCCGCGCCGGAGTTGGTCAAGTGCAGCATGCCGTTGGCAGCTGCTCCGGTCAATTTGTGTCCGGTGACTCGCTTCACGGCTTCGGGGCTCCAGTAAGTTCTGACATCCGCGAAGATCTGGGCGGCGGAAGTCAGAAGATGGCCGAAGAGCATGCCGATGCCATTCAGCGAGTCGTTCTCGGTGGCGACGACAATGGGCTCGCGGATCCCATTCCAGTCGAACGATGAGTTCAGGATGGCCTCCAGGAAGTCGCCGTTCGGATAATGATCCGTCCACTGGCGCTGCCCTTGAAAGCCGCCCGCGATCGCATTGTGCCCGAGCGCTTCTTCGCCGTAACCCAGGTTCGCAAGCTCCGGGTTGCCCAGCATCAGATCGCGAGCGATGAGCGCCATCTTCACGACAGTTTCCCAGTCCTTATCCTTTTCCGCGCGGCCCTTTTGCAGTTTTGGAGGATTGAAGTCCTTCCCTTCCCTGCAACTCGCCTTGACCCATTGCAGCGCCTTCTTGAACTCCTTCGCGTCGTAGATCCCTTCCTCCATCCTGCGTGTGAACTCGCTCATGTCGACGCTCTCCACGCGCATACCGAGGTACTGCTCGAAAAGGGAATGGTCGACAATGGAGCCTGCAATGCCCATCGAGACGCCCCCCATCGCGAGGTACGATTTTCCACGCATAGTCGCGGCGGCAAGTCCCGCCTTGGCGAACTGCAAGACCTTCCAGCGAACGTCCTCTGGAATTCTCGAATCCCCGGCGTCCTGCACGTCGCGGCCGTAGATGCCAAATGCCGGCAAACCCTTCTGGTTGTGGGCAGCTAGGTTTGCCGCGAGGTAGACGGCCCCCGGCCGTTCCGTGCCGTTGAACCCCCAAATCGCTTTCGGGATGTATGGATGCATATCCATCGTCTCTGCACCGTAGCACCAGCAAGGCGTGACTGTGAGCGAGAGGCCAACGCCGGCACGGGAGAATTTCTCGTCAGTTTGCGCGGCCTCCGCGACGCCCCCGATGCAGGTGTCGGCGATGACGCACTCGACGGGGGCGCCGTTTGGGTGACGCAGGTTGTCGCTCAACAGCTTGGCGACAGACTTCGCCATCGACATCGTGGCCTTTTCCAGCGACTCTCGGACGCCCTTACGGCGTCCGTCAATCGCGGGACGTATGCCGATCTTCGGGAGAGTTCCGATAAGACGATTCCTGTATGCGGTCTTCGTGGCCTTTGCCATAGATGTATCTCCCCGTTGGCGCTGCAGGAGGAACGTTTAGCGTTGTGAATGGTGTAGAACAAGAAAGAGAGGCGATAAACATTAGCAGAATATGGCTTGAATGTCAAGGTGCTCTGAGCGCGTGCGCCAGAAAGGGTGCGATGATTCTCCCCTCGGCGAACGCCATCTTTTCATCGCTGCCGCGACCTCTCCACGATTGCGGTTTCATACGACCGCAAACGCGCGAACCGGAAAGCTTCCGAACTTCCTGATTTTGACCGGCACTGCAAAAAACCTGAAACCCGAGTCGGGGACGGAACCAAGATTGCAGAGATGCTCTCCAATCGGGATCCCTGCGCCCATCATGATGAGCAGGATCTCAACCATAGCAGCCTCCCCTGAGGAATGCAGAGAGACGAACGGCTTGCGCGACCGGACGGTCCCCTCTTCTGGATCGAATGCCACGTCGATTCATACGCGTCCGTGAGATGATTTTGAGGGAAGGGAGAGATTGGAAAGCAGCAGGATGATGAGCCCCGCGAGGATGGTCAAAGTCGATGATAACTCCCCCCTTCAGCAATCGATCGATGAGGTTGCTCATGCCGCCGAGCACCAGGGACAGAGAGATGATGCTGGCCGGTGTGAGACGACCGCTGGCGATCGTGAACGTGAGGATACCGAGGAGGGCACAGCCGGCAAAGACCGTGAAGAGCCAGAAACGGACTCCTGCTGGAAGCTCAGCGCCCAAGCCCAGCATCGCGCCGTGGTTCTCGGAGTACTCGAGATGTACCACGTCGCCGAGTAACTCCACAGGTTTGTCAACGGCCAGCGTTCGTCCCGCGATGGTTTTCGTGGTCTGATCGCAGCCGATGCAAAGGAAGATTACAAGCGAGACCAGGACGATCCGTTTGTCGGTTTTCATCGCTTTCTCTCTGATTCGATGATCATCACCGGCGTGAGCCTTCTGAGCGGTTCATCCCCTTTGTAGGTGACTCGCTCAAGAAACAATCCGGAAGGAGGTGCCGTAAGCTTCGCCGGAACATCAGACACACTGGTGAGATACCCCTGCAGATCGTTCACCGACAGTTTTCCTCGTCCGATCTCCACGATCACGCCGACGATCTGGCGAACCATTTTCCAGAGGAAGTGTGAGCCAACGATCCGTATCAGGATCAGATGCCCGCATTCCTCTATCTGAACCGTCTCGACCTCGACCTTTGTTGACATCTCCTCCTGGTCGTCCGCCGTGAAGGATTGGAGGTTTTTCATCCCGACAAACATCCCTCCGGCTTTCTTCATCGCGTTCATGTCGAGCTCATCCTTGATCCACCACACGTATCGTTTTCCCAAGGCCGTTCTTCTCCTCGAAATCTGATACAGGTAGCTCCTCGAGACGGCATCGTGCCGCGCGTGGAATCGCGGCGGAGCTTTTTCAACCTCCAGGACGTTGATGTCTGCCGGCAGCTCATCGTTGATCTTCCGCTTCAGGATCTCCGGCGCCAACATGGTCTTGGCTTCGAGGTGGGCCACCTGCTGCAGCGCGTGGACGCCGGCGTCTGTTCTTCCGGAGCCGTACAGCTCGAATTCTGCTGTTCCCAACACCTTTCCGATGGCATCGGCGAGTTCCCCCTGGACCGTGCGGGCGTTCTTCTGTAGTTGCCAGCCGCTGTACCGTGTTCCCTCGTATTCGAGATAGAGCTTGAATCGAGCCATGAGATTGACGTTCAATTGACCTTCAAGGTGCGAGGGACCTACAGAACCACCTGAAGTCCGGAGGGCAGACGCGGTGAGGAAATCAGCAGCCTGAACTCCTCCCAGCGCTTCCCCGGCCGGTCGGCTGTTCCTCCCCGTGACTCAATGTAGTTCCTGACCAGATCCTGCCCCAGATTGTAGTTGATGACGTAACTCCGATACGTATCGATAAACCGGACGCGCTGCTTCGCGCGTTCAGGAGACATCAACGCATAGGTTACCAGAAACTCCTCCGCTTGTGCGCGGTTGAATTTCCCGTTCAGATAGCTCCGGGCGGCCTCGTTGTGGGCATAGCTGAGCTTGACGGCCAGCCGATGGATCCTGTAGTATCGCTCCGCCTCCGTCACAGCCATCTCGACAAGCGGGAAGAGGCGCTCGCGCTCGAAGGCGACCCGCTCGCCCCCCGGGAACGCGACTTCAATGCCGTAATTTGCGGTTCCCTCCGCGATCAATGACTGCGGGCTGTGCAAAGGGTAGACCGAGAACTCAACCCAGTTCCGTTCTCGAACGAAGTGCTTCTCCAACAGCGCGTTGTACACGTGATGCCCGGGGTATCCCTCGTGTGCAGCGAGATCCACAGCGCGGTCGATAGAAATCGGGAGATCGGTGTTGATCTGGATGAGGCTGTAGCTATCACCCTTGTACCAATTGTAGCCGCTCCACGACTTGTTCCGCACGTACTCGATTTCGAAGCGCTCGTTCGCGGGGAGATCGATGTGCTCCTTTGTTCTCGCTCGACATTCCGTAATGGCTGCTTCGAAGAGAACCTCGAGCTTGTCCGTCGGAATGATGAACGCCCGGCGGTAGATTTCGTATCGCTGTGTGATCGGCCCTCGTCCGGGCAGTAAATCTTCGAGGCTGCGGAGCACTTTCTCAAAGTGGGCCTCGGAGAGCTCCGGCGGTGCTGCATCGTACAATGACCGGGCTTCCTCATCGAAGGTCAGCTTCTTGCCTCTCAGCATCCCGACCCGGGCAGCCATAGCCTCGATTTGTTTTACGAGATAGCGGTGACGAAGTTGTACGAGTTCATCTGAATCTTCCAAAGGAACCTGATGAAGTGCCGTCAAAAGACGCGCTGCCGACGCTTGGATGGATTCGAGAGGTATCCTGGCAGCTTTGGCCTCATCTCGCCACTGAGGCGGCCCGTAGTACGCGTCGATATAGTCGGCGTCGTGTTCACCGACAGCGAGTGCGAGTTTGACGTATGACTCAGCGATCTCGTTCATGGGATGGGTGACGAACGCTCAAGCGGTCGGAAAGAACAGACGTCGGAAGTTTTCCGGAACGTGGGCGATCTTTCTTTTCTGATAGTCAAAAAACACAACCCCTGTCTTTGCCCGCGCGATCTCCTTGCCAGTTTCCTTGTTGGCTACCCGATAGACAAAATCGCATCCGTGGGAGTGCACGTCGCAGACTGCGACCTCGATGGTCGAAACGTCCCCGTAGAAGGCCTCGGACTTGTAGACGATCGCCGCGTCCGCCATAATGATGGCGCTGCCATCGATATCCGTTTCTGTGAATCCGTGGTGCCGGAGGAACTGCACTCGCGCCTCGTGCAGCAGCGAGAGGAGGGCGTCATTTCCCAGGTGGCCCCCGTAGTTGATGTCCGTGATGCGAAGGGGGATCTCCGTGGAGAACGGGAAGTGTTCCGGCAAATCAAGTTTGACGCGAGGCATAATCGAGGTGATAGCGCCTGTCCGAAGGAAGTTCCGAGAATACTAATGCCATATTGTAGAGAAAATTGTGGACGTGGTCAATGGCGGCAACTGGATGTAACTCTTTGTCGATCGTGCCGTAATCTCAGCATGGAGGTGCCGAATGACAAAATTCCTTCTCTGGCTGCTGCTCCTCCCGTTCCGCCTCATCGGAATCGCCGTCGACGGGGTCTTTCAGCTGTTGAGGGCTCTCATCCTGCTCCCAGCGCGCATCCTTCACGGCTCTCCAGCCGGCTAGAATAGAAAATGCCACGCAGTTCACGGCGCGTGGCATCCCAACCTGCTCCCCCCTATGCCTTGCCGAGGTGGATCGAGTCATCCCCAAATTTCTTCCGGATCTTGTCCACAGCTTCCAACATCTGCGATCGTTTCTTCTCTGAGGGGAAGAGATCGAACTCAAGTTGTCGGAGGTCGACTAGCTGAGACGCCCTCACACCGAGGAGCCTGATCGCCATCCGGCGTGTGTATCCGCTCTTGAAGAGTCGCCTCACGGTTTCGAAGACGACGTTGTCGTCGTGTGTCGGTTCAATTGTCTCCGCACGCGTGATCGTCTTGAAATCGGCGTACCGCAGCTTGAGGGTGATCGTCTCCGCCTTGAGATGGCGGTAGCGCAGGGAGGAGCAGACGCTTTCCGTGAGCGCGAACAGGATTTTTTCGAGCTCATCCCGATCGGCAATATCGTGCGAAAACGTCTCTTCCGTCCCGATGCTCTTTCGCGTGCGCTCGGTTTCGATGTGTTCGGATCCGGATCCGTTGGCCACGTCGTGAATCCAGAGCCCGTGCTTGCCGAGCATCCGGACGATCGACTCTCGTGACCGTGCCTGGATGTCCGCGACACGATTCAGGCCTTTCCTTCGCAAGATCTCGCTCGTTTTCTTCCCTACGCCCGGGATCACGTCGATGGGGAGCGGAGCGAGGAACTCCTTCTCGGTTCCGTGAGGAACATAGATGACGCCCGCCGGTTTGACTGTTCCCGCTGCGATTTTCGCGACCGATTTGTTGCAGGCGAGAGCGATCGTGCATGGGAGGCGGAACTCATTCCAAACAATCTTCTGCAGCTTCATGATGAAACCGGGAAGGTCATTTCCGTATAGGACCTCGCAGCCGGTGAGATCCAGATACATCTCGTCGATCGATGCTCGCTCGACAATCGGGGCGACTTCGAGGATGCGCTGGTAGAGCCTGTTCGAGCAGGTGGTGTATTCTCCAAAGTGACTCCGCACGACGATGGCATCCGGACAGAGCTGCAACGCTCGTGAGGTCGGCATCGCGGAATGGATGCCGAACGCACGCGCTTCATAGGATGCCGAAGCGACAACACCGCGGCCGCTAGGGCTTCCGCCGATGATCACCGGCTTCCCGTTCAGCGCCGGATTCTTGATGCGCTCGACAGACACATAGAAGCAATCGAGGTCGAGATGGGCGATATATTTCTTCGGAGCGGTCAATTCCCTGTGGCTCTATTTTTCATTAGTGCATTGCCTGCGAGTTGATGCACGGCCCATTCAGTCTGTTTCGGCTCCAGCAAGAAGCGCAGGTCGTAACCCTTCTCTGCGAGATGACGCAGATTACGTTGTATCACGGCCAGAACGGTCTCACTCGGAATGATCTGGACGATGCCGTACTGAATATCCGTCTTTCGTTCGACATAGATCTCCCCTTGGTACAGCTCCTGCGGTTCGTACTGGATCTCGCCGCCTTTTGTCCAGGGCGCGAGCAGATAGGACACCTGCGCCGGTATCAACTTGACAAGGCCGACGAGCTCAAAGTTCGGCACACCGTCGCGTATCGCCAGGGCGATCGAGCCGCTCGCGCCGGGAGAAACGACCGCATCGACGATAAAGGATCCCTTCGCGTCCTTGTTCGGGGAGCTTACGATCCCTTTCGTTACCATTCGGTATCCGGATGGGTAACCGAAGAGATAGACGAACGTGCCCCACTCCAGCTCTTTTGCCTTGCCGAACGGGTACGTGAACACGCGCACCCCCAAGGTCTGTCGCAGATCGAGCTTCTGACCGAGAAAGACGATATCAGAGGCGCGATCGAGCGCGAGGATCTCAAGAGCAACACCACCGGCGACCTCATTGAGGAAGATGAGTTGACTCATTCTTAAGGCGAAGCTCCTGACATACACCGTGGGCTGTCTGTTTTCCCCCAGGTAGTACGAGGTGAGGGTGTCAGGGAAGTCGACCACGTGAGCACATGTCAGAAGTGCGATTCTTCCGTCCTGGTTGTAGATCGTCGTCGCCGTTCCCGCGTTTGACTGGTGCTGGAAGGTAACTCCGCGCTCTGCGAGCTGCAGAGCATGCGGAGTAATGTCAGCGATCCTCACGGAATCCTTGAGCGGGAAGGAATAGCACTTGTAGCTTGTCATCACGCTGATTCGTCTGACGCTCTCGCTGATCTCTTCCAATTGCTGTGAGCAGCCTCGATAGGGGAACTCCGAATCATAATTGCCGTCCGCCAACGTGGGGTAGACCTCTTTGTAGATCGAGGGTGCGCATGAGAAGCTTATGACAGAGACGAGTGCGAGGATCAACATCGAAGGGATGAGTTTCATAGCTGACTCCTTCTCTGGTCTGAATTGGGTCTCAGCCGAATCCCTTTGCGCGAAGATGAGGAATGTCTAGTCCGGGTACGTGAACGTCACATCAAGCCTGATATCAGGATGAATACTCTTTGCCACGGGGCATGCACGCGCGATGTTCTCGAGTTTCGTCCGATACGAGGTTCCGATTCCGGCCGGAAAATCGATCCGTACCACGATCTTCGCGATCCGGCGGGGCGGGTCCGTGCTCATATGCTTTTCCGCGTAGATCTTCGTGCCGACAAGGCGGATGCCTTCTCGCTCCGCTGTGATGGCCATGGTCGTCACTTTGCACGCTGCGAGGGCGGTCACGACCAGATCGGTCGGTGAGAAGCTTTCCCCCCGTCCATGGTTGTCGGTTGGGGCGTCAGTGATCAATTCGACCTTACTGGGGCTGTGGACGGCCTCGCAGCGCAGCTCACCAAGGTAACGGAACGATTGGGCGACCATAAGAAGAATTGAGAGATGAGTGAATAAGTGTGTGAGTAGTGAGATGAGAAGTCCCGAGCAAGAGGTGAGAAGTAAGAGGGAAGACGGGAGTTGAGGCCCGGTCACTCTAGAAGCTGGGACAGATTCCCCTGGATCTTCTCGACGTTCATCTTGAAGCTGGTGAGCTTCTCTCGTTCACGCTCCACTACCTCTTTCGGCGCGCGGTCCACGAACGACGGATTGCCGAGCTTTCGGCTGATGCTCTCAATCGCCTGCTGCAACCGCGCAATCTCCTTCTCGAGCCGGGCCCGCTCTGCGCCGAGATCGATCAGCCCCTCAAGCGGAACAAAAATCTCCGAGCCGTTCACGACAGCGCTCGATGCCAACTTTGGTTTAGCCGGCGAAGCGAGAACCTCGATGTCAGAAACACGCGCGAGCTTCTTCAGGTATTTGCCGTACGTGTCGAAGATCGCGCCGCGCGCCCCGTCGGCGAACCGGACCTTCACGCCTATCTCCTTCGACGGTGAAATACTGTGTTCGCCGCGGATATTCCGCACTGCATTGATGACGTTCTGAATGAACGCCATTTCATCTTCGGCGTTCTGATCAATCCATTTCTCGTCGACGGCCGGGAACGCAGCTCGCATGATGGTCTGGCCCTTTCGCTCGGTGAGATGCTGCCACAACTCCTCGGTCACAAACGGCATCACGGGGTGGAGCATGCGCAGGGCCTGATCGAAGATCCAGAGCGCCCTCGCCAGAACGGCGCGCTTCATTTCAATCTGTCCGTCGCCGTAGAATCGCGTCTTCGCGAGCTCCACATACCAGTCGCAGAAGTCATGCCAGATGAAGTCGTACAGAATCTTGCTCGACTCATTCACGTGGAATTCACCCAGTGCCGCGTTCAAGTCTCTGACAGCGTGGTTGAGACGTGAGAGGATCCAGCGGTCTGCGAGATCGAGCTGCTCCAGCGGCAAGGTCCTCATGTTCTCATCCCTTAATCCGCCGTCAAATTCTGCCTTGTTCATCAGCAGAAATCGTCCCGCATTCCAGATCTTGTTCGCGAAGTTGCGTCCGATTTCGCATTTCTCCGTCGAGAACAGGACATCCTGCCCGAGCGGCGCGAGGTACGCGACCGTAAACCTGAGCGCGTCCGCGCCATACTGGTCGATGACGTCCAGCGGGTCGGGCGAGTTACCGAGGGACTTGCTCATCTTCCGGCCTCCGACATCGCGGATGATGCTTGTGAAGTAAACGTCGCGGAAGGGAATGAGGTCTTCATCGCGCTGCCGCGCGGTGCCGTCGCTGCGCGGCTCACCTCGGAGAAACTCCATGTTCGACATGATCATGCGGGCGACCCAGAAGAAGATAATGTCCGGGGCGGTGACGAGCGTGTCCGTCGGATTGAAGTAGCGAAGATCCTCACTGTCGCGCGGCCAGCCGAGGGTGGAAAACGGCCAGAGCCACGAAGAGAACCATGTGTCCAGCACGTCGTCGTCCTGGCGGACGGGAGCGTGCTGGTCGAGCGCGAGTTTCTTGCGGGCCTCGTTCTCATCACGAGCAGCTGTGAAACGTCCATCGGGGGCGTAGTACACAGGAATTCGATGTCCCCACCAGAGCTGGCGCGAAATGCACCAGTCGCGGATGTTCGTCATCCAGTGTTCGTACACTTTCTCCCACCGCTCAGGATGAAAGCGTATCGTTCCCTCACGCACCACGCGCAGCGCGGGCTCCGCGAGGGGCTTCATCCGGACGAACCACTGATCGGAGAGGTACGGCTCGATGATCGTGTGGCACCGATAGCATCTGCCGACGTTGTGCTTGTACGGCTCAACTCTCAGCAGGTATCCCTGGGCCTCAAGATCCTTGACGATCTGCTTCCGACACGCGAAGCGCTCCAGACCGGCGTATTGCTTCGGCACCGATGCGTTAAGGTACCCGCGCTCGTCGAAAATATTGACTTGCTCGAGACTGTGGCGCTGGCCGATCAGGAAATCGTTCGGATCGTGGGCGGGCGTCACCTTGACCATCCCGGTGCCGAACGTCTCGTCGACGTATTCGTCCGCGATGATGGCAAGTTTGCGCCCCACGAGCGGAAGGATCGCGTTCTTCCCGACTAGGTTCCTGTAGCGCTCGTCGCGAGGGTTGACAGCCACGGCTGTGTCGCCCAGCATCGTTTCGGGCCGTGTCGTCGCCACGACAGCGAACTCGCCGGTTCCTTCGATCGGGTACCTGATCTGCCAGAGGTGGCCGTCCGACTCTGCATGCTCCACCTCATCGTCACTCAGCGCTGTTTGGTGAAACGGGCACCAGTTGACGATGTACTTGCCGCGGTACACCAATCCCTTCTCGAACATCCTCACAAACACCTCTCGCACTGCTTTGGAGAGCCCCTCGTCCATCGTGAATCGTTCTCGCTGCCAGTCGCACGACGAGCCGAGCTTTCGCAACTGCCTGATGATGGTTCGGCCGTACTCTTCTCTCCACTGCCACACGCGTTCTACGAATTTCTCGCGACCGAGTTCGTGCCGCTTGAGCCCCTCGTTGGCGAGAGCTTTCTCAACCGCGTTCTGCGTGGCAATGCCGGCGTGATCGGTACCCGGGATCCAGCACGCTTCATACCCCTGCATGCGCTTCCACCGAATGAGGATGTCCTGGATCGTATTGTTCAGGACGTGCCCCATCGTCAAAATGCCTGTAATGTTCGGTGGAGGGATGACGATCGTATACGGGGTCTTCTCCTTGTTGACCGCGGCATGGAAGATGCCGTGGGACTCCCAATACTGGTACCACTTGTCCTCTACCTCTTTCGGATTATATGCCTTTGGAAGCTCTTGCATCTCGACTCAATAAACGAAAATTCAGTCTGGAAATCAACGACGCCGTTGGTGGTGTCCTAATTCGAACCTTGATTGTGTGGTGTCAGGAGTTGCTTGCCCGCCGTGCTTCAACTTTTGGCGGGCCTCCTGACACATCCACTGTTCCGATCAGGAGCGTTGCAAGGAACACCGTGAACTCGGGACCTCGCACCAGGTGCATTCTACTGGCGAGAAGGTTTGCTGATGACCAACGAGACCCTCAGAATCGATTCATTGCCCGCAAGGTCCCAAGCGATGATTTTCAATTCGTGGCGGCCGGGTGCGAGGCTCGCCGCCTCGATGACGCCCGCACCTTCCGGAAGACGGCTGTAGAATGGAGGCAAAACGCGGGAGCAGGAACGGGTTGATGGGATTCATCGATGAGTCCCGAACGTCAGTCCGGAGAGTGTCGAAGGGAGCATAGATTTCATCGAGTGTGAGGCCCGTGGCGCGGCCTGTCTCCTCGCGAAGAGAAGGGGAAGGTGAAGTCCCGGAGAAACTGACAACGAAGCAGGTGAGCAGGAGGGCAGCGGAGACCTGTTTTCTGGTGAACTCCAAGGGAGGCCTTTTGTGCTGATTCATCCGCCCTAGATCAGTTTCCCGAGCACATGCCCGATCGTGATGCCCGTGAGCAAGACGTCCTTCGAATAACCCCTCCGGATCGCGATGATGGAGACGAGGTAGCCGACGCCGTTCAGAAGCCAGAGGAATGGGAGGGAGAGAACATGCGCGATCATGGGGCCGACGACGGGAACGAGGCCGATCCACGCCAGGAGGGCGGCAAATGCCTGTCCCAGGATCCCCACCAGCAGCACGGCGACTGCAACAATGCTCTTGTCGATCCTGTAGGAGACGCCAAATTCAATGAAGAGGATGATCAGAAGCCACGCGATGAGCGCGTTGCGATAGTTGCTGAGGAACTGTCTGAACTTGTTCATCCACCGACAGGTGCTTGCTGAACGCTCACTCGAAGTGAGGTGATGGGGTTGCCGTCCGGCGAAAGCAGCTCAGCGACGAGCCTATCGCCGGGGACAGTCGGCGCGACCCCTTCCGGCGTCCCAGTGAAGATGATGTCACCACGCTCAAATGTGAAGAATTGGGAGATATACGCGATCAGCACGTCCACCTTGAAGATGAAGTTCTGAGTATTCGAGCGTTGTCGCGTCATTCCGTTGACGTCGAGTCTGATCTCCAGATTGTGGGGGTCGGGAACGTCGCTCGCAGGCGCGAAGCTCGAGATCGGTGCTGATGTGTCGAACGCTTTGGATAACGTCCAGGGCAGTCCCCGTTTCTTTGCCTCGTTCTGGATGTCCCTCATCGTCATGTCAAGTCCGATTCCATATCCAGCGACGTGGTTGAGGGCGTTGCCGCGCTGGATGTTCTTCCCGCCCCTGCCGATGAGCACCGTCATTTCCACCTCGTGGTGGAATTCCCGAGAGATCGACGGTGCGGACACTATTCCTCCGTCGCCGACGATGGCTGTTGCAGGCTTGAGAAAGAAGACAGGCGCCTCGGGGAGAGCGTCCTTCATTTCCCTCACATGTTCTGCGTAGTTTCTGCCGACGCAGAAAATCTTTTTGATTTCAAGTTGCTCACCGGTTCGATTGATGTGCGCAAGCGGCATAAGCGTCCTGTGTGGGAACTGTTCCTGATTTGATCGGACAAAATATAGGTAAGTCGAGTGATTTTCGCAAGAAAAATGCACAGTGGGTTGCGGAGAGTTTCGACCACGGCGACGAAAGCAGCGAGACTCAGAGGAGGTACGGGCGCCGCTGACGATCGTCTGTTCGATGATCAGGGGGCCGAGGATCCTCGTTCGAGTTCTACTTCAACATCCAACGAGCGCATGGTCATCTGAGAGTGTAACTCTCCCGCGGGTTGTGTTCGACAGTGCCCAAAGAATAAACCACCATCCGGGGCTGAAACGATGCACTCGGATCGAAGGACTCATGACAGCTTCTGGAAAGGAGAAGCAAGATGCACGCTGCAATCGATAAGAAAAGTCTGCTCATCGCGATTCACGGTAGGTTGCGGGTGAATGTAAACAGCCTGCATAACCAATATACTTCTTTCTGGTGAGCGATCAAGGCGAAATGACGCTCGACACGAACAGGCCAGAAACCCGGAGGATGGGATATTCTCGCATTCCCTGCTCTCGGAATGAAGTTCGTAGATGGCGACCAAGTGGGTGAGGCTCGACGCCCAAAGGTGACTGGCGGTCAAAGACTTAGAGGAATGGAAATATGTGAGGGAAGGTAGTACCACTTTTCATCGAGGTTGAAGGAGCCGAACACCCCTAGACCACCTTCAATGTTGGAATAATCCGGGTGATCCATCCGGATTGAATAGGAATCCCGGAAGCCGTTCGCAATGTTGTAGTACAAGTAGAGGGCTTGATCAGTCTGAACAAGAGAACAGTGCGCCCGCCTGAAGTAGACCTCGCCGAAATCCTCCTTGATCTTCCTCAGCGTGTAGGCATAAGCATGCAGGGAATAGGTGATGACAAAAGGTCCCTTCGGAGCTGTCTCTGTCCGCATGATGTCGGGATAAACGGGATTCTTGTTCTCATCATCAGGTGTCCGAAGCACGAGCGGCACCTCCCTCTCGAGCACAGCGCCCGTGGAAACCACCTGGAACTCAACGGTCAGCCGCGGTATATATCCCGCCGCCTGAAGACTGAGCGTGACCTCCATCCATATATCGTCCTGCAGATACTTTTGAAGGTCACTGAGAGCCGCAGGATTCTGTATCAAGACCGAACCCTCGCCAGGAACAATGGTGCTGGAGGAGACCTCTTCGTGACCACTTGTGGTCACGTTCAGAGTATATGTAGCCCCTGGCTCGATGTGAAAAGGGTACGCGAGGTAGGAATGGACCGTGGAGTTGTCTGCGCGGGTTAGGACTGTGTCATTCAGTGCGATCGACCGCGTTCCATCCGAGATCACGACTTGAGCAGAAGTGTCCGGCGTTTCCCAATCGACCTCATACGGATCGTCATGAGGAGGGTAATACGTCCGATACACCCTCACGAATGCTGTGTCTGAACGTGCCGAGAGAAGTGAAAAGACGACCGTGCGGTCGAGGAATGGTCCCTTCGGGGTGAATGGTTCCTCACAAGCGCCCAACAATAGTGCTACAAGCACCAGCATTCTAAAGGATGCACGAGCTTTCATCGTTAGAATTCCAAACTCACCGTTGCCGACGGGAAAAGAGGAAGCATGTTGATCCGCTGTCCAGTCTTCCTGTCGAAATAGAAAATATTGTGCCGGTTGTAGACGTTGATCAAGCTAAGTCCGGCGCTGCCCATCAGAGAGGAGATTGGGAACGAGTAGTTGGCGCTGATGTCGAGCCGATGATAGCTCGGCAACCGGGCGGCGTTCTTTGGCCCGAGAACAGCATAGGGCGATCCTCGCTCCAGCTCGAACGGGCTGAGGAAAAACTGGTTGAGCGATAGTTTGTTATAGAATGCAAGCGTCTGAGAATAAGGAAATCCGCTCCCGTACTCCCATCGAAGCGACACGCTCAGGCCTCTGATCGCCCGGATGGTTGCAAGAAGGTTCAAGGTGTGAGTTCGGTCGTATCGGGGCGGGTACGTCAGCCCCTGAGAGGTAATCGAAGCCGAGCTAAGTGAATACGCCCCGTAGAAATCCCACCACGGTGCAGCGTACCGGAGCATCATTTCAAGCCCCGCGGCATTTCCCTTGGCAGCGACATAATCTGGATCGAACCGGCTGATCTTTTCACGATTATAGTTGACGAGCGAGCCGAAGTATTTGTAGTACGTCTGGATGCTCAGAGATAGGTTGGCGAGAAGATTTCCCTCGATCCCAATGACAAAGTGGTCTGCCTTCTCCGGCGGGACGTTGTTCGGGATGCTTGTCCAGGCATCGAAGATCGAGATCACGTCGTCTTCGTTATTGACGGTGATGACGTATTGGATGAAGTGGCCGTACGAGAGCTTGAGTCGCCACGTATTGAAGATAGGTCGGCTCACATCGATCCGGGGCAGCAGGTTTTCGAGGCCTGTGGTCCCCGAAAGCAATCCCACGAGATCCATATGAAGTCCTACGTCAACCAGCCAAGACTTCATCTCCGTTTGGTACCGAATCCACCCCCATCCTTCCGCCAGGTCAGTTGACAGATGTCGCTCGGTTCCAAAGTTGTTCACCAGATCAAACGTGAGAGTTGGAAAATAGAACTCGAAGCCGAAGAAGTAGATGTCTTTCGAATCGGTGTAGAGCGTGGCGTTGGCCCGCAAGCCGGGTTCTCTCAGCGAGGTTGAAGCCGGTGTGATGACGGTGGATGCTTTCGCATCGCGGCTCCCCTCGAAGTAATCCTCGTAGGCGACCGCATCGACAAAAATGCGATCGAGGATCAAGCCCGAGCCCGTAAACCCGACCGCGTAGTTTCGCCAGCTGTAGTCCGGCTGATCCAGCTTCTGCGACCGGAGGTTATCACCGCTGAAGAATCCCTGGAAACCGTACCTGGCCTGCGACTCCTCGAAACGGTTCGTCACTTTGAAGAAGGCGTCGTAGAACGAGACGGGCACGTCCTTGTTGAGAAAATTGTAAAGCGCCCGGCTGGAGTACGATTTGCGCACATCGAGGAGACCGTTGAGTGAGGATGAGATCGGGCCTTCGAGCTGAAGCTTGCCCGAGAGAAAATTGACCGAGCTCCTTCCGGACAACCCGTTGACGTTCCCATCCCTGGTCGTCATGTTCACCACGGACGAGAGGCGTCCTCCGAACCCGGCCGGGAATGCGCCCGTAAATACTTCCGTCGTCCTGATGATATCCGGATCGAAGACGCTGAAGAGGCCGAACGCGTGATAGGGATTGTAAATCTTCATGCCGTTCAGCAGGATGAGATTCTGGTCGCCCGCACCTCCTCGCACGTAGAAGCGAGAGCTCACGTCGCTCGTCGAGACGATCCCCGGAAGTATCTGAATGGCCCGGAAGATGTCCTCCTGCACGGCAGCGGGCACTGCACGAACCTCCTGCGGATTCATGACGTGAAAGCTCGTGCTGATCTGCGACAGGCTCCCGGGAGGCCTTGCTTCCACCACGACTTCAGGCATTTGCACCGCCTTCTGAGCGAGCTTGACGGTCAGGACCGTCGCTTCTCCGTAGTTAGCCGTGAACGGAACCTCCTTAGACACATAGCCGACAGAGCTGGCGACGAGGGTGTATCGACCGAACGGTATGCCGGGGATGAGGAAGAATCCTTGGACGTTCGCGGACGCACCTCTCGTGGTGCCTTTGATGAGCAGAGTGGCAAACGGGATCGGCTCGCCGGTCGTGCTGTCGACGACAGACCCTCGGACGTCAACCCCCTGAGCGTGCAGTAAACCGTAGAGCAAGAAGAGGGTGCAGGCAATGTGCGCAGAACGGCTCTTCACGAATCGTCCCGATTCGAATGTGAGCCAAGGCCGGGGGCCTTGGTGCGGGATGCTTTTAATCTTACCCATCTCTCTGGAAAAAGGCAAGCACGTCAAGAAGATGTCCTTGCCCACACGCCAGCCACGCAGAGAGCACCGGCCGCTCCTTCCGTTCCAATGCGACGCTCATGCCGCCGTGGCTCAGAGGGAGATGTTCACGCAGCAAAGAAACTCCTGCCAACACTCCTGCATCGAACAGCGTCTACCGGGTCGTTTCGTCGTGGCTCCCACTTTCGCGCGCGACCTTGATCCCCGGAACCGTCAATTCTCGAAAGATGGACGCGCTGCCTTCTGAGTCACGTAACCAAAGAAACTCATCACAAGTATCCGTTTCCGCGTTGAGCTTCCGTGAAGTCGAAAGTGAGTCAACAACACGGAAGCTAGGTCAACGGGTCGATGTTTCACCCAACCGCCCAAGACCCCTATGAATCCAGAGACCGGGAGAGAAGAACCACTCCCCCGGTCTCTCTCGAGCCCTTTCCTCTTGTCACCCGGAACTAGTGGCGATCGCTAGTAGCAGCAATCCCCGTTCATCGGGAGAAAACCACAAGATCCGCACATATAGGAATGGCAATCGGTTTGCGTCTCGTAGTCTGGGCACCAACATTGCTGTTGATTCAGACAGAGGCAAACGAACGCGCACAGAGGTGGCAGACGCGGCTGTTGAGATTGCGCTACGCCGATGAGCCCGACGGTCAACAAGGCGACAACGAAAAGCGACCTAAGCAGCTTCTCCATTTTTTTCACCTCCTTTGTTAGCATGCATCACAATCATGCGTTTGGCTATTGGGCAAATATCGTGACTAGGGCGAACGTTGTGTCGCGTGAGTCCCACTCTCACGTCTACTTCAATACGAAAGTACACCTGCTAACAGAGCTGGCCCTGAGAGCACCCCTAAGATGAACTCTGATGATGAGGAAGCGATTTCTTTACTTCATTCAACTTTTCCTCATCCATCACGCCCCACCAGACTTTCTTCACCTTTCCTGAATCGGAAACCATGACAGTGCCCGGAACAGCAGTTATATGGTTGCGTTTCTTGAACTCGTCTACAGACATTGGCGCGAGAACTGCAAACCTCAGCCGCTGATCCATTGAGTATTGTGCACAATCCTGCAGGGAATCCACACAAACTCCCCTGACAAGAACATGCCTTCCAGCGGCGATACTGTCAATCGTGTTCCACGCGGGCAAACTCCGTTTGCAGAAGGGGCATAAAGAATCACCTACCTGCAAACTTCTTATGCTACTCGGTCGCGTTGGCCCCTGCTTCAACTCTTTGTTCTGGCGGGCAAGAATCACAACATCAACCGCGAGGATAACGACGATAATGTGCAGAAAGATGCCATAAAGGTTCTTCCCCGTCAGATATGCTTTGAGCTTGTTCACCATTTGCTTGGACCCCCTGTGATCGATTGTGGTACATTGCTTCTCAAGACAAAAAGGGAAAGAAACAGGAACGCAAGACTCCTCAATACAAACCATTCATCCGTTTGCGAGGGAAGCAAATCACCAAAGCAGCCGCACGCCTTCTCCTCCCCCAGGGACAACAAACCTAGAGTCAGCGCCGACAGAAAAAAGAGGGAAGAGAGCAAGGCGAGCGTCATGACCCATCTGTTAAACAGAAGCAGAAAGCCCGCGCCAATCTCTGCCAAAGAAAGAGGAATAACTATCATCCGTGCTGCATGCACACTTGTCGGAAGCACATCTGCTACGAATGCAGATGCGCTAGCCGGCGAGTGAAGCTTTGAGATTCCACTTAGCAGAAAAACAGAGGCGAGAAGAACACGCGCAACTGAGGAAGCTCTGGCACGCAGGACTGTCAAGCCACTCCCGCTCCCATGCTGTGGTATTTGCAACTGCATTTTCTGCTGTGTCACAATCGTCTTCAATCTTCTTTCCTCCAATGCAGGTAGCGAGGTTCGTTGGTACGCGTTTGTAAACTATCGGAGTGCCATCTGAAACGCAAGAAGAGAGAGGTGTCATTTCTCGGTGTAGATTGTTGCTGCGGTCGCTGCATCGGAAGGCGGTCTCAGGAGCCGCGCAGAGCATCCGCCCGCGGTCTCCACAGATCTGTACCACTCTTGTTTGAATGAAGCGCCAAACATACGCTTCACCCATCGGTGAAATGCTTGATCGGTGTTGTGAGTCCTTCAGCCCGACGGAAGGCTCGTTCCAAATCGGACGGATCAGTATTCGAGGCAGCAGCGATCACTTTGACCGAAAGTGTCTCGCTCAGATGCGTGTCGATGTACTTCACCAGCCAGTCAGCCAACGCATCAAGATCAGGCATGCTCGGGTCTCCCACAACACGGCGCAAATTGTCTCGGGCGACTGCAGTTGACCAGGCAATCTGCACTGTCAACGACTATTAGCATATACTGGCGAGCGATGAGAGCCAACACGAGTCCGCTCCCTTGTTCCATTGGCGGACATCATCCACTCACTAGTCTGGCAGAACCAAGGCGCAATACCGGAAACTCGGTATTTTTCAAAATTGCCAGAATTGAGAAGGGGGATCACAGTTTCGTCGCGACCACAACCACCACCTTTGTCGTCACGTTGGTTTCACCCTGCCCCTCGATTGCTTTGAGGAGGAGAATGCAGGCGCTCGCCCGGACGCGCTGCTTGCAGTCGTCAAGCCGTCCCATTTGATCAGACAGAACACAGACAAATCGTATCACTTCCAGAACAAGATCGCGCAGGACCTTGCTCGTTGATCAGAAAAGCGAAAGAGATCCGCGAGACTTCGACGAGGGATGGACGCCGTTGGGGACCAATCATTGCGTCATCGTGCGCTTGATCTCGGGACCGCCAAGCGGTGCGTGCTCACGTCTCCTCACTCGTCGCTCACGAGAGATGCGAGCAAGATTCTCCTTGTTCACATGAAGAAAAACTGGTATCTTCGAGCCAGTTGCCTCAGGATGCAATGCCGAGAAAGACCACGTACAAGGACGCCGGCGTCGACATTGAAGCCGGAGAAGATCTGGTGCGACGCATCAAAGCGCAGGTACGCTCCACCTTTAGTCGCAGCGTTCTGACCGATATCGGTGCGTTCGGGGCGTTCTATCGCGCAGAGTTCAAGGGCATCCGCAGGCCCGTCTTGGTGACCAGTGTGGATGGCGTCGGGACGAAGCTGAAGATCGCGTTTGCGATGAACAGGCACGAGACCGTGGGGCAGGACCTGGTGAACCATTGTGTGAACGACATCCTTGTGTGCGGAGCAAAGCCCCTCTACTTTCTCGACTACTTTGCGACGGGGAAGCTCTCCCCTGGTGTAGCGGGACAGGTGATCTCGGGATTCGTCAAGGCATGCAAAGAGAACGGCTGTTCGCTGGTGGGAGGAGAAACGGCTGAAATGCCCGGCTTCTATGCAGATGGGGAGTACGACCTTGCAGGCACCGTAGTCGGAGTCGTTGATCAGGGCAGCATCCTCGGCGCAAAGAAGGTTAAGCCCGGCGACGTGCTGCTTGGCTTGCCCTCGACGGGCCTGCATACCAACGGTTACTCGCTGGCTCGGGCCGTGCTGTTGACCCGGTTCGATCTCGATCAATATTTCGAAGAGCTGAGAGCGCCTCTCGGTGATGAGCTCTTGAGAGTACATCGATCGTACCTTGGGGCGGTCTCCCCGCTGCTTCGGAGGTACAAGATCAACGGGATGTCGCATATCACCGGCGGGGGCATTGAGGGGAACACTCTGCGGGTCATTCCCAGAGGTCTCAGGCTGAAGATTGACTGGGGCGCATGGGAACGACCGGCGATTTTCAAGTTGATACAGCAGGTCGGAAATGTTTCTGAAGAGGAAATGCGGCGGACGTTTAATCTCGGTGTCGGGTTGATTCTGATCAGTGGACCCGGTGATGCAGATGGGCTTCTGCGTGCCTTAAGACGGAGACGGGAGTTGCCTTTCGTGATGGGGGAAGTCGTGCGAGGATAGTCGAGCGGTTGACCGAAGAGAAACGGAAACTTGCGAAGAAGACAGGCGAGGCCAGCTTTGAAGAGACGTCGTGCATCGAGAGCCTGGTGCGCCAGATGGGCAGGAACGCGGTGATGTGCTCTACGGGAGCGATCGCGCTCTTCATCGTTACGTCGCTGCTCATCGGCGGCGGTTTCTTCAGTGAGATGCTTCGATCGAACAGCTTGATCGCAGCGGCGTTTCTCCTGGGGATGGTGACGGTCCTGGTCGGCGTTCTCTATTCCTTCTTGGATGCGAAGCGAGGTTACGAAATCTCTCGATTTGATGTTCGGGTGGATGAGTAGTGGGGATCGCATGGTGAAGATCCCTATCGAGGAGGGGCTCTCCCTCCGGACCTTCGAGCACGATGACGCGAAGGAGTTATTCGCGCTGACAGACTCGTCTCGCGCGTATCTTCGTTGTTGGCTGCCGTGGCTCGATGCAACGCGGAGCCTCCAGGACACACGAACGTTTATCGAGTCGGGACTGCGCCAATCCGCCGCCAACTTAGGCTTTCAAAACGGCATCTGGCACGAAGGACGTCTGGTGGGGGTCATCGGCTATCATCATGTCGATTGGCCGAATCGTTGCACGAACATTGGCTATTGGTTGGGGGAGCAGTTTCAGGGCCGGGGGTTGATGACGAAGGCGTGTCGCGCGCTGGTCGAGTATGCGTTTGACATCTGGCGGATGAATCGCGTAGAGATTCGCTGTGCTGCGGAGAATCTCAAGAGCAGGGCGATACCGGAGCGTCTGGGGTTCACGAGCGAAGGCGTGCTTCACGAGGCCGAATGGCTCTACGATCATTTTGTGGATCATGTGGTTTATGGGATGGTTCTGAAGGAATGGGAGAGGCGGCGACGCGTTTCTGCCGGATAGCCCTCGAGTTCACCGCAGCCGACAGTGGATATTTCTTGTGGAGTCATCGTGACACCAAATCCTATCATGGGGAAGGTCGGAACCAGGTTTGAAACGACTCATGTCTCCTGACTGGCAGACTCCTGACAATCTCGATTTCCTCTCCCCGGAGGAAATTCGCACGCGCTTGCTGGAGGCGCAGGAGTTCAGCGCCCGCGTGAACACTCTCAGCGAGCTCTCCCTGAAGATCAACGGGGCCCGCTCGCGCGAGGAGATCATCCATGTGCTGAGGGAGAGCGTCAAACATCTCATCGACGGCGAGTGTGCGTTCTTGAGTCTCCTGAGTCAAAACAAGACGCACTATGTCATCGGCACGCTCTCGCCGCTGATGGACGCGATTGAGCTCGACCACAAGCACTTCTCGGTCGAGATCGGGATGCCGGGATGGGCGATCCAAAACGGCGCGAGCATCGTTGTCGACATCGATTCGGCTCCTTCCTTCCACCCGTCGCTTGAAGGGAAACTGAAAGATCTGGGGATCAGCTCGCTCATTATCGTGCCGCTGAAAACGAGCGAAGACATTCTCGGAGCGCTCTTGTTCGGATCGTCGAAACCGAACGCGTTCATTGAGGCGGATCTCTGGCTCGCACAGCTGCTGGCCCTGCAGATCGCTGTCGCCCTCCGGCACACGATGCTGCTCGAACGGGCTCAGAAGCGAGCGGTGCAGATCGGCCTCGTGAACCTTGTGGCGAGCAAGTTGACGTCGTCGCTGGACATCGACGAATTGCTGAACTCGGCTTCGGTTTCCATTCAGAAGAACTTTCAATATTTCGACGTGACAATTTTCCTGGTCAACCGCGAGGAGAACGAGCTGATCCTGACGGCTCATGCCGGCAGCTATGTCGATTTTCTGCCCCACGGGTACCGGCAGAAAATCGGGCGCGGCATCGTCGGCTGGGTTGCCGAGCATGGGCAATCGGTGCTGGCAAGCGATGTGTCGCTCGATCCGCGTTACCTCGCCGTTCAATACCACAACACCAACTCGGAGCTCGCGCTCCCGATCATCATCGACAGCGAGGTTGTGGGCGTCCTGAACGTCGAGGACACGAAGCTCTACGCGTTTGACGAGACCGATGTCGTCGTGCTGGAGACGCTCTGCGACCAGATCGCCGGCGCCATTCGCAACGCGAAGCTCTTCGACCAGATCAAAAAGAGCAACCAACGTCTGGTTGAGCTCGACAGGTTGAAGACAGACTTCGTCGGCATCGTCTCGCACGATTTTCGAACTCCCCTTTCAACGATCATGCTCGCGGCAAAGTCGCTCCTTCGCAAGGAGATCAGCTCCGACCGGTTGCGGGAATACCTGAACATCATCGTCGACCAGGCGAGCAAGCTCAGCAAGCTCGCAGAGGATACCCTCTCGTTCGCCAAGATCGAATCAGGTCAGCTCAACTACCAGTTCAAGGTCGTGAACGTCGAGGCCATCATCCAGGAGGCCGTCTCGATGGTGAAGATCTCGGCCCGCCACTCCTTCGAGTACACGGTGGATCTGAACTCCTCCTTCGTGCGAGGCGATCAGAACAAACTGCGCCAGGTCCTGCAGAACCTGATCTCCAACGCCTTGAAGTATTCTCCAGCAGGCGGACAGATCAAGGTGACCGTCGAACCGAGCGACCAGCCGGACGAAGTGCTCTTTGCCGTCAGCGATCAGGGCCTCGGGATCCCGGAGGAATACATGGGAAGGCTCTTTCAGAAGTATATTCGGGTCGATTCCGGTGAGGCAGGGAAGATCAAAGGGACTGGCCTCGGGCTCTGGATCTGCCGCGAGATCATCAAGGCGCACGGCGGGAAAATTTGGGTGGAGAGTGAAGTGGGGAAGGGAAGCACGTTCAAGTTCTGCGTGAAGAAGGGAAATTAGTGCTATTTCCAAAATCCCTTCCCCTCTCCCGAAAGGGATGCCTTCGGCATTAGGGGAAGGTTAGCATGGGGTCTTCTAAATCGAATCCCAATTCACAACAAAATACTCAGCCGAAGGCTTGAGCGCGAGGCTCATCCGCCTCAGGCGGAGATGAGCCTTTGGCTCAAAGATTACTTTCTTGAATCGGCACTTGGTACCGCCACCCCACAGGCACAACGTCCCTAGGACGTGGACAAGGTAAACGGATTGAAGTTCGTCCCGCGATCGTACCAGTCGACTTTTTCCTCCCTCTTCAACCAGCCTATGATGATGTATGTGACCGGCGTTAAGACCGCCTCCACGCCGCATTTGAAGATGTAGTTCGACACGATCACGCTTGTGAGCAGGCTCGAGGGGAGCAGTCGTCCGAAAGCGATCGTGGCGAACAGAGCCGTATCAACTCCCTCGCCGACCAGCGTCGACCCGATGGTTCGTGTCCAGAGCCAGCGGCCGCCGGTCAACAACTTCATTTTCGCCAGCACGTACGAGTTCGAGAACTCGCCCGCCCAGTACGCGATAAGGCTTGCGATGACGATCCTCGGTGTCAGGCCGAGGATTTTTTCGTACGCCTCCTGATTCGGCCAGTCACGCGCCGCCGGCAAGGCTCCCACGACCCCGAACACGATCGACATCACGGCGGCCGAGATGAATCCCAGCCAGATCACTTTCCGCGACCGCTGATAGCCGTACACCTCGGTGAGGATGTCACCGAAGATGTAGCTCAACGGAAAGATCAGCGTTCCGCCATCGAACGTGAACCGGCCGAAGTCAACGATCTTGGTGGAGGCGACGTTCGAGATCAACAGCACAGCCACGAAGAGGCCTGTGATCGTATCGAGATGTTTGTACTGCCTTTCCACGTGCACCTTTGATGAGCAGTCCAAACGAAAAACCTCCAGCGCCTTTCGACCCTGGAGGCTTTCGGCTGAAGAGACTTCCTCTCTATCTTGCCTTCGCCGCCCCCGAAGTTCTCGAAGGTGCCTCCTTCTGTGCGGCAGCCGCGTCGACTCCAAAGAGCAGGACCAGGCTTACCGCCAGCACCCTCATTCCCCCGTCTGCTTCATTTCTTGAAGACTTCGTCCTTGACTCCGGTGTTGACCTTCACCGTATTGATCACAGCCTCCGAGATCCGTTTGCCGTCCGCTGTCGCGACGGTCTTGTACGGAAATTGAACGCCGTCCGTCGTCCGGTAGTCCGAGTAGATCTCCTCCACATCAGCTGGCCCAGACGGTCCGCTTCCGCGAGCGATCTTTTTGACAACCAGCCCCGTCGTTGGGTCGATGAAGAGACGAACCAAGTACTTCGTCGGGTTGTATCGTACGAGAACGACGCTTACAGTCTTTCCGTCGGCCGTATCGTCCTTCCAGTACTGCGGCGTAAAATCGGGGTTGCCGAGGTTCTGCAGCATAGAGTGGACATCCCCGATCAGCTGGTTCTCGAATTCCTGTCGTTGTGCACCGCCGATGTCTCGAACTCCCATCGGCCCTTTCATCCAGGCGTTTGCACCATCGTATACAATCTGCAGGTTCCCCATGGGCGTCTTCATCTCCATCGCCATCTTGTTCGGCCGGACGATCTGCAGATCGGTCTCGATGGTGAGGTCGCCCATCGGAGTTGCCTGGAGGACCTTCTCGTTGATAACGATGTCCTTGATGGCAAGCAACGCAGGACCACCCATGGCAGCGGTGGATTTTTCCAGGATCTCTTTTCCCTTCGCGATCGTCTCGGGCGTCGGGTCGGGCATCTTCACCGGCGGCGCCGGGATCGTAATGTCGATGGTCTTCATATTCATGCCCAGCGAGCTCAGCGGCTCGTCGAAATCCGAGTCCTTGCCGACCACGAGGAGCGTCAGCGCCTCCGGCTCCCACCTTTTTTTCACCGCGTCATTCACACCGGCGATCGTCGCTTTCTGCACCTCCTGTTGCTCCTTCTGGATGAAATCTTTCGGATAGCCGAAATATTCGAGCGTCATCAGCTCGCTGATGATCTTCCCCTTCGTGTCGTAGCGGAACACGAATGAGTTGAGGTAGGAGTCCTTTGCATATTTCAGCTCGTCGCCGGTAATGCCGTTCTTGATGAAGTTGTCGAATTCGTGCTCGATCGACCGAATCATCTTCACCGTCGTTCCGGATTTGGTAGAGCCTCGCATCTGGAAGATCCCCGGGTGGTCGTAATCTTCCCCCCAGAAGCTGCCGACGGAGTACGCCAGACCCTGGTCGGAGCGCACCTTTTTGAACAACCGCGAAGCAGCCGCGCCTCCGAACGCCTGATCGGCCACATTGAGGGAACCGCTCTCCGGATCGCTCAGCACTCCGCCCAGATGGCCCAGGTAGATGTTCGACTGGTTCACGTCATCCTTCCGGATGAAGTTCACGCTCTTCTGCGCTGCCAGCCGTGGTGGGGGGACCGGCGGGAACGTGACTTCCTGCCGCTGCCAATCGCCGAACATCGTTTCGATCTTGGATTTCATCTCATCCGTCTTGAAGTCTCCCCAGAGCGCGAGCATCATGTTGTTGGGCACGAAGTACGTCTTGTGGAAGTCGATCATCTCCTGTTTGGCGATGTTGTCGATCGTCGCGTATTCGGTCATCCGCGCATACGGGTGGTTCGGTCCGTAGATCAGTCTTCTGAACTCCCGGGCCGCGATGGCCATCACCTGATCGTTCCGCCGTGAAATCGCCGAGCGGGCAGTGACTTTCGCAAGCTCGATCTTGTCATCGCGGAAGGAGGGATTTCTCAAGACGTCGGCGAGAACCTCCAGCCCCATATCGATGTCTTCTTTGAGGACGGAGAGGCGGGCCCCGCCTGCGGTCATGCCAATGTAGGTCTCGACAGAGGCACCCACCCTCTCGAGCATTTCATCCAGCTCGTCGCCGGTCTTGGTCGCGGTGCCTCCCGTTCGCATGACCTGCCCGGTGATCGACGCGAGGCCAACCTTGTCGGCCGGTTCATAGCGCGAGCCGGTCCGCACCATCACCGAGCCTTGGATCAGCGGAAGCGTGTGATCCTCCAGCAGGTAGACGATCATCCCGTTCCCAAGCTGGAACCGTGCGGGCTCAGGGATCTGAATCTGTCGCAGCGGGGGATACGTGAGCTTCTTGTACTGGAGCGGCTTGTTGCTCGTTTGAGCGGGGCTTGACAGAACCAAGCCGGCAAGAAGCGTTACGATTGAAAATGTGCGAAATGGTTTCATGGAGTCCTCTCCCTATTTCACCGGTTCGATCGTGCCAATGGTGCGGTTCGAGTTCACGAAAACGTTGCTGGCGACACGCTGAATATCGGCGGCGGTGACGGCGTCGATCTTGTCGAGCTCCTTGAACAGGTTCCTCCAATCGCCGGTGATCGCCTGGTAATACGTCAGCTGTCCCGCCATGCCGGCGTTGTCGGCGAGCGAGCGAATGAGGTTGGCACGTGCCCGCGTCTTGACCGCTTTGAGGTCCTCCTCGCTGACCGGTTCGGTTTTCAGCTTCCCAATTTCCTCGTCGATGGCCTTGAGACATTCTTCGTTCGTTTTCCCTTGTGCGGGGACGGCGAAGAATGCGAACAGGTTAGGGTACTTGTCTCCGGGGAATCCCGAGAAGCCCGCAGCCTGGATCGCCAACTTCTTGTCGCGGACGAGCGACTTGTAGAGACGGGACGTTCGCCCCGAGCTGAGGATATCGGAGATCGCATCATACACCGAGTTGTCCGGGTCGCTGACGGAGCCTTTCTTGTAGCCGATCAGCAGAATCGGCTGCGACTGCTCGTGCAACACCACATTGCGTTCACTCTTCTGTTCCGGCTCGACTGTTCGCACCCCGGGCGGTTTTGGCCCGGATGGGATCCTGCCGAAGTACATCTCCGCCAACCTGATGATCTGTTTCGGCTCGACGTCACCGACGATGGCGATCGTCATGCTGGAAGGGACGTAGTATGTCTTGAAGAACTCCATCGCCTCCTGGCGGGTGATGGCCTGCAGATCCGACATGTGGCCGATGACCGGTTCCTTGTACGGATGCGATTTGTAGGCGACAGCCAGGAACTCCTCCACCAGCTTGCCGATGGGAGAACTTTCGGTCCTCATTCGACGCTCCTCCATCACCACGTCCTTCTCTTTGAAGAAATCCCGTATCACCGGATCCAGGAATCGTCCCGACTCGAGCGAGAACCAGAGCTCCACTTTGTTCGATGGCAGGCTGAAATAGTACTGCGTTGCATCGGCTCCCGTTGAAGCGTTCAGGCCGACGCCCCCTTGCTCCTCGATGGCCTTGTCAAATTCTCCGTTCTCCACGAGCGCGGAGGCAGCATCCTGCGCCTTCTCAAACGCCGCGTGAAGCGTGCTGAGCTTGGCGGAATCCGCCCGAGTTCCCTTGACCTGCTCCTCCCGCCAAGATGTCCAAGCTTTGTCGAGCGCCGCGAGGGCAACTTTCTCCTTCCTGTAATCTTTGGTCCCGATGTCGGATGTTCCCTTGAACGCGAGATGTTCGAAGATGTGGGCGAGCCCCGTGATCCCCGGTCTCTCGTTCACCGAACCGACGTTGACGTACGTATGGAAGGAGACCACCGGCGCCTCATGTCGGGGGAGAATCAGGAACTTGAGCCCGTTCTTCAGCGTGTGCTCGATCACCTGGTTTTCGACAGCCTTGAAGCCCTCCTGGCCCCAGAGCGCTGATGCACAGAGGACGGCAAGGGTCAGGAATGCGAAGATTCGTTTTTGCATGCGGCGAACTCCTTGAGGATGAGTGGGGAGTGATCTATGGCTTCGATTTTCGTTCTTCGAGTTTGGCGGTCACCCTCTCCTGGAAAACACGGAACATCTCGGCGGACTGAAGCTGTGATTCGATTCCGGCACGGAATGTCTCTTCCGTGAACCCGTGGTCCGCCAGCACTCGCTTTACTCGTTGTCGGTATTCTGCCGAGTCGGCGGCGGAATGTGAGGATTTATACTGGCCGTTCAAGGTCAAGACCTGGGCATAAGCTGCGACAAGCTCGTCATCCATCGGGATTGTGGACGTCCCGGATTTCTGGCAGTTCAGAAGAACGAGCGTCAGGAGAAGGAGAAATGGGGAGATGGATTTCATTCGTGCGCTTATCCGACGATAAAGTAGGGAAGAGAAGTGATGTATGCAAGTGCTCCTTGAAATCGGTGAACTCAAGAAGTATATTAGGAGCGGACGGTACGTCCCGCTCGGGAACTCGAGGTAGGCGGAATGGGATTGGGTTGCGGAGACCGTCCATCAGGGCTTCTTCGTATCTCTCCACATTCTTACAGGGGGTGTTATGGTCGAAGCTTCAAAGAAAATCCTGGCGGACACGGTGAAGGAATGGGCGAAATTCACCGCCGACAGGGAGAAATTCACAGCCATTGCTCATGACGTCGCGGAGCTGGCCCGGAAGTGCGTCCAGGAGAGCATCGCTTTCCTCAAAACGCAAAACATCGAGGCCGAATGCGACTCGCCGGAGTCGCTTGCCGTTCTCCATGTTGCCGTCCATGTCGAACCGGTCATTGAAGCCAACTTTCCGAATGTGAAAGCGAGCGTGATGATGAAATGCGGCGGCGCGTCTCGGGCGATCGTGATCAACGCAAATTCGACGATCTCAGCCGGGGGCAATCCCTTTGCCTATGAGTTGTTGAAGAAGGGCATCCCGCCGGCGTTCGAAACGAACGCGGCAGATTTTGTCCGTGACGCATTCCTGAACGTAGCGAGGACCGGAGGCAAGGAACAAGCGATGTAAGGGAATTGTCGATTTCCTGCGCCGACGTGTCCGCCTTTGGCGGAAATTGCCAATTTGCGATTGAGGAAATAGAGGTGCGGTGAACGCACATGAGCTGAAGGAGCGCTCAACGTTGATGGCCGCTCAGATCATTCGGTTTGTGGAGCGGCTGGACAAGAGCGCTGCTAACGACATAATGAAGAAGTGAACTCGATTCCTCGCATCTCCTCAATCGAGAATCGCAAATCGAGAATACCCCAGTGTCCTACCATCTGGTTTCTGACTACCGGCCGAGCGGCGACCAGCCCGAGGCGATTGAGCAGCTCGTCCAGGGCCTGGTCCGCGGCGACCGCTACCAAACCCTCCTGGGTGTGACGGGCAGCGGGAAGACGTTCACCATCTCGAACGTCATCCAGCGCACCGGGAAGCCCGTGCTGGTGATGTCCCACAACAAGACCCTCGCAGCACAGCTCTACGGGGAGTTCAAGAGCTTCTTTCCGAAAAACCGCGTCGAGTTCTTCATCAGCTACTACGACTACTACCAGCCGGAGGCGTACGTTCCTGCGACCGATACCTACATCGCGAAGGACTCCTCCATCAACGACGAGATCGATCGTCTTCGGCTGAGGGCGACGAGCGCGCTGCTGAGCGGCGATCCGAACGTCATCGTCGTCGCCTCCGTGAGCTGCATCTACGGCATCGGCGCGCCGGAGGAATGGATCTCGCAGACGCTCCCGCTGCGCAAGGGACAGAAGATCGCGCGGAATGCCGTCCTGAAGAAACTCCTCGACATGCTCTACGCCCGGAACGACTACGAATTCTCGCGTGGTTCGTTCCGCGTGCGCGGCGACGTCGTCGAGATCATCCCGGGGTACGAGAACGAAGAGGCGCTGCGCCTTGAGTTCCTCGGCGACGAGATCGAGCGCATCTCCTGCATTCAGAAGACGGACGGAAGAATCCTGGGGGAGACGGACTTCGAGATCGTCTACCCGGCGAAGCAGTTCGTCACGACGCGTCCGAGCATTGAGCGTGCCCTCAAGACCATCGACGTTGAGCTGAAGGAGCGGCTGGCGGAGCTGCGGTCGCAAGGAAAGCTCCTGGAGGCCCAGCGGCTCGAGCAGCGGACGCGGTACGATAAGGAGATGATGCGGGAGATCGGGTACTGCTCGGGCATTGAGAACTACTCGCGCCACCTGGCGGGCAGGCCGCCCGGCTCGAGGCCCTCCTGCCTCCTGGATTATTTCCCCAAGGACTTCCTCACAATTATCGACGAGTCCCACGTGACCGTCCCGCAGATCCGCGGTATGTACCACGGTGATCGCTCCCGAAAGGAAACGCTGGTGCAGTACGGGTTCCGCCTCCCCTCGGCACTCGATAATCGCCCCTTGACGTTCGACGAGTGGGGTCAGATGGTACACCAGATCATCTTTGTCAGCGCGACGCCGGGAGACTACGAGCTGGAGATAAGCAAGGGGGTCGTCGTCGAGCAGGTCATCCGTCCGACGGGGCTCGTCGATCCGGCGGTGGAGGTCCGGCCGAGCAAGCATCAGATCGACGATCTCATTGGTGAGGTCCGCACACGCGCGGCGAAGAAAGAGCGCGTTCTGGTCACGACGCTCACGAAGCGGATGGCGGAGGACCTGACCGAGTACCTCGTGGATATCGGCGTGAAGGTGCGCTATATCCATTCCGAGGTGGATGCCCTGGAACGGGTCGAGATTCTGCGCGATCTTCGCCTCGGCGATTTTGACGTCTTGGTTGGCGTGAACCTGCTCCGCGAGGGGCTTGACCTGCCGGAAGTCTCGCTCGTCGCGATCATCGATGCGGACAAGGAGGGCTTCCTGCGCTCTGATCGTTCTCTCATCCAGACGGCAGGTCGAACGGCGAGGAACGTCAACGGCAAGGTCATCCTGTACGCGGATACCGTCACCGGATCGATGGAGCGAATGATCGACGAGACGAACCGGCGGAGGCGTAAGCAGGTCACGTACAACGAAATGCACGGCATCACGCCCGTCACGATCTACAAGTCCGTCGAGGAGGTGCTGGCAGCCACCGCCATAGCAGATATCGCCGCGCAGCGGGAGGCGCGAAGGGGACGGGCCAAGGCCGCGCATGTCTCCGACACCGTCGTCAGATACCTGAGTCCCGAACAGCGAAAGGACCTTCTGGAGGAATTGAGAGCTGAGATGACGAAGGCCGCGAAGGACCTGGAGTTTGAGCGGGCTGCGGAGCTGCGCGATGAGGTCGAGCGGCTGGAAAAGAAAGAGAAATAAATTCTCTCTTGTCAATCGACGATCGGCAATCGTAAATCCCTCCAATGCTTTTCTCCCTCCAACATGCCGCCCGTAGGATTTTCCTTCCACTCATCGACTTCTTCTATCCGCCGGTCTGTCTCTGCTGTAACAAGCTCCTTCCGGACGGGCGGGAACACGTCTGCGAGCAATGCTGGAATTCGATCCGAAGGGTGGAGAAAGACCTGGAGCTCTATCAGGAGACGCGCGGCAAACTCCTCGCCTCCGGGACAATCGATGACCTGGTTGCGAGCTTTGTCTTCGAGAAGGAAGGATCCTTCCAGCACATTGCCCATGGGTTGAAGTATGCCGGAGTGCAGTCCCTGGGGATCGAGCTCGGGCGGAGGTTGGGCGGGGTGATCAATGATTGGGGGCTTCGTGCTGATTACCTCGTCCCGATTCCGCTTCACAAGCGAAAGTTGCGCGAGCGGGGCTACAACCAAGCCGAGCTGATCGCTCGAGGCGTGGGCGCGGAAACCAGGATTCCTGTCCGTGCCGACCTTGTGCATCGAAACAGGTTCACCCAAACACAGACAGCGCTCTCGATGGAAGAACGGCACAAGAACGTGAAAGGTGCGTTTGAGATTCGATCTCTAGACGAGTCCGTCATCAAAGACAAGACATTCATTCTCATTGATGACGTCATCACAACCGGCGCCACGATCGAAGCTTGCGGTCATGAGCTGCGGGAAGAGGGAGCCACATGCATCATTGCCGCTTCCTCCGCGCTGGCGCAATAGGAGTGCTTCGTGTCTGGACGGGTTGACAGTTTCTGTCCGTGGGCAGGTCCGGATGGGCTCTCTGATGTGACCGATTTACATTCGTGGGAAGAGAGTGTTGTGAACGTCAGCGGCCCATCGGTTAGGACCGCCTTCATTCAACAAGAAAGATGGTCGTCGTGCGCTGACGCCGTATCCTTGACTTTCACTCGATTCATGTGTGCGGTCAGGACTTGCTTGTCCGCCCTGCTCTTTGGCGAACCCGTCCGCCGCGCATCTTACACGCCTTCTGCTTCTTCGCAAGTTAGTGGTTAAATTGACACATCTGAGAAGATCTAACCTTCAATATAGAGACACAAGACCCAGAATCTCGCATTTTTGCCCACATCTGAAGGGGAACAGATTTTGATACCGGATTGTTGGTATTACCACAGTTGACGAAGAATTGACTTTATTTGTACAATAGGTGTATATTATTGCGCAGTCAAACCCCCGATACTTTTATTCGTCCAATACCTTGAAGGTGGTGAACGCCAGTCACAACTTCTGGCAGCATTTCGCCAACTCGGGAAAAAAGAATTAATGACCGTTTGCATTGCAGCAATATGTGAATCCGGCAAGAAAATCGTAGTCGCCGCCGACCGAATGCTCACGTTCCCTTCTCCTACAAATCTTGAGTTTGAAACAGCCGAGCAGAAGATCGTGGGGTTGGCACCGAGTTGCATTGCGTTGGCGTCTGGCAACACTGCATATGCAACACAGATTCTTGATAACACGCGCCAGAAACTTGGTGGAAATCAATCTCCTCCTATTGGCCAAGTGTTAGAGATTGTAAGAACCGAGTATATTTCGACCAGAATGGTCAAGACTGATGAAACAGTTACCGCTTCTCTCGGTGCTGATTACGCGAGGTTTTTGCAGAAGGGTGGAACGCTTCCAAACTATCTGCAAGTGCAGCCGGCGGTGTTTCAACAACTTTTCATGATTACGCAGCAATTCAACTTGGGAGTAGATATCATAGTTGCGGGGATAGATGATCTGGGTGCACACATTTCAGTGGTCACCAATCCCGGGACTCTGTTTTCACTTGACAAGCTGGGGTACAGTGCAATTGGTACCGGTGGGATGCACGCAACTATTCACCTTTTGTTGAGCGGGCACACCAGCGGAAGGACGTTTCTTGAAACATTATACGATGTATATGTTGCCAAGAAAGCTTCTGAAGTAGCGCCCGGCGTTGGACAAGCAACTGATCTGGCAGTTATCGAATCAGGAAATGTCTGGCACTGTACAGAATTGGTTGTAAAAAAACTACAGGGGACGTTTGAAGAATCAAGCAAAAAACAATCTCCTAAGTTAGACGAACTGAAAAAGGTTTACGATGAACAACACAAGTCCTAATCTATCACCAAATTTCCTCTTGACGAAGGAACTGCTTACTTTCGTACAAGCAGATTGGCTCTGGAAAGCTAAAGAATTGGAAACGCGTTTGAAGTCTGATTTTCCGCCCATGTTTATCTTTACTTATCCCTTACCGTTCACAGGACCTACCGATCTGCTGATACACTCCAATCCTAACCCGTGAATATCAGTGAAGCACAAGAAGTGAACGGAAAGCCGGATCGCAACTCCGGCTTTCCTGTTTCCGCCTCTACGTGACGCTGGCGTATCTGAATGGCCAAGCTTGACCGCCACGCAAAATCCAAATCAAGACACTCCCTGCATGTCGCTTCCTTGACTTTCAGTCGATTTGTGGGTAATTTTTTGGGCCTTTTTGAGGCCCAATTTTTGTAACTGAATGAAGGACATCTCTACCTCCTGGAGGTCTACCATGGCAGTCAAAGTTGGAATCAACGGCTTCGGGCGGATCGGACGCCAAGTGCTCAAAGCGATCCGCGATCAATATCCGAAAACCCTCGAGGTCGTGGCCGTCAACGACATCGGCGACCTCAAGACGATGGCGCATCTCCTCAAGTATGACTCGAACTACGGCCGGTTCAACGGTAAGGTCGAGGTGACTGAAGGAGCGCTCATCATCGACGGCAAAACCGTCAAAGTCTTCAAAGAGACCGAGCTGGACAAGCTCCCCTGGCGCGATCTGGGCGTCGACATCGTCATCGAAAGCACCGGCCTGTTCACCATCAAGAAGGACGGCGTGAACAAGAAAGGGAAGACCGTCAAAGGAGCCGAGAACCATATCACCAAGGGAGGCGCGAAGAAGGTTATCATCTCCGCTCCGGCCGAAGGCGAAGACCTGACCATCGTAATGGGCGTGAATGACGATAAGTACGATCCTGCAAACCATCACGTTGTCTCAAACGCGTCGTGCACCACGAACTGCCTCGCCCCGGCGGCCAAGGTCGTGCACGACAAATTCAAGATCATACGAGGTTTGATGACGACTGTGCACGCCTACACGAACGACCAGAAGATCCTCGATCTGCCGCACAGCGACCTGCGTCGCGCCCGGGCGGCAGCGATGAGCATCATCCCGACGACGACCGGCGCAGCGAAGGCCGTGGCGCTCGTCATTCCCGACTTGAAGGGGAAGTTCGACGGATACGCGCTTCGCGTGCCGGTCTCCACGGTTTCCATCGTGGACTTCACCGTTCAGGTCGGAGTTCCTTGCACGACCGACGAGCTGCGTCAGGCTTTCCGCGACGCTGCTGCCGGCCCGATGAAGGGTATCCTGGCCGCTGTCGACGAGCCCCTGGTCAGCATTGATTTCAAGGGCGATCCGCACAGCTCGTCTGTGGACCTGCAGTTTACCTACGTGTTGGGGAAGGAAAAGAACGACTTCCTGAAGGTCGTGACGTGGTATGACAACGAGTGGGGCTATTCGGTCAGGACTGCCGATCTCGCCAACATGATGGCGTCCAAGCTCTAACCCCTGGATCGCTTATCCTCACACGCGAGGTGAACCATGAACAAAATGACAGTCCGTGACATTGACCTTCGCGGCAAGCGTGTGCTGATGCGGGTGGATTTCAATGTCCCGCTGAAGAACGGCGTCATCCAGGACGACATCCGGATCCGTGCCGCGCTGCCAACCATCAACTATATCCTCGAACGCAAACCGAAGTACCTCGTGCTCATGTCGCACCTGGGCGATCCGAAGAAGGACGCGCAGAAGGCGAAGGAGAAGGCCGAAAAGGACGGCAAGCCGTTCGACGAGGCGAAGTATATAGAAGGCAAACATAAGATGAAGCCGGTCGTCGAGCACCTCTCGAAGCTGCTCAACCGTCCCGTGAAGCTGGCTCCGGCAGCCATCGGCCCGGAGACGAAGGCGATGGTGGCGGCTCTCAAGGAGGGCGATGTTCTGATGCTGGAAAACACTCGCTTCCATAAGGAGGAGACCTCGAAGCAGGCGACTGATCGGGAGCGGATGGCAAAGGAGCTTGCGTCGTACGGCGACGTCTATGTGAATGATGCCTTCGGCACGGCCCATCGTCCCCACGCGTCGACTGAGACAGTTGCTCACTACCTGCCGGCTGCGGCAGGGTTTCTGATGGAGAAGGAACTGACCTACCTTGCCAGGGCGACGGAGAATCCTGCGAGGCCGTTCGTCGCGGTCCTCGGCGGTGCGAAGATCTCCGGCAAGATCGACGTCATCCAGAACCTGATGGGCAAGGTCGACTCGCTGCTCATCGGCGGCGGTATGATGTACACGTTCTACAAGGCCCAGGGAATGGAAATCGGCAAATCGTTGTTGGAGGAGGATAGGGTTGAAATGGCAAAGCAGATCCTTGCCGATGCGAAGGCGAAGAACGTGAGGCTATTACTGCCGGTCGACACCCTTGTGGCGGACAAGTTCGACAACGCCGCGGCCACGAAAGTGGTGCCGGTGAACGCAATACCGGCCGGCTGGGCCGGCGTCGATATCGGCCCGGAGACGATCAAGGTGTTCGCCGCCGAGATCAAGAAGGGGAAGACGGTCGTGTGGAACGGTCCGATGGGCGTCTTCGAGATGCCGAACTTTGCCAAGGGAACCAGGGCCATCGCCCGGGCGCTTGCCGACGCGACGAAAGCGGGGGCAGTGACGATCGTCGGTGGGGGCGATTCGGCTTCGGCGATTGCCCAGGCCGGCCTGGAGAAGGAAGTCTCGCACGTTTCCACGGGCGGAGGTGCTTCACTCGAGTTTCTTGAGGGGAAAGTCCTCCCTGGTGTTGCTGCGCTGACGAACAAAGACTAGATCAAGATTTCCCACTGCGGATGAACGCTCGCCGATTGCGGGCAGGTGACCCCTGCCTGCGATCGGAGTTCGTTGTTTGAAGAGCTCGGCGTCCTCAAATCCGGTTCTTGCTGAAATATGTCGTACAACTCTAATCAGGGAAACTACTACCGCCCGTCGATGTTCGGGGGATTCCGCTTTTTCCCGCCCGTCATCAAGTGGTTGATCACCGCCAACGCCGCGGTGTTCGTCATCTTTCGCTGGGGCGGTCAGATGTATACGATCGACGGATTACGGCTCGATTATTTGTTCGATATCTATTTCGGCCTGATGCCCCTCGGTCACGGGTTTTGGCTCTGGCAGTTGATCACCTATCAGTTTATCCACGCCGATATCCTTCACATCTTGTTCAATATGTTCTTCGGGTTGTGGATGTTCGGGATGGAGGTCGAGCACGTCCTCGGCTCGCGTAAATTTCTGGCCCTCTATCTGACGTGCGGCGTGGTTGCCGGCGTGTCGCAACTGATCCTCGCTCCGATCCTGGAACCCTCCTCTGTCGTGACTGCCTTCGGCCAGGGGATTCCTACCATCGGGGCCTCCGGCGCGGTCTTTGGAGTGTTGGTGGCGTTCGCGATGATGTTCCCTGATCGGTACATCTTTCTCTACTTCCTCCTGCCGATCAAAGCGAAGTACTTTGTCGCTATCTTGATTGCCATAGGCATTTGGTCCATCGGCGGACACAGCGCAGTGGCAAACCTCGCTCACCTGGGCGGAGCCGTGATGGGGTTCTTTTTCGTCTCGTATCTGGCTCATCGTTTCCCCTTCACGATGGTCGACCGGGTGAAATGGTGGTTCAATGCCATGACGACCAAGCGGCAGAGCGATGAATATGAGCACGTCGTCGAAGCGAACGTCCACGACAGCAAAGAGAACCCGATGAGCGAGCAGGAGATGCATCAGAAGAAGATCGACGAAATCCTGGACAAGATCAGTCGGGGCGGATATCAGAGTCTGAGCGAGGAAGAGAAGAAGATACTCTTCGAAGCGAGCAAGAAATTGAACTGACGGGCGGGAAACGATTGATGGTAACAACGATTCCAGAGATTGATGGGACCCAGCCGGTACGCCATCAAACGTACAAGGTTGGAGTTCGTCGGAAAACGAGGCAGGTGGCCGTCGGCGGAGTGAAGATCGGCGGCGACGCGCCGATCTCCGTCCAGACAATGACGAAGACGAAAACCGACGACATCGCTGGAACGGTCGGACAAATCCGGGCGGCTGCCGAGGCCGGGGTCGACATCGTGCGTGTGACGGTAAACGACAAAGAGGCAGCCGAAGCGATGAGGGAGATCGTCCGCCAATCGCCCGTTCCCATCGTCGCGGATATTCACTTCAATCACATCTTTGCCCTCAAGGCGGTCGAAGCCGATGTCGCGAAGGTTCGGATCAATCCCGGCAACATCGGCTCGAAGGATCGCATCCGTCAGGTGCTGACGGCGTGCAAAGAGGGGGGAATACCCATCCGCATCGGTGTGAACTCCGGATCACTTGAGGAGGACATCCTCGAGAAGCACGGCTACCCGACGGCGGAGGCACTCTACGAGAGCGCGATGCGACACGTCGAGATCTGTGACGAGTTCGGCTTCGCAGATATCGTCATCTCGGTCAAGTCGACAGACGTGAAGCTGATGATCGAAGCCTACCGGCTCGTGGCCCAGCGCACCGATATTCCGCTGCACCTCGGTGTGACGGAAGCCGGGACGACGCGGGTCGGGACGATCAAGTCCGCAGTCGGGATCGGCTCGCTCCTTGCCGAAGGGATCGGCGACACGATCCGTGTTTCCCTCACGGACGATCCCGTCAAGGAAGTGGAGGTCGGGAAAGAGATTCTCCGCTCCCTCAGCCTGGCGTCGCGCAACATCGAGCTGATCGCCTGCCCCACCTGCGGTCGGCTGGAAGTCGATCTGTTCGGCATCATGGCTCAGCTGGAGGAGAAGCTCGCCGGCGTCAAGAAACAGGTGAAGGTGGCCGTTCTGGGATGTGTGGTGAATGGCCCCGGCGAGGCGAGTGAAGCCGACATCGGCATCGCAGCGGGGAAGGGGGTTGCGATCCTCTACCGGAAGGGGGAGGTCGTGAAACGCGTGAAGGAGGAGGATATTGTGAAGGCCGTGCTGGAAGAGGTCGATCGATTCCAGCCGGAGACGTAGGCGACCCGGGTGCGGTCCGCCATATGAAATCTGAGCGTTGGTGAACTGTAGAGGCCGGATGAGCAGTCCGGCTTTTTCGTTCGGAGGGAAGCTGACGTTCACTTTGGTTCTGTGCTATTCTGAATTCGGACTTCACTCACATTCCAGGGATCCGTCCGAAAACCCTACTGTCACCGCGAAATGTTTCTATTCGGGGTCTATTAGACGCTGAACAGGAGCATTTCAGCGTGACGCGGTTGGTCGTATAACTTTTCGACCGGATTTCTGGGAATTTGGTCCTGCAAGATGCTGCATAACATACTCTTCTTGAATTGATTAGGAATATCACCATGCCAGAATCCATCATTCCACCAAATAGCGCCAAGCGGGCCCTCAGGGAGGGCAAATCCCTCGTCGGCTTGATGCTCATCGAAATCCGCCAGCCTTCCGTCATGCAGATGCTGGCGAACGCCGGGTACGACTTCGTCATTATCGATAACGAGCACGGAGCATTCAACATTGAAACGATCTCGGACTTGAGTCGGAACGCGAGGAAGGTCGGCGTCACGCCGATCGTCCGGGTTCCCGAATGGTCGTACGCCAACATCACCCAGCCGCTCGACTCGGGAGCGCAGGGGATCATGGCGCCGAGGATCACCGAAGCGCAGCAGGTCCGCGGGATCCTCCAGATCATGAAATACCCGCCTGCGGGAAGGAGGGGGAGCGTCGTTGCCCGCGGGCACACTGATTTGAAGTCCGGCTCCGTCCTCGACGCGATGAAAGTCGCAAACGAGGAATCGATGCTCGTCGTGCAGATCGAGACGCGGCAGGCGGTCGAGAAGATGGACGAGATCCTCGCCGTCCCCGGGGTGGATGTCGCCCTGGTTGGCCCGACCGACCTTTCGGTTTCTCTCGGCATCACGGGAGAGATGAAAAATCCGAAGCTTGTCGCGGCCATCGAATCGACGATCGAGGCGTGCAAGCGGCACAAGGTTACTCCCGCAATCCACATGAACGACCTTGAGCTGGCTGCGTTCTGGGGGAGCAAAGGCATGCGGATGGTCAGCTGCAATTCAGAAGTGGGGATGATGGTTCAGGCCGGAAGCGCTGCCGTCGCCGCGATCCGAAAAGCCTTCGGCAAGTGAGTCGGTCGGTGGCGTGAACGATCCACCCTGGAACGGGAAACCGCCTCTATGCTGGTAAGTCAGACATTCATGTCTGACCTGTTGGGTGGATTCCCGACAGGCAGATCTCCAGGGGACAGAGGGACAAACTGCAGAGACGACAAGCTGGTCGGAATTAGGCCCTTCTCCCGGGAAATCAGAAGGCCGGATCGTTGAATCCGGCCTTTTTTTAGAATTCATCTCGAAGACCCCTTCTGTCATGCCGAACTCGTTTCGGCATCTATTAACAGTTTGAGACAATTTCGGGGCACAACCTGATCTAGACCTCGAATCAAGTTCGGGGTGACACGACAGACTGTCCTACCACACGTTTGCGCGAACTGCTTCCGGTCGGGCCATCGAATCCCCGTCACCACACCCAAACGCCTTGTAGAATGAAGGCATGTTGGAGAGGGGGCCGTTCGTGCGAAACGTCGATGGTGAGTGCGGATCGGTCCTGACCTGCAGCCGGAGTGCTTCCGGCGTGCCGTTTCGCCGCCAAATCTGAGCCCAGGCGAGGAAGAACCGTTGCGCCGGCGTGAAACCATCGATGAGCGGCCGCTGTTTCCCGGCAAGCGCTTTTTCGAGCGCCGTGTACGCGATGGAGAGTCCGGCGAGGTCGCCGATGTTCTCCCCGAGCGTGAGCTTGCCGTTGACGTGCAGCGAGTCGATCGCGACATAGCCATCGAATTGCTTCACGACGAGCGCCGTGCGTTCGTCGAATTTCTTCCTCGTCTCCGGCGTCCACCACACCTTGAGGTTCCCATCCGCGTCGAACTTGCTGCCCTGGTCGTCGAAACCGTGGGAGATCTCGTGACCGATCACCGCCCCCATGCCTCCGTAGTTCACCGCATCATCAGCCTCCGGGTCGAAGAACGGCGGCTGGAGGATGCCGGCCGGGAAGACGATCTCATTACGCGTTGCGCTGTAGTAAGCGTTGACGGTGGGCGGCGTCATGCCCCATTCCGTACGGTCGACCGGCTTGCCGATCTTCTCCATATTGAAGTTAAAATTGAACTCGGCGGCTCTGCGGAGGTTCTCCAAGTACGACGTCCGGTCGACCTCGAGCTTCGAGTAGTCCCTCCACTTGTCCGGGTAGCCGATTTTCACGGCGAACGACTCGAGCTTTTTCAAGGCCGCAGCGCGTGTGGTTGCATCCATCCAGTCGAGCCCATTGATATGCTCCCGCATAGCAGCGACCAGGTTGTTCACCATCTCCTTCGCGCGCGCTTTCGCCTCCGGGCTGAACGCCTTGTCGACGTAGAGCTGACCCAGGGCTTCGCCCATCGTTCTGTTGATGATCTGTATGATGCGCTTCCAGCGGGGCTGCAGCTCCTTGGCTCCGGTCAGGATCGTGCCGTAGAAACGGAAGTTCTCGTTTACGAACGGCGAGCTGAGCTCGCTGGCAGCACTGCTCACCAGTCGCCACCGCAGGTACGTCTTCCAGTCGCTCAGCGGTACCTCCTTCAACATCACGTTGACTTCTTTGAAGAACGGCGGTTGACCGACGTTCACATCTCCGGGGTTCGAAAGGCCGATGCCTGCGAAGAATTCCGGCCAGCTGAAGTCCGGCGTGAGAGCCGCCATCTGCGCTTGCGTCATCTTATTGTAGTTCTTGTCCGGATCGCGCCGCTCGACTCGTGTGTACGACGCTCTGGCCAGGCGTGTCTCGAACGCGAGCACGGTCTTCGCCTCTGCTTCTGCGGCCGCTGCATCATCGCCAATGAGCCTGAACATGGCAACGACATGGTCAACATACTCCTCGCGATTCTTCTTGAGCTTTGCGTCATCGGAAAGGTAATAATCGCGGTCCGGAAGGCCGAGCCCACCCTGACTGAGTTGGCCAATGACCTGCGTGCTGTTCTTCTGGTCCTGACTGGCGAAGAACCCGAAGACGCCGCCGATGCCGTAAACGTGAAAGCGCGCGAGCTCCTTCTGCACCCCCTTCATGTCTGTTACCGCATCGATGTGCTTCAGGTCGGCTTCGATGGGCCCCGCGCCGAGCGACTCGATGCGGGCAGAGTCCATCCCTGTCGCATAGAAATCACCGATCTTCTGAGCGTTGCTTCCCTTCGGCGCGTTGGTGTTCCTCTCAGTCTCTTCAAGGATCTCCCTGAGGACGATGTTGTTTTTCTCTGCGAGCTCCGTGAAGCTCCCCCAGCTGCTGTAGGCCGGAGGTATCGGATTGTTCTTGAGCCAATTGCCGTTCGCATACTGATAGAAGTCCTGGCACGGCTTGACGCTTGGGTCGATGTTCTTCGGATCCAGACCGCGACCGCTTTCCTGTGCCTGCCCCGTTAGCGGCGCCTGAAGAACAGAGACAACGAACACGATTCCGAGCAAGCCGCTCAGGAGTGGGCGGAATGCGACGTCTCTTCGCTTCATCATGGTGTGTCCTTCCCGTTTGATTCTTGATAGGTCATTGATACGTAACCCCGCCTTCGGAGCATCGAAAGGGGAGATGTCATCTCTTTTCGCAGCGGACCTTAATCTAGGGCAAGGATTTGTCAGAGGCAAGATGAAAGTTATGATATTTTCGTCCTGGAAGTTTCCCGAACGAATCGTATATTGAACAAAAATGGGTCAGGACAATTGCGGAAAGGAGGGTGCAAGCTTCATGAAGAAGTTTGTTTTCTTGTTGCTCCTCGTAGCTGCCACGGTGGTGCTGGTCGAAGGGTGCGGCAGGAAGGGATCCGGGAATCAAGTCGCCCTCACGAAGGAATCGGCAGAGAGTACGGCTGCCGGAATCGTCTGGTCATATCCCAGCGGCTGGACAAAAGGCGGCGCTCGACCGATGAGGGTCGCGACCTATACGGTCCCCGCGGCAGAAGGGGACACGGAAACGGGCGAATGTGCGGTCTTCTTCTTCGGCACGGGACAGGGTGGAGATGTCAACTCGAATATCGATCGATGGGCAGCACAGTTCGAGAACGCCGGTCAGCCGGAAAAGACGACCATGAAGGTGAACGGGATGAATGTCACCCGCGTGCAAATCGCCGGAACATACCTCTCGCCCGGGGGAGCGATGATGGAGTCGCAGGGGAAGAAGGCGAACTATCGATTGCTCGGAGCGATCGTCGAGGCGCCGGAAGGGCTGGTCTTCTTCAAGTTTACCGGTCCTCTGAAGACTGTTGAAGCTGCGGAGGCTGGGTTCGATGCGATGATCCAATCCGTCTCGAAACCATAGCGGGGTTGTTATCGGCTCATAGGGTTCCAGCGAGCAAGAGCAGGATGCTGAAAAACCTTAGAATGTCATTCCCCACCTGAGGCGGGCAAGCGCCCGAGCCAAGCGAAGAGCCGGAATCCAGGACATGGCTTATTTCTGGACACCCGCTTTCGCGGGTGTGACAGAATTTGGAGTTTTTGCGCAGCCTCGTAGCGCCGAAAGGTCGGGTTTTTGCATCCGACCTTTTTTGTTTTCTCTTCTTGCGAAGGCTTGAAAGGAAACCTACACAGGGGCTCTTGAGCCTGAGGCTCATCCGCCTCTGGCGGAGAAGATGAGCTTGTCCTGAATAAGGAAGTTCACGAGTCCTGTGACGCAGAGTGCAATGAGATTACAGTAGACGACGTGGAGCTCGAACAGAACCGCCACGACGAGGAGCAAGAGAAGCTTGAGGAGGAAGACCAGGAAGGAGTTGAGGTTGTAGAACAGAAGCCGGTGCGCGAAGTCCCGGAGCGTTCTCTGTACGCGTCCCTTCCAGATCCAAAAATACGAGAGGGAGAAATTGTTGAGGACCGCGAGCTGAAAGGAGAGGATCGGGCCAAGCACATATTGCTCCGTTTGCGACTCCAGCAGGAATGTGGCCAGCAGCCAGAGCGCGACGGTATCGACCACCGTACCGACCGCGTTGGTCGAAACGAACTTGGCGAAGAGCGAGGGTGAAAAGACGGGCACAGGACTCATCGGGCTGGATGCTCCATCGATCTGAATCGTGAGGCTTCGATCAAGAGTATGACGATGAACAGTCCGAACAGTGCGGCCGCGAAGAACGTCGCGAACGCGTCGTAGATCGTCGCTGTGCCGATCGGCGTCTCGATGGTCGGATTGCCGACGAAGAAAATGATCGTGTTGCACAGGATGATGAAGAGCCGTACTTCCGTAGGCCCGAGCTTGAAAAAGGAGATCTGGAAGACTCCCGTGAGGTGCATCTTGATGAAAACCAGGACTGACATCAGGAGATAGCTGGCCAGAGCAACCATCGCAAAGTCAAAGCGGACGTAGGGGCTTAAACCGACGCCGATGCCGATCAGCGTCTCGCTGAGTGCGTCGGTCGTGTGGTCGATGAAGTAACCGTACTTCGGTCGCTCGATGTGCCGGTACCTGGCGAGGGTACCATCGAGGCTGTCGGCGAACCAGTGGAGGAGCACTCCAAAGCTCGCCAGCCAGAGGAACGTCTGACTTTCGTTCGTGAGCCAATAACTCACCAGGATCAGGACGGCGGAAATGACGCCGAGGATCGTCAGGTGATCGGGCGTCACCCATGAAGGCATCCGTGCGGCGAACCATTCGAGGGCTCGTCGTTCCAAAGGGCCGAGCAGGATATCATTGATCCTCACGTGAGATTGGGAATCCATATTCATATTGAAGACTGCGAGCAAAGCGGCGCCGGCTGGCGCTTGAAGATACAAGGTTTTTTGTAAATGTTGAACAAGATTTTGTCAGCATTCTTCATTGATGAACAATTTGTCGCGAAGACAGCGGCCTCGACGGGTGAGCGCCGGGCGAGGAGATGCTTTTTCTTACTATCTTCTGCGTACTGTGTCGTCTGTTTGCTTCGCTGATGCCCAAATTTCAGTACGGCGCGACCGCTTCCAGCCGGAAGAGCCTCAAAAAGGCGGCGTTTTCGCTACGAATAAGCCAGTGTACGGACGAGCGCGCTGGCACAGTTGGTGTTCTTCTGGGTGTCGGAGGCCAACATGGAACGACATCTGCTTCGATCTTATCTCTCGGCATTTTCGATCGCGGCTTCCTTCCTTTTCGCGGGGTGCTATACACAGCTCGCGGTCCAAGGCGAAAATGACAATCCACCGGAAGTCGGCGCAGAGGAACCTCCGCCGCCAGTGTATTATCCTGTTTTTATTCCGGAGCCGATATCGCCGATCATCGTTGTAATTCCATCTTCAGGCTCGAGCGGTCAAACGAAGGAGTCGCCTCCTTCGCAGCGGACTTCCGGAGTTCGCAGGGCCGGGAACTCAAACGCTGTCCCCAACACGAGTGATGGCGGCGCGAGAACGACACAAACCGGAAGGACGCCGGTCGGAAACTCAAATGTCGGTGAGGTGCAGCCTTCAAGCCCGGCTTCTTCACCGCGGACAGAAGTCGTTCGCAGTCCGAGTGTTCCCTCAATTCCACCCCCGACCTCCGTCGGATCGTCATCAAGCGGCCACGACCAGACCTCCGGCTCCAATCGATCGAACGGTGCGAGCAGGAGCGGAAGGTAGGTCCGTCCTCCGGACACACCCCACGCCATCGGTGACACGCTCGCGCATCCGATAGATCCGAGAACGATGAGCGCTTCTCCGCCAAGGTCCACCATGCCCGCGGCGCCGTGGAGAATTCTTTTCCCCTGTCGATGGATTCCCTCCCGATGCGCAAAAAAGGCAGGAAAACCTTGGGCGGTCAGCCTGGGTGCAAAGGTGGTCGTGCCGGTGACCGCGGTGCCCGATATGGTCACGTTCGCTCTCTTCGCCGATCCGGATGGCTGTGTTGTTGGGCTGGTGAAGGGCGAGGAAGTAAGAAGTAAGAGGATGTGCCACAGAAGGCGTCGATGAGACGCCTTTTGTGTGTATTGACAATCGGATTTCATTCTCATACTTTGAGAGCGGCTTTGCTGAAGCAACGACAGGGAGACAACATGCCAACTGTATCACCGACGGAAGATCGATGCGTCAATATGCTCATCGGCGGGGAGTGGGTGAGCCGGACCGAGCATATCGCTGTTCGCAATCCATTTGACAACTCGTTGGTTGCAGAGGTTCCTTGCGCCACTGTGGAAGATGTCAGGATTGCTCTCGATGCGGCATCCCGTGCCCTCCAACAAGACTTTCCATTGCACGAGCGATATGACGTGCTGATGAAAGCCGCCGCCTTGGTGGACCGCAAACAGGAGGAATACGCCCGGACGATTGCCCTTGAAGGCAGCAAGATGATCCGAGAAGCGCGTCGCGAGCCTCCCCGCGCGGCCAACTTGCTACGCCTGGCAGCCGAAGAGGGGCGCAGGTTGACGGGGCAGACCCTTCCATTCGAGAGCCGCGTCGGATCGGAGAATCGCGTCGGGTACTATTTTCGCTTTCCGGTCGGAATCGTTTCAGCCATCACACCATTCAATGATCCGCTCGCGTTGGCCGCGCACAACGTCGGTCCTGCCATCGCAGCGGGCAATTCGATCATTCTAAAGCCGAGCGTGCTGACGCCGCTCTCGGTGCTGATGCTAGCTCGAGACCTGGTTGATTCAGGACTGCCGAAGGGGCGCCTGAGCGTCATTACGGGACATGGGAGCGAGCTTGGCGAAGCGATGGTGAGCGATCCTCGCGTCCGATTGGTGACCTTCACGGGTGGCGTGCAGACGGGGTTGCAGGTGAGCCGCTGGGTCGGCATCAAGAAGGTGTTGATGGAGCTTGGCTCGAACTCCCCGGTCATTGTGATGGACGATGCCAGCCTCGAGCGGGCGGTCCCGGCAATCGCCGCGGGCGCGTATGCTCAGGCGGGCGAGAACTGCCTCGGTGTGCAGCGCATCGTGGTTCACGACCGCGTCTACGATGAGTGCAGGGAGCGGTTTGTCGCCCACGTCTCTCGACTGAAGGCAGGCTATTCGATGGACGAAGATGTCGATGTCTGCGCAATGATCACTGAGAAGGAAGCTCGAAGGGTGGAATCGTGGATCAAAGAAGCGGCTGCGAAGGGAGCTCGTATACTTGTGGGAGGACGACGCGAGGGATCTGTCGTCTGGCCCACGGTGCTCGAGGATGTCCCCCAGGGCGTACGAGTCGACTGTGAGGAAGTCTATGGCCCCGTGGTCTCCCTCTACCGCGTTGCGTCGCTGGATGAGGCCATCACTCTGGCGAATCGGCCCGACTATGGTCTGCATGCGGCGATCTTCACCGAGCATCTGCGGAATGCTTTCAAAGCCGTTCACGGACTGCACTGCGGCGCTGTGATCGTCAACGATTCGACGGACTATCGCCTCGATGTTATGCCGTTCGGCGGAACCAGGCTCAGCGGCGTGGGGCGGCAGGGCATCTGGAGCATGCTCCAGGAGATGACGGAAACGCGGGTGGTGTGCTTCAACCTGTAGCGGCAGGCCAAGCCCGTCGTGAGGACGCAACTCGCCGTGAACATCGGTTCGAGTGTCGCAAGTTAGTCGTCTCGTGCTGCCGTCCAATGAGTCAACGTTTCGATTCGCTCTTTCAGATTTGGTATTCTGTTTTCTAAAGGAGTCCTGCCATGGATATATGTGTTGTGGGGGCGAACGGCCGGATCTTGTTGCCCGCAAAGATCAGGAGGAGATTCAAGATCAAAGAGGGCATGACGATCGCCTTCATCGAGCAGAATGACAAGCTCGTTATTCTGCCGCTTCACGCTCGGTACTTCAAGGATCTTGCGGGTATCGTCGGAACAAAGGGAAAGATCTTGGGATCATTGCTGCACGATAAGAAAAGAGACCGAGGGTGCTAAAGCGTGGACGTCTACTTCTACGAGGCCTTTGAGGAAGAAATGAATCTGCTCAGATCGCTTCTGGGCAGAGACTTGACCTACGAGTTCACTTCGACGACGGTTCAGGAAACCCGCCACAAGAAGCCGCCGGCTCGCCTGATCAGCATCCGCACGCAGTCGATCATCCCGCCGGGCTGGGCCGAGGAGCTGGATGGTGTTCTCAGCCGCAGCACTGGGTTCGATCATCTCGTTGCATATGAGGCACAGATCAAGAAGAGGCTCCCCCTCGGCTACCTCGAAGAGTACGCGACTCGTGCCGTCGCCGAGCATGCGCTGATGATGGCCATGGCTCTCCTGCGGAAGCTTCCACAGCAAATGCGACAGTTTGGCG